>WNGB01018291.1_pt1 | contig 12791 bp, 9 predicted proteins | sample 5400681 | NCBI WGS metagenome assembly WNGB01 (sample SAMN13153367, study PRJNA577476) | soil metagenome | isolation source: 115 cm soil or saprolite under grassland replicate 2 | place: USA:California | collected 2016-06-15 | reverse complement strand
GACCCCTTTCTGCTCTACGGGTTGCAGCGCCTGGGGTTTCGAGAGGTACACCGGCTTGAGCCCTTCGTGCCACACCAGATTGGCGGGCTACGGCTGCTCCCGACCCCCTCTCTGAACCGGGAGGTGCTAGAGTACGGGCTCGTGTTCCAGGATGCCACCGGCACCATTTTTAATCAGGTTGATACGTTCCTCGCTGCCGACACCATGCACCGTTTGCGCCATGAGGTGGGGCAGCTTGACGTGCATCTAGCCATGTACGCCAGCCAGCATTTTGATTTTTTCGAGAGTCGGCGTGAAAATACGGCAGCGATGCATGGGATCAACCTGCACACGGCCTGTCTCCTCGCCGCGCGCTGTGTAGTACCGGCGGCCGCGGGGTTTCGGTTTACCGATGACCTGGCGTGGTTGAATCGGCACGTCTTCCCTATCTCGCGGACGAAGTTTTTGCAGAACCTGCGGCAGCTCAACCCGGCGTTGCGTGCCGAAGAGGTCAACCCAGGGGATATGTTGGTTGTCGAGCAGGGCGACGTTGCAGTGCATCGGCAGGCTGCTGATTTCGTCACCGTGCTGGAAGACGATACCCACCTGATTGCCTACGATGCTGCAGCGCCGATACCTGCACTGGCAGACCGGAATCCCGCGGGGTACGGCCTCCAGGGGTTACGGGAGTTCGCGCAGGGTGTCGTGGAGGTCGGGCTGCCACAGTATCTCGCACGGGGCATCGCGACCCGGGAACAGGTAGCAATGCAGTACATGCGCTACGGCGTGGTCTATCAGGTGGACGTGGTCTTCCCCGATGGCACACACCGCGGTTGGACATACGCCTTTGACCGGCAGCGCCAGACAGTGCAGCGCGGGCCAGGCGACGCGGTACCAGATGTGCGCAAGCGCATCACGGCCTCGGCACTAGTCGATTGGTGTCTGGGACGCCGTAGTTACGTCACAGTGCGCACCCAGTCTAGACGGTCAGTGCAGGTCTATGATGTGGTACAGACCGAGCAGGGCGTGGTGGCGCAGGACGTGGACCTGCCAGACCTCCTGACCCACTACATCATCAATGAGATGGCTGGCGCTGAGCGCCGGGGCACTGACTGGATTGACTTTGTGACGCGGGATTTGCGAGACTGAGGCGTGGACGCAGACGCCGACAGTAGCATACCCAGACCACAGGAGAGAGATGATCACTCGTGGTCCGGTATGCGCTTGACCTGCTCCAGCCAGACGGTCGCCTCGGCGTCGCTGGGGGCGCGGTAGTCCCCGCGCGGGGAGAGTGAGCCACCCGAACCCACCTTGGGGGCGTTGGGCACACAGCTCCGCTTAAACTGGCTGATCTGAAAGAAACGCCAGGCGAACACCCCTAGCCAGTGCTTGATCTCACCAATGGTGTACTGATGCCGGTTGTCCTCCGGGATGGCGGGCCAGAGGCCGAGAGTACGGTCGCGCCAGGCACAGTAGGCCAGAAAGGCGACTTTTGGCGGGGCATAGCCCAGACGGGTGGTGTAGTACACGTAGAAATCGAGGAGTTCGTAGGGGCCGATGACGTCTTCGGTCCTCTGACTCGGCTGCTCTCCCGTCCCATCACCAGGCACAAGTTCCGGACTCACTTCCGTATGTAAAATATCCTGCAACACGTGACTGGCCGGTGCGCCTAGCTGCTGTGTCTCGGCCACCCAGCGAATGAGAAACTGGATCAGCGTCTTGGGGACACTGGCGTTGACGTTGTAGTGTGACATATGATCCCCCACGCCATAGGTGCACCAGCCGAGCGCTAATTCACTCAGATCACCGGTACCCAGGACCAGCGCACCGTGATGGTTCGCGAGGCGGAAGAGGTGGCTCGTGCGCTCACCGGCCTGGACATTCTCGAACGTCACGTCATACAGGCGCTCTCCGTGCGCATACGGATGGTTCAGGTCGCGCAACATCTGTTCGCAGCTCGGGCGAATATCAATTTCACGGGCCGCACAGCCGATAGCCGCCATCAGGGCGTGGGCATTGGTCAGCGTGCGCGTACTCGTGGCAAAGCCAGGCATGGTGTAGGCGTGAATATTGGTGCGCGGATAGTTGAGGAGATCCATGGCGCGCGCCGCGACAATCAGGGTCTGGGTCGAATCCAGCCCACCAGAGATGCCCACCACCACCTTGCTGAGGCCCGTGCTTTTGAGGCGTTTCACCAGACCCTGGACCTGGATGTTGTAGGCTTCATAACAGCGGTGGTCGCGCACCGCAGGATTGCTCGGCACGTAGGGGAACCGATCGTACTGGCGCTGACACAGCAGCCGTCCGGTCTGGGGGAGTTCCAGCGCAAAGGACACATCCCGAAACTGGCGGACGGCGTCGCGGTGCAGTTGCACACTCTGACTAAAACTCGTCTGGCGCATACGCTCCTGGGACAGGCGCTGCAGATCCAGATCAGCCAGTAGCAGTTGCGAGGTGTATTGGAAGCGCGCTGACTCCGCCAGCAGCGCGCCATTTTCATAGATGATGGCATGACCATCCCAGGCCAGATCCGTGGTCGATTCGCCCGTGCCGGCCGCAGTGTATAGATAAGCGGCCAGGCAGCGCGCCGACTGATTGGAGACCAGGCTATGGCGGTATTCTTCCTTGCCAATGGTAATGTTGGACGCGGAGAGATTTAACAAGACAGTGGCGCCGGCCAGGGCGGCGTGACACGAGGGTGGGATAGGCACCCACAGGTCCTCACAAATCTCCACAAAGAAGGTGCAGCGCGCCTCAGGACTGGCGCGAAATAATAAACGCTCCCCAAACGGCACATCCGTTTGATCACACAGTGTAATGGTATCCCGCATGGCTGACGCCGCTGGTGCGAATTGCCGCAGCTCATAAAACTCGCGGTAATTGGGGAGAAACGTCTTAGGGACGACTCCTAGAATGCGCCCCCGGTACAGCACCACGGCGCAATTGAACAGGAGGTGATCGATTTGCAGCGGTAGCCCCACGACGCTGATCAGGGGCAACGCTGCTGAGGCGTGTTGCACGGTCCGCAGGGCCTCCAGAGCCCCCTCCAGCAACGCCTGCTGGTGGAACAGGTCATCACACGCATACGCCGACAGGCCTAGCTCAGGGAAGAGGACCAGCACAGCTTGCTCGCGCCCTGCCTGCTCCATCAACTCCACAGTGCGGGCCGCGTTAAATGCCGGGTCCGCCACGCGCACCTCGGGAATGCCCACGGCGGCACGGATGAAGCCATGATTATACAGGTTGAAAAACTCGGCGGTGGTTTGCACGTGTGCGGTCCCTTCTCTCATAAAAGCCCCAAAATGCCCCTAACAATCTGTTCGTGTCTTTATAACACTAACAGTATATACACAACTGTATCCACGTCAAGACAAATTCAAGCGCAGCTGGGGGCATGATGCGTCAGCGCGGCGCGTGTTCCCTAGCCTGGGCGGCTTGCTGCACGGTGCCTGCCTGTCGTCCTTAGACCAGCTCCCGATAGATCGCCAAGACGGCCCTGGCACAGGCGTTCCAGCTAAAGTGTTGTAGCCGTGCGTGGCCCTCGGCAACGAGCCGCGCACGCAAGACTGCATCCTGGTCGAGGGTCACCAACGCCTCGGCTATCGCCCGGTGATCCGCTGGACTCACCAGCAGAGCGGCAGAGCCCGCCACCTCAGGCATGGAGCTGACGTCCGCGGTCACAATGGGGACCGCGGTGGCCATGGCCTCGAGCAAAGGCAAACCGAATCCTTCATAATAGGATGGATGCAAGACGATGCGCGCGGTGTTGTACAAGGCATTCAGGACTTCAGAGGTCACATAGGGCAGGGTGAGGATTTGTGCCTGGCCCTGCGGACTGCGCAGCAACGCGTCGAGTGCTTTATCCTGGCGTAAGGCGCGGCGCACGAGGATCATGCGATACTCGGGTCGATGGCCAAAGGCTTCCAGGAAGCCACGCACGGCATTACGATGATTTTTGTACGGTGCGCCTTGACCGACGGTGAGCACGAAAGGTGTCCCCGGCGCGACGAGAGGTGCGAGCCGGCGGTATGCTACCTCTTTCTCCAACGGATAGACCCGCTGCCGGTCAAGCCCATTGTAGACTACTCGGATCTTTGACGCGTGCCAGGGGGCATGCTCGAGGATGGCGTGCCGGGTGGCCTGGGAGACCGCCAGAAGACGACTCGCCTCCTGCATCGCCGCGGCGAGACTGTAACGAAAAAAGACCCCCTCAAAGAGACGCGGCAAGAGATAGGCAGAATTGTAGCGCGGGTTGACAAACCAGTTGAGATCGTGAATCGTTACGACGAGCGGACGATGGAGCCGCCGAGGTACCACGTCGAATGGTGCGTGGAAGACATCGAAGGTCTGCTGGCGGAGAAAAGGGCCTAAGACGAACTGTGTGAAAGGGGATAGAGCGGGGAAGGGGAAGATGACTTCCTTGACCCGAGGACCCTGCCATAGACGCTGCCCTCGCGTGCCATTGCAGAGGAGCAGGAGTTCAAGGTCCTTGTCTTCCTCCAGCAGGGCTCGAGCCAGATTCAGCGTATAGTTTCCTATGCCGCTGTCACTGCTGGTCAGTTTGCGCGCGTCAAGAGCAATCCGCATGATCTCTCCGTGGTATGGTTACAACAGAGCGCCGCACCGGGTAGTGTCTCCCTCGCGTTGGGCGCGGGCCTGCATAACCTTCTCAAGAAGTAGAATGATGTAATCCTGTATGAAGTTGACACAGCGAGGGCAGAGAAAAAGCCTACAAGGACATCTTTAACCGAGTATGTGGGTAACCAGGACAGAAAGGTAGGCATTATGGGATGTTCACTTTGTTCAACTCTTTGTATACTTACCACCCCATTGTACACGCAGAGTGTGAAAGATGTCCTAGGAAAGCACGCCCTGCACTTGACATCCCTGGCAGGCTCCTGTAAAGAAATGGCATTATGACTGAAAATTTCACACACTGCGACGGTGTGATCTGACGACGAGAGAGGAGTCATTTATGGCACTGCCAAATGCGGCAGAGAGAACGCAGTCTGACCTGGCGCATCTCATCCACCCACTGTACCATCCCACTGACCATCAGGAGCCGCGCATTTGGGTCGAGGGGCGTGGAGCGCTCATGAAGGACATCAATGGCGTCGAGGTCATTGATGGGCTGGGAGGGCTGTGGAACGTCAATATTGGGCATGGTCGTCGCGAGCTGGGGGAAGCGGCCATGCAGCAGATGAACACGCTGGCTTACTGCTCGTCCTATACTGGCGCCTCAAACCTGCCAGCCATTGAGCTGGCCGAACGCCTCAGTCGAGTCGTCTACCCGTCCATCAACACGTTTTTCTTTACCAGTGGTGGGGCAGAGTCAACCGAGAGTTCGTTCAAGACGGCGCGCTTCTACTGGAAAACGCAAGGCAAACCCGACAAAGTAAAAATCATCTCGCGCCTGCTTGGGTATCATGGGGTGACCATGGCCGCCATGAGCGCCACGGGTATGCCGGATTACTGGAAGATGTTCGAGCCACGCGTGCCCAATTTCGTGCACATTGCCTCGCCGTATCCGTACCGCTTCGCGGCTGGCGATGCGTCTACCAGCCAGGGGGTGGCCGCCGCGAACTTGCTTGAAGAGGCGATTCGGCGCGAAGGGCCAGACACGGTCGGGGCCTTTATCGCCGAACCCGTGCAGGGGGCTGGCGGGGTCATTGTGCCGCAGGACGACTACTTCCGGCGCATTCGGGAGATCTGTAACAAGTATGACGTGCTGCTTATCAGCGACGAGGTGATCACCGGATTTGGGCGCACTGGCACCTGGTTTGGCCTGGAACACTGGGGGGTCGAGCCTGACATCATGCAGTTTGCTAAGGGTATTACGAGTGGCTATGTGCCTCTGGGTGGCATCGGCGTGTCCGACAAGATTAAAGAGGCGATGGATAGCACACCCCCGGAGCAGCGCTGGATGCACGCCTATACCTACTCCGGGCATCCCACGTGCTGTGCTGTGGCCCTGGCCAATCTGAAGATCATTGAGGAGGAAAGCTTAGTCCAGCGCGCCGCGGAGATGGGGAACCGTTTGCTGGAAGGGCTGCATACGCTGGATGCCATGCCGGCCGTGGGTGAAGTGCGGGGGCTGGGCATGATGGCTGCAGTGGAACTCGTCGCTGATAAAGCGACGAAGCAGGAATTCCCCAGCGCCGCCAAAGTGGGGGCCCGGGTGCAGCGGGAGATGAACCAGCGCGGCTTGTATACTCGGGTGCGTGGTGAGGTGATCTGTCTGGCTCCGCCGCTGGTCACCACCGCGGAACAAATCGACCGCATCGTGGACATTTTGCGTGAGGCCATTCCCGCGGCGGTGCAGGGCTAGTGAGGCTGGGCTGGGCCTTCCTGCACTTCGACGTCTGTGATGCGAAACGTAAAGGTATACGGCGTCACGCCAGCGTCAAATTGCAGGGCAAGGATGAAGCGAAATTCCCGGCCTTTGTACGCCTGGCCGAGGGTTGGGGTGTTGGCTGAGGTGGGCAGGAGCGGTTGCGGCGTCGTGGAGACGGCCACTTCCCCGCCCGACGAGCGTGATACCGTAAACGGATTGAGCGAGACACGTTCTGTGGGACGCCCTGAGGGCTGGAACTCCGGATCATAGGGCAGACGCATATCAGGCTGTCCGGCATAGGGCGACAGGCTGGGTTGCCGTGCCGTGCGAAAACCCCCTGGACGTATGGTCGCCTGCAACGCTTCGCCCTGCACCAGGCGCGTGCCGCCTGGCGGCCAGCCTGGGGGGCCAAACCAGCCTGAAGCCCCGGCGTCCATAGCTGGGCGTACCTGACCAAGCGGGTCGACGTAACGCGTCTGGGTCCAGACAATGGTGATGGGCTGGGGGCTTTTGTTCAGCACGGTCAGTTGCAACACCCCGACCTCAGGAGTGGGGGTCACGTGGACCCGGACGCGGTCGTTCTCAATGCTGCCGCTACCGCTGTCTGGGGGCACCATGGTGTACTGATAGCGAAAGTGATACGCTCCGCTGCAGCCGCTGAGACTCACACATATGGCAACGCACCACAGCCAGCATACACGGGCAGGACGAAGCTGAGAGAACACCATACGTTTCCTTTCATGCTGCTGAATGCCTCCCCAGATAGTACCATAAGGCGCCGGCCTGAGCTGTAGGGCAGACGGATTTTTTCCAACAGGAGAGACCACCCATGACCGATTCCCTGAAACACCATAGTCGTTACATCACCGATGGTCCTGACCGCGCGCCAGCCCGGGCCATGCTCAAGGCGGTTGGTTTCACCAACGAAGACCTGGCGCGACCTCTGGTCGGGGTGGCGCATTCCTGGATCGAGGTGATGCCCTGTACGCTCAATGCCCGCGATCTGGCCGAGCAGGTGAAGGCTGGCATTCGCGCCGCCGGTGGTACGCCGATTGAGTACAACACTATCGCCATTTCGGACGGCGTATCCATGGGTACTGAGGGCATGAAAGCCTCCCTGATCAGTCGTGAGATCATTGCCGATTCGATCGAACTGGTGGCCCGTGGACACCTGTTTGACGCCGTGGTGGCGATTTCGGGCTGTGATAAAACCATCCCGGGCGCGGTGATGGGTCTGGCGCGCCTCGATGTCCCCTCCCTCATGCTCTATGGCGGCGCGATTATGCCTGGGCGGTTTCAGGGGAGAGATGTGAGCATTCAGGACGTGTTTGAAGGTGTAGGGGCGTATGCGGCTGGGAAAATGACTGCAGCTGAACTCGACGACCTGGAGAGCCATGCCTGTCCTGGCGCCGGGGCCTGCGGGGGGCAGTTTACGGCGAATACCATGGCCATTGCCTTTGAGATGCTCGGTATCTCCCCCATGGGCAGCGCCGGTGTGCCAGCAACCGACCCACGTAAACAGGAGGTGGCGTACCGTTGTGGGCAATTGGTCATGGAGTTGTTGCGACGTGATCTTCGCCCAAGCCAGGTCATCACGCGGCAGGCGATGGAGAACGCCATTGCCTCCGTGATGGCTACAGGTGGATCGACGAATGCGGTGCTGCACCTGTTAGCCGTGGCGCGGGAGGCCAGCGTGCCGTTGACCATTGACGATTTTGACCGCATCAGCGCGCGCACCCCGCTCCTGGCCGACCTCAAACCCGGCGGCCGTTTTCTGGCGTTCGACATGTACAGAGCCGGTGGCACCGCCGTGGTGGCCAAACGCTTGCTGGAGGCTGGCAGCCTGCACGGTGAGGCGATCACCGTGACGGGTCGGACCATGGCCGAAGAAGCCAATGCAGCCCAGGAAACCCCAGGCCAGGAGGTGATCCGGCCACTGGCCAATCCCTTAAAACCCTCCGGAGGGCTGGTGATCCTGCGGGGCAACCTCGCTCCCGAAGGCTGCGTATTAAAAGTGTCAGGGTATCAAATCACCTCACACCGCGGGCCGGCGCGGGTGTTTGACTGTGAAGAGGACGCCTTTGCCGCGGTGCAGCGGCAGGACATTAAGCCAGGCGATGTGATCGTCATTCGTTACGAAGGCCCGAAGGGTGGCCCGGGCATGCGCGAGATGCTCGGCGTCACCGGGGCCCTGGCCGGGGCTGGCTTAGCCGGGTCGGTGGCGCTGATCACCGATGGCCGTTTTTCCGGGGCGTCGCACGGTTTTATTGTGGGCCATATCGCCCCGGAAGCGGCCCTTGGTGGCCCCCTTGCAGCGCTACGCGAGGGGGATATGCTGACGCTCGATGTCCCCAGCCGGCGCATCGAGGTGGAATTGACCGACCACGAGCTGCAGGCCCGCTTACAGCAATGGCAGCCACCGACCCCACGTTATAGCCATGGTGTCATGGCCAAATATGCGCGCCTGGTGTCATCCGCCTCGGAGGGCGCGTGTACTGGTTAAGCCTCTGGTGCGTCCTCGCTCTGTGGCTCGGCGGTGTCCCAGAGGGCGCGCTGGGACAAGTCACTATGGAGGCGCGCCTGGGGCTCCAGGGTGTGTTGCGTCTGGGGAAGTTGAATGTCGTCACCGTGCAGGTACAGAATACCGGCGGGTCTGTGGTGGGGACGCTTGGGGTGGCTGTCCCGATCTCCGGTATCGCTGACCCGATTGAGGTGACCCTGCGGACCGGCGAGACGGTACTGGCGCAGCAGCGGCTCGACTTGCATGAGGCCTTGCACGCAGAGCAGGTGATTGTGGCCCTCACGCGTGATGTCGGTCTGGATTTTCTCGCGACGGTTTTTCAGAAGACGCCGACGCGTGTGGTGTATCTGCCTCCTGGCGAGTTGCCCCAGCACTGGAGTGGCTACGACAGTGTGTCCGCCGTGGTCGTCAAAGGCGTGTCCCTGCAAGCCCTCAGCGAGGCCCAGAGCACGGCACTGCACGCCTGGATTGCCGACGGTGGCACTCTCATCGCTGCTGGTGACTCCCAATACACCCTGCTGACTGAGCCGCGTCTGCGTGCCCTCCTCCCTGTTGAGGTGCTTGGCCTGCAACACGTTGAGGGGCTGCCAGCGCTGGCTGAACGCTATGGGGTGCCCTTCCCGGCGACCCCTGTGGCGGTGGTACGGGCGCATCTAACGCATGGGCAGGTGCTCAGCGGTACGGCAGATGCGCCGCTCCTGGCGCAGCGCCGGTTTGGCAAAGGGCGTGTGGTGTTTTTGGCCATCGATTATGCCATGCAGCCGTTTCCGGGCTGGCAAGGTCAGGCGGCGCTGTGGAAGGAAATCCTCCAGACTCCAGAGAATGTTGATTTTGTGCGCATTTTTGCCGAATTAGGCCTGCTCGATGAGACGCATCCGATTATGAAACTGTTCGGGCGTCCGGTGCTCGCCTTCCCCTCCCATCTCACCCTCGGGGGGTATTTACTCGCCTATGGTGGCCTCCTCGCCGTGCTGTTTTGGCGTATGAGTAAACGCCCGGAACGGTGCTGGCTGTACTGGGGAGGCATCGGAGTGGTCATCGTCGCTTTGACGCTGTACGCTGCCAGTCCCTTCCTGGAACGCGGCCTGAATCAACCAGCCTTGCTCTTTGATGTGACCACGATGGAACTGTTGCCGGAGACGGAATACGCCCATATGCACGGTTATCTCGGGATCTTTTCTGTACGTGGAGGGCAATTTACCTTAGCCTTCCAGCAGCCAGAAACTATCCTCCGGCATACGTTTACGCGCGGGGTTGGGAAGGCTGGGAAAGACCTGGAGGCCAGTATTGCTGGGAGCCTTACCCTACAGAATATTGTGCTGGAGCCGTGGGCCCTGCGGGTCTTCAGCACGGAGAGTATGGCCCTGAAACCGGTGCAGGTGGCAGTCCAGCGTCATCCTGCCGGGCTGACCATTCAGGTGGAGAACCGCGGCGCCCTGCCGCTGCAGGGGGCGATGGTGGTGTATCAGGGCAGGCTCTTCTCCCTCGGCGCCGTAGCACCAGGAGAGACGGTGTTGGATGATCTCTACCCGGCGTTCCAGAACGCCGAGAGTGCCCAGGAGATGACCTGGCGCGTCTTGCTCAAACGCCGTCCTTCTGAGGCCGATACCCAGCTCACGTACCTCCAGGAAGTGCTCTTGCAGCAATATTTTGGCGACAAACGTCTGGCTGACGCAAGCGAGACGCCGTTCCTGGCTGGCTGGTTAATGGCGCCGACCACGTTGGGGCCGGCGCCAGCAGTGGCACCAATCCAGGGGGTCACGCTGGTGGTGAGCCGACTGGCGCTCTAAGCGATGGGGACCCTCACCCCCATCTGGGAGGCACCCTTCCTACTGGGCGCAGAGCAGACTTGTCTATTACGGTGTACAAATGTGTAGTATAAGTTGCTCTCATGATCCCTGACGCTGTACGCTGCGTGGAAGCCTGGATGTGGTCAGCTCTGCCTATCAGCCGCGAGACCCGAGCCGCACGGTGCTGGACCAGGTCATTGCCGACTATCTGGAGACTTTTCTCGCTAGCATTGAAGCGGCTCCCACAGCGAAAGATTTGCCTGCGTATGTCAAGGATAGCTGAAGAATGTGATAAGGCAAGAACTGCCCCTATGCGCACTTGCTTATGGATGCTGATTTGGATTGTCGGTAGCCAAACCCTCACCCCGGGCGGCCTCCAGCAGGTCATCGTCAGCAGCTACGAACGTCAGGGGGACAAAAGAGGCTTGGGTCAGCAACTCACGTAGTGTCAGGGCAGCAGCCAGTTGCACAGCGTCGTAGCCGCGCAGCTTTTGACGCTGGGTGAGGTCCACGGCCAAGTCGACGGGAGTCTGGTCAATCTCCACCATCAGGTATTGGTGGGCAAAATCATGGGCCAGATCCTGCAGTGCTTGAGTATAGTGTGCCTGAGACAAGCCCCCCTGCCTGAGCTTGCTGGCAAAGGCCGCTGCGGCTTCGGCCTTCGTGATGCGCGCTGTGGCAATCAGTGTGCCCGAGGCTGGCTGACACAAGGCTGTGGTCCATCCACTACCGGTCTCGGTCGTGTAGCGCTTGACCAGCGCACTGGCATCAAGATAGTAGACCACGACCGATGGGGGGCTCGTCATCGTGGTCCTCGGTGTTCAATAACGAGTTCGCTGACAGGTTCCCCAGTGATGGGAATCGGTGTGTGGCGCACATAAGGTTCCGAATCGGTGTATGGTTGAGGGATAGTCACCTTCCCCGATGTCGCCAACATTCGGAGGAGGCCCTCCCGCAAGGCGAGCTGTTCCTGCCGCGAAATTGCTCCGTCCCGATCACGCGCCCTTGCTGTGTCGCCTGCCTGATGTGCGCCCACTCGTCGGCCCTCATGGGCGAGTCCACCCACGCTCGGTAGGCCTGTTGCCGCGCTGTGGCCTGCGTCCCCAATCCTGTATACCAGGGGTCTTCATCGAGCAGGACGTCAGGTATCCCGCACGCTCGCCCGCGATAACTACTCCAGCGGTACTCCCCTGGATGTTGTACCATTCCTGCGCGCACGGGATTCAATTCGATATACCGGCTGCACATCATCAAGTACTCGTCCCGACTGATGACCGCACTCTTGTACCGCCCTTCCCACAAGGTCCCTGAGCGCTGATAGGTGTCATTGATATAGCGGACGTACCGCCGCCCCACACTCTGCATGAAGCGGCCTAAAGCCCCCGTCTGCGCGGGCTCCACGAGCAAGTGCACATGGTTGGTCATGAGGACGTAGGCATAGATCCGGCACTGGCACGTGCTTTTGGCCTGGTGCAAGGCGGCTAAATAATAGCGGTAATCGTCCTCTGTGAAGAAGACCGCTTGGCGATTGTTGCCGCGCTGGATGATATGATGCGGATAGGCAGAGACAGTCATACGGGGTCGACGAGCCATAGGCAACTCCTAGTGCGCCTGAGAGCTGCCTATAAGCTACAGATGAGAATGCTTCGCGTCAAGGAAATGTTCTCCGACCCCATTTTTCCCCTATGCGTGTACCATGCCTCTCCATGATCACACGCCTGCGACAATCGGTTAGAGGATCATCGTATGAGCCACATCGTCGAGGTGAATGAAGAAGGTGCCCTCTATATGCCAGCGGAGGTGCTCACACAGGTGAAGCCCCACCAGCGCTTTGTGCTTGAGGTCAATAGCGGCACTTTGATCTTGCGCCCGGAAACCACCGCGCCACCATTCTGGGCAGTCGCCACGCCGGAAGAGTAGGTTGAGCACTTCCGTCATTGGGTAGCACGCCATAAAACGGGCCCCAATCTGCCGCAAGAGGCCCTACGCAGAGAAAGCATCTACGAGTAATGCCCATCGTTCTGCTGGATACCAATGTGCTGTTGCCCTTGAGCGATGGAGCCTCTGCGGAGCAATCTGTCGCGGAACACGCGGTCTCCAGATTGCGCTTGCGTGGAGATCATCCCTATATCACGGCACAAAATATCATCGAGTTTTGGGCTGTAGC
>WNGB01010550.1_pt1 | contig 12791 bp, 16 predicted proteins | sample 5400681 | NCBI WGS metagenome assembly WNGB01 (sample SAMN13153367, study PRJNA577476) | soil metagenome | isolation source: 115 cm soil or saprolite under grassland replicate 2 | place: USA:California | collected 2016-06-15 | reverse complement strand
TCTTTTGTGAACTGGATCTTATCTGTTGTCATTGATCGCTCCTTAGCGTATTGTTTGCTTCGCGTCCTTTGCCTGTTGGATCCGCTTTATCTGTGCTTGTGCCGCATCTCCCTCCGACAAAAAGTGTGCGGCCCAACGGGTTGCCGTTCAGCCGCCGCGAGCGCGCTGGAGAAGAGAACTTTAAAAAGCAACGATCTCGCGCGAAGCGGTCGGTTGCAACGGCTTGTTCGGCGGCAGTTTGCGCCACTTTCGCTTTGCTTTCGCCCGTGAGAGCTCGTGGTTGTTAGTGAAGCTCCAGCAGAAACTCCTCAACCTCCCTACCACGCGCGTTGGCGAACCCTTTGTCCTCACCAATAATCCTGAATCCACATTTTTCTAAGACCCGCAGTGACCCACTATTATCTTTGGCTGCACGGGCATAGATCGGCCGGGTCGGATTGGCGCGTATCAGAAACTCGGCGAGAGCCTGGCTCGCCAGACCCTTTCCCCAATAGCTCTTGCCAAGCCAATAAGTAACTTCGGGATGATCTGCCTCTTCGTAACTGCTAACACTCCCCGCAACCTGTCCATCAACAACGATCGTGCGGATGACGATGGTTGGGTCGGCCATAATCCGATGCCAATGAGACATGAACGCTTCTTGGTTGGTTGGATCCTTGGCGGTAAAGGCCGCCATCTGATTGGCCTCGGGATCCAACTGATACGCGAAGAAGATCGGGAGGTCGCTTTCAAGCACATCTCGGAGAAAAAAATCACTGATCATACGCGTATCTTTCATCAAGAGAGGTGGCAATCTGAACCGATCGCTGGTCAGATTATACATGTTTGACTGGGGAGTGTCGATGTCATGTGGTTATCGATGTTGCTCTGATGAGGCTAACAGTGCGGAAGGTTGAACTACTGCGAGTGAGAACAAATGTGCCGCCGAACAGTACGGTTGGAGCCGTACAGGCGGCCGAACAACGAACGAACGCGCTTTGGACTGCAACCATAGACGAGCTTTCTTTCAAGAAAGGTGACCTGATCCTATGGTGCTGGTTTTCGGCAGGATGCGCGGGCGGCGATCGATTCTCTAGCCGCTCGCTCAGGTCTGCCGCGGGAAGAACGACACATGCACAAGATCGGCGGCTTTGCGCTTGGCCGCATCCCCGCGCCGATCGTAGCCAGCCGTCGTCGTCACGCTCTCATGTCCAACCATCTTTTGCACCGTCGCCAGGTCGGCGCCGGCGTCACGCTCTCTCAGAGAGAGAGGTGTGCCGCATCTCGTGTGGTCTGAAAGGGTCCACGCCAGCCGCCGCTGCCCGATCGCGCAAGATAACTGCGACCCGCTCATCCGCGAGCCGCCGCTCGCCGACGCGTCCGCCCCCGAACCGCTCGGCCAAACAACGCGCCGGCGTCGCGCCCGTGCACTCCAGCCATGCGCCGAAGGCTGCCATTGTACCAGAAGGTGCGTGACCGCTCGATTTCTATTGCCTTGTCGGCCCGACAATGATGGTGAACGTCTCATCATCAGCGTACTACCCGCGCAGCAAGCTCTGCTGGACAGGGATAGAGCTCCGACCGATAGGGCGCGTATCGATAGCTGGCGACGACCTGCCGGGCCACATCCTCAAGCGCCTGCCAGTTCGCCGCCTGCCCATATGCGTAGCGCACCACGAAGACGCGCCCCTGCGCCGCGAGGTATGCCTGGTCCGCCTGATAGCGGCCGATCATCGCCGGCGCAATGGAGGAGTAGCTGCGCAGCGTCACCTTGTGATAGTCACACACGTAGCCCTCAAACAGCGTCTCACCGTCGGCGTTTGGCCGCATCCCCGCGATGAGAGAGCCGCGGAAAGGGCGGGTGATGGGGACAAACGTCGGCACACCGTCCAGGCAGAGGGTACACCAATTGTTGCAGAGTGGGCAGGCGATGGTTCTATCGTCATCCAGGGGGACAACGCCGCGGTTTTCGCAGCGCGGGCAGTCAACGGGCAGTCGCGCGGGTCGATCCATCACAGCCTCCTAGCGTAGAAGAGGAAACTATGGCGATCCCAGCATGCCGGTGTGTCAGCCAAGGTCACAGTGGAGGTTGGGGAGTAGAGTAAAAAGGCATGCGGAAGAGCAGACCGAGGCCTGCTCCTGGCCAGTACATGGACGAACGCGGCTGCTGAAGCATTACCAAGAGGCAGACGCCGATCTGGGCGGCACAACCTGTTGTGAATGTATGGAATGGGTGGTTGCGTGCTCACAAACGAACGTCCTTCTTGGATTTCAGAACGCGCACGCTTGCGTGTTGGAGGATACTGCTTGCTGGCCGCCACGCTGATCTTCGCCCTGAGCCCGCGAATCACCCGCTGGACTCGCCAGTGGGCTGGGCATGGGCGCGAGCGATGGCCAGGCCGCCTCCCCGTGCTCACGCTCTACTTCGGCATCGCCGTCTACGGCGGCTTCTTCGGCGCCGGGCTGGGTATCCTGACCCTGGCGGTGCTCGGCCTACTTGGCCTGGAGCACATCCACGAGATGAACGCTCTGAAGGTGCTCCAGGCCAGTCTGGTCAACAGCGTCGCGGTGCTGACCTTTGCGCTTGCGGGAGCGGTGCACTGGCCGATTGCTCTGCTGATGGCCGCAGGTGGGATTGTGGGCGGGTACGGCTTCGTGATACAATCAGTCCGACCGATCACTGGAGCGCATGCGCTCGCGGGTGTGCCGCCAGGAGAAGGCAAGCATGCCCGGGCAGGGGTGCGTTCGATACCCCCGAATGTGCATACGTCTCGTACGCACGCGACGAGCTTGCCCTGAGGAAAGCCCATTTCAAGATGACACATCCAGCGCCTACCCTCACCGTGGAACTGGCCACGCAACTCGCCCGCATCGCCCTGAACGGCATCGCCAGGGAATACCCGACCTACCCCGACCACGTCCTGCTGAACGCCGCCGACCTCCGGCGCACGCGTGAGTTGCATCCGGCCTTCTATGGCTGCTTCGACTGGCACTCGGCGGTGCACAGCCACTGGCTGCTCGTCCGTCTGCTGCGCCTGCTGCCTGCCTTGCCCGAGGCTGAACTCATCCGCAGCGCGCTGAACGACCACGTGACTGAGGCCAACGTGCGCGCTGAAGCAGCCTACTTCGCTGAGCCTGGTCGAGGCAGCTTTGAGCGGCCCTACGGCTGGGCTTGGCTGCTCAAGCTTGCCGAGGAGGTACGAGACTGGGACGACCCCGATGCACAGCGCTGGTCGGCAGCCATCGCGCCGCTTGCTAAGCTGATCGCAGAGCTATACCTTGGGTTTCTGCCCCGCCTCACCTATCCGATCCGCAGTGGCACCCACAGCAACACCGCCTTCGGCCTCACGTTCGCGCTTGACTACGCCCAGGCCAGCGCCCATACGCTGCTTCGCGACTGTATTATCGCCCGCAGCCTGGATCACTATGGAGACGACCGGAATGGACCCGCCATGTGGGAGCCGAGTGGCGGCGACTTCCTTTCGCCCTGCCTGGCCGAGGCCGACCTGATGCGTCGCGTGCTGCCGGGTGCAGACTTCGCTGGCTGGCTCAGCCGCTTCCTGCCCAGCCTGGCGGAAGGTGGCCCGCCGCAGTTGCTTACCCCCGCCGTGGTGAGCGATCGTAGCGACGGGCAGATCGTCCATTTGGATGGACTCAACCTGAGCCGGGCCTGGTGCCTGTGGGGCATCGCCGCGGCGCTCCCGCGTGACGATCGACGGCGCTCCATCCTGCTCGAGGCAGCCGACCGGCACGCGGGTGCCGGTCTGATCGGCCTCGGCAGTGGCGAGTACATGGGCGAGCACTGGCTCGGCAGTTTCGCACTGTATATGCTGGGCTATGCGGGTTATTCCTGATGCAGCCTGGCAATTCGTTCCATATGCTGTTCGCCCCAGCTGCACAGCGGCTCCAACGCTGCGTTGAGCGTGGCCCCAAATGCGGTCACCGAATATTCCACCCGTGGTGGAACCTCGTGAAAGACCTCGCGGTGAACGATGCCATCCCGTTCCATTTCTCGAAGTGCCTGAATAAGCATCTTTTCGCTGATACCCGGCACCAGGCGCTTGAATGCACCAAAACGACGTGGCCGGGTGTGCATTTCCCACAAGATTAAGGCCTTCCACTTGCCGCCGATCACCTCCAGCGCAGGAATCAGGCCACACGTATCACAGGTATAGTGGTGCTGTTCTTTCATAAGTTCCCGTATACTTACATTTTGGTAGGTACCTTACTTTATCGTATGTACTTGACTCTTGTCAAGTGGCAGTATAGACTCGAACAGGGCGGCATAGACTCGGATTATCGTCAACAACCAGGAGGCAGCGCGATGTCACGCACCATGACCAATACTGAGCGTGAGCGTTTTTTAGCTGATGTGCATGTTGGCATGATCAGCATGGCAGAGGATGGGCGTGGGCCACTCACCGTACCAATCTGGTATGGCTATACGCCAGGCGGCGAACTCTCTGTCTGGATGGAAAAAGCATCGCGCAAAGCACACCTGCTCCAGCGCGCCGGCCGCTTTAGCTTGTGTGTGCAAACCGAACAACGACCGTACCAATATGTCAGCGTTGAAGGGCCAATTACAGCGATCGAGCCAGTTGATCTCGAACGTGACGCACGGCCAATCGCACACCGCTATCTTGGCATCGACACCGGCGATGCGTATATTGCCGAGAGCGCGGACGCCATCGCCAGTGGACAGCACATTGTGGTTCGTATGCGTCCGGAACGCTGGCTGACGGCTGATTACACGCACAAGACTGGCGATACCATGTAAATTGGCTGACGCGCTGCTGGCAGATGGTTGGGTGTTGTTCTGGTCAGACTGGGCACGTGGCTCTTGCGCAGCGCGATGAGCAGCCGGCCAAACCTGGGGTGGCGCGTGTCTCGGAAGCCAGATGGATGGGGCAGGGCCGTCGTAATGCCTTCGTCAGCGTGCGGGAACACGCGAAGAGTGTGTGACGCGGGAGGTAATCAGTCCTGTGCTTGCTGTACGCAAGCTTGACGCGAGATTCAGACCTGCGCTGCGAAGATGTGCAATTCCTGTATTCCAGGATGAGCGGAGGCGGCGATGCGGTTCGGACTGATCGTTCAGATGACCGGTTTGTTAGGGTATCCCCAGCCGCTGGTACGCCTGGCGCGCGAGGCCGAGGCAGCCGGGTGGGATGGCTTCTTCATCTGGGACGTCTTCGGCGGCGACTCGGCCGCACCCACTCCGGTCGTCGATCCCTGGATCGCTCTAGCAGCGATTGCCACAACCACCGAACGCATCCGCTTCGGGCCAATGGTGACTCCACTGCCGCGGCGCAGGCCGTGGAAGCTGGCCCGTGAGGCCGCCTCGCTGGATCACCTCTCGGGTGGGCGACTGATCCTGGGTGTCGGTATCGGCACGCCGCCACAGGAGTTCGCGCGCTTCGGCGAGGAAGTCGATCCCAAACGACGCGCGGAGATGCTCGACGAGGGACTAGAGGTGCTGACCGGGCTGTGGAGCGGCGAGCCGTTCTCATTTCATGGCCGGCATTATCACATAGACGCGGCGACGCTGCTGCCACGCCCTGTCCAACAGCCGCGCATCCCGATCTGGGTCGGTGGAACCTGGCCACGCAAGCCGTCCTTTCGGCGGGCGGCCCGCTGGGATGGCGTCTTCCCCGGGAGCCTGCACGGGAACCTGACCCTCGAGGAGATCCGTACGATGGTCGGCTTTATCCAGTCACAGCGTCGTGGTGGGGAGCCGATTGACGTGGTGGCCGGTGGGGATGTGCCGTTCGATAATCCAGAGCGGGCGCGCGAGATCCTCGCAGACTACGCGGCCGCTGGGGTGACCTGGTGGATCGAAGGGATTGGGGAGTGGCGCGGCGATGTCGACGCGATGGCGAGGTTCATCCAGAGCGGTCCACCAGAACGATAATCGTCGCATTGACCCGATTGACCGCCACGCACGTGTCGACTATCGCCCGCTCCATTGAAGCCTTTTGCGAGGCGCAACAGGTAGGAACTCTTCCCCTTGAGGTATGCAGTTGCAAGAAAAGGGGAAACCTCTCGGTTTTCGGTAGGTTTCTCGTATCACGCTCTAGACTGTGGTGCATCCTCAGATCCGCTCGCAAAGCCATTCACCGATTGGTCTGCCTTCGTCATCATGCATGGTGCGCCCGGTGGGGGCGAATCTACGGCTGCGGTACAGTCGATGGGCGTGCTCATTCTGGCGCTCGTGGGTCCACAGGGAGATGCGGTGGCAGCCGCGTCGATCGGCTTCCGCGATGACGGCGTCGAGCAGCATCCCGCAAATGCTTGTGCCCCATCGCTCGGGAAGCACGGAGATCAGGCTCAGGAACCACGTGCCCGCAATCACATCACCGCTTCCGCCACGCGCGCGGAACGGGTGGATGAGCGCCATCGCAACCGCTTCACCACCGTCGTGGCCGATCAGAAACCATGAGGCGGTGTCGTGACGAGCGGCGTCGTGGAGACTGGCTGTGACCTGAGCGACGCGGCTTGGTCGAGACGGCCAATCGCTATCACGATGCGCGAGGTTCGAGCGCTCGTAGACCGACACGGCGCTGTCTACATCGCCCGGATGGCCGAGCCGTACCTCGATGTGTGTCATACCGGTCTCCCCGCACGCGGTCTTCCAGAAGGTTTGGCTCCGTGCACCCAGCCTCAAGCCCTCTCGTTGCTAGATGCGCAGCGTGTTGACGATGCGCTCGATCTGCCTGAGATGCGATTGTTCATGGTTTGCCAGCCACTGGGCATACGTCTGCACGGTTCGTTCCCGCGGCTTGCCGACCCCTGTCACCAGCGCCGTCCGTGACCAGGCTTCCGGTGCGAGTGGCTGCAACACTGCCAACAGTTCGGCGCGCTGGGCCGTAAACGCCTGCAGCGAGGGGTGAAATCCCTACTCGCAATAGTCTGTCTGCTTGATCCAGGTCGTAGGATCGACGGCTCGAAACGTCGGCCGATCCTCGCTGAGGATCATCCCGATATATTTGCCCCACATGTCGGCGCAGGCGCGCAGATGGGCAAGCACATCGCGTGCCGACCAGGAATCGGGCTCGGGAGGAGTCAGCAATAGAGCTGGTGACAGGCCTTCGGTAAGGTCGGCGATGCACGCGGGTGTGGCTGCAAGCATCGTTAGATTCTGCTCAATCGTCAATGGTCGATCGTACACACGCAGTGTCCTTTTTGGCAAATGTTCTTGTCCACGCTTTGGAGCGAAGCTGTCGACGTTCCTTCTGGCTGGCTTCCTGCTATGTGGGTGCTGACTCAGGTCACACGGTGCTATAATGCCAGTAACGTCATTATGCCATCTCCGTTGCGCAGTCCTCGATACGCACCGACGATCAGGAGGCACGTCAATGGCTGACCTGAACGATGTCCAGCGCATCGCGCTCTCACTCCCAGAGACAACCATGGACGATGATCGCATCGCGTTTTCCGTGAACAACAAGGGCAAGCGCAAAGGGATCGCCTGGGTCTGGATGGAACGCATCCATCCCAAGAAGGCGCGCGTGCCCAACCTGAGCGTCCTCGCCATCCGGGTCCGCGACCTCGCCGAGAAGGACATGCTGCTCGCCGCTCGCCCGAGCACGCTCTTCACCGAGCCGCACTACAACGGCTTCCCGGCCGTCCTGGTTCGGCTTGCCGCCATCAACGTCGACGAGCTCGGGGAGCTGATCCGCAACGCGTGGCGCTGTCAGGCGCCCGCCGCGCTGGTGCGAAGCTTCGATGAGCAGCGTGGTGTGTAAGGCCAATCTTTACCGAAGCCCCAGCCACATGCTGATGCACAGGTGACAACGGGCAGGTGCAGTGGCCTGTCCACGAGCGTTTCTCCCGTCATTCTGCATTACAAAAGCTGGGAGAGCTCACGCTCAAAGTTTCTTCGTATATCCTCCAGCAAAGCGATCTGGCGATCGATTCTGGCGATTTTATTGGTCAAGAACGCCCGTCGTTCATTCGTATCTAGCGTGCCTGCGTCATACGCCGTTGTCAGGTGTCTCAGTTCCGCCACCGTATAGCCCTGCGCGCGTGCGTGCTTGAGATGCCTTAACCGTTGAATTGCTGCAGGGGTATACGAGCGATACCCGTTCGGCTGCCGCATGATGTGCCGCTCGTCGAGCAGGTGCTGGCGCTCATAGTAGCGAATGGCGTCGATAGTCAGCCCGGTGACCGCTGCTGTCTCGTGAATAAGCATGCGTTTTCCTCTTTGGCCTTGACTCTGGTGTATGCACCAGAGTGTACCATCTCCAGACAAACACAATCAGGGAGGAACACATGCTATCACTCGAAGACCGCATGGCCATTACGGAGCTGATCGCCCTGCACGGCCACCTGGTGGACGATGGCCGGCTTGATGAACTGAACCGGGTCTTTGCCGAGGATGTGGCGCATGACCTGACGGCATTCGGACTCGGAATTCATCAGGGTCTTGGCAGCGTCCGGGAAGCAGCGCTGGCATTAGGTGACGCCAACCCGGTGGGCCATCACGTCACAAATGTTGTGATCGTCGAAGTGAAAGATGACCATACCGTCGTGACCCGATCCAAAGGCATTGGCGTACGTGCTGACGGAACTGCTGGAAGCGTGGTCTACGACGATACCGTCACAAAGCGCGATAATATGTGGCGCATCACCTATGGCAAAATAACGGTTCGTCGCAAACCGCTCGCGCGCGACTGACATAGGGAGTGCACCTTAAGCCACCCACTATCCATTTCCAACCACCTGTGGGGAAACCACCCGATTTTGAGACTGCTGAAAAACCACCATCACACCACAATATGTAGGGGCAATGCTTACCTCATGCCCTACAGGTTGTGTAGTTCCAGGACTTTTTTAGCAGTCTCATTTTCGGGTGGTTTCTATTCTGCTCTCGGCCGTCCGACCACAGCGACTCATGCTGCGGTATACTCTCAGCGTAGATTCCTTCATCGCAGCTTTTGTCGCGTGCGCTAAGACTACTCGCTTGGGAGGTTTCGATTGGCACTGAGACCGATGACCATTCAGATCCCTGACAACGAAGTCGAGTACCTGCGGCTTCGTCTCAAGCACACCCGCTGGGCACCCCCGGTCGACAGCTCCAGTTGGGAGGCTGGCACCGACGCTGACTATCTGCGCTCGCTCGCGGACTATTGGGCCACCGAGTACAGCTGGCGAGAACGCGAAGCCAGGCTGAATTACTTCAATCATTTCATCGTCGAGATGAGCGGAATCAATATCCACTTCATCAAGGCCGACGGCCAGGGGCCGAACCCCGTGCCGCTGCTGCTCATGCAGGGCTGGCCCAGCAGCTTTGTTCAAATGCTCGACATCATTCCACTGCTCACCGAAGCTCGAGGCGATGGAACGCCATGTTTTGACGTCGTGGCGGCCTCACTCCCTGGCTACCCGTTTTCTGACTTCCCGACTCAGCCTGGAATGAGCTTCAGTCGCATTGCTGATCTGATGACCGAGCTGATGGTGGATACGCTCGGGTACGCTCGTTTTGCCGCGCGCGGCTCCGATCAGGGCGGGCTTGTCCAACAGCAGATTGGCCTCAAGTATCCCGACCGTCTGATTGGCCTGCACCGCTCAGGAATCACGCCGTTTGCCAATCCGATGCCTGATGATCTGAGTCCCGCAGAAAGGGAGTACCAGAAGAAGGTGGCGGCCTGGGCGCAACTTGAGACCGCCTACGCCCGCTTGCAATCGCTGCGACCGGAGACGCTGGCGCCCGCGCTGGCCGACTCTCCGGTTGCGCTGGCGAGCTGGTTCATCGAAAAGTTTCAGCGCTGGGGGGACTGCGCTGAGGGGATTGACCAGACATTTGGCAGAGATAGATTACTCGACAATCTCTCGCTGCACTGGTTTACTGGGGCCGGTGCGGCGTCGATCAGGCTCTACCGTGAGTCGGCGCTCGATCCGGGTGTGTCCGGGCGGGTCGAGGCTCCGACGGCAATCCTGATGCCGCTGCGCGATGGAGTGACGGTTCCTGCGCCGCGCGAGTGGGCCGAGCGAAGCTTCAACGTCACGCGCTGGACGATCATGGAGCGCGGCGGCCACTTCCCGGAATGGGAGGTGCCCCATGTCGTCGCCGACGATCTGCGGCGCTTCTTTGCTGAACGGCAGTGAGGACGTGAAATGGTTCAAGAGCGCTTGACCCCGCCTTGAACCATCCCATCATGTTCACGGTGGCGAACTACGAGCCTGTGGTGCAGATCGACATGGACGATTTCAATCATCAAATGGAGGCTGTCTATGCGTATCACCGACGTGAAGCTGCGTCTGCTTTCGGGTTCGATGCCCATCGACGGCCAATTCTGGGAGGAGCGGCTCAGCCGCCCGCTGGACATCTACCCCGAGCACAAGGCCGCACCAGGGCTGTTCGGCGACATCCAGCTGGGTGAAGCGAGCAGCTACCCCATTGAAGCCGTGTTTGTGCAGATTGAGACCGACGACGGGGTGACCGGTCTCGGCGGCCCGATCACGCCGAGCGTGGCCTCTATCATCGACACCGAGCTGCGCTGGCTGCTCCAGGGCGCCGACCCGATCGCGAGTGAGCGGCTTTGGGATCTGATGTACCGGCACGCCATCCACGGGCGCAAGGGCGCGACGATGATGGCGATCAGCGTGGTCGACTGCACGCTGTGGGATCTGCGCGGCAAGGCGGCTGGTCTGCCGGTGCATCGCCTGCTGGGCGGCCCAACCCGCGAGACCTTCCCGGCATACGCCAGCGCGTTGGGGTTCTCGCTTGAAAGCGAGCGCGTGGCAGAGCGCGCCCGCGACTTTGCCCAGCAGGGCTACACCGCCACCAAGTGGTTCGTCCGCCACGGCCCCAGTGATGGCCGGGCCGGCATGGAGCGCAATCTCGAGCTGGTGCGCACGCTGCGCGGCGCGCTGGGGCCGGATGTCGACATTATGCTCGACGCCTGGAGCAGCTGGGATGTGCCCTACACGCTGCAGATGGCCGAGCGGATGGCCGAGTACGATGTGCGCTGGATCGAGGAGCCGGTGCTGGCCGACAAGATCGACGCCTGCGCCGAGATCCGGGCGCGCTCGAAGGTTCCAATTGCGACCGGCGAGCACGAGTACACGCGCTGGGGACTCAAACAGCTGATGGACGCGCGCGCCGCCGATGTGCTCCAGCCGGATATCTACTGGGCTGGCGGGATCTCCGAGATGGTCAAGATCGCCGCGCTCGCCTCGACGTATGACCTGGTGCTGATCCCGCATGGCCACTCGACGCCGGCGACGGCCCAGTTCATCGCCGCCCAGCCGCCGACGCTGTGCCCGATCCTCGAATATCTGATCAAGTGGAATGAGATCCACCAGTTCTTCTTCCGCAATCCGCTGAAGCCCGTCGATGGGATGATCGCGGTGCCAACAGGCCCAGGAATGGGAGTTGAGCTCGACGAGGGCAAGATCGAGAGGGAACGCGAGCTGCGTTGGTCGGCGTGAGGTGAAGGCCAGAACCACTGTAGTGGTGCCGACGCCGCGGTGCGGCCCTAAGAGCAGATGAATGCAAATAAACATAGATAAAGATTGTATCCATCTGGATCCATCTGTATTGATTTGCGCTTGTGACCCCAAGTGATACTCGGCACGCATACGCGAAAGTGCCGCGGCTAAGTTCATACGGCTACTGCAGCCTGACGATCCATAACGTGCAGATGCGACGCCAGTCTGCGCCCATAGACCCCGCTCCTCGAAACCTCTGGGTTTTCCGGAGGTTTCAGCCCCCGCTGTAATATCTCCACGCTCAGTCCCCTACCCTGCGTTATAATCAGGAACAAATGAGCCAGCACTGGTGAATGCTCAGCTGTTTGGAGGTCCAACGACGATGAACAAACGCGATACCGTGCTTAGCCTGGTCGATAGCCAGACTCCACCTGCCTATGTTCCGGCAGCCTTCTTCATGCATTTCGATCCTGCTTACCACCAGGGCCAGGCGGCCATCGATAAACACCTCGAATTCTTCCGCGCAACCGGGATGGATTTCGTCAAGATCCAGTACGAGCAGAGCGTGCCGCCCGCAGCTCCCGTGCGCACACCGGAGGATTGGGAGCATGCTTCGCGCTGTGATGAGGCGTTCTTTGCCTCATCGATCGGCGTGGCCGAAGGGCTGGTCAAGGCGGCGAAGGATGAAGCGCTGGTGATCATGACCGTGTATTCGCAGCGCTGTCAGAGCGTGGAACCCCGGTGCGGATGATAAGATCGTAACGCTGGTAATCAGCGGCAACATGGTATATGTGAGCGGGTTCTTCAGCACCATCGCGGGCCAGAGCCGCTTTCGGTTAGCCGCGCTCGACGCCACGACAGGCGCGGTTACTGCCTGGAATCCAGGAATTACTGGCCTGGTCAACCAGTTTGCGCTGGCTGGCAATAGCATCTACGTTGGCGGTTTCTTCACAGCTATCGGTGGGCAGAACCGCAAGAACATCGCCGCACTCGATCGCACCACGGGTGCTGCGACTGCCTGGGATCCAGCGGCTGGCGATTCCGTCGCAGCGCTGGGAGTGAGCGGTGGGGTTGTGTATGCCGGCGGCGGCTTTCGAATCATAGGTGGGGTGAAGCGTGCCAATCTGGCGGCGATCGATGCCACCACGGGCATGGCGACGGCCTGGAACCCTGGCGCGAGCGGGCCAAGCGATTCCACGCTGATCAACGTCCTCAAAGTACACGATACGACCGTCTATGCTGGCGGGAGGTTCACGACCATTGGCGGTCAGAGTCGCGAGCGTCTGGCGGCACTCAGCACCACCACTGGCGCGGTGAATGCGTGGAACCCAGCGCCTGACGGCACTGTGACGACCCTAGAGATCAGCGGCACCACTGTCTAT
>WNGB01040798.1_pt1 | contig 12795 bp, 6 predicted proteins | sample 5400681 | NCBI WGS metagenome assembly WNGB01 (sample SAMN13153367, study PRJNA577476) | soil metagenome | isolation source: 115 cm soil or saprolite under grassland replicate 2 | place: USA:California | collected 2016-06-15 | reverse complement strand
GGCCCGGCTGGCGGAAGCGGGGCACAAGGTGCTGCTGCTGGAGGCGGGCGGAGATCCGCTCTTGCTGCAAGGGGGCGGGCCGGTCGGCCCAAACCGGCTGCCGGAGGATTACCTGGTCCCCACCTTCAACGCGATGGCGTCGGAGAACGAGGCCCTGCGGTGGAACTACTGGGTCCGGCACTATGCCGACAACGCGCAGCAGAAGCGCGATCCCAAATTCGGCAAGGACTACCAGGGCAACCGCGTCGATGGCGTGCTCTATCCGCGCACCGGCACGCTCGGCGGCTGCACCGCCCACAACGCCATGATCATGGTGTATCCGCACAATCCCGATTGGGACGACATCGCCCAGACGATCGACGATCCGTCCTGGAGCTCAGGCAACATGCGCCGGTATTTCCAGCGCATGGAGAACTGCCATCACCGGCCGGTCTGGCGCTTTATCCATAAGCTGTTCGGATGGAATCCCACGCGTCACGGTTTCGGCGGATGGCTATCCGTCGAGAAGGCGCTGCCGAAGACCGCCCTGGCGGACAAGGACCTGGTCGAGATCATCAAGAAGTCCGCGCTGAGGATCTTCAACGAGCTGCGCAATCCGTGGCAGCAGATCCGCGAAGGGTTGGTGGCGAAGCTCGATCCCAACGATTGGCGCATCGACAAGAAGGCCGCCGAGGCGATCCACTACGCGCCGCTCGCCACGCGCCGCCACGCCCGCAACGGATCGCGCGAGTTCGTGCTCGACGTTGCAAGGCGTCATCCCGACCGCCTGCACATCGAGCTCGACGCCCTGGTCACGCAGGTGCTGCTGGACGACGCTAACCGGGCGCACGGCGTCGTCTATCGCAAGGGCGCGCGGCTCTACCGCGCGTGCGCCGCCCCCAGCAAGTCCGACGGCGAGGAGCGCACGGTCCATGTCACCCGCGAGGTGATCCTGTCGGCGGGTGCCTTCAACACGCCGCAGCTTCTAATGCTGTCGGGAATCGGGCCGAAGGCGGACCTGGAGCGCCACGGCATCAAGGTGCGGGTCAACCTGCCCGGCGTGGGCCAGAACCTGCAGGACCGCTACGAGGTCGGCATCGTCAATCGGCTCAAGGACGAATGGACGGTCCTCAAGGGTGCGACGTTCACGCGTGATGATCCCCAGTGCCGTCAATGGGCCAAGTGGCGCAGGGGCGTCTACACCACCAACGGGGTACCGCTCGCCGTCATCAAACGCTCCGCACCCGAGCGGCCGCTGCCCGATCTTTTCGCATTTGCGCTGCTCGGCCAGTTCCGCGGTTACTTCCCGGGATATTCGAGGCTCGTCGCCGAGGACCACCATTACCTCACCTGGGCGATCCTCAAGGCGCACACCGAGAACCGTGCGGGCACGGTCACGCTGAGATCCTCCGATCCGCGCGATCCGCCGGCGATCAACTTCCATTATTTCAAGGAAGGCACCGACGGCGGCACGCAGGACCTCGATTCCGTCGTCGACGGGATCGAGTTCGTGCGCACGCTGACCGCCACGGTCGAGGATCTGATCGCGGAAGAACAGCTTCCCGGCAAGGGCGTACAGGACCGCGAAGCGCTGAAGCAGTTCGTGCAAGACCAGGCGTGGGGCCACCATGCCTCGTGCACCTGCCCGATCGGGCGCAGCACCGACCCGATGGCGGTGCTCGATTCCAACTTCCGGGTTTACGGAACCAGCAGCCTGCGCGTCGTGGACGCCTCGGTGTTCCCGAAGATTCCCGGTTTCTTCATCGTCACCTCGGTCTACATGATCGGCGAGAAAGCCGCCGATGCGATCCTGACCGACGCCGGCCATGCCGGAATCCTGCCGCCCGACACGTTCAAGACCGGCGGGGGAGGCTTCTGGAGCTGCTGCAGGAAAACGCTGCGTCGGGTTCCCAAGGTCGTTCTCGGCGCAATCGGCGCGCTGGCGGCTCTGCTTATCCTCATTGCGGCGGTGTCCTACTTCATCTTCGAGCCGCCGCCGGAGAACCCGAATCTCGACAAGGAGGCGCAAACAGTCTTCGCGATCATCTCGGTCCTCACCGAAAAGCTCAAGGCACAGTACAAGAACACCGTGGCGCTGCGCGACACGCACGCCAAGGGAAATGCCTGCGTGAAGGCGAATTTCACCGTGCGCCAGGATCTTCCCGCCGGCCTCAATATCGGGGTGTTCAAGGGCAAGCCGAACGGCGATCGCACCTACAAGGCATGGATCCGCTTCTCGAACGCCGCCGACCACGTCACCAGCGACACGGAGCCAGACTTCCGAGGCATGGCGGTCAAGCTGTTCGGCGTCACCGGATCGCGGCTACCTGTTCCCGGAGACGAGACCGACACCCAGGACTTCCTGTTCGTCGGCCATGACGCGTTCTTTGCCGGCAGTCCCCAGCATTTCCACGATTTCTTCGCGGCTTGCGTCGAAGGCGGCGGCAACTGCAACCCGAAACACAATCTCGCCGTGGCCTGGGATCTCCTGACGCATCCGCGCGGCGCCTACAATCTGCTGGTCGGCCGCAAGGTCTATCCCACCATCGCGGCGATCGATTGGTTCAGCGTCACGCCTTACCAGTTGGGTGACCAGCAGGTGCAGTTGGGCAACCAGCAGGTGAAATACGGCGCCTTCCCCTGCGAAACGCAGGTCGCCTACGCCCGCCCCGGCACCGAGCCTTATTACTTGCGCACGCGCCTGCGGGAGACGCTTGATCCCGCCTATAAGGGGCACCTGTGCCTGAACTTCATGGTGCAGATCCGGAGCGACCCGAAGCGGCAGCCCCTCGAGAACGCCCTGGTCGCCTGGAGCCCGAAGGATTCGCCGTGGCAACAGGTCGCCACCATCGATGTTTACCCGCAGGAGTTCTCCTTCAGCCGACAAGACGCGTTCTGCGAGCGGCTGACCTTCAATCCCTGGCACGGCCTCGTCGATCACACGCCGTTGGGAGGCATCAACCGCGCGCGCCGGAACGTCATGCACGCCCTGCAGGACGAACGGTTCAAGCTGAACGGGCAGAAAAGGTTCGCACCGGGCGAACTGACGGGCAATGAAACCTTCAATTAGTCGTTTATGCGGTCACCATCCGGCCGGGCGTCGGCTCGGTTGGCCGGACGCCGGACCGGCGGGCAGTTCATCGGCCTTGCATTTCCGCGGCGCGACCACGTGGCCTTCCAGGCACTGGTACATGCAAGTGCGGTAGTCGAGACGGCTGAGCCAAGTCAGATTGGCGCCTTCCTTGCGAGCTTTCTCATAGGCGGCAAATTTCTTGTTCCATTCCGCACCGCATTCCTCCAACTTGTCGGTCTCCTTCGGCAGCGGCGCCGGGGCGAAATTGATCGTAATCGTTCCGCTGACCTTCGAGTCGACGGCCTCGATTTTTCCCGTGACCTTCGAGTCGATCGCCTCATCGGCGGCACCCGCAACCGTCATTGCGGCGAGCGACAAGATCACCACAACGGCAATTCTCATGGACGTTCCTTCGCTCTACGGCTTCACTCGGGTTCGTTTCACCCGGCGCGCCGCGCAGGCATGACGATTTGTGCGCACTCTCGTTTGATGCTACTGTCTGTTGCAGGCCTGTCAAGCCGACAATGTGGGGGAGGGATCGGTGCACGCGCTGTCTACCGAAACCGTGCTGGCAGAGGAAGCGATCGCCATCCAAGGCGAGGTCGATCCGTTTCTCGCCGACAAGGCACGACAAAGACCGGATCCGGGGCCTGATCCGCGCGGCAGCAAGCTCGGCGTCGGTGACGACGACGCGGAGCGTTGCGACGCGACGGCAAAGCGCCAGTGCGAGCTCTATCAGCGGCTTAATCGGCTCAATCGGGCGGCGCTCTGCCTTTCCGGCGGGGGAATCCGCAGCGCTGCATTCAGTCTCGGCGTGATCCAGGCGCTGGCGTCGCATCCACGGCCGGAACCGATCGCCAGTATCGAGCGGAAGACTCCGGCGCCCGAGCCCGCCAAGGAGCCCGACAAGAAAAAAGCGACTCAAAAAGTCGAGCCCAAGCTTCCGCCCAACGTCGTCGCGAAGCCGGCAGATTCGTTGCTCGCGCAATTCCAGTACCTGTCGACCGTATCGGGCGGCGGCTATATCGGAAGCTGGCTCTCGGCGTGGCGTCTGCGAACCGGCTTCGACCGCGTGTGGTGGAACCTGGTGGGACGACCCTGCGGGCCCGACAGCGAGCCGGGTACGATCGCTTGGCTGCGTTCCTACAGCAACTATCTCTCGCCCAAGCTCGGCGCGCTCTCGGCCGACACATGGGCCGGAATCGCAATCTACCTGCGCAATCTCCTGCTCAATTGGCTCGTGATCATACCGGTAATCTGCATCGTCCTTCTGTTCATAAAGTTGGTCGCCGCAACCTCGATCGGAGTCGCCCACTACCCGCCGCGATGGTTGGTGGTGGCGTCCTTCGGCGTCCTCGGCGCGGTCTCCCTCATTTTTGCGCTGGCTCTGGTCACCCGCGAGCGGCCGACCCGCCGCCCACCCAATGACTCGGGCATCCGGCAAGGCGTTTTCCTCCGATGGATTCTGCTCCCGGCCACGCTCTCGGCGGGGGCGTTCATTCAGCTTGCCGCTTCGAATTCCGGCCTCGCGAAGCTCGACCATCATGCGAAAGCGGTGGTGATCATCGGGGCCGCCATCGCCGGCGCCCTCATCTACGCGGTGAGCTGGATTCTGGCGCTGCGCAGGTGCGACGACCGCGATTTCTGGCGTTGGACGCTCTCGGGCCTCGTCTATGGGGCCCTCATGGGCACCGGCGCCTACGTCTACAACCAGGCGCCCATGGAGGGCTTCCTGCTGTTCAACGACCTGCTGATGCCGGTGATGTTCGGCGTGCCGTGGATCATCGCCTCCCAGATGATCGCGGAAATGATCTTCGTCGGTCTCACCAGCTTCGAGAAGGACTCCGACAGCGACCGGGAGTGGCTCGGTCGGGCTGCCGGCTGGTATCTGCTGACGGCGCTTGGATGGTTCGTGGTGACGTTTCTCACCTTCGCCGGCTCGCTGGTGGCGGAAGACCTGGCCAGCAAGTTCGAGACCTGGTTGGCGCCCATGGGCGGCGTTGCCGGCGTCGTCACCGCATGGGTCGCCAAGAGTGACTGGTCCCCGGGCCGAGGAGAGCAGGCAAAGGGCACCAGGCCGCTGTCGGCGATGATCATTCTGGCAATCGCAACGCCGATATTCGTGGCCGCGCTGATCATCTTCCTCTCGGCCATTCTCGATCGGCTGCTGCTTCATGAGCCGTTGGTGATTTCCCTGCGATATCCCGACACGCGGCTCTTTTCGGCCGGCTGGTGGACGATCGCCCGCCCTTGCGATCGCCTGGATCGCCTCGCGCAACGTCAACATCAACCGCTTCTCGCTCCACGCCGTGTACCGCAACCGACTCGTGCGGGCATTTCTCGGCGCGTCCCGACCGAAGCGCAATGCCGACGAATTCACCGGTTTCGACCTGGGCGACAATCCCCACGTTTACGAGCTCTGGCCCGAGCAGAAGGACGGCACGTGGCGCCCGTTCCATGTCATCAACATGACGCTCAACATCGTCTCCACGAAACGACTCTCCTGGCAGGAGCGCAAGGCCGAGCCTTTCACCGTCAGTCCCCTGCACTCGGGAAGCGCCTGCAAGGCATTCCGGCCGAGCAGGGAGTATGCCGACGGCATCACGCTCGGCACCGCGATGGCCATCTCCGGCGCCGCTGCAAGCCCCAACATGGGCTACAATTCCTCACCCGGAATCACCTTCCTGCTGGCGCTGTTCAACGTGCGGCTCGGTTGGTGGCTGGGCAATCCCGGCCGGGAGGGCCGGGAGACCTACCGCCATGAGGGTCCGGCACTCGCGATCCAGCCGCTGATCGAGGAAACGCTCGGTCTCACCACCGATGACAGACCTTACGTCTACCTGTCGGACGGCGGTCATTTCGAGAACCTCGGCATCTACGAGATGGTACGCCGCCGCTGTCGGTACATCATCTCGGTCGATGCCGGGGCCGACCCGAATTATACCTTCGCGGATCTCGGCAATGCCGTGCGCAAGATCGCGATCGACCTCGGCATCACGATCCGGTTCTACGGTCTGACGAAGCTCAAGAAGCGCCCGCCCCCCGGCGACGACGATATCGGCGCAGAGCATCCCTATTCTGCGATCGGCGTGATCGATTATCCGGCCGCCGACGGCGGCGACAGCAAGCCCGGCATGATCCTCTACATCAAGGCCGGCTATCATGGCGTCGAGGATCCGGGTATCCGGGCCTATGCCATCGAGAACCCCGCGTTTCCGCACCAGGGAACGATCGATCAGTTCTTCAGCGAGTCGCAATTCGAAAGCTACCGCGCGCTCGGTTTCGAGATAACCGACGGCGTGTTGAGCCACGCGGCTGCGGCTCTGGACACGAGGGGCGAGGAAAGATCGCTCGACAAAATATTCACCGAGCTCAGAGCGAAGGTCGACGACCCACGACCGGCAACGGTCAACGATGGACGTGGAAATTCCCGTGGCGGGGATTGATGGCGGCGGCCATCTGCAAGTAGCACGCGCCCTCGTCCGGCCGACCGGCCGCATGCCAGATCGCCGCGGCCTGGGAAAACAGATGCGCATCCTTCGCGCCTGAGGAAAGCGCCTGGCTCATCCGTTCCACCGCCTCGGCGAATTGGCCGTGCCGATAGAGCGCCCATGCCAATGCGGCCTGGGTCGAGAAGTTGTCCCTCAGCTCGAGGTCCTTGCGCGCCCATGCGACCGCCTCGGCGCCGTCCTCGTAGACGTCGGCGTAAAGGCCGGTGAGGTGGTGATAGTAATGAACGCCGCCGCGCCGCGCCGACTCGAGATAGCCGGCGCGCGCCTGCACGTACCACGACTTGGCGCGTCCGCGCCGCCCCATCAATGCGTACAGCTGGCCGAGGACCTGTTGCAGATCGGGTCTCGGAACCTCGGCGACGATCCGCTCATAAAGTTCGGCTGCCTGCTCGAACGCGCCCTGCGCCGCGAGCAGCTCGGCCCTGTGTTCGGCCACGAGCCAATAGCCGGAGTAGGCGCGGGCGGCCCGCGCATAGTGCGCGTCGGCGTCGGCGTAGCGGCCGTGCGCCAGATCCAGCAATCCCCGCTGCAGCTCCACCCAGGCGTACGACCGCATCTCCTTGGCGGTCAGCTCGTCTTCGGCTTCCAGGTAAAGCCGGTCGGCTTCGACCGGGTCTCCCATCTTGGCGTGGAAATGCGCCAGGCGCGCAAGGCTGGCCCAGGTTCGATCGTCCTCGATGACGCGTTGATATCCCGCCCGCGCCTGCTCGTACCGGCCCTCCTGAAAGTCGAGTTCCGCCAGCAGCGCGCGGCCTTCGGTGGTTTCGCGCAGCAACGGCGCCGCCTGAAGACTGCGTCTGACGTCGGCGAGCCGATGGAGCTTGAAGGCCACGTTGGCCTTGAGGAAATAAAGATCGCTTGGGCATTGCACCAGCGCAATGGCATCTGCGATCAGCGAATCCGCAACTTCCAGCTCGGCGAGGTTTCCGGTGAGCACCGCGTGCTGATAAACGCCGTGCACGTACGTGATCACCGTTCCGGTATCGGTCGGCGGAACCAGCGCGCTTGCCTGCAGCTCCGCGACGGTTTTTTCGATCCGCTCCAGTTCGATCCGGTAATCGGTCCGACCCGGCGTGCTTTTGCCCGGCTCGGCGGATCGCGAGGAATCCGGCGTGCGGCCTTCACGCAGCTCAGCCGTTGCGAAATCGATGCTTGCGGCCACTGGACTACCCGTCGCCACCGCTCTGCCAGGTGCGCGGAATGATCGAAACGGACGCGCCGATTTCAATCCGATCCCGGTCGGTCCGGTACGCCCTCCGCGCGCTCACCACGGTTCCGCCAGATAAGGAAAGTGATCGAGAAATGCCTTGTCGTTCTTCAGCGGATTGGGCGGCGTCTTGGGCACGATCGGTGCGGCGTCCCATAACGCCTGATCGTTCATCATTTCGATGTGATACTTCTTGCCGTTGAGCTCGGCTTCCATGTCGAGAAAGACCGAAAGGAACCGGGTCGCCACCTGATCTTCGAGCCGGCGTCCGAACGGCCAGGTGCCGGTCGTGTCCATGTCGATCGAATTGACGTTGGGGATGAAGATTTCGACCGGACGCCGCAGCGAGATGTTCAAACCTTTCCTGTTCCAGGAATCGTCCGGCATCCTCATTTCCTGGAACAGCACCTTCTTGACCTTCGGGAAAGCGGCTGCGACCGACGTGTAGACCTTGTGCACCGACACCGGCGAATTTTCGTGGTCGAATGCGCATTGCAGACCGAGCGCGCTGATGGAGGGCCCAAAGCCCCAGCCGAGATGCCCCAACCGCTTGATGAAGTGCGGCGCCAGCCAGAAATTGTTGGCGCCCATTTGCCGGTTGTCCTCGCGCTCGCTCAGGGCGGCGTCGGCGAACGCCTGACCGTCGGTATCGACAAGCTTGTATTGCTTTAGCTCGTCGTCGAGCCGCCCCAGGTGTTGACGATGCGATGCTCGTTCGGCGAATTGGTGATGAAGGCGAGCGGAATTTCCAGAATGATCGCGTTGATGTTCTTGCCGGCTTGCGCGTCCTCGCCTGAGTAGACGAAACGGTAATTGCCGTTCGCGTCCTTCTTGAACTTGTCGCCCGTCCAGGTCCACGGCCCGGGCGGCAGATCGAGCTTCACCCCGCGCCCGTGCTGCGGGATGGCGGGATTGAAATTGAACAAATCGTTGCCTTCGAGCTCGAGGAAAGTCTTGGGGATCGGCAGCTCGCGCGCCTCTATCATCGTATGCGGCACGTGGTAGAACTGCGGCGCGTAATTGATCGAACGGAAAAAGCCGGGAAGGTCGTTGAAGAACGCGTCGTCGCGCCCGCCGATATACGTCTTGATCGCATGGCCGCCGGGCGATTGCAGCGTCACGTTCTTGTTGGTGTCGATGATTTGGGAGAAATCGCCGCCGGGAAAGTTGATGAACCTGATATGGGCGCGATTGCTCGCGTCGATCGTCACCCGGACTTCCGAGGGCTTCAGCGTGCTGAGATATTTGTCCTTGAGGCCCGCGAAGTATTTCAGCAGCCCTTCCAGGCTGTGGTCCTCCTTCGCCGGCCGGATCACGCGCCGGTCCGAGGCGATCCGGATCCGGTACAGAAGATCGGGGTCGAGCGTTCCGGCCTGCGGGACGGAGGCGAACGTCAGCGCGATGACCACCTTTTCGCCGCCCGCGACGTCGTCGCTGGGAAACCCGAAGATGTCGTAAAGGTCGGCTGCGCTCACCTCGATGTCGGAAAAAATCGAATTGACCGCGTTCGGATCATTGTGGTCAGCCATCGATCCTGATCCTTCGTGCTCATTCACTGCGATGCGGAACGGCGTCGAGCGGACACTCGCGTGGCGTGGGTGCAAATGCCCTTGCGACCGTACACCCGTTACTTGTAATCATCGTGAAAAAGCGTGACGGTGTCAATGAAATCGACAAGAAAGACTGTACGGCGTCGGGGAAGTGTCGGAACGCGATTCGATCCCGCGGTTTCAAGGACGCCGGTGACGCGCGGCCGTTTCGACCGGCGCATCCTCGGTCGATATTGCGTCCCTGTTCTCCTTCCTCTTCGCCTGTTGACAGCGTCTCTACCCATAGTAGCATCGCACGGAGCTTTGCGTGGTCCTGCGGCGCGTGTTGCGCGGTAGACTTGGATCGCGCCTGCGTGATTTACCGATGCCCATCCTGTCCGGTCGCCTTATCGTCGGATTCGCAGCGACGCTGGTGCTCGTCGGTGCCGGGGTCTTCGCCTGGGGACAGCGACCCGGGCCGGCCTTTCCGCGCGCGGCCGCCGACTATTTTCAAGGCATGGACGGCGGCATCCCGCTCGAGCCGGCAGAGGTGCGCGGGCGCAATACCTGGCTGATGTGGACGTCCGGCAATGAGGCATTCTGGGATTACCTTGCCGGCCGCAGCTTCGGCACCTTCGATTTGCTGAAGGTGCTCGACAGCCGCAACCGGCCGCGTCGCTTCGCCACCTACGGCGTGATCAACGAGCCGGGCCTGAAGCCTGCTTCTGCGCCCGACGAGTACGGGCTATGGCTCGACGTACCGGACGGCACGCCGGTGTCGGCTAGCGAGTACCGCGAGCAGTTTTCCCGAGATGATTTTGTTCGGACCTATGGACGCCCATCGGGCATCGTCGGGCTGCGAGTGTTTGCCAACCCGAAATTCGATGCCGCGGCACGGCGGCTCTGGGACGCGAACAAGTACCAGAACGATCCCGCGTTCTTCAGCGACCCCGATCTGGTGCGCCCTTATCGCGTCGGCATGACATGTGCGTTCTGCCACGTCGGGCCGAATCCGCTGAATCCGCCGGCCGACGTCGAGAGGCCGAAATGGGAAAACCTGTCGAGCTACGTCGGCGCGCAATATTGGCACGCGGCGCCGATCTTTTCGTTGCAAGCCCGGCCGGACAGTTTCTTTTATCAGGTGTTGAACGCAATGCCGCCGGGAACCGTCGACACCTCGGCGCTCGCCCCCGACAACATCAACAATCCGCGCAACATGAACGCGATCTACGCGCTCGGCGCGCGCCTTGCGATCGCCCAGGAGGAGGTGCTCGCCGGCGGCAACCTCGACATGCCCGGTACGCAGCCGCGGATGCCCGTGCCGCACGTGCTCAAGGACGGCGCCGACTCGATCGGCATACTCGGCGCTCTCGGCCGCGTCCATTTCAGCATCGGCGCGTTCCACGACGAATGGCTCAAGCATTTCAACCTGCTGGTCGGCGGCAAACCGCAGACGCCGATCAGGATCGCGGCGGCGAATGCCCAATCGCCCTATTGGCGCGCCACTCTCGAGCGGCTGGACGACGTCGCGGCGTTCTTCCTCAAGGCGACCAGGCCCAATCCGTTGAGCGAGGCACCCGGGGGGAAAGGCTATCTCACCGAGGACGCGGCGACGGTCACGGCGGGAAAGCGCGTGTTTGCGCAGGCCTGCGCCGCCTGTCATTCCAGCAAGTTTCCGCCGGCGCCGGACGGGGTGGCGCGGTTCTCGCGCGAATGGGACGCATGGACGCGGAGCGACGAGTTCGTGCGCCGGATGACCGACCTGGTGCTGCAGCCCGATTTCCTCGCCGACAACTACCTCGCGACCGATCGGCGCTATCCGGTCAGCCGCATCGGCACCAATGCCTGCGCGACTTTGGCGACGAACGCGTTGCGCGGGCATATCTGGGACAATTTCTCCTCGGAGACCTACAAGGAGCTTCCCGCGGTCGGCACGATCGAGGTGAACCATCCGCTGACCGGCGAGCCGATGCCCTATGCAATGCCGGGCGGCGGGCGCGGCTATCAACGGGCGCCCTCGCTGGTCAGCATATGGTCGACCGCGCCGTTCCTGCACAACAACTCGGTCGGCAAATACATCCACGATCCCTCGGTCGCCGCGCGCATGGAATCGTTTCAGGACGCAATCGAGAAGCTCCTGTGGCCGGAGAAGCGCCTCGGTATGGACTCGGTCTATCGCACGACAGCGGAAAGCTGGCTGGTGATCGATCGGGATTATTCGCCATCCGTGTTCGATGTTCTCAAGCAGCGCGGCGTGATCGGTGCGCAGGACCGCGAATGGCGTCTCGGCCCGATCCCGAAGGGAACACCGATCAATCTGCTGGCCAACGTCGATCTCGAATTTTCCCTCGCGCGGCTGGAGGACTGGATCAAGCTCGTGCGCGAGACCGTCGCCGCATTGCACGAGATCGAGGAGCAGCAACTGACCGGCGAGGCCGCCACCGCGCGGCTGAAGCAGCTGGTGCCGGCTCTCCTCGGCGTCAGCAAGTGCCCGGACTTCATCGCCGATCGCGGGCACCTTTTCGGAACCAACCTGTCCGACGACGACAAGCGCGCGCTGATCGCGTTCCTGAAACGACTGTGAGCCGTCAATCCGCCGGCCGGCGCACCTTCCGCCCGCCGACGCGCGTGGCGGTTGAAGCGTCGTTTTGATCGTCGCGCCAGGTCGGATGATTGAAATTGATGACGAAGTCGCCGTTGTATGAAGCGGCAGCCTGATCGAAAACGATCTTGCCGACGTGACGCCAATTCCTGAACGTTCGTCGCTCGAACGCCGACGGGCCGCGCGTTTCGCCTTCATCGGTGAGCTCGATGTGGAAGGTCAGCGCCCGTTTCGGCGCCGCAACGCCGCGGTCGTAGATCTGCGCCATGATCTCGTCGCGGAAATCCAGGTTCCCGCCCTCGATCCGGCGCTGGTCCGGCGCGACCAGAAGGCGCATGTAGGTCGGCGCTCGAGTGGGCTCGTCCTTTGCCTTTCCAAGCTCGGCGATCTGATAGAGCTGGCGGATGCTGGGTTTCTTGTCGACGTGACTGAACACCGCGCCCGTGATGATCAGAATCGGTACGCCCGTGCCACGCCGCCAGGCCGTCGTGTTGGGAGCATTGCGCAACTCGACGTCGTTGATGGTGTCGGTATCATCCCCACCGATATCCTGTTGCGTAATGAAATTGGCCGTGCGGAGCGGTTCGCGGTGATCTGCATCCACCGTGGGAAACAGCTTGCCGACGAGCGATAGCGACCGGGAGTGGCCGCGCCGCGTTTCGCTGCAACAGGTGGAATAGCGCCCGACGATCAGGGCGCGGCTGCCCTTGCGGAAATAGCCGGAATAGGCCGTGTCTTCCGTAATCTCCCACAGGCCGGTGAGGCAGATGCCGTTGGGATGCAGCAAGCGCCGGAAACCTTTTCGATCGGGTCCCCAACGCAAATCGGCGGCGGAATCAACCACGCGCTCAGTGGCCTGGCGGAACAGGTAGGCCCGGCCGAGAATGCCGCGC
>WNGB01024002.1_pt1 | contig 12796 bp, 14 predicted proteins | sample 5400681 | NCBI WGS metagenome assembly WNGB01 (sample SAMN13153367, study PRJNA577476) | soil metagenome | isolation source: 115 cm soil or saprolite under grassland replicate 2 | place: USA:California | collected 2016-06-15 | reverse complement strand
GTCGGCCTGGGAGACGATGCCGACGAGCCGGCCCTCATCCTCGACCACGGGCAGCCTGCGCACCTGGTGACGAGCCATAAGGCGGAGCGCCTCGTCGAGCTCCTGCTGCGGGTCGACGGTGACGATGTCCGTGCTCGCAACCTCCTGCACGCTCGTGGACTGCGGGTCCCTCCCCGCGGCGAGCACACGCACGACGATGTCGCGGTCGGTGACGGTGCCGACCAAGCGACCGTCCTCGATGACGGGAACGATCCCGGTGTCCTGGTCCCTCATGATGCGGCCAGCCTCGGTGACGGATGCGTCCGCCTCGACGGTGGCCGGGTTGGAGGTCATGACCTGCTTGACGCTCTTCCCCATCGGAAGCCTCCTCGTTCTTTGAAGTCGTTTGTTCGCTTTCCCGCCGGAGGCACTCCGAAACGGTGAGAATGGCGCCGTGCGAACGGCCACCATCGAGCGGCGGATCAGCGAGCTCGCGCTCTCGTTTCCCGAGTCCTACGAGGACCGGCCCTGGGGCGACTTCCCGGTCTTCAAGGTCGGCGCCAACAAGGTCTTCGGCTGGGTCCAGGTCGAGGACGGGGCGGTGCAGGTGACGGTCAAGCTGACCGCGGAGGAGCGCGAGATCGCCCATCTCCTGCCCTTCGTGCGCACCGCCAGCTACGTCGGCCGCTACGGCTGGGTCACGGCCGCGGTGACGGACGAGGAATCGCTCGAGGCCGCGCTCGAATGGCTGCGCGAGAGCTACTGGCTCAAGTGTCCCGCGGAGCTGAAGGCCGCCGTCGAAGGCAACGATTAGGGCGTGTCCCGGGGTCTGACCCCGAGGCATGGCTCTCGGCTCGATTTCTTTGCAGTGATTCAGTGTGCTCTACAAGGGCACGAGCAGGGATTTCGACCGCAAAACGAACCCGTTCGGACACGACCCGGGATCTGACCCCGGGGCACGACCGGAACGGTCCTGCCCCAGTCGGCCTGCGGGTCGTCCTCGCGAGGCTGCGAAGTATCCTGGCCTTCCATGAAAGTCGTCCTTCCCGACTCCACAGAGCTCGAACTTTCCGACGGCGCGACCGGGCTCGACGCCGCTGCCGCGATCGGGCCGAAGCTGGCCGAGCAGGCGGTGCTCGTGCGCTCCAACGGCAACGTCCAGGACCTGCGCGCGCCGCTCGAGGAGGGCGGGCAGATCCAGATCCTGACAACCCGCGACACGTCGGACCCCGACGCCCTCTACGTCCTCCGCCACTCGACCGCGCACCTGCTGGCCGAGGCGGTTCGCCGGCTCTACCCGGGCACCAAGATCGCGATCGGCCCGCCGATCGAGAACGGCTTCTACTACGACTTCGAGTTCCAGGAGCCGATCGGCGAGGAGGCGCTCGAGCGGATCGAGGGGGAGATCCGCAAGGAGCTCGCCGAGGGCCGCTCCTGGAACCGCAGGGAGGTGAGCGCCGACGAGGCAAAGCGCTACTTCGCCGAGCAGGGCGAGGACTACAAGGTAGAGCTCGTCGACACGGCGGATGGCCCGATCACCATCTACACCCAGGGCGAGTTCGCCGACCTCTGCCGCGGGCCGCACCTGCAAAACTCGAAGCCGATCAAGGCGGTCAAGCTGACCGGCCTCGCCGGCGCCTACTGGCGCGGCGACGAGCGCAATCGGCAGCTGACGCGGATCTACGGCACGGCCTTCTACTCGCAGGCGGATCTCGACGCCTACCTCGAGCGCCTCGAAGAGGCCAAGCGCCGCGACCACCGGCGTCTCGGGCCGCAGCTCGACCTCTTCCACCTCTCCGAGCACGCCCCCGGGATGCCCTTCTGGCACCCGAAGGGGATGGTGATCTGGAACACGCTCGAGGATCTTCGCCGGCGCGAGAACGCAGAGCGCGGTTACGTCGAGGTGAAGACGCCGCTGCTCTACGACGAGGAGACCTACGAGACCTCGGGCCACCTGCAGAACTACGAGGAGAACATCTTCTGGGTGCAGGGGCACGAGCAGGGCGAGAAGCGGCTCGCACTCAAGCCGATGAACTGCCCGGGGCACATGCTGCTCTTCGGCTCTGCGCTCCGCTCCTACCGCGACCTGCCCTTCCGCTACGCGGAGTCCTCGACGCTGCATCGCGACGAGCGCACCGGCACGCTGCTCGGCCTCCTGCGCGTGCGCCACATCACCCAGGACGACGCGCACATCTTCTGTTCGGCGGAGCAGATCGAGGACGAGGTGTTCGCCTGCCTCGACTACGCCTCCTACCTCTACGACCTCTTCGGCATGGAGGCGCGCTTCGAGCTCTCCACGCGGCCGGAGAAGAAGCTCGGCAGCGACGAGGAATGGGACTTCACGGAGGCGGCGCTTCGAGCGGCCCTCGACCGCCGCGGGATCGACTACGTCGTGAACGAGGGCGACGGAGCCTTCTACGGGCCGAAGATCGACCTGCACATGACCGACGTGCTCGGCCGCTCGTGGCAGATGGGGACGATCCAGCTCGATGCGCAGATGCCCCAGCGCTTCGGCCTCAGCTACATGGGCGCCGACAACCAGGAGCACACGCCGTATGTGATCCACCGCGCGCTGCTCGGCTCGCTCGAGCGCTTCATCGGCATCCTGATCGAGCACTTCGGCGGCGCCTTCCCGTTCTGGCTCGCGCCGGTGCAGGTGCGGATCCTCCCGGTCGGCGACGATCACCGCGCGGCGGCGCACGAGTTGGCGCAGAAGCTGGCCGGCTACCGCGTCGAAGTGGACGAGCGCGACGAGACGGTCGGCAAGCGGATTCGCGACGCCGAGGTCGAGAAGATCCCGTTCGTGATCGTCTTCGGCGACAAGGAGTCGGACGAGTCGCTGGCGGTGCGCGAGCGCGGGGGAGAGCAGTCGACGAAATCGCTGGATGACTTTCGCGCGCACCTTGCTACGCTGTGACCCTGGCAAGCAGGGGTCCAACCCTCACCTCCCGAGCCGTGCGCTTCTGCGGAGGTTCAACCGAGTCGGTGGACGAGGAGTTTCGGGCCGCTGCTTGCAGCGGTCTTTGTCGTTCGAGAAGGAGGAACTGAGAACTTGGTGAAGGGCGTTTGAGACCACGACGGACGATCGAGCCGGACCGGGCGCCGGTCCCGCAAGCCCGAATCAACGAACTGATCCGCGCGCCGAAGGTCAGGCTGGTTGACGAGGACGGCTCGCAGATCGGTGTCAAGGACACGAATGAAGCGCGCGAGTACGCCTGGGGCAAGAACCTCGACCTGGTGGAAGTCGCTGCGCAGGCCGATCCGCCCGTCGCGCGGGTGATGGACTACGGCAAGTACCGCTACGAGCAGGAGCAGAAGGCCAAGCTCGCCCGCAAGCACCAGGTCTCGGTCAACGTCAAGGAGATCAAGTTCAGGCCCAAGATCGGGATCCACGACTACAACACCAAGAAGGGCCACGTCGAGCGGTTTCTCAACCAGCGCGCCAAGGTCAAGGTGACGATCATGTTCCGCGGCCGCGAGCAGAGCCATCCGGAACGCGGACGTGACCTCTTGATGCGGCTGGCGGAGGACGTGAAGGAGATCGGGCAGGTAGAGTCTCCGCCGCTGCTCGACGGCCGCAACATGGTGATGGTCCTGGGGCCGACGAAGAACGCAGGAGTAACCAGAGAAGACGATGCCAAAGCAGAAGAGACACAGCGCAGCCAAGAAACGGTTCAAGGTGACCGGGACGGGCAAGCTGCTCCGTCGGAAGGCGATGCAGAGCCATTATCTCGAGAAGAAGTCGGCTAAGCGCAAGCGCGGATTCAGGCGCGACGAGCCCGTGAACCCGGCCGACGTGCGCGAGGTCAAGAGGCTTCTCGGGAAGTAGGGGTCGATGCCGCGAGTCAAGAGATCCGTTCACGCGCGCAAGAAGCGGCGCAAGGTGCTGGGGCAGGCCAAGGGCTACTGGGGCCTGAAGCATTCGAGCTACCGGCGCGCCAAAGAGCAGGTCGAGCACTCCCTCACCTACGCCTACCGCGACCGCAAGAACAAGAAGCGGAACTTCCGGCGGCTCTGGATCATGCGCATCAACGCCGCCGCGCGCCGGGAAGGGCTGTCGTACAACCAGTTCGTCTCGGGGCTGCGCAAAGCCGAGATTCCACTCGACCGCAAGATCCTCGCCGACCTCGCGGTGAGCGATCCCGCCGCCTTCGGCAAGATCGCCGAGCAGGCGAAGGCGGCGCTCGAAAAAGCCTGAGCGGTCAGGCTGAGGTCTTCCGCCGCCAGGCGGAGCATTTCGAGGCGCTCGGCTCACCCGTCTACGCCCGGCTCGCCCGGCGCTGCGCGACGGAGCCGCTGCTGGACGAGCTGATCGGCGAGCTGCGCTGGGATGTCCCGCTGCGGCTCTTCGGCGCCGTCCACTACCTCGAGCTCTCCGGGGTCGAGCCCTACGCGCTCTCCGGCGACTGGGAGGACTTCCGCAAGGCCCTCGTGGGCGAGCGCGAGTTTCTGGCTCGCTTCATTCAGGAGCAGGCCGTCCAGACCAACGAGGTGCAGCGCTGCTTTGCGCTGCTGCCGGCGTTCCTGACGCTGGCGAAGGAATCCGGAGCCGGCCTGCTCGACCTGCTCGAGCTGGGCCCGTCAGCCGGGCTGAACCTGCTCTGGGACCGCTACGCGTACGCCTACCGGCACCGGTCCTGGGGCTCGTCGGAGCTGACGTTGCGCGGAGTCGAGTACGCGGCGGTTCCGGCCGAGGTACTGGACACGCGGGTCGAAGTCCGCGGCCGGTGCGGGATCGACCTGAAGCCCGTCGACGTGACGACCGACCACGGCGCTCGGTTGCTGCGCGCGTTCATCTGGCCCGGGCGGGTCGAGCGGGCGCAGCGGCTCCGCGCGGCGATCGAGATCCTGCGGCGCGAGCCACCGGTGCTCGTGCGCGGCGACTACGTCGAGCTCCTGCCGACGCTCCTCGCGCAACGGCAAGAGGGCGCCCTGACCGTCGTCTTCCAGACCGCCTCCACCGGCTACCTGAACCCGGAGCGCCGCGCCGAGCTGCGGGAGCTTCTCGCGGCCGCGGGGCGCGACGTGCCGCTGGGCTGGATCTCCACCCGGGCCGTCGAGGAGCGGGAGGAGAAGCGCGACGACAGCTATGAGCTCGAGGTCGCCCTCTGGCCCGGCGGCGAGCGGCGCTTCCTGCTGCGGTGCGACTTTCACGGAAACTGGATCCGCTGGCGCGCATGATCACCTCCGCGACGAACCCGCGCCTGAAGCTCGTCCGCAAGCTCGCCGCGCGGCGGCAGCGCGAGAAGCTCGGGGAGGGCGGTTGGGAGCTGGAGCTCGCGCTGGTCGACGCCGAGCGCCCGCCGGCGCTCGAGCTCCCGCGCGTGGAGCAGGCTGCGCCGGAGCTGCTCGCGAGGGTCTCGAAGCTCGGTCACGCGCCGCGGGTGATCGGCGTCTTCCGGGCGCGAACGCCGGAGCGCGAGCGGCCGGGGCTCGGGCTCGAGCTCTGGCACGTGCGCGACCCGGGCAACGTCGGGACTCTGGCGCGCGCGACCGACGCCTTCGGCGGCTACCTGGCGCTGTCGGAGGGGTGCGCCGATCCGTTCGGGCCGAAGGCGCTGCGGGCCTCGACGGCGTCGATCTTTCGCGTGCCGCTCGGCGAGTTCTCGCCGAAGGGGGGCGTGGCGCTGCTCTCGCACGGGGCGCCACCGCTCTCGGAGCTCGACCCGGCGCTCTCACGATTCGTTCTCGGCTCGGAGCGGGAGGGCCTGCCGGAGGAGGTGGTCGCCGCCTGTGCCGCGACGGCGACGATCCCGCTCGCCGGCCGCGCGGAATCGCTGAACGTCGCGATGGCCGGGACGATCGCGCTCTACGACTGGCGGAGGTCGCATGGAGCTCGCTGACTGGATCGAGGCGTACGGACAAGCGTGGGAGAAGGGCGATCCCGAGCCCGTCGTCGACAGCAACGTGGTCGCGGTCGAGTGGTGGACGACCATAGACGACCCGGACGACGGTGAGATCACGCTTCCGGGCTGCCTCCTGCTGCAGTTCGCTCCCGACGGTCGCTGCTTCGATCTGCGCGAGTACTGGAATGTCGAGGACGGCCGGCTACCTCCACACGAGGGCTGGGGCAGCTGGAGCCGTGGATAGACTGGCCGCAATGGCCACGATCGCCGGGATCTGGACCTCACCGGGCCGCAAGAGCGGGCGCTCGGTCGGGCACGAGCGGTTGCGGGCGATCGTCGGCGAGGGGCTCGAGGGCTGCGCCCACGCAAACCCGCCCAAGCGCGAGGTGCTGTTCGCATCGATCGAGCACCTCGAGTCGGTCGGGGTCGACCCCGGCGCGATCCGGGAGAACCTGACGATCGAGGGCACCGATGTGGAGCAGTGGCCGATCGGCCAGCGCGTTCGCGCAGGCGAGGCCGTCTTCGAGATCACGATGGTCTGCGATCCCTGCCACCGCATGGACGAGCTCCGCGAGGGCCTGCGCGCCGAGCTCGAGGGAAAGCGCGGGATGCTGGCCCGGATCCTCGAGTCCGGCGAGGTCGCGGTGGGCGATCCCGTCGAACTCCTGTAGCGCAGCGTCCTTTCGAGCCGTGTCCCAGGGTCTGACCCCTGGACATGTCGATCGGCCCCGTATTTTTGCACGCGTTCAGCGTGCTAGTTATCGAGAGGAGCAGGGCCTTCGTAGCTGTTTTGCACCAAACGGACACGGCCCGGGGTCTGACCCCGGGTCATGGCCGAATGGGTCAGCGGGGGCGGCGGGCGATCCAGACGGTGTCTTCGCCGCCTGCGTAGGGGCGCCGGTCGAACCAGCCGTAGCAGCCGAGCACGTGGAAGCCTGCCCGCTCCAACAGCGCGCGCCACTCCTCCGGCGAGAGCCACGCGAGCGTGAACGTCGACGCGCCCGAGTCGCCGCGCACCGAGAGCGTCAGCGTCCGCGCGCGCGAGTCCCAGTCGGCGCGCTCGAAGATCCCGGACTCACGCTCGAGCCAGCGGCCGTGCGTGTTGGCGATGTCGTCCGCAGCGGGCGCGAAGACGTCGAACACGAGGCGTCCGCCGGGAACGAGCAGCCGCCGCGCCGCCCGCAGCGCCCGCAGGCGGGCCTCGTCGTCCAGGAGGTGCAAGAACGAGCGGAACGGGCACGTCACCAGCCTGACGCGCTCGTCCACCGGTGGCTCTTCGAGCTCCCCCAACCGCAGCTCGAGGAGTTCGGAGACCCCCGCGAGCTCGGCCCGTCGCCGACAGATCTCGAGCATCCCCGGCGAGGAGTCGATGCCGATCACGCGAATTCCTTCCGCCGCCGTCGGCACCGCGATCCGCCCCGTCCCGACGGCGAGCTCGACCACCGGCCCACCGGCGCGGCGCGCCTCCTCGACGTAGAAGCCCACGTCCTCGGTCACGCTCTGGCTCCACGGGTCGTAGAGCTCGGCGATCGAGTCGTAATGGCTCACGCCGGTTTGCGCGCCACCCAGACGAACTCCTCGCTGTCCTCGTCGAAGGGCCGGCGGTCGAACCAGCCGTAGAGCGCCTCGACCTCGAGCCCCGCCACGTCGATCAGCCCTTCCCACTCGGAGCCGTTCAGCCACCAGAGCGAGATCGACGCGCCGTCCTCGAGCGCGATGTCGATCCGGTTGTCGGCGGGCACGTGGTCGACCCGGTGGCGGATCCCCGCCTGGTCGGCCCACACGCCGTCGTTCGCCGCCGCGATGTGCGGGTTGAACACAAACGCATTCCAGGCGAACCGGCCGCCAGGCCGCAGCGACGCCGCCACCCGCTCGAAGACCTGCCGACGGTCGGCCCACGTCGGCAGGTGCAGGAGCCCGCGGAACGGGCAGTAGACGAGCGCCGCCGGCTCGTCGAGTACTAGCTCCCGCATGTCGCCCTCACGCAGCTCGAGCTCGACGCTCGCCTCGGCGGCCCGCTCGCGTGCCTGCGCCAGCATCGCGGGAGAAGTGTCGATTCCGAGCACCGGGCCCACTGCTTGGGCCACCGGGATCGCAACGCGCCCGTTGCCAACCGCGAGCTCGACCACCGGTCCATCGGCCTCCCGCGCCACCTCGACGTAGAACGCGACGTCCTCGGTCATGTGCGAGGCCCAGTCGTCGTAGATCGGCGCGAAGGCGTCGTAAGCGCTCACGGAAGCCGATGGTACAGTCGCGCGGTGGATCCTCAGGCCCTGGAAACCGAGGCGCAGAGCGCGATCGCAGGCGCCGCGAGCCCCGCCGAGCTGGAGGAGGCGCGCGTCCGTTACCTGGGCCGTAAGAGCGAGCTCGCCCAGGCGCTCCGGGCCGTCCGCGACCGCGAGACCGGGATCACCCTGAACGGCATCCGCGACCGCCTCGATGCCGCGCTCGAGGCTCGTCGCGCCGAGCTCGAGCGCACGGAGCTCGACCGCACGCTGACCGAGGACGTCGTCGACGTCACGCTGCCCGGAGATCCGCTCCCGCTGGGGCACCTGCATCCGATCACCCAGGCGCGACGCCAGATCGAGGACGCCTTCCTCGGCCTCGGCTACGAGATCCGCGACGACCGCGAGGTCGAGACGACCGAGTACAACTTCGACAAACTCGCCTTCGATCCGTGGCACCCGGCGCGCTCGCCGCGCGCGACCTTCTTCTTTGACAAGCACCGCCTCCTGCGCACCGAGACCTCGCCGAGCCAGATCTATGCGCTGGAGGAGCGCGAGCCGCCGATCTACATGGTCTCGATCGGCCGCTGCTACCGGCGCGACGCGATCGACGCGACCCACTACCCGATCTTCCACCAGTTCGAGGGCCTCGCGGTCGACCGCGGGCTCACACTCGCGGACCTCAAGGGCACGCTGCTCCACGTGATGCGCGCGATCTTCGGGCCCGACCGCCGCGTCCGCTTTCGCACGCACTACTTCCCCTTCACCGAGCCCTCGATGGAGCCGGATGTCTCCTGCGGGATCTGCGGCGGCGAGGGCTGCCGCACATGCCGCTACTCCGGCTGGCTCGAGATGGGCGGCTCCGGCATGGTCGACCCGCGGGTGTTCGAGAACGTCGGCGTCGACGCCGGGGAGTGGAGCGGCTTCGCCTTCGGCTGCGGGATCGAGCGCGTCGCGCAGCTGAAGTACGACTTCCCCGACATCCGCGCCCTGTGGGAGGGGGACCTCCGGGTCCTCACGCAGTTTTGATGCGTGTTCCCGTCTCCTGGCTGCGGGATTACGTCCCGCTGGAGATGCCGCTCGAGGAGCTGGCGACGCGGCTCTCGATCTCTACCGTGGAGGTCGAGGGCATCGAGCGCCGCGGCGTCTCGGACACCGATGGCAACCTCGGCCTCTTCCGGGTGGGCAAGGTGCTCGAGGCGGCCAAGCACCCAAACGCCGACCGGCTTCAGCTTTGCCGCGTGGACATCGGCGAGGCCGAGCCGCGCCAGATCGTCTGCGGCGCCTGGAACTTCGGGCCGGGTGCGACGGTGGCGGTCGCGCTGCCCGGCGCGGTGCTCCCCGGCGGCCTCGAGCTCGAACGCCGCAAGGTGCGCGGCGAGCTCTCCGACGGGATGATCCTCGCCGAGGACGAGGTCGAGCTCGGCACCGATCACTCGGGGATCATGGTGCTGCCCGAGACCGAGCCGGGCACGCCGCTCGGCGACGTCCTTCCGCTCGTCGAGGAGGTGCTGCTCGTCGAGTCCACCGGCAACCGGCCCGACCTGCTCTCGATCTACGGCCTCGCCCGCGAGATCGCGGCGCTCTACGAGCTCGAGCTGGCGCCGATGCCCGGCGACGACCCGCCGTCCCCGGCCAACGAGCCCGTGGGCGTGACCGTCGAGGACTTCGAAGGCTGCCCGCGTTACGTCGGCCGGCTATTCCGCAACGTGCAGGTCGGCCCTTCGCCCATCTGGCTCAAGACGCGCCTGCTCAATGCGGGGATGCGCCCGATCTCGAATGTCGTGGACGTGACCAACTACGTCATGCTCGCCCTCGGCAACCCGCTGCACGCCTTCGACCTGGCCACGCTCAAAGGAGGCAAGATCGTCGTCCGCCGCGCGTACCCGGGCGAGAAGATCCGCACGCTGGACGGGGTGGAGCGGCAGCTGGAGCCGGGCGACCTGATGATCGCCGACGCCGAGCGCTCGGTCGCCCTCGCCGGGATCATGGGCGGCGAGGAGACCGAGATCGGCGAGTCCACGACCGAAGTCCTGCTCGAAGCCGCCAACTTCGAGCCGACAACGATCTTCCGCACCTCTGAGCGCCTGCGCCTGCGCACCGAGGGCTCGAACCGCTGGGAGAAAGGCGTCGACCCGTATCTCGCCGAGCCCGCGGCCAAGCTCGCCACCCAGCTGCTCGTCGAGACCGCCGGCGCGCGCTGGGTCGGCCACACCGACGTGCACGAGCGCCTTCCGGAGTGGCCCGTCATCCACTACCGGCCCGAGAGGGCCGACGAGCTGATCGGCATCCCGACTCCGCCGGAGAAGCAGCTCAGCTGGCTCGAGCGGCTCGGCTTCGAGCACCGTGGCGTCGAGATCATCACACCGACCTGGCGGGCGCGCGACGTGACGCGCGAGGTGGACGTGATCGAGGAGGTCGCGCGCAAGCGCCTCGAGGATGTGCCGTTCACGCTTCCTGCTCGCCGCGAGATGTTCGGCGCGCTCACGCCGCTCCAGCGCCTGCGCCGCCGCGTCGAGGACGTGCTCGCCGGACTCGGGCTCGTCGAGACCTACACGCCGTCGCTACGCCCGGCCGACTCGAACCCGAGTGCCTGGCGACTCCCCGAGCCGATCTCCGCCGAGCTCGCCGTGCTGAGAACGCGCCTGCTGCCGAGCCTCGTCGACGCGGCCCGCCGCAACGTCGAGCTCGGGGCCGAGGAGATCGCCCTGGTCGAGATCGCTCGGGTCTACCTGCCCGGCGGCGAGCTGCCGGACGAGCACGCGCACGTCGCCGCGATCGTCGAAGGCGGCTGGAGCCGCGCGAAGGGCATCGTCGAGACGCTCTACGCCGCGCTCAAGGCCGAGGCGAGCTTCGAGCGGACGAGCGATGACCTGCTCCATCCGGGCAAGGCGGCACGGCTCGGCTCGGGGCTCGTGGGCGAGCTGCACCCGGCCGTCCTCGACGGCGTCTGGGGCGCCTTCGAGCTCGACCTCGCCAAGCTCCTCGAGGAGGCGCGCGACGAGGTGCGCTACACGGACGTCGTCAGCTTTCCCGCGCTGCACCAGGATCTCGCCTTCGCCGTTCCCGAAGAGATCAGCGCCGCCGAGCTCGCCGCCGCGGCCCGGGAGGCAGCGGGGCCCGAGCTGCGCGAGATTCGCCCCTTCGACGTCTACCGCGGCGAGCAGGTCAGCGCGGGCCGCAAGTCGGTCGCGTTCGCGGTCAGCTTCCAGTCGGCCGAGCGAACGCTCACCGATGAGGACGCGGCTGCCCTGCGGGAGAAGATCGTCGCGGCCCTGCGCGAACGCTTCGGTGCCGAGCTTCGCGCCTAAATCGCCGCAGGGGCGAGCCGCGCCGCGAGCTCCACCAGCACTTTCCGCTGGATCTCCGGCGAGTCGTCGAGCAGCCGCCGGAACGAGCGGTCGGTGATCACGAGCGCGCGCACGGGCGAGGTGGCGGTCACGGTCGCGGTGCGGGGCGAGTCCGACACGAGCGCGATCTCGCCGAAGAAGTCGCCGGCGCTGAGCTTGTTGATGCTCTGGCCGTTCTTCGTCACGTCGGCGTCGCCCTCGAGCAGGACGAAGAACTCGCGGCCGCGGGAACCCTGCCGGGTCATCTCCTTGCCCTCCTTGAGGTCGATTTCGTCCGCGATATGCGCGATCTCCTGCAGCTCGCCCTTGGAGCAGCCCTCAAACAGGGGCACCTTCTTGATCAGCTCGACCTTCTCGTTTCGGCGTAGCACGCCAAGAGTCTAAGCCTCTGGAGCCGCCCTGGAAAACCGAATGGGTGTTTGGCGCCGTATGCGTTACCGTGAACGCCGTCGAGGAGGGTTCTTCCGTGTCCAAGCTCCGTCCATTGCTGCTCTTCCCGCTCCTGCTGGCCGCCGTGCTGCTGCCGGGCTCGGGGCGCGCGGCCGATCCGGTGCTGATGGCCAAGGTGGGGCCGGGCTTCACGATCTCGATCGCGAACGCTGCCGGAGTCAAGGTCACGCGCGTCCTGCCGGGGTCCTACTCGATCCAGGTGCGCGACCTTTCGCCCGAGCACAGCTTCCACCTGACGGGGCCGGGCGGCGTGGACAAGTTCACCGACATCACCGGCACCGGCACCGTGACCTGGGACGTGACGCTCGTGAACGGCACCTATACCTACCTCTGCGACGCCCACCCGACAACGATGAGGGGCACGCTCAAGGTCGGGGCCGCGCCGCCCCCCGTGCCGAAACTCTCCGGCAAGGTCGGCCCCGGCAAGACGATCTCGCTCAGGACAGCCGCCGGAACCGCGGTCAAGACCCTCACCGCCGGCGCCTACGAGCTCACGGTCCGGGACTCGACGACGAAGGACAACTTCCACGTCCTCGGGGCAAGCGTGAACAGGAAGACGGGGGTGACGTTCCGGGGCACGAGGACCTGGACGGTCACCTTCCGGGCGGGCAAGACCTACACGGTGCGCTCGGACGCGACCGCGAAGCTGCGCAAGACCTTCAAGGTGAAGCCCAAGGCGTAGCTGTACTCGGCCGTCAGGTGCCAGGCCCGACGACCTGGACCCTGTGCCGTCCCGAGGCGTTCCCGTCCGCGTCGCACCGGCTTCAGGACGTGCCGCCGAAGGCGACATCCTTGGTCTCGACCGTCCCGGCCGTCCGCCCCGGCGCCGTCTGGTAGGTCCAGTACAGGTTCGTGTGCGCGATGACCTGGTCCGGCGGCGGCGCCCCCCATGCCGTCTGGTCCTCCGTCGTGTGGGCGTCGCTGACAAGGGTCGCGTCGTACCCCC
>WNGB01023295.1_pt1 | contig 12796 bp, 10 predicted proteins | sample 5400681 | NCBI WGS metagenome assembly WNGB01 (sample SAMN13153367, study PRJNA577476) | soil metagenome | isolation source: 115 cm soil or saprolite under grassland replicate 2 | place: USA:California | collected 2016-06-15 | reverse complement strand
GTGGCTCAACAGTGCCAGGGCGATGAGTGTGATCGTCAGACCGCCGGCGAGCATTCCGGCGCCGATCCGCGGTGTTCGGCGGTCGGCGGTCCATTGTCGCGCGTCGACCATCGCCAAGGCCTGCCGTGGGGCGGCTGGCTTGTAGATGATCTGTAGCGGGGCGGCGTAGCGGGTTCCGGGTCGCGGGGTTTGAATGCCTTCGGTCATGCCCTGGGCGTCGTACTCGTAGTCGATCAGCGGAGTCTCCAAGGGTCGGCCGTCCGAGGTCCGAAAACTGACATGGACGCCGGCGACGGTCGGGGATCCCCTTCCGGGCGCGACGTCGACCCACACGGTGTCGGCGATAGCGAAGTAGCCGTCCTCGAGCAAGTCGCGGCTGAGGCTTTGCCTCTGAAGTACGTCGAGCAGAATGAGCGCGCCACAGACCGCCACGATCAATGCGGGCACGCCCAGCCAGGTCGGTCCGCGGCCAGGCCAGTCGATCCTGCGCTTCACAGACCCAGTCTCTCGTGCCGAGACGTGGCTCCCACATGGCCGGCCTGTGCGCGGCACTCGGCGTCGCCAGTGGCGTGGGCCATCTCCTCGTCGTCTCCGTCCCGCCACACCAGCTCGAAGTCCTGGCGGGCGATCTCGGAGGGTGCGTTCGAAGGTGCGACGGTCTGACCAGCCTTTACCCTCCTCGCCGCCGGGCCCGCCAATCCCCGGTTGCTGAACCGCCTGCTCGGTGAGGCCCGCGTCACGGGCAGTGAGCCCGAGCCCGAGGCCTGAAAACCGTCGGATTCGTGAGGTATGGTTCCGGCCTGTCGGTGTCGGGGACCGATCACGCTCGCATGTCCGAACTTCGTGAGGCATTTACATGACCGACCCGACGTCGCCGTCCGGCGGCGACCAGAACTGGTGGCACAACGACCCAAGTGGCGACCCGCCGGCCGCTCCACCGGACGCGCCTTCCGGCGGCTGGCGCAAACCCCACCAGGACTCCCCGTCCGACGCGCAGCCCGGCGACCCGCTCCAGCAGGCCGGCACGGCGCCCTCCGACCCCGCACCCGTCGGCCAGTCACCCGGCACGAGTGCGCAGCCGGGCCCGGATCAGCAGCCGCCGTACGGTCAGAGTCAGGGCGGTCCGGCGCCGTATGGACAAGGTCCGGCCGGGCAGCCGTCGCACGGGCAAGGATTGGGCGCGCCGTCGTCCTACGGGCAAGGCGCGACTGGACAATCGCAGCACGGCCCGGGCCCGAGCGGCCAGTCGCCCTACGGTCAAGGCCCGGCTGCACAGCCGCCGTACGGTCAAGGCCCGGCTGCACAGCCGCCGTACGGTCAAGGCCCGGCTGCACAGCCGCCGTACGGCCAGGGCCGGGCTGCGCAGCCGCCGTACGGTCAGAGCCCGGCTGCGCAGCCGCCGTACGGGCAGGGCGCGACCGGGCAGGCGCCGTATGGGCAGGTGCCGTTCGGGCAGCCGGGGCAGGTGCCGCCTTACCGGCCGGACGACACGCGGCCGCTGTTCGCACCGGACGGGACGAACGCGGCGCCATACGGTGGCCAGCACCCCAGCGGCCAGGGCTTCGCGCCGGGCCAGGTTCAGCCCGGCTTCCCGGGCGGACCGCAGTACCCGGGCGGCCCGCACCCGGGTGGACCGCTCCCGGGTGGACCGGGACCGGGCAACCCGTCCCGCAAGCGCGCCTGGATCCTCGGCGGCGCGGCCGCGCTCGTGGTCGCCCTCGTCGCCGGCGGGGCGGTTGCGGTAACCAACCGAGACAGCGAGGTTCCCGTCACGGACGCCTCCTCGCAGGCCAGCGAGTCCGGGCCTACCGCTCCGATCCCGACCGGCTCGTTCACCGACGGCCTGTCGTCGACGGCCCCGACGCCGAGCAAGCAGGCTCCGGCCGAGCGCAAGCGCACGCAGGCGGACGTGGACCGTGGCCTGCTGATCTACGACGACGTCTACATCCAGCCCGCCAAGGGGTGGCGGAAGACCCGGAAGACGAAGACGGTGATCTGGCTGACGGCGCGCGGTAAGGGCATCGTCGTCGCGGAGGTCGACCCGTTCGGGGTGAACGCCTCCACCGCCGTCCAGCAGATGGTCGCCAGCGAGATCAAGGGCGACAAGATGGTCGGGGTGCGGAAGGGCCCGGTGCGCAAGCTCAAGCCCTCGAACTCGAACATCGCCAGCGAGGCGGAGATGAACTTCTCCGGCCGGGTCAGGGTCAACGGCGTGAGCATCTCCCTCGCCGGGAAGTGCAGGACGATGACGGGCGTCGAGTCGATCCACAACGTGACGGTGAGCGTCTGCGCCGTGGCGCTGAAGGCCGACTACCAGCCGACCTTCAAGGACGCCGTGAAGATGGCCGCCTCGGTCGCTCGCTCGATCTGAGACGGCGGCCGGCGGGCTTGATCACCGGACGCACAATGGCGGCATGCGTGTGCGGGCTCCTGAACTCAAGGGTCGCGGCTGGCTGAACACCGGCGGTGAGTCGTACTCGATCGCGGACTTCCGGGGGCGGTTCCTGCTGCTCGACTTCTGGACGTTCTGCTGCGTCAACTGCCTGCACGTGCTGGACGAGCTGCGGCCGCTGGAGGAGAAGTACGGCGACGCGCTGGTCGTGGTCGGGGCGCACTCGCCGAAGTTCGCGCACGAGGCGGACCCGGACGCGCTGGCGGCCGCGGTCGAGCGGTACGAGGTGGCGCACCCGGTGCTGGACGACCCGGAGCTGGTGACCTGGCAGGCCTACACCGCGCGGGCCTGGCCGACGCTGGTGCTGGTCGACCCGGACGGGTACATCGTGGCGCAGTACTCGGGCGAGGGCCATGCGCACGCGCTCGAGGCGCTGCTCGCCGAGCTGGTCCCGCAGCACGAGCGTGCCGGCACGCTGACCCGCGGCCGGTCCCCGTACGTCGCGCCTGCTCCCGAGCCGACCGACCTGCGCTTCCCCGCGAAGGCGATCCGCCTTGCGAACAAGGGCTTCCTGGTCGCCGACGCCGGCCACCACAGCTTGGTCGAGCTGGCCGCCGACGCCACCACCGACGTACGACGGATCGGCTCGGGTGAACGCGGACTGACCGACGGGCCGGCGGACGAGGCGCGCTTGTCGGAGCCGAACGGGCTGCTGCTGCTGCCGGCGGAGATCGCCGCCCTGGCTGGGTACGACGTGGTCGTCGCGGACACCGTCAACCACGCGCTACGCGGCGTGGAACTTGCCTCAGGTAACGTTCGCACGCTGGCCGGCACGGGTGCGCAATGGATGGACGGAGACGGCACCCGCAACCTCAGCTCGCCCTGGGATGTCGTCTGGTGGCGCGACCGGGTCTGGATCGCGATGGCCGGCCTGCACCAGCTCTGGACCTTCGACCCGCGCACCGGCGACGTCGAGGTCGCGGCCGGTACCACCAACGAGGGCCTCCGCGACGGCGAACCGCACCAGGCCTGGTTCGCGCAGACGTCCGGCCTCGCGGCGACCGAGGATCGCCTCTGGCTGGCCGACTCGGAGATCTCGGCACTACGGTGGATCGACGACGCCGGTGTGCACACCGCGATCGGCACCGGCCTGTTCGACTTCGGCCTGCGGGACGGCAAGGCGGGTGAGGCGCTGCTCCAGCACCCGCTCGGCGTGACCGTGCTGCCCGACGGCTCGGTGGCGATCGCCGACACCTACAACAACGCCGTACGACGCTTCGACCCGCGCACCGAGACCGTCGAGACGATGGCCACCGGACTGGCCGAGCCGAGCGGAGCCGTTGTCGACGGCAACGATCTGCTCGTGGTCGAGTCCGCGGCGCACCGGCTCACCAGGATCCCGCTCGGCGCGAGCGCGACCGCGGACGAGTTCAGCCACCGGACCCAGCGGCCGCCGACCGAGCTGAACGGTGGCCCGGTCACCGTGCGGGTCGTGTTCGAACCGCCGCCGGGGCAGAAGCTCGACGAGCGGTACGGCCCGTCAACCCGGTTGCGGATCACGTCGACGCCAGAGGCGCTGATCACGGACGGCCGCGGCGACTCGACGGACCTGACCCGGACGCTGGTCATCGACGACCGGGTCGGTGACGGCGTGCTGCACATCGCCGTGCAGGCCGCGTCATGCGACGAGGACGAGGCCGAGTTCCCCGCCTGCCACATGCATCGGCAGGACTGGGGTGTTCCGGTCCGGATCACCCCCGGAGGTCCGGACCGCCTCGACCTCGTCCTCTCCGGCGCCTGACCGACTCAGCGGCGCCGGGCCCGCGACTCAGCGGTGCTCCTCCTCGTGGTGGATCACGTGGGTGATGCCGTGCTCCCGGTCGTACTTGGCGATCTCGGGCGTGGTGTCGTACGTCTCGTCGACCGTGAGGTCGTGCGTACGGTACTGGTCCTCGACCTCAGGATCGACCTCGTGGTGCTCGACGTCGCGGCGGCGGTTGCTCAGGATCCAGGTCAGCACCATGCCGAACGCGCCGGCCGCCATCAGGATGTAGCCCATCGCGGCTAAGTCGATGCGGTCGATCCGGTCTGGTATCGCCCAGACCAGGATCGCGCCGACGGTGAGCAGGAAGATGCCGGCGGGAATGCTCATCGTGAGCCTCCTAGAAAATTCCCAGTGGCCTGGCTGCTGAAGCCACATCCTCGACGCTAGCCGCGCGCGCTCGTACGCTCACCCCCCGGCGCGTCGCTCATGACCGGCGGGCTCGCCACGAGGCTTGTGACCTGTCTGGCGGCGGTAGCTGCCAGAGGCTGGTTGGATGCGGGCATGAGCGAGTACGACGGCTTCAGCGTGTCGGCCGACGGCGCGGTGGGCCGGCTGACCATCGACCGCGCGGACAAGCGGAACGCGGTGACCAGCGCGATGTGGCAGGCCCTGCCGGACCTGCTGGCCGGGCTCGCGAAGGACCCGCAGGTCAAGGTGCTGGTCGTGACCGGCGCCGGCGCCAGCTTCTCGGCCGGCGCGGACATCGCCGACCTGGTCGCCGGTGACGACCCGGCCGATCCGATGGCGGCGATCCGCGGACACAACCTGCGCGCCCAGGCCGCGCTCCGGGACTTCCCGAAGCCGACGATCGCGATGATCCGCGGCCACTGCATCGGCGGCGGCATGGAGATCGCCGCCTGCCTGGTCGGCCCGGCGACCGCGAAGTACCTGCTGTTCAGCGGCGAGCTGCTCACCGCCGACGAGTCGTACGCGAAGGGTCTCGTCGACCGCCTCTGCGACGACCTGGAGTCAGACGTACGACGCTTCGCCGAGGTGCTGCTGTCTCGCTCGCAACTCACCATCCACGCCGTGAAGGAAACCGTCGCCGCCCTCCTCACCGGCACCGACCCTGAGCCGGCCGCCCGCGCCCGCTACCTCGAGACCTTCACCTCCGGCGAACTCCCCGAGGGCGTCGCCGCCTTCCGCGCCAAGCGCCCACCCGCCTTCACCTGGACCCCGTAGCCCCTACCCGCCGCAGGATTCCGCCGAGTCGTGGATATCGGCGCCCGGAAAACGCTTACCCCAACCAGAAAGCCACGACTCGGCGGGTTTGCGGGTACGGCGAAGGCGCGGCCGCTTGAAGGACGGCGGGGCGGGGTACCGGGGTGCCGAGCATTGAGCCGAGGAGGAGCGATGGACGGCACAACTGTCCTCTGGATCGTGCTGGCCGCGATCGTCGTGGTGATCGTGACCGGGCTGGTCGCGATGATCGTCCGCGGCCGGCGAGTAGGACGGCGCGACCGCGACCGGGACGCGGCGAACGAGATCCGCCGGCAGGTGGCGGCGTCGAGCCCGGCGGTGGACAAGCAGGCGGCCGTCGCGCGCGAGGTGCACGCACGAGCGCAGCGGGCCAGGGCCGAGGCCGAGGAGAAGCTCGCCGAGGCGGAGCGGCTCGAGGCCGGCGCCGGCGAACGCCAGCGGCTCCTCGACGCGTCGCGTTCCGGCCTCGACGACCAGCTGCGCCGCGCCGACGAGATCGACCCGGACGTGCCGGCCCCCGCCCCGGACGGACCGCGCCCGAACGAGACGTCGAGGACCGGCGAGCATGCCCGCGCGATGCCTCCGGACGCCGGGCCGGACGCGGGGCCTGACGCGGGCCCCGACGCGCGGGGTGAGGGCGAGCAGCGCGCGAGGCACGCCGATCGTGGGAGCTCCTGAACACGAGCGCGTCAGATCAGGTAGCGGAACTCCGCGCTGCCGGGTTTGACGCGTTCGATGTCGAGCGGCGCCTTGTCCATCCGGTCGAGCAGCCCGGGAAGGTCGTCCGCGTTGCCCATCTCTATGCCCACGAGGGCGACGCCGGTCTCCCGGTTGTTGCGCTTCACGTACTCGAACAGGGTGATGTCGTCGTCCGGGCCGAGCACGTCGTCGAGGAATTGGCGCAGTGCCCCCGGCTCCTGCGGGAACGTCACCAGGAAGTAGTGCTTGAGCCCCTCGTGCACGAGTGACCGCTCGATGATCTCGCCGTACCGGCTGACGTCGTTGTTCCCGCCAGACACCAGGCAGACCACCTTCTCGCCCGGCCGGACGGCGACCACCGACCGCAGCGCCGCGGTGGCCAGCGCGCCCGCGGGCTCGGCGATGACGCCCTCGGTCTGGTACAGCTCCAGCATCTCGGTGCAGACCAGCCCCTCCGGCACGGTCACCAGCTCGGCGCCGATGCGACCGACCAGCTTGAGCGTCACCTCACCCGCCCGCCGGACCGCCGCGCCGTCCACGAACGTGTCCAGCTCCGGCAGCGTGACCGGCTCGCCGGCCGCGATCGCCGCCGCCATGCAGGCCGCGCCGGCCGGCTCGACGCCGACGATCCGGACACCCGGGTGCCGGCCTACCAGCCAGGTCGCGACCCCGGCGAGCAACCCGCCGCCGCCGACCGGCACCACCAGCACGTCCGGCGGCCCGCCGAGTTGCTCGACGAGTTCCACCGCCACCGTCCCCTGGCCCGAAACGGTGCGGGTGTCGTCGAACGCGGGCACCAGGGTCGCGCCGGACCGCCGTACCTCGGCGAGTGCCGCCGCGGCAGCATCGTCGTACGAGTCGCCGGTGACGATCACCTCGACCTGGTCGCCGCCGAGCGCGCTGATCCGGTCGCGCTTCTGTCGCGGGGTGGTGCGGGGGACGAAGATCTCGCCGCGGACGCCGAGGGTGCGGCACGAGTACGCGACGCCCTGGCCGTGGTTGCCGGCGCTCGCGCAGACCACGCCGGCGGCGCGGTCCGGCTCGGCCAGTTGCGCGATCAGGTTGTAGGCGCCGCGCAACTTGTACGACCGCCCGACCTGCAGGTCCTCCCGTTTCAGCCACACCTCGGCGCCGGTGCGCGCGGACAGCCGGGTGTTCCGCTGCAGCGGGGTCCGGACCGCGACCGACGCCAGGCGGGTCACCGCCGCCTCCACCGAGTCGGCGTCGACGGGTCCCGGGAGCACTCGGCCGCCGGTGGGCTGGATGGTCGACATCGGGTTTCGACTCCCTCGAAAAATTGGACGTATTCAATCGTTCACTTTGTGTAACGAGCACGGCCTTGGAAAGGATAGAGGGGGTAACAACCGCTCTCACGGGGACTGGAGGGCAGACTTGGCATGATTCCGTTCCGGCTTTGGGGCGACGCGTTGTGGTGTGGTCAGGAGGTGGTGGGTGCTTCGGAACACGAGGCCGCTATCCGCTCCTTGCTTCCCGTACCGTTGCCGGGCCGCGGTGCCGATCTCGACACCGTGGCCGATCTCGTGCCTGAACCGGAGAACCGGTTCGACCCGTCCGCCATCGCGGTCCGGGTAGCCGAAAAGGTGGTCGGCTACCTGCCGCAGGACGACGCCCGGCATTATCAGCCGGTGCTCGCGGACCTGGTCGCGCAGGGTTTCCAGCCTCAGGCACCGTGCCGGGTGTCGGCCAGTGAGTGGGAGGCGGCGGACTGGGACAGGAGTGGCCTCGGGGTCACCGAGTTCCACGCCAGCGTCGCCCTTGCCCTGGCGCTCCCGCACATGCTTGTTCCGCTCAACTTACCGCCTGCCGGCAACTACCAGTCGTTACCGCATGGCAGCGCAACCGTCGTACCGATGGATCGCGGCGGGTTCGACCTGATCGCGCCGTACTTCCGCCCAGAAGGAGAGTGCTGGGTCTATGCGACACTGCACGCCGTCGAGCCCATCACTGCGAAGAACGAGAAGCTGGCGGTGGAGGTTCGCCTGGACGGCGAGAGGGTCGGCCGGCTCGGTCCGGCATGCAGCACGGACTTCCTGCCGGCCGTCCAGTACCTCACGGATGTTCGGGCGGAGACCGCGGCGCGGATGATCGTCCGTGGTAATCCGCTGCAGAGCGAGATCGTGCTGTACGCGGCACGCTCGAACGAGCTGCCGGCGACCTGGCCGGACGGACTGACGCGGACGCCGGTGGCGACCGCCGAATGGCCGTACTGGATCGGGGACACCAGCAGCGTCTGAACCGTTGTGCACGAAGGCCCGGCGCCACCTGTGCCGGGCCTTCGTGCGTCTCTACACGGTGCCGAGCACCTCGAAGTGGAGGTCGGCCAGGCCGGGCAGGTCCTCGTGCTCGTGGTCGGCGTAGATCCGCAGCGCCTTCTCACCGGTCAGCTTGTTGTACGTCGCGAACTGCGTCGACGGCGGGCAGACCGTGTCCTCGAACGCGGTGGTGAAGTCGACCCGCGCGGTGATCCGCGGCGCCAGGTGCTGGATGTCGATGTACCCGAGCCGGGTGAACACCTCGTCCTCGCGCAGGTGCCGCGGGTCGCGCTTGCGGAACCACTGGTTGATCTCGTTGTACGGCGAGTCGTCCAGGCTCAGGTCGTACGCCCGCCGGTAGTCGGTCAGGAACGGGTACACCGTCGCCACCAGGCTGATCCGCGGCTCCAGCGCGGCCGCGACCAGGCTGAGCGCGCCGCCCTGACTGTGACCGGCCGCCGCGACCCGGGACGGGTCCACCTCGTCCAGCCCGAGTACGACGTCCGCGAGCCGCCGCGCGTCGAGGAACACGTGCCGGTAGAAGAACCGCTCCGAGGAGTCGTCGAGCCCGTCCACCACGAAGTGCCGCGGCCCGAACCCGCCGCCGGGCTGCTCGGCGTCCGCCAGCCCGACCTGCCCGCGCACGTCGAGCTGCGCCACTGTGTACCCCGCGGCCGCGTAGGGGAGCAGGTCCACCCACGCCGGGGTCCCGCCGCCGTATCCGTGGTACATCAGTACAGCGGGCCCGGGTGCGCTGGTCTCGAGCGGCCGGACGAGTTTCGCGTGCACGCGGGTCCCACCGGTGCCGGTGAAGTACAGGTGCTCACACCGCGCGTACGGCGCGTGGAACGCGGCCGGCCTGATCTCGACCTGCGAGTCGACGGTCGCGAGCTCGGCCAGAGCCTTGTCCCAGAACTCGTCGAAGTCGTCCGGGCGCGGATTCGTCCCGCCGTAGGTGAGCAGGGCGTCGTACGAAAGATCGAACTGCAACGGCATCAGCGCGGCTCCTCACGTGTCGGAGCCCCATTCTCACTGAGCCGGCGACTCGCCCGCGGTGCCGTCCCACGGGGTGTAACCGTTCGCGGTATTGAGCCGCTCGCCGAGCTCGGTCTCGAGCTTGCCGCCGCGGCCCTCAGCCAGCCAGCGCAGCGGGATCAGCACTGTGTCCTCGGCGCGGGTGGTCCGGATCGCCAGCGCGCTGCCGTGCGTGGTCTCGACCCGCCCGACCGCCTCGACGTCCTTCCACGCGGTCCGCACCCCGCGTACGTCGATACCGTCGTCGTCCAGCTTGGCCAGCAGCGGCGGCCGCGCCACGATCCACAACCCGGTCAGTGTGACCAGCCCGCCGAGCAACAGCACCACGGCGATCACGCTCGACGGTGCGCCGAACCCCCACAGCACGGCGGCCAGACCGAGGATCATCAGCCCGAGCGCGAACACCCCGATGAACCGCTCCGGCCGCATCCGATACCTCGACGAACTCACCCGCACAGCATCCCAGAGGGGGGCTACTTCTGGTCCGGGTGGTAGGCGCAGGCGTCCTTGAGGTCCTGGGCCTCGCCCGGAGTCGGCGTCGTCGCGGGCCGCTTGGTCGAGGCCGACGTCGGCGCCGTGGTCGGCTTGGGCGTCGAGGTGCCCGCCTTCTTCGGATCGGTGGCCTTGGCGATGATCTCGCGCATGCCCTCGTAGTTCGGGTTCCGGCCGTTGGGGAAGTTCTTCCGCTTGTCGAGGTCGAGGCTCGTGACCTTGGCGCCCTTGACCTTGAGGCCGAGCTGGACGAACGCTGGCAGCAGCTCCTGCGGGATGTCGGTGCGGAGCAGCTTCTTGCCGGCCGACGCGATCGCCTGGTACTTCGTGACGACGTTGGCCGGGTCGGCCGCGTTGACGATCGCCTGGATCGTGCAGCGCTGCCGCTCCTGACGGGAGCCGTCCGACAGCCCGTACCGGCCGCGAGCGAACCAGAGTGCCCGGCCGCCCATCATCTTCTGGTTCGGGCCCGGCTCGATGTAGTCGTGCGGCAGGACGTCGTCGTTCGGGTCCGACATGTCCTTGTAGTCGCCACCGATCGGAACCCGGTAGTTCACGTTCACCTTGATGCCGCCGAGCGCGTCGACGATCGAACGGAAGCCCTCGAGGTTGACCTGCATGTAGTAGTGGATCTTCAGGCCGAATGCCTCACCGACGGACAGCTTCAGCACGTCCGCGCCCAGGTTGTCCGAGGGCCCGAGGATGTCCGGGTAGCGAGCCGGCACGTTGCGGTACATCGCGTCGAGGTAGAACTCCGGCTGCTCGGTGTTCGGTCCCAGCGAGGGGTCCCAGAAGCCGTCCGGGTACTTGTCGTGCAGCGGCGAGTTCTCGGGGAACGGCATCCGCATCCAGTTCCGGCTCAGCGAGATCAGCGCCGTGTTGCCGGTCTTGGTGTCGATGCTCGCCACCATCACCGTGTCGGTACGGGTGCCCTCGCGGCCGACGCCGTCGTCGGCGCCGAGCAGCAGGATGTTCAGCCGGGGGGTGTTCGCCCACGGGTCCTTCTTGTTGACCTTCTCGCGGGTGGCGCTCTTGGATTTGCCCTCGGAGGCGAACACCGACGAGACCAGGTCGCGCTGGGCCATCACGCTCTGCGCGGCAACCGCCATCGGGGTCGCGATCGCGAAGCACAGCAGCCCGACGAACGCGGACCCGAACGCCCGGCTCGCCGTACTGGCAGTCGCGGGGCGGAGCAACCGGTGCGAGGAGATGATGATCGCGATCCAGCACATCGCGAGGAAGACCAGGACCCCGGACATGACCAGCAGGTCCTGCGGGTTCACCGCCAGCGCCAGCACCTGCTCCCGCCGGGTGAGACCGACCAGCGCCGCGAGCCCGACCAGGCCGAAGGTCAGCGTCATCACGAACGCGCCGAGCTTGGCCCGGCCGCCCATGATGAAGCCCGAGCCGGGGAAGAGCGCGCTGACCAGGGTGAGACCGATCGCGCGCGGCACGGACCGGGCGCGGTGTGCCCGGTGACGACCCGCCGGACGCCCCATCGGGGTCGACCTTCGCGCTTCTTCGGACATCTCTCCAGTCTCTTGTCGGCGGCCAGGAACGGCGGGCGGCGCAGCACATCTACTTAACACGACGCACGACGGCGCGTGAAAGTTGACACGGAACCGCCCCGTCCGGTTGCCGCACTGCGACGCAAGGGTACAGGTGACGTAGTGCCACCTCTCAACCACGCCATACCGTTTACCCGCTCGGCCCGCTTTGGCGCTCGGCGGCAAGGCCGGATACTGTAGGCCGTCGTCGTGCCGCTATTGTGCGGCCGGCAAGGAGGCGTCGCCTAGTCCGGTCGATGGCGCCCGCCTGCTAAGCGGGTTGAGGGCAATCCCCTCTCGCGGGTTCAAATCCCGCCGCCTCCGCCAACGACAGGGACCCCCAGCGCTCTTTGCTGGGGGTCCCTGTCGTTATCTGACGCTGTGGGATTTGGGAGGAGCGAAGCGACGGCTCCCGCCGCCTCCGCCACACGACTGCGGGTCCCCAACGGTTTGCCGGGGACCCGCACTCGTTTCAGCCGCGGTGGCAGCGGCGGCAGGCCGGGCGGGTGAGCCGCGCGTACGACGTGGCGGCGAGGCCGAGTCCGACGCCCCAGACGACATAGGCGGGTACGGCGGTCCAGAAGAACCACGCCGCGAACGGACCGTCGGCCGCCGAGATGCCGCGGAACGTGTCGGCCACCATCTGGCCGAGCCCGATCCCGAAGTACGACGTGATGCCGACCGACAGCACCACGGCCGGTCCGAGTGGAAGCCGGCGCGGCACCCGCCGCCCGGCCACCGGCAGCACCCACCGCGGCCACACCCGTCCCCACCCGTGCACCAGCCCCAGCGGCAGCACGGTCCCCGCCAGCAGGAACAACACCTCGAACGCGTCCAGGGCCACGCTCGCCACCAGCGGTACGTCGCCCCAGCCGGCGGCGAACTGCGCGCCGAGCCGCACCATGCACCCGGTCATCGCGGCGTACGCACCGGCCCACGCCCACGCCGGCGTACCTTCCGGCCGCACCCACCGATCGGTCCGCCCGCACGCCGCGCAGGCCGACCGGAGCCGCCGCTGCGCGGCCAGCGCCGTCGCCCCGACCAGTACGGCGGTGGCCAGCCCGCCGAGCCGGTTGGCGACGGCCGACGGCTGCACCGTCGGGCCCATGCCCGGAAGCACGGTGCCGACCAGGTCCAGCAGGAGCAGGCAGCTCGACACCGCCAGCGTCGCCGCGACCGCCCAGGCACCGACGACCACCGACTACTGCGGACGTGAGATCAGCGCCGCCACCAGCGCGAACGCCACCGCGCACAACCCGGCCGCGGCCCAGGCCGGCACGAACAGGCCGACGCCCCACGGCCACTCCGGCTCGTGGCCGAGTGCGAACCACCC
>WNGB01010546.1_pt1 | contig 12798 bp, 6 predicted proteins | sample 5400681 | NCBI WGS metagenome assembly WNGB01 (sample SAMN13153367, study PRJNA577476) | soil metagenome | isolation source: 115 cm soil or saprolite under grassland replicate 2 | place: USA:California | collected 2016-06-15 | reverse complement strand
ACACGATCTTTTTCCCATCCGGCGACAACGCTGCGAAAGCGTTATCCTCTATTTCCGTCAGCTGCCGCACATTCGTGCCGTCCGGGTCCATCAGGTAGATGTGTAATCGGCCGTCGCGTGTGCTTGAGAACGCGATTGTTGATACGAGCTCAAACTGACTGGCTACCTGGCTTTGACTTGCCAGCAGAGTCCCGCTGGCCACTAATACAATCACTGCAACAATCCATTTCACTTGTCTTTGCATAATTGTCCTCCTTATCTGTCACTCGAATTGAGTGCGTCGGATCTGTTGGTCCATCTGAGCCGGGTAGTCTGCTTCGGTGTCTGTCTTTCCTCGAGGCATCGTGAGCTCCTTTGCTTGATAGCGAGGTCTCGAACTAAGCCCCGCTACGAAGAAGGTCGAAGGAGACAGCTACCAGCCCCAACGTGGCCAGACTTCGACACTCGTGCCGTTGGTATTCGTAATCGGCGTCGCCGTAGTTGAACCGTCGGCCTTGATCAGGAAGATCTCGCTGTTCACGAGGAAGGAGCAGGGGGAGTTTCGCGGTGTCCGGGAGGTGTAGGCGGTGAAACCGATCCACTCACTGTCTTGACTCCATATCGCATTGTTGCGCAACCGAGCTGCATCACCCTTGTTACCGTTACTTGTGATCTGCACCACAGCTCGAGATGCCAGGCTGAGGGTGTAGATATCCGGATTTCGAACGCCGCCGGAGGTATTAATCGCGCCGCTCGTGTAAGCAACACGACTTCCGTCAGGCGAGACGGCGGGGTTCCACTCGGCAAAACCGTCGGTGTTCTCTGTAAGTCGTTCAGAGCTTAGGTAAGTATTGTCGGCGCCGAGATGTATTCTCCAGAGATCATAGTAAATGGACGCAACAATACTGGTTCCATCCAGAGCATAATCGAGTGTGCCTGTGAACCCCTGCGATGTGGGGAATCCAGGATCTGGAAGACCGATCGTATACAGGTCACCAACGACAACCAGATCCGATAAACCAGTGATCTTTAATGAGAGATCGCGTTCGACCTTGGCAGTCATTAAGACGTTAGCGCTTAGACTGCTTGCTGCAAGGGCCAACCGGTCGCCAGATGCTAACGCAGAAAACGAACCATATCGAGCTGTGTTTGGATCGACTCCTGCGATTGCTGGCAAGCTCAGCCGAACAGGCGGATCGGCCGTGAGGACGCCACCGAGATCATTTAACTGCACGGCGAACAAACCGTGATCGACAAGCACCAACGAATTCTGTGAGGTGATTCCGACGTAGTAGACCACCGTCAGCGGGCCACTCGTAGTCATGTCCAACACCAAAGGTTGTTGGTATCGGTATTGGCTTGCAGGTTCGGGCTTCTGCGGAAGCGGTAACGCTATGCGTCCACTTCCATCCGCGTGCATTGCATAAAGGAGCCCTGTGCAATCGTCGCGGAATGCGATAACTCCAGTCTGGGCTGAAACCTGCATCGAGTTGCGTGAGGTGCCATTGCTGACGGGCGCGGACGGAATGGCTGTAACCATGACGACGCTAATTGCAAACAGAGCGGTGTGCACAATCCGATAAACCGAGATGAGCGGTAACGGCTTCCTGGTTTGTTTTTTCATGGACATCCTCTTTTACTCAAAACTTCTTTCGGCACTTCAAAACTTTCATCGGCAAGCCAGGCGAACCGACTTCAGACAACGTCTAATGCTTCATTCACGGAAGCACCCAAGTGGCATCCTTTGGCTGACTTATCGCGTTGTCGATCCCACTCCCTTGCGACGTATAGCGGAAGCGAAAGCCGATGGTTCTGGGGTTTTGGACCGCTCCAAAGTCCACGCACGCATTTCCCGGGCCCTCGCCAGGACAAGTCCCCGCATCTACCTTCATTGTGATCAGGGATATCCAGCTTCCCGTTCTCTCAACGTCACATGCGCTGCTCGGCGCAGGGTCCATCCGGAGCGATCTTCCTCCTCGCAACGAACACACTTGGAAAGTTACCGAGCCACGGAGTGCCGGGGATCCGAAGCTATCCTCAACATGCGCGTGGAGAACCAATTCCTGGCCCACAAGTGAAGTCGAGTTCAGTATGGGTTGGCCATCGTGCGGTGAGAAATGAGAGTTCGTACGTGCCGGGAAAACCGACTTTTACATTCAGTCGATCGCCAGCCTCGATCCGCCCAGGCGAAAGCGCGAGCAGCGCCATCGCAGCCACAACGAACGAGGTGATAGCGAAGGTTTTCGTGTCCAAAACCAAATCTTTTTCATGACTATTTCTCCGTTCTGGATCTCGAAGCCCGAATTATTCTGTTTGCGGGTTCACACGCCTTTTGAGGTTCACGCTTCGAGAGTTGCAAAAGGCTACGAGGCGCCAATAATTTTCTTGTTCTGCTGAAATAAGGTGCAGAAACGGAGGGCAGATTGCTACTGAAAAAAAATATTTGTTGAGGCCCGTTAGTTCCTGAAGTTGAATTGACGGGACTGACCGTCCGCATTAGACTGGCCGCGATCCCGACAAGTGGGCGCGCCAGCGTTTTTGGGCTAAGAAGGCCCACGCGACCTGTTATCAAATCAAGCGAGCGAGCTGCTCACGTCTCCTCGAGGAAGTGCCGCATGTCGGCCACGAACTCTCGTTGGTCCTTTGTTATCGCCGCTGTCTTCATCCTCTCTATACCCGCGCTCTCACAAAAGAAAGAAGACATCCGCACACTCGAACCGCACAAGCCAATAGAGAGAGAGTTAGTGTCTGGTGATGTCCATTGGTATGAGATTGCCCTGAAGGCCGGTCAGTTCTTGAAAGTAATCGTCGATCAACGCGGAATTGATGTCGTCGTCGAACTATTCGGCCCAGACGCTCGACAGCTTTCGCATGTTGATAGCCCAAATGGAGCCAGCGGACCGGAAGTTATTTCTGTTCTGGCAAAGACGTCAGGCAGTTATCGTTTGGAAGTGCACTCTCTGGAGGGGAACGCTCCGTCCGGGCGTTACCAGATCAGGATAGAAAAGCTGAGAGAAGCGACGACTCAGGACAGGATAGTAGATCTTGCTGGTGCGTTGGCGAGCGCTCGAACCGACGATGAACGCGCAGCGCTCATGCCTATAGATAAAAAGTTCCTAACGCCTGACCTTGAACGCGAGTTGGTGGCTCACGGCGAAGGTTTGACGCACGTTCATGAGTACCGGCGAGCACTGGCGCTGTATCAAATCGCGCTTGAAATTGCAGAGCAAAGAGGTAACAAGCCGTCAATGGCTCAAATACTGAGCAATCGGGGCTTAACCCTCTGGCAAATGGGAGATTACACACAGGCGTTAGGCGCTTACCAGAGGAGCATGCTGTTACTTGAGGAAATGGGCGACAAGTTAGGGATCGTTCGAATGCTCTATAACCTGGGTCTGGTTCATACATCACAGGGAAACTACGAGTTGGCACTCGAGTATGACCGAAAGTACGTGGCTGCGGCCGAGGCCCTGGGCGATAAGAGCATGATTGCGCGTGTGCTGCCCAGCATCGGAATTATCTACAGCGCGCAAGGCAACTACATCAAGGCGATGGAGTATTACCAGAAAGCACTTGAGGTTTTTAAGGCGGTAGGAGATCAGGGCGGAGTCGTCGCCGCGTTGCTAGACATTGCTGGTGTATACAGCGCCCAGAATAATTTCGATTTAGCTTTAGAGTATCATCAAAAGGCTCTGACCATAACTAAACAAACACCTGCCGGTGAGGGAGTTCGCGCCAACAGATTTGCCGCCGGAGCATTGCTCGACATTGCTGGTATCTACGGGAAAGAAGGCAATTATGTGAAGGCGCTAGAGTTTTCTCAGAAGAGTTTAGAAATGGCCCAAGTGCTAAACAGTCCGGCGATGATCGGCGGCGCGCTCGGCAACATAGGCCAGGCTTCTTTAATGCTTGGGAACTACGCGAAGGCCCTAGACTCGTTTCAACGCGCCCTGAAGTTGAGCGAAGAAGCTGGTGATAAGGTTAGTGTCGCCCAGTTACTCGGAAGGCTCGGCAGCGCCTATGAGGCGCTGGAGAACTACAGCGAAGCTTTAAGAGTTGCGCTGCAGTCATCAGAGATGGCGAAACAGCTCGGCGATCCCGAGACGCTGTGGTACTCGCGTATGATTGCCGGCAAGGCGTACCAACACCTCAACCAAGACGCTCAGGCGCGTCAAGCGTTTGAAGAGGCCATCAGCACCGTCGAGAATATCCGCCAGCAGGTCGCCGGAGGGGAGCTGGCACGGGAATCTTTCTTCGAAGACAAAATTAGTCCGTACCAGGCAATGGTCGGATTACTTATTTCTCAGAACAATCCAATCGAGGCGTTCCGATATATCGAACGATCCAAGGCGCGCGCTCTCCTCGATGTGCTAAAGAGCGGCAGGGTGAGCATTACCAAATCCATGACAAGGCAGGAACAAGATGAGGAGCAAGGGCTTAAAAGTGAGCTGGTCGCGCTTAATACACAGATTCTCAGCCCGACGCAGCCGAAGACGACGGCCGCTGATCTCCGTGCGCGTCTTGAAAAAGCCCGACGCGATTATGAACAGTTTGAAACGAGCCTTTATGTTGCCCACCCTGCGCTCAAGGTTCAACGTGGCGATATGCAGCCAATCAAAGTAGAAGAAGCGGCTGACCTCTTGCCCGATGAAACGAGTGCAGCTCTCGAGTTTATGGTTACTGTGGATAAGACGTACTTGTTCGTGCTCACAAGAGGCACTGATAAGAGTCGTATTGATTTGAAGGTTTACCCGTTGGATGTCCGGGCGGAAGACCTGGCCGCGCGCGCAGAACATTTTCGAGAACAACTGGCACGGGGCGACTTGGACTTTCCAGCGTCCGCCCGTGAGCTGTACGATCTACTGCTAAAGCCCGCTCAAAGTCAGCTGCAAGGAAAGACCGCCCTCATCATTGTGCCGGACGGCGTACTTTGGAATCTGCCATTTCAAGCCTTACAGTCGATGGCGAACCATTACGTGCTGGAGGATCAGTCGATCTTTTACGCGCCCTCTTTGAGGGTTCTGCGCGAGATGATCAGCGAGCGCGGCAAGATCGAAAATAGATCGCAATCTCAGTCAACGTTATTGGCGTTTGGTAACCCTGCCGTAAGCAAACAAACCGCTGAAGGCCTGCGGCGTTTATCACCGGATGAAAAACTAGAGCCGCTGCCCGAAACTGAGAAGCAGGTCACGGCATTGGCGCAACTCTACGGTTCGTCGCAAAGCAGAGTTTATACAGGCTCCGAAGCGCGGGAGGATCGAGCCAAGAGCGAAGCGGGCCGGTACCGCATTCTCCAGTTCGCTACACATGGCGTACTGAATAATCGCAGTCCGATGTATTCGTTCCTTGTGCTTTCTCAGGCGCAGACCGCCAGCCAGGAAGATGGACTACTTGAAGCGCGCGAGATGTTGGGCTTAGACCTGCACGCGGATTTGGTAGTATTGTCAGCGTGTGAAACGGGACGCGGGAAGATTGGCGCAGGCGAAGGCATTATTGGGATGTCATGGGCGCTTTTTGTGGCGGGCAGCCATGCCGCGGTTGTCAGTCAATGGCGAGTGGAGTCGGCGAGCACGACTGAGCTGATGTTGGAGTTCCATCGAAATCTGAAATCTGCTACGCAAATGACGAAGGCCAAGGCTCTGCAACTGGCGGCAGTGAAATTAATGCGAGAAGGAAAATATGCACACCCGTTCTACTGGGCCGGGTTCGTGGTGGTGGGGGATGGATTTTAGGTTCTTCACTATAGAATCGTCACGAAGAGTTAAAACGAAAGCCGCGCCTGGAATTCGACGACACGACCGGAGAGTGCCTGGAGTGCTCGCCCAAAGTCCCGATTCGTGATTACCGTGTTGGGCATTCCGTAATTGAAACGCGCAAGGTTTAAGTTGTTGAATACGTTGAAAAAGTTAGCGCGCAGATCTATCACAGCGGCGTCTCCGAGCCGTGCGAACTTCGGCAGGCTAATGCGTTTGACCAAACTCATATCAACAGAGAAATAGTGCGGGCCGCGAAACACATTGCGTCCGATCGCGGGCGGGGGAATCGTCTGCGCGCCTTTGGGCGCAGATACGAAGAACCGGGAGGCATCGGTGCCGAAGGTACCGCCAGGCCGCATGAACGCTTGGTTGCTGGTATTCTGCTTTAATTCGCCAAGGTATGCGACGGGGCGTGTATAGGGGTGCGTAATATAGCCGCCCTTGTAAATCGGTGTCCAAGGGAAACCCGAACTCGCTGTAAGAATACCATTGAGCTGCCAGCCTTCGAGTATCTTGTCGAGAAAGTTCCGACGCTTTACGGGAGTAGGCAAGTCCCACAACCCCGAGGCCACGAAATAGTGAGTAACATCGAAATCCGAGGGGCCGCGCTCTGTTCGCTGATCGACTGGGTACGTCTGAGGCCAGCAATCTTCAGAGCAGTTGTCAATGCTCTTACTCCAACGATACTGGGCGTTCAAGGCGAATGCCCTTGAGAACCGATGCGTCAAACCGGCCAGCAGTGCGTTGAAGTTAGCATTGACATCGGTGAGCAGGAGCCGAACATTGAATTGTGGATCGCTCCGTGACAATGAAAACGTCTTGCTTCGAGGGAGCTCATGGCTCGCGCTGCCTTGATAACCAAGCGAAGCTATCCAAGCTGATCCGAGGTCATACTGTAAACCGATCGAATATCGGAAAGTGTAAGGATTCGGAACGTGCCGCATAGTTCCGAAGGCACCAAAGAAGAACCCGGTCAGTGGCATGTTTGTGATTGGATCAAACTGGCTAATAGCGTTCGGGTTTGAGGGCCAGCCAGAGTACGAATGCAGCGTGGGCCCGAGACTGTATACGATCTGATTACCGGTCAAGAAAAACTCTTCCGGACCGAACGGAGGATTCGACCTCATGCCATCTACCACGTGCTGGGGGATGCGGTTGTAACTGATGCCAAAGCCCCCGCGGACCACCAGCTTATCTCGCATCATATGTCCGATGATCTTTTGGGGGGTCCAAGCGACGCCAAGCTGTGGCCCAAAGTTGTTGAGATCTGGTTCGTACACAGGCCCGCCGAGTCTAAATTTCGCGTCCGTGAGCGCATCCTGGTCCGTACCCAAAATCAAAATACTTAGATGATCGGATCGGTCCCGCAACGGCGCGAAATAATCCCAACGCAGGCCAAGGTTGAGCGTCAGATTGGGCCGCACCTTCCAATCGTCCTGCACGAAGAAGGAATAACTGTTAGCGCGCATATAATTAGGTGAACCCGTCGGGACGCCAGTCCTGGGATCGAAGGTGCCCCACTCATAGATGGGCGCGTCATTCGCAAAATTCCAGAGAGTGCCCAGATCATAGCTCGGACGCGGCGCTGAGAAGAACCAATAGTCAAAGTTCTGTTCATGGGCCATCTCGCCTCCGAACTTCAGGCCGTGCCTTCCGACCACTTTGCTTAGTGCGTCGCGAAAATTGTAAGAGGTTTGGTAGCTACCGGTTGCGTCTGAGTTTGCAAGCTCCAAGTGCGGGCAGCAAAAGGGAAAGCTGGCGACTCGTACGTAAGGAATGCCCCAGAGCGTTTGTGGGTTTGCCTTCAAATCATCATGCGACAATCGGGTAATGTTGAAGCGGGCCTCGTTGAGCGTAGTCGCTGATAAGGTATGGTTCCATAGCACCACGCCGGCAATGTTGTGCTGCGCCCAATTATAATCATCACTCGCGCGGGGGGAAAACGTTGAGGTCGCGGTTACCGACGTATAATAAAAGCTGAACGCAACGAGGTCCTTACCTGTGACTTGATAGTCAATCCGCCCATTGATCTGCTGCGCCTTATTGTGATTTGGGGAGAGAAATTGCGCGAATTGAAGATCCGGAATGCCGTCCAATCCGCCGCCAGTAGGGTTTGTTACCTGCTGGCCGATAACTCCAGTCAGCGAGCCGATATCAAGGCCGCCCGGAACCGTCGCACATTTCGTCGGATCGTTGAGGCCAACCGAAGCGCAGTTGCGAGCAATGATGCTTTGAATTCGCGGTTCCATTCCCGGCGCACTCAAAATCGTTGTGGCGATACTGCCGGGACGCTGCTCACGGAGGAGCTGACGATATTCGGGCGTCTCAACCCAGTCGTAGGAGTACCTTTTGTTTCTTGTGCGGCTGGTTTCGTAGGACGAAAAGAAGAAAAGCTTGTTTTTTCCAGTCCAAAGAGTGCGGCCGCTTTCACCGAAGCGCGGCAGGTAGATCGGACCACCAAGGCTGCCGCCCCACTGACGATCACGTTTGGGATCGCGTGTCGGACGCTCGCCGTGCGGTCCGCCCCACTGTGCGTAGGCGTTCAAGGCCGGATCGTTGTACTTGAAGAACGCGCTCCCATGGAAATCATTCGTCCCGTTCTGCGAAACGACCTGGACTAGAACCCCGGTATAGCCCCCGCTTTCTGCCGAGTAGGAACTTGACGCAACGCGCACTTCTTTGACCGATTCCTGATTCGGTGTTATGACCGCAGCGCCACCATACACCTGGCTGGTGACATTCACACCGTCGAGTTCATAGTAGTTTGCCGCTACGCGCTGGCCGTTAGCTGTTATCTGGGGCTGGTTCTGACTCGCGAAAATCGATTTGCTCGATCCGCCAGGAAAGGACGAGTCTAGGGTTAGGTAGAGAGGAAAACCACAGCAGATCCGCGCGCCGAGTCCGAACACACCCGGTGCGAGCCGAACCAGTTCAAAAGTGTCGCGCCCGTACTCAGGAAGACGCAGAATCTCACGGTTTGTGATTGACTTACCGATGTTTGCATTTTCGGTCTTGAGCTGTTCACTCATCTCAGCCGAAACCGTCACCGTCTCTACGATCTCGCCAGGCTCGAGCTGAATGTTGATGCCCTGCGCTTCTTCGGCTTTAACGTCCACATCCGCGAGAACCTTCCTTTTAAAGCCGGTATGCTCCACCACAAGCATGTATTTGCCGGGCGAGAGCCGGTCGAAGCGATAGAATCCTTCATCGCTGCTCGCCGATTGTTGGGTTTTATTAGTCTCCTTATTAATCAACACGATATTCGCGCCAACGACCGCCGCCCCGTGCGCGTCAGTCACTGAGCCTTGAACGATTGCGCGAAACTGCGCATTAGCTGTGGCTACAAAGCTCAGCAAAAAAATGACCGTGTACGAAGCTATGCGAAGTAAAGCGGAAAGCGGGGAGCTCATTTCATCACCTCCAAATAGGCACCTTCGAGATCGTTCGCTGGCAGGCGGCGATCAAGGTCTGTCAAGTAGGGGGGGAAGAAAATTGGTCGTTAGCTTAATCTGCGCCCTTGTTCTTTAGCCGAGGCTTCTGAAACTGAGGCTGATGGTAAGCAGCTCATCAACAAGGTTCTGACTCATCTAACGACTCGTTCTTTTTTGACGTAATCAACTGTTAGTGCGGTATCGTTCTCTTTACGGATGTGCAGCGAAGAACGCTTCAGCGTTCCACGCGTCGCAATAACTGTCGAGCAATAGGAGACTTCGGGTTAGCTGCGAGCAGCGCCCGAAATTCTCGTTCAGCGTCATCCAACAAGCCAGCCTGCGCGTAGAGCGTTCCCAAAACTAAATGAGAACTCGGGTGCAAACGTTTCACCCTCTCCAATTCGTCGGCTTTGGTCTGTTCTAAGATCTTAAATCGCGCTTCGGGGGCAGGTTGAACCGGCGATTTGATCTCCACATCGTCTTTAATAGCCGTCACCTGCCACATATATAGTGCGCCGTGCTCGAGTGAACTTGTGATGGTCCACTGAGTTGCCGAAAGCTTCGGGCTCGACGCCACTTTGCTGAATCTGGTGTCATAGATATTGACGACGTAACCATTTGCCCCATCGAGCGATTGCCAATGGAAAGTTGGGCGAGTGGTTCGGACGAACGTGCCTACGGGACTCAGCAACGCAAAGGAAACGCCCTTGCCCTTACCGCCCATAAGCACGCCGGCATCTCTCGAAAGTTCTTTGAGTTCGGAAGGCAGATTCAAATGGCCATCTATCAATACGATCCGAATCAATTGTTCATGCGAGCGATCTCCTAATCCTTTCAGATTGCCTTCTTTGTCCAGCGTCACCTGTCCGCCGCCATCATTAAGCGTAAGGGGGGCTTGTAGCGAATCTAACGCACGCTCAAATGGTGCTACACCAGGAGGTAGCGGAGACGACTCCCAAGTTACTGCAGGAATAGTGGATTGGGAGACTTCTGTAGGCCGCGATCGGAATATCATCCAAATGAACGAGGCAACGCCTATGACCAAAACTGGGAGCACCGCCGCGCGCGCCATCTGAAGCGGCGTCCAGTGTTTAGGCCGCCGCCAAAATTCAACAAATCTCTGTGAGAGATAGGTAGACGGTGCCCGCTTGACTGTACTTTCTGAATCGGACATTGTCGACTTGAAGACCTTTAGATCGCTAAGCTCAGCGGAACACTGTTTACAGATCTGTAGATGTACATCACAGATTTCACGCTCTACCTCATCTTGCTCGCCATCGACGTATGAAGCTAACTGATCGTAACTAAGGTGATCAGATTCGTCGGTGGCAGCCGTCGGAGTTTCAGGCACAGAAACAAACATAGCTTCAGGATCATCCGAGTGTCCGACACGGACATAGCAAACATCACAGGTCGCAAGATGGTCGTCAGCAGTAAGCAACTCGGCCGGAGACAGTGTCCGCTGTCGATAGTCGTTTATGCCTTGGTCGGAAAGGTGTGCAGCCAGCCCCTCAGACATGTTCCCTCTCATAAAGACGTAAAGTGTTCTCCGTTATTACGGTGCTTGTGCAGCTTTTGGTCTTTGTAAATTGTGACCAATTCACATCGTTGCTTTTCAAGTCTTAATACCCTTTAACCCGTCTCGCTAACCGAGCTCGGGCCGAATGCCTCAGATTGATAACCTGCTGTCGGGTGAGTCCAAGGTGCTGCGCGATCGCAGCGTCGTCCCAAGGCAATTGTTTCCACACACTCGCAAAATCTTCCAGCGAGAACTCAAGCGTTTCCGCAATTTGACGGATTGTGGCTACACGTGCAAGCGGTAGCAGCGTAATCACCCCACGCCCATGCTCATCGCGAAGGTTCAGCAAGAGGGCTGCGCGATGGCGTAGCGGTAGTTGGCGAATCTCTCGCCAGAGTTGCTCAAGGTGAATCCGCTCTTCCAAAGCCGTGGCGAAATCCAATCGTGGATCAGCCAGTTGCACAGATTCCTGAATTTGCTCCACGCGAGCGGGAGCCTCAATATCGCATACGTCCGCCACGAAGTTAACCAAATCATCGAGCACGACCGGACTGTCTGTCCGTTCTAGAATGAAAATAAGCAACTCGGTGAGCGGACCAGGCTGGGGATCTTCGGTGGACAGCTTCGTTCTTAAGGAATCTGGAAGCCCTTCAGGCAATTGCTGACGTACCGCTGGCGGCCTAAGCATCCTAGCTTGATCTGGCCTCGCCAGGTCGCACAACAATCGTCCGTCATCGTTTTTCCAAAGGGCCAAGGTTGGCCGGTGGGTGAGTAAATACCGCAGCCTGTTTTTCAATCGCCATCGCTCTGGGTGTTTCTGACGAAGATACTGGTAGCAGGCATGGTAAGTCACGACTGCAAGATATCCGTGAAAATCGCCGATGGCCTTTCTACAAGTGCCGTCCTTTAATCGTTGTAGCTCCGCGAATAACAGTGTCTGAACATCACTAATTATTTCGAGCGCATCCTGGTTTTCAACACTTCCGTCCCTTGGATCGAGAGAGACATGAAGTTTGCTCCGGACAATGCCTTTGATCGAGGGGGTAAATTCGGCAATTAGCTGACTGAGTTGACGCTGGGCATCATTTCCCTCTGGCGCCTTTAAAAAAGGAACCAAGGAAATATCTATGTTATCCGTTCCATGCCAACTCATGGGCGCGTACCGGTTTATGATTGGCTCAACAAAGAAAGAGTCAGTTATTCCATATCAACTAAGCGGCGTAAAAGACCTACAACATCTGTTGATTTTGTGGATGTTGTGCGCAATGAATCCGAATGCCAGTAGCGCTCAAACTGCAAACCATCTCTAGTGTTGCCCGCCGGTGTCGCCTCAATTGACCAGCTCGAAATGTCTACACTCATCATTTCATATATAAGTAGAACCCCCCTGAACTCGAGTATCCCACGATTGAGGCCAGTTCGCGGTGATTAGATTAAACTAAAGATTGAAACGCCTGGCTGGCCTGAACGCGTACAAGTCGGGGTTCGAAAAACTCTTGAGGAAGCGGCAATCTACGACTGTTCATCAACGCTGTCAAGGCTCAGTTGTTCCGCTGGCGCAATTACTTCTTTCAGGCGCACAATTCCATTGCCTTATAAGAAGGCTGGAAAAAAGACAAAACCTCTCTAGTGGAAGTTCGTGGTTGCGTGCGCTCGCGCGCATCCATACTGCCACGCCAACACATTGCCAACGAGCAACACAGCGCCGGAAATGAGGAAGTTGTTTGAGCGAGCGACGCCAAAAGTGAAATTTAAAGCAACCGATGTACGCGTATTGTACGCGCCCGGACGACTCCGGTTCCGTCCCGCTTGGCGCGACTATAGGCCAATGTAGTTGAACGTGTAAGAACCCACAGAATGGCCTTACCTCTCGAACGCGACTTATATGCGATGGTAAGGCATAGGAAAGAACGGGAAAACTTGAATTTTTGTTCGCTGGCTGCAACTTTCGAAAAGGCAAACACTTAGGTTTTTGCCGGTAGTCTAATTCGCAATGCGGAGGTCAGGGGTTCGATCCTCGTCTGCTCCACCAATAACACTCCAACCTTCAATTACTTACAATCACAAGTCCTGAGTTACGTTCACACACGGCTGAACCGAACCGGTGGATCCT
>WNGB01013850.1_pt1 | contig 12801 bp, 5 predicted proteins | sample 5400681 | NCBI WGS metagenome assembly WNGB01 (sample SAMN13153367, study PRJNA577476) | soil metagenome | isolation source: 115 cm soil or saprolite under grassland replicate 2 | place: USA:California | collected 2016-06-15 | reverse complement strand
GGCTGTCTTTCCGGTACACCTTCCAGTCAAAGATAAGCGGTGGCTGCTGCCGACGAAAGAGAATGAGATCCGGTGTCGCCCTGACAGAATGACCATGTAACTCAAATGTAAGAGGTCGCTGCGGAATACAACGGAGGGCAGATGTCAATTCTGTGAGAACTTCAGGCATGGCATAAAAGTTTGTGAGGCATAAGACTATCTCGGTCCAGCAAGTCTTAAGATCGTCATCAGTGACATCCTTGTCGTACTCTTTATCGTGCCATGCTGCAAATGCTCCAGGATATCGTGATGGAACCATGCCAGGTTCACGCAGACGGTGTGCCCGAGCAAACACTACCTGCTCCTCAAAGGTCGTACGGGCGAACCTAATCGTTTCATCAAGCGTTGGCAACTGCCTGCCAACCATCCCCTTAATCACTTTCTCGCTCAACACATAATCAATGAGGCTTCCACGCCATAGAGGAAGACCCTGAAGCTTGGATAGCAAATATGCGTGCTTACGCTGTGGATCGGCTGCTGCATGATTCGCAACAATGGTGGAGAAGTACCATTGCCGCTGGCAGGCGCGAAACTTGCGGTCGTTTGAGAAAGACCAACTCATCGTGAAATACTCTACGTTCGGCGCCGGCGAATAAAGTGCAGATATTCGACCAGCGTCTCTTCTTCGTCGCGCGTAATTGGGCCAATCCGCGCGGCGAGTCGTGAGGACGAAGACGCAGCGGATTCGTTTGAAGATGGATAGCCCGTGAGTGCAAGAAGATCCTCATATGAAACGTCATAGAGAGCGGCTAATTTGTGGAGAATAGTGGGTGAGGGGCGTTTGATTTTGTTGCCCTCAAGTTGGCTAAGGTATGCATTCGAGATTCCGATCTCGTGCTCGACAGCACGAAGTGTGAGCTCTTTCTGCTCTCGCACGGTCTTGAGAAATTCACCTAATGTCTTGGAGTGTTCGTCCATAGTTGCTAAGTATATCAAGCCTTGCTAAGTTTGTCAAGCAGATCGCCAAGAGCAGTAACGGACTTCCGACCCAATATGCATATCACCAGTAACATTACGATAGTATTATTCCGCATTGGGATGGGGTAAATGAATGGATGCTTCCAGCGGGAGCAGTGTGCGACCGCTCGCGCGGGGACTCGAAAACTTCACATTGGGATACGGTATTTTTGTGCTGATGTGGCTGATTCACCATATGTCGGGTCGGATTCTCAAGGCGCATCAAGCATCGAACTCAAGCGCAACAGCAGACCAGGCTGATGGCGCTGTCCCAGAACGGCCTCGCGGATCTTCGCTGCTAAGGCAGCATCGACGCGCTCGGTATGCGCGACCTTGTTGCGGTCGAGGCGGATGGCCTCGATATCCAGAATGAGCGTTTTCAGCGCTTGTTCGTCAACGCCGCTTGGTTGTGCGACGCATGCGAGCAATGTCTGCCAATTGGTGCTCTTCTTGCGATTATAGTACATTGGCGCCGGCGAGCCAAAGGTGAACTGGTGCGCCTCCATAGGTGTGCTGTCTGACTTCAGCAACTGGGTACCGCAGGGGTCGTAGAGCCGCCGATGCATTTCGTACTCGAGCGCGCGAATATACTGCACCGCACAGGCAGCCCAATCTTCAATGGTGATGCGTTGAAATTCGTTCCAGACATACTCGCCCGAAACAAGCATATGGCGCACCATCTCCGGAAGCCCGCGTGGGTGTGCGCTGTCCTGCCAATACGCACCAAACACCCATTCACTAAAATTGCGCTCGATCTGTGTGGTGTCGGCACGCGTGAGCTTGATATAGCTTTCCGTGAGTTCGCCAAGGGTCGTGAGCACCTGTTTGCGCGCCTGGTCGGCGTGCTCGCTCTGGTCGGCTTCACTCGTCTGTTCGTGTAACCAGGCCTTGATGGTCGAGATGCTTTTGAGCAGATCGGTTTGGGTGAGCACGCGGCGGACGAACGGCGGAATGCGCCCACTCACGCGATCGATGATATGGCACACCTGCCTGTTCTGGAGACAATCGCAGCGCGGGCAGACCCGGTCGATCCGGTCGGAGCTGACATGCGGCTTTGGGCAGAACGCCAGCAGCTCACCGCAGGTCTGACAATGCTGGGGATGAGTGTTCCCAGGATTGATTGTGTCGACATCCGGTAAGAATCCGAAACACTCGATGGCGACTCGGTTCTTGAGTGCCTGATGCACGCGGTCGAGTACCGCCGTGAGCGTGCTGCGCGCCGCGCGGGCGTCGTCGGCGCTCTCAGGCAACACGCGCCAGATCGCGATATTGACATCAGGCTGGACGGCAAACGCCGTCGTGCGCTCGGGCGCCACCTGGTAGAGCGGAATGATCTCCTGAGCGATACCCTCGGTATCGGGCTCAAGCTCCTGATCGACCAACTGCACATTTTTGGGTGCTGCGTTCCGCTGAAAGGCAAACAGCAGCGCGCCACGCCGCTCGCCCGCCAGATGTAAATCGGCGATCATGCGTTTGACCGGATTTCCGGGCGCCCGCGATCCGCTGCGCGGCTTATAGTACTTGGCGTCCAGGACATACCCGGCCTCGTGCCAGATTGGCGCCTTGGCCCCGGCGGCGCACACCTCGATCCGATCCATGCGCCGGACATAGTAGTCGGGGCGCAGGCCCGGCGCATTGTCCCAGTGCCGGTCGAGCGCCTGGTCGTGCAGCAGCTGGTAGTTCCGCCGCTCGGCGCCAGCGCCCCAGTGAAAGCGCAGCTCGGTCGACGCTGGCCGGGTATCGAGATAGTCCAGACAGCCCGCTGCGCGAAGCAGATCGGCCAGCTCGTAGAAGATCCAAAGCTGATAGAGATAATTGTCTTCGTCGGGATTGCCGCCGAGCACGTCTTCTGCTGCGACGATCGGAGTGCGACGAAGCAAGCGGAGGGTTCGCCGCCGCGCGCGCCATAGCAGCAGATCTTCGTAGGCGCTGTTGCCGCCGGGTATCAGATGCTCTTGAACTTGCGCCTCCAGCGCTTCTGTACCGTCGTTCTCGACGATCTGCTGGGCCGCCCGGCGCAGACCGGCAAATTGTGGGAAGGCGAGCTCGCGCTCGCAGCGCTCGACGATCGCATTCAGGGGATGGCGCAGCGCTTCGTTCCCAATCGCGCCCCGCTCGCTCCACAGCATGCGCTGCACATCGGTGTGATACTCGAGCAGCGTGGCGACGACGAGCAGGTTTTCCGGCGTGGCGAAATCGCGTCGGCGCTGCCGAGTGTGGAGCACGAGAGGCGGCTCGCCGGGTCGTTCGGCCCAGGCCGCGTCAAGCGTGCGCGTCCAATCGATCCGGCCGCACGCGGGCGGCTCCTCGACGATGGTGCTGCGGGGTGACTCGAAGCTCAGCCGGCGCACAATCCGTGGCAGGATGTGCTCGAACAGCTCATCCCGCAGGAAAAACAGGACGCCCAGCTCACGATACCGTCGCGGCACCGCATCTTCCGCCATGAAGCCTGGTCGTGCGTCGATAAAGCGCCGGAAGCCATCTTCGTCGTGGCGTAGCAGTAGCGCGATCAGGCGCGCCTGGATATTGGCGTATGCCGCCTGTTCAACCGGTGTAAAAGTCGTCATGGTTGCCGATATCAGCTCTCTCAACTACAGCCCACGCTCGTTGACAAAGGCGCGGAGTCTGCGGGTAAATAGGCCGTTCGGATCGATTACCAGCGATACGCCCAGATCGAACAGGCGCGCGAGTTGGGCCGGTTGGAGCTTGACCACATCCATGTCGTCGATTGGGTCATTTTCAGGCACCGGGTCAGCGGCGCGTAGCTGCGACAGGTGGGCCATCTGGCGCTGCCCCGGTAGCTTTTCCATGATCTTGGACACGGCTGTTGCAAAGTGCTCAGCGCTCTGGGGCTGCTCGAGGAACGCGATGAGCACGCGCTGCTCGTCGCGCGCCAGCACCTGGAGCTGGTCGGCGAGGACGTCGGCGAGCGCCGTGTCGAGCGCCTCGCTCCAACTCAGGCCGATGCTGCGCCCCGCGAACAGCTCGGTATAGACGGCCTCCGCCTGGGCGGTGCCGAGCTGCCGGTAGACCCGAATGCCAGTAAAGATGCGCCAGAAGCTGGCCAGCACCTGGGCGATATCGCCGATCGGCTCGACGCGGTACTGGACGGTCGTGAATTGCTCACCGGGAACGTCAACGCGGCGCACGCTCAGGACGTCTTTCCAATCAGCTTGCCCAACGATCTCGTCGGCGGTGAGGCCGGGCATGCGCTGGCGCGCGAGATGCACCAGCGCCCGATAGATCGCCATCGCCTGTTCCGCTTCAGCGTATGCGCGGCTCGGCGGCAGAACGTCGATAAACGTGAAACGACGCTTCATCGCCTCACTGATCTGATTGAGGAAGTGGCGATCGAAACTGTTGAGCGTGCCAATGACCCGAAAATCATGGGGGAGTGGGATGCTCACATCCATACCGTCGTCGGTCGGCACGGCCAGCGTTGGCGTATGCTGCCCGCCCAGCACGGTCAGCAGGCTGCCAAACGCAGCGTCGATCGGCGCGCGTGTGAACTCGTCGATGACCAGCCAGCGGCCGCGGTAGCGCAGGTCGCCGCTCCGGATCTCGTTGCGATAGAAGGTCGGTGGCACCTGCGCACCATCATAGCCGGCGTAGTTCGCCAGCATCGTTCGGGTCAGGCACCCGTGACGTACGCTGTAGATCAGGCTGCGTGTCTCGCCATTGCGGTGCAGCTGCGGTACGATCCCGCCGATCACGTCGCGCACGCCCCAGTCTTCGGTCGCGGTGACGACCTCGGCGTGATAGCCTTCACGCTGTCGTATCTCTTCAACTGGTGAAGCCGTGGGTGGTAACTCCGGCGTGATCGGCATTCTGAGCAGCGCGGTCTCCTTGATATCCCGCCAGAACACCTGCGGGAGCCGGCGCGCGAGATGCGTCTTGCCAGTGCCGGGCGGGCCGCTGAGGATGACATGGTGGCCGGCGATCAGCGAGCGGTAGATGCGCAAGATGGTCGAGCGGTCGATCAGTAGCTCGCGCTGGATCTCGGCGATACGCTGCTCCAATACCTCAGGCGGAAGCTGAGCCAGCGGACCGTCTTCCAGCGGCGGCAGATCATACGGGCTGGCCCGGACGTACTGAAGGTTGGCCAGGAAGGTGTTGAGCGCCTGGGCGGTGCTGGTATCGGCGTCGATTGGCCCCAGCGCACCGGGAAGCGACTGCCAGGTACCGTCCTCGTTCCGGCGGACCAGCTTGGCCTCCGCGTACCAGCTGAGCAAGTCCTGCCCGATCGGCCAATCATCGGTTGCGCGCGGCGTGGTGTCGAAGTGGGCGTGCAGGATCGGCAGCTCATACTCGTCGTCGCCCTCCTCGGCGGGGACGAGCAGCGTCAGCGCGGCGTAGCGCAGCATGTGCTCCACCGTGGCGTCGTCTAGATGCGACCAACGGCGATAGTTGCCGCTCTCCAATGGCTTTAGCAAGCGCAGGTGCAACAGGTCCCGCACGAGCTCCTCGGGATCAGGCGCCTTGGTGAGCGGCACAATTGGCGGCGAGATTTGACCCAACCTGGTGACAATTTGCTCGGCGGTGTAGTTACTGCCGGTCAAGTGCGTGACGAGCTGGACGTATGGCCGCAGCTCGGGTCCGAGTGAACGCGGCAGCCGCGATCCTCCCGGAAGTTGCGGCAGCCCGCCCTCCCAGAGCTTCTTAATCGCCGGCTCGTAAAACGTGAAATCGCGCCCGTACTGCGCGGACAGCTTGCGTCGGATTTGGAGAATCTGCCGGTCGACGTCAGGGTCGGGGGTGTCGACCAAGTTGGCGAAGGATTTGGCGATCAGCGCCTTGTGGCCGTGCGCCATGGTCGGCTCGAAGCTATCAGGATGGACGAGGTACAGCAGCAGTTCACGCTGTGCGTACGCGAACTGGAAGGGGATACCAAAGACAATTCGCTTGAACTCCCAGGGATCGGCCAGCGCCCGGTCGCGTTCCTGTAGCGCGAGCTGCTTCCACGCGCGCGCAAAATCGATCAGCAACCAGAGCTGGAATGGACGGCCGAATAGGAACGCCTGGCTACGCTTGGCGATCCCTTGATTGAGGGCCTGATCGAGATCCTTGGGTATGCCCACCGGTGCCGACGACCAGCTGAGGACCGTGTTGATCTGCCGTCGCTTAGTGTCCGGCAAAATGCCGTTGGCCGGCAGGAAGTGGACGTACAGCACCTCGCCGGCGAGCTGAATTGTGTCCGGATCGGACTGCGCCAGCTGGTCCTTGAATTTGACCTCGAAGGAGCGACTCGACTCATCTGGCTGCTCGACGAAGTCGTGATGCAGCTTGTTGATCGTCGCAAGCGACCAGATCGGGCGCCCGGGCGTGAAGAGCGAGTCGTCGCTCCGCAGCGCGGCATCGACAAAGCGCTGGGCTGCATCATAATAGGCTTTGTTCGCGGAGTAATTGAGAATGGCCATTGTTTGATCCTTTGGCTACGTGCTCAGGCATTAGTGTCCCAAGGCGCGCAGTAATGGAGATGCGCTGCACATGGTCGCGTCCTGACGGCTAATCTTTTGGGATTGCGATCATCGCGAGGATCTCCAAGCTTTGCATCTGTTAGCTGACCTGTCCAATTATTGGCCAAATACAGGATATTTACAAACATCCTGTCTCCTCGTTGTTGTACCAAACCTCATTTTTTGATTTGTACGTGTTGTGAATAGCCCAAAACGCGACATATTTGATTCTTTCGCTTGGATGGTTCTTAAAATATTGCTCAATTATAGGGAGCCCTTGTAAATTGCCTATCATTCCCAACATATCAATAACACGTTGAATAACATGCCTGTCTTGCGGATCCTGTTGTAGAAGTTGAATAAACCAATCTTCTCGCTCGACCGGTGAAATTTGTTGAATAGCTCGTAGCGCTCTTTCAGGCACTAATAAATCTTCCGACTGACCCAGAGTTTCCTGGACGATTCGCGCAAGCATGTCGAGTGCTTGCTTGGTTCCAACGCGTTCTAGAGCTTCTATGCAATGGTCTGGTAGCAAAACAGAATTGCTTGCCGTTCTATTTGACCATATCTTTTCGATTTGAGCGACTGCGTAATTTGGAGGTAACAAATAGATCCCCTTCAATATGTCGCCCAAAATCCAATCATCGTGATCCCTTGATAAGTCGATGTCCTCCAATGTTTGCTCAATGATCTGCTGCGCCTGTTGAATCTTTCCTAAGTCAGCCAGAACCCAAACGGCGTCAACAACCATACGTGCTCTAGCTACGTCATGGTCGTCGTCTCTCCTATCAATAAACGACGAAACGAATGGCTCCATTTCGTGTACCTTGTCGCGCCGAATCAGTTGGAACAATGTTTCCGAAGAGGTATTGTATAGAAACATCGGTCGGTTCTCTGCTTTTACTAGTAAGGCGATCTGCCCATGTCTACCGAGAACGTGAAAGATTTCATCTTGAACGCGTGCGTAATCACAAGGATTGGTTATCAATAGATATTCATTTGGCAGAGGGGATAACAAGTCTGGAATCACCTGTTGCAGCATTTCAGAGGATAAATGCTGGCGGTTAGTGATAATGTCCCACTTTGCATCTGGAGAAGCATTCGTCTTTGCTAATTGGTTCAACAGTTCCGAAGCGTCATTCCCTCTTGTCAATAACAGTTGCAGATATGAGCGCGCATCATCTGCCAAATTCGATGAAAGGGCGAAATCTGTGATGATCTGAATGATTTTAGCGTCACCATGAAGTTGAAGAACCTGTCTGATCAGATATTCGTTATTGATCTCCACAAGTCTCTCATATGAGGGTGGATGTATGGCTGCCAAGATAGTGCCTTCAATACGGTCAAATGACAATTTTCCGAGTCCGCGAATTGCATAAGCTTTTGCAGCACTTGGAAGTTCATCTTGGACAAACTCTAAAAAGATCTCAATGGGAATTTCCCCTTCAATCTCACTTAGTACATCGAGAAAACGCGCACACAGCACCAGATTGTTCTTGTGAAGAAGAGTTTGTTGTATTAGTGCTTCTATGATCTCTGGCTCATTGAATGTTTTGAGGATTTCTATTATGCAATTGACTTGAAACTCTCTGTTATCCGCCACTACTAATGCTGGGATTAGTTGTAACGCCAAGCTCACATCATGAATGGCTATAAGAACCGACTGTACTCCCCAATAATCAACCTCAACTTTCTCGTTGCTCTCCAGAGGAACTACATTTGTTGGCTGGCTATCTTGAGAGCGCCGGCCAATAAACCAGTCAAGTAAAGCCTGTTTGACACTTGAGCCAAGTGCGCCTCGGTCTGCAATTCTTATCAAAGCATCTCGACATGACTCTCGTGTTGGAAAATCTATTTTTCTCGTCCAACGATCAACAATATGTTGCTGTGATTCTTCATCATCAAACCAGCTTAAAGCCTCGATAACTGCTGCTCCTGCGTGTACCTCTTCGTTCATCCAATTCATGCTCGTATAGGAATGCCAATTAAGGTGAGCATATACAATGGTATGAGCATTTGGTATCTTGCGCCTGGCTATCTCGACCAAGGCAATCTTACGGATATGCTCGAATTCACCGTTCTCCTTTAGATGTTCTGATTCCAATAACTCACGAAACTTTTCGCCTACGTATTCTCCTCCAATGTGTCTAAGCAGATTTATCGCCAATTGGCGGATGGCTCTCTGCTTGGACATGCACCTTAGTTTCAAGCATTCGGCAGTTTTCTCGTAAGCTGATCCCCTTTCTAGGTCGCACTCGATGATTGCCCTGCCTGCCGCAAAAACATTATAAGAAAGTAAATCGTGAATCAAAGCATTAGGATTATTGTTTAGAAATGCTACAGAAGGAAAAAGCGACTCCCACTTTGGCACTTTGATGAAATCGCCAATCTGAATCTGTCCTGACTGGACTCGCTCTGCAATTTGGAGAGAAGCCAGATATTCTTGAAAGGCACGATGCCAAAAAGAAACGCTGCTATCTTGTAAGTGAATCAGCCCTGTTCCCTCAAGCTGTTCATAGGCGTCAGGAAGGAGCATTCCTCGAGGTACAGTACGGCTGGCTTCCAAATCATCCAATTTCTCCGCTAACACTCGGTCTGCTTCTACTCTATCAAGGGTGTATGAATCACTCTTTGTAAAAGACAAAAATGCTAGCTCCGAAAGCATGTCTAGCTTGATCTGCCACGGAAGTTCATGATGAAAGCGTCGTATTGGCTTGGACTGTACCCACTTTTCGAGCTGAGTCACAACAGCATGGATTACCTGCGTTCGGCTCCGAGGTAGCTCTTGATTGTTTAGATGTAAAAGAATGAGAAAAGTCAGGAGCAGTGTATTCGACGCTACATGCCCCAGGTCTTTACGGGTTATCTCACTGAGAAAAGCTTCGAAATCTGCCCCCAAATACATTTTGGAAAACCCACGGATTTTCTGTGGTGTAAGAGGTTGTAACTCATATTTGGTTACAAGAGACAATTGTGGATCCCTAAAGTGGCGTGTGGTTATCACAACCGTACATCGGAAATCATGAAGCATTGTCTCAATTTCTTGTTGAAGATTGTGGAGGTATGTGTCTATGACCTCGTCATATGCATCCAACAGTAAAAGCAAATGTCCTCCTCGTAAAAGGTTGGCAACTTCCAGTTCTGAAATACTGGGATCGCCTTTCCCTAGCTGATTTGAAATCAACACCCGTAAGTTGTTTGTGCTAGTATATTGACCGAGTTTTATTAAGACAGGTACTAAAGCGCTGTCGTAACATTGGCACGCTCTAGCATATTCACGCGCGATTTGTGTGAGCAATGAAGTCTTGCCAATTCCAGATTCGCCCACTATCAATATCGAAGACAGGGGGATTTCTTCGAGGATATGATTGTAAGTGCGTGGTACATCTCGCTTTAAATCAAGATCAGTTCTGGGGGGGAAAAACGTGTAAAGCTCTTGGGAGGGAAAGCGCTTGAGCGGAATTTGAAAGGCGTCTGAAATAGATGGCGGGAGGGTTAGTTCATCGGGTGAATTAGCAACGATTTGCAAGTAAGGAATAAAGTCGCTGATCTCCACAGCTAACCGTCTGCGTTGCTCATTCTCAATTGCTTCTACACTAGATCCACGAGCCTTTTCATCGTCAAGTGACCGAATGCGTTCTGCAAGGGAGATATGGGCAACTTCTTTGTGGAGTAATTTTCGTAATTCGGAGAATTGGATGTCAAGGGTTGCGATACTGGTTGCCTGAAAGAGTAAGTCATTTGCGTTGTATATTCGAAACTCCGTGCCATTTGTAATGGCGACAAGATTTTTCCCTACCGAGATACAGTAAGCGAGTAGTTGCTGAAGATGATCATCGAGACTCTCGTTTGGCCCCTTCGTATCGAAACTGAAAACGATTTGCTGCTTATTACCCTCAAGTGCAACCATGAAATCTGGTTTAATCTTGGCGGCTACTCCATCCAGTTCTCTTTCACGATTGAGCGGTATGCTAACAGCAGGCTGTAAATGCTCAGGAAGGATTTCATTTTCTTTGTAGCCTAAAAAATCCGTAAATAACGGAACCACAAGCCTATTACTAACTTCCGCTTCATTATCAAATCGAAGATTACCAAACCGCTCAAAAATACGTCCCATATATTACTCCATTTTGCCAGCTAACGGCTGATGTGTATATTCGGCGACGTTCATAAGGAAGCCGATAGCTCGTGGCATAGCTTGCCCTCCTATCCGCCTGCTGACATGCCGGCTTCATGCATTCTCCCGATCCCACGCCTCCAACACCAATCTCCTCGTTCGATACTCGCCGGCCCGTAAACGTCGGCCGGGTCGAGGATGTAGCGCAGCTCGTCGCGGGTCAGGCCGTAGAGCTTCGCGATGCGCGCGTCGAGTTCGGCGCGGATGTGCGCACGGCGCTGCTCGTTCCAGCGGAACGGCGGCAGCGCGAAGCCGTCGCGCGGTGCGAACAGGCCCGCTGGCGCGTCCGCGTTGCACTCGGCGTTGCGCCCCAGCACGCACTGCTGACCTTCTTCATCCAGCTCGGCCCAAACATCTTCCGCGAACGGCCGCATATCCCACGCTGTGTACACCAGCTCCAGTACCCGCGGCACGATGAAGCCGATGTCGTCCGTGCTGAAGGCGGAGGGCGGCAGGACCGGGAGTTGGTTAATGATGAAGAAATTTAAGGTCGTACCACCTATTTTCTGTCGTGCTATATAGTCGAAGAACAAGCTATCACATGTAGCCAAGAAACATCCTGCAAGTGGTGCATTGGCTGAGCCTGAAAGAATTAGCGGTATTTTGTTTCCTACCGCTGTTCTTGGCAACAATCCAAAGATTGCAGTTCGCTCGTCTGTTGATCTGGCAATATCACGAAAGCCCAACAACCATTTTCGCTCCCATCGTCCTGCCAGTCGATCTTCAACCTCTTCGCGTTTTACCCAATACCTCGGCGTGATTGTGTAATATGGGTTCTGTAAGCGGTTAATAGGAACTTCAGGGAGGGCTGAAGTCAATGCTCCTTCGGGATAGTCAGCGTAATCGCCATATCGATGATCAAACTGCCATATCATTTTCGCCTCGTAGAGAGAGAAATCACCGTCATTCGGCGCGTTCCTGAACAAGTCACTGTCGTTGGACATGTGGAACATGGTCATAAAACGAATATCCCATGGATTCTTGTTTGTACGCTCGTTCAACAATACAGGCACACGATGGTAAATCTTTTTCGTCAGTTCCGCATCTAATTGGGTGCGAAATATTGGGCTAGTGTGTGTATTGGGGTTGATGAGCAGCACTTCATCTGGCGTAAGCGCGAACTTCCGCTGTTCGTCTTCCAGGTGCTTAATGTTAGTTGCGAAGAAGATAAAACGTGTAGGTTGTTGTGTTGCGCCCATTGCTAAAAGACAAAACTTGTAGCGCCCGTGGCCAACACCCGGGAAGATATTTTCTCGGTTTTCGAAGTCATAAAGACTTACTAACTGTCGCTGCTCAACCAAGGCACCAAAAAACGCTTTTGTGCTATCATCAGTCGCGATCCCCGTCGGCACGATGATCCCTGCCCGCCCTGTCAGCGCGAGCAAATCGCGGGCGTGCTCAGCAAACAGCGCGTAGGTGTTCACGTCGCCGACCGCTGTGAGAGGGAAGCGCTGCGATGCACGTACAAAGCGGCTCTCGGCCTCGGCGCGGTACTTGGCTGTCTCGAACAGCGCTACGCGCTTGCGCCTGATCGGGTCATCGCTCGACCGCCACACCTGGATGACCTTCTCGCGGGCGGATTTGTTCGCTGCGTCGCGCACCTCGGGTATGTCGACCCAGTGCTCCTGCTCCTGGAGCTTGATCCGCTCCCACGGCGGGTTGCCCAGCACTACGTCGAAGCCCGATGACCGACGACCATCGCGATCGGTGGTGGTCTGTGGTCCCTGGTCGGTCGTCGGCTCGAACACCTGCGGAAACTCCAGCTCCCAGTGGAAGAAGCCTACTTGGTTCACCTGCACCGTCGCCATGGCCACTTTTGGGTCAGTAAGATCCTTCGGACGGCGCTGGTGGTCGAGCAGGTCTTTGGTGGTCGGGACGAACTTTGCGCTCTCAGGTGTAAGCGGCTGGAAGAATGCGGCGGTCCACAGGTTGAAGCGCGCATACTCGGCCTCGGCTTCAGCACGCACCTGCTTGTAGCGTGCGGCCTTGGCACGCACCTCGGCCACCGTCGCAGCCGCCATCGCATCGAGCCGGCGCAGCTCGTCGGCCAACGTCGCCACGCCGTCGGCGGCGGGCGCGTCGAACAGTGTCGGCTGATTGTAGCCGCGCGCGGCCAGCTCGCGCTCGGCCTTGTTGCGCTTCTTGATCTCGCCGGCGACCTTCTTGTCGTCG
>WNGB01016382.1_pt1 | contig 12802 bp, 13 predicted proteins | sample 5400681 | NCBI WGS metagenome assembly WNGB01 (sample SAMN13153367, study PRJNA577476) | soil metagenome | isolation source: 115 cm soil or saprolite under grassland replicate 2 | place: USA:California | collected 2016-06-15 | reverse complement strand
CCCCCGATACGAGCAGCGACTCGTTCTGGGTGCGCATGGACGGCGGCACTTGGTACAAGTGGAACAACATCCGGCCGCTCGTCAACTGCTTCGGCTTCGCCGACGTCCACGACTCCGACAACGGGGACCGGACCGTCATCTTCGCCGTTCAGCCGGGCAGCCACACACTCGAGTTTGCCTATCGCGAAGACGGCACCGAGCTCACGGGTCTCGTCGTATGGGACGACCTCACCAGCAGAACCCCGGATTGTAGCGACTGATCCGATTGGCTCCCCCCATGGAGACGTCCGCGGGCGAACTTTCATCGCGAGATGGAACAGCGCGCCCAGCGATCGAGCCACGCCCTTTCCGCAACCGACACGCACGACGCCAAACGGAGCGAAGACGCGCGCGCGGCTCTGCGTTTTGTCGGAGATGCCCGGTGATTGGGAGCGCGCCGTCGAAAGATGGCGCGAGTTCAATCGAGTTCACAAGACGGAGCTGCCCGATCTGGTCGCGCCCGACGACGACGACGAATACCTCTTCTACCAATCGGTGCTGGCCATCTGGCCGCCGGCGGTGCACGAGCCGCCGAGCTCGGCGCGGCCTTGTCGGCGCTCGGCTACACGCCGGCACCATCGAGGTGAGCTTCATCGAATCCGAGGCCCGGCCAGCCACGCTTCGCCGAACCGAGAATCTGCCTGTCCGGTCAGTTTGAGTGGCCGCAGAAGTCGCTCCGATGATCGATCTGGTAGCGAGAAGTCTGCGGCAGTAATGCTAAGCTAGCAGGCCACGGCCGGCAAGGTTTGAGCGCCGGCACGTCCCGACATGGTCAGCGGACTGACCGCCATCGGCCTGACCGACGAGCCGAAATGCGCTCGTGTGCGCTAGCCGCGGTGCAATTGCATCAATGAACGGCCGCCGGCGCGGCCATGTGTCTTTCGTAAGCCGAAACGCTAACCCCGAGACCACGTGCAATCTTCCGGGCTCGGCAAAAAGATCCTGCCGAAGAGCTCGGTGTTGATTCCAGGCGGTGTTGCTGCTTCACGAGTGTTCAAACTGCCAAAATCCAGGATTGCGGACAGCGCCGCTGACAGTTTTGTCCGCAGTGCGATCCGGGCTGTTCAAAAGGAGAGGTCGACGCAATGAACTCGCTCCGTTGGGCTCTGAAGAATTTCTGGTTGGTCATACTCATCCCGATTCTCGTCGGGGCCGGCTGCTCGGCTGACAACACGGTGAGCCGCGCGGACATCGACACGACCCAGTCAGGCGTCACTGGCACGTTTCGCCTCACGGCGGTGCATTCGGGAAAATGCCTCAACGTTGCCGGCAGCAGCACCGCGACCGATGCGCAAGTCGAGCAACGCACCTGCAGCACCAGTGACTGGCAGAAATGGCAGATCAGCGATTGCGGCGGTGGGGTTCACGTTCTCAAGAGCGTCGGCGGAACCAAGCTCATGAGAGTCTTCAACGCATCGACGACGGACGGCGCGAGCATCGTGCAAAACGGCGTCTACGATTGCAGCAACGCCCCCAATAGCCGAAGGTTCACGTTCATCGACAAGGGCAACGGCCAGTTCCAGCTCAAAAACGTGAACAGCGGCAAGTGCGTGGACGTGGAGGGTGCGGCGACCGGTGACGGAGTAAGGGTCCAACAGTGGACCTGTCACGACGGGAACAATCAGCGCTTCACGCTGAGCTCGAGCAGCAGCGGGTCCCGCATCCTCGAGAATGCGACCGATATCGGGTCTACCGGGGCCACGGGCAGTACGAGTTTCTCGAATGGCGTCTATACCGTCAAGGGCGCGGGCACCGACATCTGGGGCACGGCAGATGCATTCCAGTTCGCCTACACGCAAAGATCGGGCGACTTCGTGATCACCGCGCGCGTTGCCAGCATTACCAACACCAGTGGCAGCGCATGGACCAAGGCGGGCGTCATGATTCGAGAGAGTCTCGCTGCCGGCTCGAAGAATGGTATGGAGATGTTCACCGGGTCCAATGGGACGCGTTGGCAGTACCGCAACGCCACCGACGGCGGGTCGTTCTCCGAGAATGCAAGCTCGGGCACGGCGCGTTGGGTACGCGTGCGCCGAACGGGCACCTTGCTGGTCGGTTATCGCTCCGACACCGGCTCGAGCTGGACAGTGACCGACGCCGTCCACATTCCAATGACCAGCAGCGTTTTCGCCGGCCTCGCAGTCACCAGCCACCAATCGGGCACGCTGAACACCGCGACCTTCGACAACGTCAGTATCAGTGGTGGCCCGAGCTCTTTGACATTTAGCACCGCCAACCTGACCTTTTACGACTCTTGGCCTTCCGCCGGCAGCGAAGAGTGCACCGGATTCAACGGGTGCTTCTGGGCAGGTCAGTTTACGTATTTCAATGCCAATGACTGCACGAGTGATTCTCAATGCGGCAGCGGGCAAAAGTGCATGACCGGCCCGACCGGCACCGAACCCTTGAGCTGCCGATTCCCCGAAGCGTGGGTCAACCGACACAACATCGTGTCGGTGTACAAGCGAAACGCGATGCCGGGGCACTGGGATCAGTACAAGGGTCATATCCTTCGTCTCACGCAAGGGACGCACACGATCGATGTGTGGGTTCTCGACACCTGCGGCGACAGCGACTGCAACGGCTGCTGCTTCGACAATGCAAACTCGACCACCGGCGAGCTGAGAGACATCGAAAGCGCCGTCGTCAACCGGTTCGGAACCTCGAGCGGCACCGTGCAGTGGGCGTGCATCGATTGCTGATCACTAACGGCGATAGTCGACGTTCTTTCCGGACCTGTCGTCCAAAGGACTGATGATGATTGCCGAACGGCGTCGGCGCTGCACGGCCGCGGCTCTGTTTTAGAGCGGCCACAAACACTCGATGACGGTACCAACCGCACTGTGAATAGCGGAGCAGTGCCCGGATGGCCCGCATGGATCGGGCACGCACGTCGCCACGCCCATCGGATCGAGGCTCGACTGGAAGGCAGCGCAGTACCCCGACTCGGCTGCTCCAGCGACTACGTCGGACTGCATGTTGGGCGTCGGACCGAACGTAACGAAGTCCGGACTGCCATCCGCGAGATTGCAGAACTGTCCGAACCGAAGAGATCGGTGTGACCGAAGGGGCCACGGTCGAGCGCGATGTGCCCGCAACCAACGAATGCCAACCGCAGGTTGGCGCATTTGCCGACCTTGGCCGTGATTCGGGTACGAACCGCACGCACAGCCAATCTTTTCGTTCGATCGCCGCGCGGCGCCCTCGCTGGCGTGGCTCGTGCGGGATGGCCGCCAGGCAGGACTCATGCGCTCGCGTGCGGTGCTCGGTTTCATAGTGGCCCTCGTGGGTTGCAACGCGATCTTGAACAACGACGAGGGCGAAGTCGCGCTCTTGGAGCGTGATGCCGCAGTTTCGACCGAAGCTTCATCTGCGGTCTCTGGTGGGTCAAGCGGGTCGATGAATGCCACCACGACCGGCTCCACGGGCGATGCCGCCGACGATCGCAGCGCAGGTGGAGCCGGCGGCGAAGGAGGACTGGGCAGTGGCGGTGCGCGGGGCGGGGGTGGTGCCGGAGGGAGTGCAGGCCGGCCGGACGCAGGGCAAACCGACAGCGCACGCGACGTGCGTCCCGACGGCGCCGCCGGTCGTGACGGGAGCAACGCCTTCGATGCGTCCCGCGATGTCGTATCGGAGGCGTGCTCACCGGCTCCGGTGACGGTCTTCGACGCGACGCCCGCGGGTACGTGCGGCGGCATCTGCAACCCATTCAGTGCGCTGGTATCGGATGGAGCTTGGGCTGGTCTCGATTGCACGGGCGGAGGCGCGACTCTCATCGACGGCGTGAACGTCACAGCCTGCATTGCGGCAGACTTCGGCTCGGTTACGAATCTCGATCCGCTGATCGTACGGGCCAAGAGCGTTGCAAACGCTTGCGGAACGCCTTGCACCACGTCCTGCAACTCGGGTGACGAAATGCTCGTGTTCTACGGATCGGCGCGCGGCCTCTACCAATTCGCGAAGGCCATTGCGCTCGCTCCCACGTTCAACGACTACCCGATCACGCTCGGTCTCGCCGCCCGATACGTCGTCGTTTGCCGCAACGGCTCGGGCCCCTTCCGCGACGACGTGGCGGTCGATTCGATTCTGAGCCGAGCCGCCTGTCGATAGCGACGCACGTCACCCGATGCGTGCTACCCAAAAACGAGCGACGATGGTCCTGGCGGAGATCACGTATTTCGCGGTACTCTCGCGCTGAGCGTGCCTTGAAATTCCAGATAAGCGTTCGCTGGAAGGGCCGTCTGGGCCTATGTGCGTTCGCCGGCTCGGTCGCAGCTATTTCGTGCTCCGATGATGCGAAAGTAGAGAGACTACGTCGTGTTCGACGGAACGCGCTACGTCATCGAGCACAGCGCGGCCCACGAGGGCGGCGACGATCTCAACCCCAACCTCGACGTGGGGTTCATGAAGAGGATCGAGCGGACGTGCATCGACGCGAGCATCGCGCTCGGCGTCGACGCCGACCTGCGACCCATTTGGGGAAATACCATCGCGAAGCTCTCGAAGTACCCTACCGGCACGTACGGCGGCAAAACCGTGTACTTGATGGCCGAGGCGATCGGCGGCGACACGACCATCGCGTCGACGTTCCGACCGGGCGACCAGCCCATCAACATGGAGGGGGGAGTCTTTCCCGGCGAGAACGTTTTTCTCGGCGGGGATCCGAATGAGCTCCGGATTGCCATCGATTCGCTCGACTTGATGAATTCCTGGGGCGTCACGCCCGGCGGCAACAGCAACAACGGGTTCGTCAAAGAGTTCATCATTGCCGCGCGGGTGGGTTGGCCGGGTGCGGATCTGATCGACAAGCTCAAAGCAGCGATTTTCTATTCCGATGCGGCCGCCTATGGCTGGCGCGAAACCAACTTGACGCATGCCCAAGGCGGCGGAGGCATCGAGACGTCCGGCAACGTCGAGGTGATCGACTCGATGTTGATGCAGAGCGAGGGCGGCGTCATTCGCGTGTTTCCGGTGTGGCCGAAGGAACGAGACGCCTCGTTCAAGCGCCTGAGAGCCAAGGGCGCTTTCGTCGTCTCGAGCGAGCAGCGAGCAGGGCAGGTCGTTTCCGTGACGGTCGTCTCCGAAAAGGGCAAACCTCTATCGATCAAAAATCCGTGGGGCACAGGCATGTCGCAGGTAACCGAAGTCGACGCAGCAGGGACCGCGATCGCTCCGGTCTCCTGCATGGTGAGCGCCGACACCCTTTCGTGTCCGACATCCGCGAGCAAAATCTACCGAATCACGAAGACCCCGTAAGAAGCGATCTCACAGCGCCTTTTCGACGCGTTGATCATCGTTCCTTCCTTGACTCGAATTCGAGCGGTCGCGTTGCCAGGCGCGAGATCGCGCAACTCTCCTGCCGTCCGGCCGATGGACCCTACGTAAGCTCGAAAGGAGTCCCCGATGCCGAATCCCGTTGGTTCCCGCTCCGACGCTCTTTGCTCGTCGATACCCGATGACGACCCGGACATGCTGCTCTGCAAGAACGAACCGCCGCCGCAATCGCCGTCCCGTGGAATCGTCGGCCCGCACGCAGAAGCCCACACCCGCTCCGACGATCTCTACGCCGGTGCCTTCGCACTGAAGGGTCGGGACGAAAGGTCCGGCCTCGAGCTCGAAGTCTTCTCGACCTCCGTCCACGATGGTGGCTCCCAAGGCGATACACAAATCGGAATGGCCCGTGTCGGCGTTTCGAGCGACAATGGCCACTTCAACGTTCGCGGTGAGGTTTTTACGGCCAAGGCGCACCTCGGGATCCACAATCCGGATGGCAGCACGGGCGTGAACGCAGGCATCGGCGGTACGATCGTCGGCGTGGAAGGCACTGCCACGGTAGGGCCCGTCTCGGTCACCGGCGGAGTTTCCGCGGGCGCCGTTCTGGCTGGCAGCATCGGCGTTCGCGACGGTGACGGCGACGGCAAACCTGAGCTATGCGGCCGTGTCGAAGCAGGGCCATGGACGGTGGGAGCTTGCTTCGAGCGGTTTTGGTAATGAGCACGTCGGCGCAGGTGAGGGGTCACCGAATGCGTCTCTACCAGCCGGGCTTTCACGTGGGGTTGCGCATTGCGCACGGGTTCATCGCCGCTCTCGTCGTTGCCGGTCTGGTGGGCGCCTTGTTCGATCTGCGCCACACGGCCGACTGGCGGAGCATGGGCGTCCTTCTCCTTTTTCCGATCCTCCTTTGGGCGCTGACCACCGTGTTCCGCACGCGCACCGTCTACGGCTCGGAGCACGGGCTCGAGTTCTGCCGTCGCGGCGTTTGGCGAACGGTCCCGTGGTCTCACGTGCAAACGGTAGAGTACACGTGGTGGTCATTCAATCGCGTCGGGCGCATCGCTTCCGTGGTCGTGCCCGGCGAGCGTGCTCCCGTTCTTTTTTTTGCAAACGACCATCTGCTCGGCGCCTTACGGCGCCTGCGAAATGCCGCAATCGCTTCAGCGAGTGCCCAAGAGCCTTGAGGCGCGCTCTTCTCGGTGATTCGATTGCGAGCTTTCAACTGGCGCTTACGACTTCGTAAGCATGTGCTTGACTGATCCATGATTGACCGCAAGGCGGTGGTGTGCTTGGCGCTGGCGTTGAGTTCATCTCTTGCTGGCGGCTGCCGCTCGCCGGACTGGTCCGGAACCTACACGGTGACGATTTCCCGGACGAACCGGTGTCCACAGGCCGTTTCCGCCGCCACCGGTTAGCTCTGGGCGACGTCGATCAAGACGAACGCCTTCTTGAGAGAACGAACAGCTCTCGTCACGATCGCTGAAACTACCACAAATCCCGCAGCGCCGCGCGTGAGCACCGCCGCGAGGCGCGTAGGAAAATAAGTGGTGATGCGTAAGGAATGAATCGCCGTGACTTCTTGCTCGTTGGCGTGTAATGATGCGCGGCTATGCGCAACGTCATGGCATCGATTTCTTCATCTCTTTGCATTGTCCTTATCAGCAGACTTCTCTATGCCGCCGACCCTCCGGCATCTCCTTCGGCGCCCCCCACATCGAGCGCCTCGGCGCCTGCCGCGGCATCCCCAGCCGAAAAAGGGCCGCCGGACGTGGTGACCCTGAATGACGGCGGCATGCTCCGTGGGACAATCATCGAGTTGGTCCCGAAGCAGCACGTTCGGATCATGCTGCCCGACGGCGAAACACGTCGCGTGCCGATGGATCGCGTGTCCTACGCGGGCCCAGCCGCCGGGCGCCCCTCGCAAGCGCCGGCGTCGGCGCCCCCGCCGGCTGCACCGCCCACTGCTGAGTCCCCGGCGTCCTCGCCGCCACCGGCGAATCGCCCGCTCGTGTCGGTGCGCTCTCCCGAGGCTCAGCTCCACCTCACGGCGGCTGAGCCCAATGTGACGTTCTACCTTCGGACGGGCCAAGCACCCTTCCGGGCGGTGGGCTACTCGTTCGGGCGACACGGTGGGCCCACGGTCGTGGGCGGAATCAGCGTCCTTTACGAGCCGATCTGCACGGCCCCGTGCGATGCAACCATGGCGTCCGGCACGTACAGGCTTGCGCTATCCAAAGACGCCGGCGTGCCCATCGCGGCCGACGAGGCCGTCGTCCTCAAGGCGGGCACGAACGAGTTACGGGGGACGTATACGTCGTACCAGGGCACGCGCACGGCGGGATGGATTGTCTTGCTTGGCTCGGTCGTGGCGGGTACGGCTGTCATCTTGACTAAGCTCGGCGCTGAAACGCAACAGAGATGCATCTATACCTGTCGCGAAGAGACGACGACTTACACGCATTGGGCGATCGGTGGCGGCATCATGCTCGTGGGCGGCATCGTAGGTGCGGTTCTGGCGCTCAAATCCGACGAAGCAGAGATCGCCAAAGCGTCGGAGCCCGTCACGCGCTAGCCGTCGCAACCGAAAGTGCCAACCCACGTTGGCCCGGTCACGCGACGTCAGAAATCCAACTGTCCCCACTGGGCGGTAGGACAAGAAGAAGGATGGTGCACGACCGATTGGAAGGAAGCATGGTGCCTCGTGCGGACGGGACTGTGGAGCAACGTCGGCCATTCCCCGGCGAGTTGCCCGCACATCGCGTTGGCCTTGCCGCGCGGTTCCTACTATGGTAGGAATCAGGTATGGGTCAACCTGCGGCGAAGCTCTCGGTCAGCGTTCCCAGCGAACTTGCAGTCGCCGTTCGCAAACGGGTTGGCGCGCGTGGACTTTCCGGCTTTGTTGCCCGTGCGATGGCGCATGAGCTTGAGCGTGAAGGTGTCGGCGCCCTGCTCGAGGAACTCGAAGCAAAGCTCGGACCACCACCGAAATCTGAGCTGGCGCGTGCTCGCAAGACATGGCCGAAGCGCTGATCCTGGACTCCGAGGCGCTCAACGCCCTCGCATTCGCTTCTGAGCGCGCGGTTCTTGCCAACCGCGCTTCGGCGATCCTTCGGTTTGCTCATGAGAAACGTGCTCTCGTTCGAGTCCCGTCTGCCGTCCTCGCCGAAGTCTGTCGCGGCGTCAGGTACGACTCCGCCATCAATCACTTGTTGAACAACCCCGGCGTCCGCGTTGCTGACCTTACTCGAACCGCCGCTCAGCAAGCCGGACACATGCTAGCCAGGCTGAAGCTCTCGTCGGCTCACGCCGTCGATGCCTTTGTTGTAGCGACCGCTCTTCAATTCGACACCGCGGTCATCGCAACGGGCGATCCGGACGACATCCGGCGCTTGGCGGCACCCTTTCGACGGATTGGCATCTTTGCACTGTGATGGTCGGCGCACGACGGGCTGGCTAACATCGGCTTCTGAGGGATTGCAGCGGACGAGGCCCTCGCTTCGCTCGGGGATCTCCCCGCTGAAGCCTGGTACGTGAACGGCTGGTGACTCTGCCATCGTCGCGGCGGTCGAAGGCCGCCGCAGCGTCGGGCGGAGCCCAAGAAGGCGCTGCACCTGACGACCTTGTCGGTCGGCCTCCCTGTGGCGCTCGCAGCTGAACGGAGGTAGGTTGGGCGACCGGATCGGTAAGCCGCGCATAGACGTGATCATGGCTCTCGATTTCTCATTTGGTGACCTCGCCGTTGGATACTTTGAGGAGCCTGCCTACCCGCGAAACGTCGGGCGCCATCGGTACATGCCGTACCGTGGTCCCGGGCACTACGAGATGGCTCGTGCCCTGACGGACGGCCCTGTCCGCTGCTCGTTCAAAGACGGCGGCGCTACCGTCGAGTTCATTGCTAGTTCCGTACCGGAGTACGGTGTCGTTCAGATCGATCAAGTGTTTCCCGGTACCCAACCTGCGGATCTCTCCCCGGTCCGAACGGGTCCGTAGAGTCCTGTTGCCGCGCGCCTCAATCTTCCGGATCTTCCGCGGAAGGGGCGCGTTAAAGATTTAAGATTTGGACGGCGCGTTGCGGGAAATGCTATCCGCTGTAAGCATGTCGCAGCAGAGTTGCGTTCCGCCCGCCTTTGCGCCGGGCAACGTAGCGGTGGTCACGGGTGCGGCGAGTGGGATCGGGCTCGCCGCCGTCCGCCGCTTCGCCGGATTCGGTATGAAGGTCGTGCTCGCGGACCTGGGGGGACCGATGCTCGAGCGCGCGGCCGAACAGGTCGCGTCGATCGCCGGCGGCCGGCAAAGCGTGCTCGCCGTGCCGACCGATGTACGCGATGTAGCCAATATGGAGCAGCTTCGAGAAGCGACGTTCGAACGGTTCGGTGTCCCGTCGGTCCTCATGAACAACGCGGGCGTGGGGGACAATCCGGGCCTGCCATGGGAAAACGGCGCCGCGTGGAAGTCGCTCTTCGCTGTGAACCTCTGGGGCGTCGTGCACGGAGTCGAGGCGTTCGTACCGAGCCTGCTCGAAGCCGGCAAACCGGCAGTCGTCATCAACACCGGCTCGAAGCAGGGGATCACGAGCCCACCGGGTAACGCAGCCTACAACATGTCGAAGGCCGCGCTCCGCAGTTACACCGAGTCGCTTTCGCACGCGCTCCGCATCGCGTCGCAAGGTCGCACGACCGCCCACCTCCTCATTCCCGGCTTCACGTACACCGGCTTGACGGGCACCTCCGAGAAACCGCCGTCGGCCTGGTCACCCGAGCAGGTCGTCGATTTCATGCTCGAGAGCGTAACGCGCGGCGACTTCTACATTCTGTGCCCCGACAACGCCGTCGACCGAGCGACCGACGAACGACGCATGCAATGGTCCATTGACGACATCATCAAGAACCGCCCGGCGCTTTCGCGCTGGCACCCCGACTTCGAAGCGGCCTTCGCGGCGTACATGGCCGGCGGCAAGTAGGTTAAGCAGCACACCACGCACGACACCGATGCGATTCACCATCCGGCGCGCGGTTTCAGACGATGCTCCGCAGCTCAGCCAGCTCGCCCAGCGAGCCAAGGCTCACTGGAACTATCCCGTCGAGTGGCTCACCGCGTGGCATCCGCAGCTCACCATCGAGGCCCGCTATTTGATCGAGCACCGTGTCCTGGTAGCGGAGAACGCCGACCGGCTGGTTGGGATGTGCGCCCTCGAGGATCGAGACACTTGGTGGTCTTTGGAGCACGTTTGGGTGGATCCCTCGAGCATGGGTCAGGGGGTTGGGCGCACACTCGTGCAACATGCGCTGGACCTCGCTCGAACCGTGAGACCCGGACGCGTCGTAACCGAAGCGGACCCTCATGCAGCAGGGTTCTATCGTCGGATGGGGGCGACCGAAATCGGCGTTGTCCCTGCGTCGATGCCGGGTGCCCCCGATCGCGTCCTCCCGGTGTTCGCGTTCGTGACCGGTGAGCAAGCGTGAAGCTGTCGGGTTTGGCAGTTGGTGGACTGAAGTGGACCCCTTTGTTCGGACCAGCGAAGGGGGCGCGTAAGGAGAGATCTGCTTTTGGTTCTTGTTGTTGACGAATAGATGATAGTGATGCCTTCTTCTGTTACGTCAAGGCTCACCGATTGTCAATAGCAACTGTTCGCGTTGAAGTCTGCAATCGGGGGAGACTGGGAGCGGCGCGGCAAAGACGCCATTTTCGTCGGTCGCGTGGACTTCGTGCCGATCCAAACCGTGCGGCCGGCCAGGGCGCGCCCGGTGTTGACGTCGACGACTCGGCCGTGCACCTGGTCGGCCGCGTCCGACGAAACGCTTTCGTCGGTCGCCCCGCCATCCCTCGGCGAGCTTGAGTCCCGCGACGCGCCCGAATCGACCATCGACTCCGTCGCCGAATCGGTCGCGGCATCGCGCGTTGGCTCCGGCCACTGCGGCTCGTTCGGGGTACTCGAGCATCCGCATCCGAGGGCGGCCATGAGGCCGAGAGGGACTCCCTTCAACACGTCCGCCATCCTCTACACGGCGCATCGGGGGTGATGCAGGCGTCAAGCGGGAGGTAGGCCATCTGACACATTTCGAACTCGGCGACGGTCATCACGCAGTTGGGCGTGAATTCACCCTTGCAGGTGGCTTGATCTTTGTACATTGCGACCGAGCCGAAGCCGCTCGAGCACGGCGTCTCGTGACCGTAACCGCCCCAGAGCGCCGCCATCCAATCGCACAGCTCTCCCTTTTCGGCGTCGGTGAGATCGACGGCCATCTTGTTCGGATCGATGGGCGGGACCGCCGAGCCCGCGTCGCCCTTCGAACCGCCCGTGCCGCCGGTTCCCGATCCGGTGCCGGTGCTGCTCCCGGTCGACGTTCCCGTTGGCCCGGTCGAAGAGCTGTCGGAGCTCCCGCATGCTGCCGAGACCGCCATCGCGAGCACTGCTAAAGTTGCAGACCCTTTCATGAGCGGCATCGTGCCCGAGATGCGCGCGTCGGGTCAACAACGGACCGACGCTCACGGTCGCTGTTAATATTTTGGTCGCAAACCGATCTCGCCGGTACGTGGCCGGCGCGGCCGTACGAAGAAACCACGGCGACCAAAAGGGCAACGTGTTCTCTCGGCGTTGAACCGTAGAGTCGCACGAAATGCGGCCATGGTTCGGGAGGAAGCGGAACCCAAATGTTGTCGGGACGCAGTCCCACCTCGACAACAGCACGAAGGTCCTCCAGAGCTCATAAGTGTTCAGGGTGATCTCAACTGAAGACGTTGGAGGATCTCGAGCACAACCTCCGGATCACGTTGAGCGAAGTAACTGAAGTGCAGTCTGAGGTAATTTCCGGACGTGTCACACTCGGCAACGCTTCGGGGGAGCGCAGACGTCATTCGTGGGTCCGGCCATTGCTGCGCGATTACGGCGAGAGGAACGTTCGAAGAAAGCGACCACGTTGCTAGACCACCAAAAATCTCCGGCAATTCATACCCCCTAACGACGGCCAAAACGATCGGTTCAACGGTTTGGCTATCGGGAACGGTCAACGTCCGTTGGTGCGGAGCATCGCCATCATCCGCAGCGCAGACGCTGTCCCTCGTAACGTAAAGCTTCATGGTCTGCCCAACGTACCAGGCATAAGAACGGGGTGAAATCTTCTCTTTCACGTCGAGCCGCGGCCGCGCTTGCAGGACGCGAGGTGTCGTGCGGCGGCGGCGCCCATCGTAAGAGTCAGCGTGCCAACGTGCTCGCTTCGGGCAAGGTCGCGTCCTCGCCAGCCTCGCCATGCTCGGGTCGCGCAAGCGCGGCCCTGTGCGCGGCTGCGGGTGGCTCCGTGCGCTCTCTTGCCCTGCGCTGCGCGCGTCGGCTCCGCGCGTGCGCGGGCGATGGGCAGGCGGATGCCACCGGCGGGGGCTCCGAGCTCCAGATGTGCGCCGATGATGCGGACGGATGTCCTGCACTGATACTTGTGGAGTTTGCCCAACTCACAACCACCAGCGAGGACACCCATGGAAAGGTATATCGGAT
>WNGB01010540.1_pt1 | contig 12805 bp, 10 predicted proteins | sample 5400681 | NCBI WGS metagenome assembly WNGB01 (sample SAMN13153367, study PRJNA577476) | soil metagenome | isolation source: 115 cm soil or saprolite under grassland replicate 2 | place: USA:California | collected 2016-06-15 | reverse complement strand
TCAGCTTGAGCCGTCGTTCGGCCTCCCAGCAGCGCTCGAGCAGACGGGCGGGCGCCCCCGGCGCCAGCCCCCGCGCCCGCTCGATCACGGCGGCCGCCGCCGCGGGCGGCCGGCGCAGCGCGCGGGCGATCTCTTCCTCGCGGCGACCCAGGCGGAGCCCCTCCGCCGCCTGCCACAGCGCACGCACCTCGCGCCCCAGCATGCCGAGCACGCCGAGCGGATCCTCTCCGGTGTTGAGCAGTAGCTCCAGCAGCGCGAGGGCGGCGCCCGTGTCCCGCGCCGCGAGCGCCCGCGTGAGCTCGAAGATGTGGCGGAGCCGGTGTTCACCCACCACGGCGCGCACCTCGGCGACGCCCACGCGGCGATTGTCCGGCCCGCCGGCGAGGGCGGCCTTCTCGACCTCGCCGCGGAGCTGGGTGAGATCGTTGCCGGACAGCTCGACGAGGAGCCCCGCCGCGTCCTCGTCGAGCTCGAAGCCATCCGTCCCCGCCCGGCCGCGCAACCAGCCGACCAGCTGGCGCCCGGTCGGCGGCGGAACCGGCACGACGCACGCCGCCGGCATCGCGTTCATCAGCCAGTGAGACGAGGCCAGCGACTGGGCAGCGAGCAAGAGCAGCACGGTGGAGGGATTCGGCGAGCGGAGGTAAGCGGCCAGCGCCTCCCCCTGCTTTGCCCCCATCCCCTCGAGGCCCTTGACCACCACCAGACGGCGCGGCGACCCCCAGGGCAGCGTCAGCGCCGACCGCACGATGCTCTCGGCGCCGGCGTCCCTGGTGTCGAACGTCTCCCGCAACAGCGAGAGATCGAGTCCATCCGGGAACAGCGCGCGGGTGACACGCGCGACGGCGTCCTCGAGCAGGAAGGGCTCCGGGCCGTGCAGGAGAGCCACGGGCGGCGTCTGACCGCGCTCCACCGCCTTCAGGAAACCCGCGTAGTCCACGTGTCTTCTGCTAGCTAAGCTAGAACCGATCCAGGGCCAGGCTCACGATCCTGCGGCCGATGTCGACCGCCGCTTGACTCGCGGCGCCCTCTCGCTCGGCGCTGATGGTCTGGGATACCTGACCGCCGACGCGGAAGTCGGATCGTTCCTCGAGCCCTTCCTGCCGCCAGAGCATCGTGTTGTTCCGCACGTCGCGGAACTGGATGTTCAACCGCACCCGCAGGCGGAACACCTGCGCGTTGATGCTCGAGTCAAAGGCGATGGAGTCGACGGTGTACCCGACGATCTCGCCCTCGAGGATGGAATCCGCCTGCTCGACGGGGACGACCTTGAGCCTTCCCCCGTTGGCGAAGGCGTTGACCACGGCGGACGTGATGACATTTTCGATGGCCGGCTGCTGGGTGAGATTCTTGAAGATCGGGACGGCGACCGTTTTCACGTGGGGAGGCAGGTTCCCGCCCAGGGTGTAGCCGCAGCCGCCGGTGAGCAACCCCAGCAGCAGGGCTCCCACGCCCGCCGCGCGACGACGTCTCATGCTCGCCGGCCCATGTCAGACTCGCGTCACGATGTTCACGAGGCGGCCCGGGACCACGACCACCTTCGCGACCCGGCGCCCGCTGAGCCAGGGGCGCACGCGCCCGTCGGCCAGGGCCATCTCCCGGATCTCCGCGTCCGCCGCCGCGACATCCGCCGTGAGCCGGCTCCTGACCCGCCCGTCCACCTGGACGACGATCTGAACCTCGTCGCGCTTCATCGCGTCGCGATCCGCCACCGGCCACGGCTGCCTGAACAGGCTCTCCGACCACCCGAGCGCCGCCCACAGCTCCTCGGTGATGTGGGGACACACGGGGCCGAGCAGCAGGAGCATGGTCTCCACCGCCTCCCGGAGCAGGCCGGCCCGCTCCTCGCGGCTGACCGTGTCCATGGAGGCCCGCTCGAACTCGTGCAGGGCGTTGACCAGCTCCATGACGGCGCTGATGGCCGTGTTGAAGTGAAAGTCCCGCTCGATGTCCTCGGTCACGCGTTGCACCGTTTCGTGGATGACCCGGCGGAAGGCGCGGCCGGCCTCGGTCAGCCCCGACGGGCGGTTGCCAGGGGCCGACCGCAACTCCTCCACATGGGCGCGGACGAAGCGCCACACGCGGTTGAGAAAGCGGGAGGCTCCCTCCACCCCGTGATCGTTCCAGTCCAGGTCCTTCTCCGGCGGCGCCGCGAAGAGGGAGAACAGCCGCGCGGTATCCGCCCCGTAGCGCCGGATGAGGTCGTCGGGGTCCACGACGTTGCCCTTGGACTTGGACATCTTGGCCCCGTCCTTGATCACCATGCCCTGGGAGAGGAGCGCCGTGAACGGCTCGTCCACCTCGATGAGCCCGAGGTCCCGGAGCACCTTCGTGTAGAAGCGGGCATAGAGCAGGTGGAGCACCGCGTGCTCGATGCCGCCGATGTACTGGTCCACGGGCATCCAGTATTCGGCCGCCGCGCGATCGAACATGCCCCGGTCGTACTCCGGGGAGCAGTAGCGCAGGAAGTACCACGACGACTCGACGAACGTGTCCATGGTGTCGGTATCGCGGCGGGCCTTGCCGCCGCACTGCGGGCATCGCGCGTTGACGAACCCGGCGACTCCGGCCAGCGGCGACCCGCCCTTGCCGCTGATCTGGACGTCCCGGGGCAGCACCACCGGGAGATTCTCCTCCCGCTCCGGCACCATGCCGCACGCCTCGCAGTACAGGATGGGGATCGGCGCGCCCCAGTAGCGCTGGCGACTGATGCCCCAGTCCCGGAGCCGGTAGTTGATCTTGGCCTGTCCCCGCCCTTGGGCGATCAGCCAGTCGACGGCCTTCTTCTTCGCCTCGGACACGGTGAGACCGTCGAGGAAGCCGGAGTTGATCTTCACCCCGTCCCCCGTGTAGGCCTGGGTCTCCTCCCAGCCGGGCGGGCGCTCGACGGTCGGGATGATGGGCAGGCCGTGCTCCTTGGCGAAGTCCCAGTCACGCTGGTCTTCGCCGGGAACCGCCATGATGGCCCCGGTGCCGTACCCCATGAGCACGTAATCGGCGATGAAGAGGGGGATCTCCTGTCCCGTGAACGGACTGACCGCGCGCGCCTTCAGGCGCAAGCCCCGCTTGGGCCGGTCGGCGGCCAGTCGCTCGATCTCGGACTCCTGGGCGACCTCGCGCCTGAACGCCTCGACGCGCGCGCGCTCGCCGGCGTCGATGACGAGGGCGTCGACCAGGGGATGCTCGGGCGCCAGGACGGCGTAGGTCATCCCGAACGCGGTGTCCGGGCGCGTGGTGAAGACGACGATCTTCACGTCGCTCCGACCCGCCACCGGCAGCTCGAACTCGGCGCCGTCGCTGCGGCCGATCCAGTTCCGCTGCATCGTCATGACCCGCTCCGGCCAACCCGGCAGCCGGTCGCACCAGTCCAGGAGCTCCTCGGCATAGTCCGTGATCTTGAAGAACCAGCCCTCGATCTCCTTGACCTCGACCTCGGCCTCGCACCGCCAGCAGCGTCCGCCCTCGACCTGCTCGTTGGCGAGGATGGTCTGGCAGGACGGGCACCAGTTGACGCCGGAGCGCTTCTTGTAGGCCAGGCCCCGCTCGAACATGCGGATGAAGACGAGCTGCTCCCACCGGTAGTAGGACGGGTCGCAGGTCGTCACCTCGCGATCCCAGTCGTAGGAGATGCCCATGCGCCGGAGCTGGGTCCGCATGTTCTTGATGTTCTCGTAGGTCCACACGGCGGGGTGGACGCCGTTTTCGATGGCGGCGTTCTCGGCGGGGAGTCCGAAGGCGTCCCAGCCCATCGGGTGCAGCACGTTGAACCCGCGCATCCACTTGAAGCGCGCCAGGAGATCGCCGATCGCGTAGACCCGCACGTGTCCCATGTGGATGCGACCGGACGGGTAGGGAAACATCTCGAGGCAGTAGAACTTCGGGCGGGTCGGATCCTCGGTGGCCTTGAACTGCTTGGACTCCTCCCAGACTCGTTGCCACTTCACCTCGAGCTCGCGAAAGGGATAGCGATCGTGACGGTCGTCGAGCGCCATCTTAACGCTGATTCTTAACACGCTCGGGAGAGGGAGGCAAGGACTGCTCCCCCGGGGGCTCGACCGCCCCCCGGGGGAGCGTCGAGCGCTACTTCTTCATCTGGAGGGTCAGGTTGATCGCCTTGGCGGCTTCCTGCGCCTTCGCCACCGCGTCGGCGTGCTTGCCGGCGTCGTGCAGCGCCTTGGCCTCATTGGCCATGGCCACCGCCTTCTTGGAGGCGTCGTCGGTCTTCCCGGCGGTCGCGTCCATGATCTGCTTGACCAGCAAGGGGCACTGGTTGGCCAGCGCCGGGCCAGCCAGCAGGCCGACCATCGCGAGAGCCATCGCGAGCTTTCTCATGTCGTTGTCACCTCCTTTCGCGGGGTACTTACGCCTTCACAAACTCCCCTGCCCCTCGGAAGGTTCCCCGGGCGCGGCAGGGGGGTGGAAGAAGTCGTGGATCCGCTGCGCGAGCTTGGGCGTCACCTTGGGGACCGCCGCCAGCTCGGCCACCGACGCTTCCCGGACTACCTTCGCCGATCCCAGCGTCTTGAGCAAGCTCGTGCGCACCGTCGGCCCCACGCCGGGGATCTGATCCAGCACCGAGGAGATGGTGCGGCGCTGGCGGAGCTTCTTGTGGTAGGTGATCGCGAAGCGATGCGCCTCGTCGCGGATCTTCTGGAGCGCCTGGAGGGCCGGCGAGCTCATGTCCATGACGAGCGGCTGCAGGTGCTCGGGCGTGTACACTTCCTCCGCCCGCTTGGCCAGCGACGCGATCGGCAGGTAGTCGAGCCCGAGGTCCTCCAGCGCCTTCATCCCGGCGCTCAGCTGGCCCCGGCCACCGTCGAGCAGGATGAGGTCGGGAAAGAGGCCCTCACCCTCGAGGGCGCGTCCGTAGCGCCGCGTGAGCACCTCCCGCATCGCCGCGAAGTCGTCGGTTCCGGTCACCGTGCGGATCCGGTAGCGCTTGTAGTCGTCCTTCTTCATCTCGCCGTCCTGCCAGACGACCATGGAGGCCACGGTCTCGCTGCCCTGGATCGTGGAGATGTCGAAGCCCTCGATGCGGTTTGGCGGTCCGGGCAGGTTGAGAGCCCGTTCCAGCTCGTCCAGCACGACCTGCAGCCGGTTGCCGCGGGCCAGCAGGTGCGTCTGCAGGGCCAGCGCCGCGTTCTCCTCGGCCATGCCCACCAGCTCGCGCTTCTTGCCGCGCTGGGGGGCGTGGAGCTCGACCCGTCCGCCCCGGCGCTGGCCGAGCCACTCCGCGGTGAGCGACGCCTCCGGCGGCTCCTCGGAGAGCAGGATCTCGGGGGGCGCCGTCACGTCGCGGGCGTAGAACTGGCGCACGAAGGCGGAGAGGATCTCGCCGCTGCTCCATCCGGAGACACGATCGAAGAAGAAGGACTCCCGCCCCATGAGCCGCCCCTTGCGGACGAAGAAGAGCTGGACGCAGGCGTCCGCGCCCTGCCGGACGACGCCCACGATGTCCTGCTCGGCCTCCTCGGTCGAGATGATCTTCTGATGCTCGCGCACCGTGTTCAGCGCCTGGATCTGGTCCCGCAGGCCGGCCGCCCGCTCGAACTTCAAGTCGCCCGCCGCCGCCTCCATCTCCCGGGTCAGCTCCATGGCGAGATCGTCGCTACGCCCTTCCAGGAAGCGCTGGACCTCGCGCACCGTCTTCGCGTACCCCTCGCGCGTCTCCCAGCCCGTGCACGGAGCGTTGCAGCGGTGGATGTAGTACTGCAGGCACGGCCGCGGAAGCGTGCCGTCGATCTTGATCCGACAGGTCCGGAGCGGGAAGAGCTGGCGCACCAGCCTGAGCGTCCGGCGCATGGCCGTCGCCGGGTAGAACGGGCCGAAGTAGGCCGCCCCGTCCTTCTGGACCCGGCGCGCGACCACGAGGCGCGGGAAGTCCTCGTTGGCGGTCAGCCGGAGGAACGGGTAGTGCTTGTCGTCACGCAGGATGATGTTGTAGCGGGGGCGGTGCTTCTTGACCAGGTTCGATTCGAGGATGAGCGCCTCGAGCTCGTTGCCCGTCACGATGTAGTCGACGTCGCGGATCTGCCCGACGAGCGCGTCCGTCTTCGGATCCCGGGCGCGCGATTCCTGGAAGTAGGAGCGCACGCGGCTCCGGAGCGACGCCGCCTTGCCGATGTAGATGACCTGGGCCTTGGCGTCCTTGTAGAGATAGACGCCCGGCCGCTCGGGCACCTGGTCGATCTTCTCCTCGAGCGTCATGACTTGACACCGAGCGCCAGGGCCAGCAGGCCCACCGCGATCGCGAGCGGCACGAGCACCACCCAGCGGAGCGCCCGCTCTACGCGCAAGAGGAGCGGCGGCCTCGGGCGCCCGGGACGCGGCGGGTGCATGACGGCGAGCACCTTCCCGAGGACGAACAGCGCGCCCGCGGCCACCCCGAAGACCACCAGCGTCCACTTGAAGACCATGCCGTCCTTGCCGCCACCGGCTCTATCCTGGGTTATGGGCCCCTACCGCACCTCGAGGTCGATCTTCCGGAGCGCCTTGACCCGGTCACGCAGCTCGGCGGCGCGCTCGAAGTCCAGCCGCTTGGCGGCCTCCTTCATGGCGCGCTCCAGCTCGGCCACGTGGGCGGCCAGGGCCGCCGGGCTCTCCCACTGCGCCTCCGCCTGCTTCGGCACCTCCACCGTGTAATAGTCGCGCTCCGGCACGGTCTCGAGCAACTCCCGGATCGACTTCTTGATCGACTCGGGCGTGATCCCGTGCTGGCGGTTGTACTCCGCCTGCACGAGGCGGCGGCGCTCGGTCTCGGCGATGGCCTCCCGCATGGAGCCGGTGACGGTGTCCGCGTACATCACCACTTCGCCGTTGACGTTGCGCGCCGCCCGCCCCGCCGTCTGGATGAGCGAGGTGGCCGAGCGCAGGTAGCCCTCCTTGTCGGCGTCCAGGATCGCCACGAGGGACACCTCCGGGAGGTCGAGCCCCTCCCGCAGGAGGTTGATCCCGATGAGCCCATCGAACTTGCCGAGGCGGAGGTCGCGGATCAGCGCCACCCGCTCCAGCGTATCGATGTCGGAGTGCAGGTACCGCACCCGGAGCCCGTTCTGCTGATAGTACTCCGTGAGGTCCTCGGCCATGCGCTTGGTGAGGGTGGTGATCAGCGCGCGCTCGTCGCGCTCGGCGCGCGCGCGCACCTCGGCCATGAGGTCGTCCACCTGGGACCCCGCCGCGCGGACGGTGATCTTCGGGTCCATCAGGCCGGTGGGCCGGATGATCTGCTCGGCCACCGCCCCCCCCTCCCAGGGGTGCCCCGGTCCGGCGCGCTGCCCGCCCGCGAGCGCGAGCTCGTAGGGGCCGGGCGTCGCGGACACGTAGAGGGTCTGCGGCACCAGCGCCGCGAACTCCTCGAAGGTCAGGGGGCGGTTGTCGAAGGCGGACGGGAGCCGGAAACCGTACTCGACGAGGGCCTCTTTCCGCGAGCGGTCTCCCGCGTACATGCCCCGGATCTGGGGCACGGTCACGTGGGACTCGTCGATGATGACGAGGGTGTCCTTCGGGAGGTAGTCCATCAAGGTCGCCGGGTTCTGGCCCGGCTTGCGCCCCGCCAGGTGTCGGGAATAGTTCTCGATGCCGTGGCAGTAGCCGATCTCCCGCAGCATCTCCATGTCCAGGAGCGTGCGCTGCTCGAGCCGTTGCGCCTCGAGCAGCCGCCCGCGCGACCGGAGGAAGTGCAGGCGCTCCCGGAGCTCCTCGCTGATGCTCTCGAGCGCGCGCTCGAGCTGGGCGGCCGGCGTCACGTAGTGGCTGGCCGGGTAGACGCGCGCCTCGGATACGACGCCGGTCGAGGTCCCGCGGAGCGGCTCGAGGGTCATCAGCCGCTCGACCGTATCGCCCCAGAACTCGACGCGGAGCGCCTCGGCCTCGGCGGCGGCCGGGAAGATCTCGACGACGTCGCCCCTCACCCGGAAGGTGCCTCGGCGGAAATCGTAGTCGTTCCGCTCGTACTGGATGGCCACCAGCCCCCGGATCAGGGCGTCGCGGTCCATGGTCTGGCCCTCCCGCAGGGCGACGTGCATGCCGTGGTATGTCTCCGGCTCGCCGATGCCGTAGATGCACGACACCGAGGCCACCACGACCACGTCGCGCCGCTCGAAGAGCGACGTGGTCGTGGAGTGGCGCATCCGGTCGATCTCGTCGTTGACGAGCGCGTCCTTCTCGATATAGGTGTCCGACTGCGGGATGTAGGCCTCCGGCTGGTAGTAGTCGTAGTAGGAGACGAAGTACTCGGCCGCGTTCTCCGCGAAGAAGCTCTTGAACTCGCTGTAGAGCTGGGCGGCCAGGGTCTTGTTGGGTGACATGATCAGGGCGGGCCGGCCGAGCCGCGCGATGACGTTGGCGAGCGTGAAGGTCTTCCCGCTCCCGGTGATGCCGAGGAGCACGGTGTGCGGCTGACCCTCCCCGATCAGCGAGACGAGGCGCTCGATGGCCCGGGGCTGGTCCCCGGCGGGGGCGAACTCCGAGGAGAGCTTGAACAACGAGTTCAGGGTGTCGAGGGCACGGCCACCAGGTACTTCCGCCACGAGTCCAGGAACGACGTGGCGTGCGGATGCCTCAACAGATGCAGCGAGAAGAGGAACTGCGGGTGCACGGGCTCGCGGATGAGCCTGAGGCGTGCCTCCTCCAGCGTGCGGTTGCCCTTGAGCAGGTTGCAGCGCAGACACGCGGCCACGACATTGGTCCACGTCGTCTGACCGCCGCGCGACCGGGGAATCACGTGGTCGACCGTCAGCTTCTCGCCCCGCCGGCTGCAGTACTGGCAGGTGTAGCCGTCGCGGCGCAGGATGTTCTTCTTGTTGAACGCCACGCGCTCCAGCAACGGCTTGCGGATGTACACGGCCAGCCGGATGACGGCGGGAAGGCTGAAGCTGCGCGACGGCGAACGGATGACGCGCGGCGACGTCTCCACGCTCTCGGCCTTCCCGCTCAGGAGGAGCGTGATGGCGCGCCGGGCGTTGGTGAAGTGCAGCGGCTCATAGGTGTAGTTCAGCACCAGCACCGCGATTTCATTCATATTCTCGGGTAAGCATAGTCACGGGGCGGGTCCCTGTCAACCTACACCACGTAGCGCCAGAACACCGGCCCGCATCCCGACACCAGCGTGAAGGCTATCAGGGCTTTCCGCGGATCCCAGACAAGCAGGCAGACCAGCAAGCCCAGCAGCAGGAAGCAGCAGACATAGAACTGCAGTTCCCGCCTGTCGACCCACGCGCCCCTGCCGAACAGCATCGGAATCTTCCCGAGCAGGTAGAAGGGCGAGTACAGGAGGAAGAACGTGATGATGAGGGCCCACAGGAGCAGGATGCCGGTCATGGCCCCGACCAGGGCCCAGCTGATCCACGGCAACACGGAGTCGTTCAGGCCCTGGCCCAGGACCCTCGGCATGTACTCCGGCCACAGCCACACGCCGAGGAACGCCAGGGTGTACGCGGGAAGCACGACCTCCAGCCAGCGTCGAACCACCGACTGACGAATCGCGCCGACAACCGATTCCCCTGCCATCCTCGCTCCTTGCGCGGCGTCGCTCGCGCGCCTTCACTAGCTCATCACAGGGCGGTGCCATTGTCAAAGAACCGATCAGGACGAGCCGCGCAGGCGCAGCGCGTCGCCCACCACCGACAGCACGCGCTCGATCCGGAACGGTTTCACGAGCATGAGGTCGACGCCGTGCTCGCGGAGCCGCTCGGGATCGAGGAGATGACCCCACCCGGTGATCAGCACCACGGCCGTGCGCGGGTCCCGCCGCTTGACCGAGCGGGCGATCGCCAAGCCGGAGCGCTGCGGTAGGGCGAGATCGGTCAAGACCACGTCGAACGGCCCGCCGTCGAGCTTCGCCAGTCCCGCCGCGCCGTCGGTGGCGCTCTCCACCTTGTGGCCGGCCTGGGTGAGGGCCTCGACGAGCAGCGATCGCACCGACGCCTCGTCCTCGAGCACCAGGATGCTGGCGGCCCCGCTCCTCGACGCCGGCGCCGAGACCCCGCCCTGCGGACGCCCCTCCTCCATCGCCCGAGGCTCGCCCTCTTCCAGTGGCGCGGGGCGCGCTGCAACCGTCTCCGGCGGCTCGCCCGTGTCCGCGGAGGCGTCTGTCTCCGTCTCTCGCCGCCGGTCCGGGCCCAGCCGTGTGCCCGAGGGCGGAACTCCCGCCGGGACGGGCGGCGCCAGGAGCGCCTCTACGCCGGGCAGCCAGAGCATCACCCGCGTCCAGCGTCCCGGAGCGCTCGAGATCTCGATCCGCCCGCCGTGGAGCAGGACCACGCCCTGGACCACGGTCAGGCCGAGTCCCATGCGCTTCGGCGAGCGCGTCGTGAAGAACGGATCGAAGACCCGGCCTTGGGCGCCCTCCGCGATCCCCTCGCCGGTATCCTCCAGCGCGAGCTCGACGCCGCCCTCGCGTGGGCGCGTCGCCAGGCTCAACCGTCCGCCCCGCGCCATGGCGTCCACCGCGTTGAGGACGAGGTTCACCAGCGCCTCGCGAAGGGCGGTCTCGCTCCCTCGGACGGGTGGCGCGTCCTGCAGATCGGTGACCAGGTCGATGCGCGCGCCCCGCCCCTCCGCTTCGTCCTTCCAGCGCGGACGCGTCAGGGCGATGACGTCCTGGACCAGCGCGGTCATGTCCACCGGGCCGGCGGCCTCACCCGAGGTGGGCGCCGCCAGCGCGATCAGGCGGTGCACGACATCCGCGCCGCGCCACGCCGCCTCCTCGAGCAGCTCCAGGCCTTCTCGAAGAGGCTCGTCGTGGGTGCGCGCGAGCAGGAGGCGGCTCTTCCCGAGGATCAGCGCGAAGATGTCGTTCAGCTCGCGCGCCAGCCCGCCGGCCATCTCGCCCAGGGCCCGCGCCTTCTCGATCTGCGCCGCGCGCGCGTGGGTGGAGGGGGCGCCCGCGAGCGCCTCTCCCCGCTCTCCGCCGGAGCGGCTGCTGTCGACGGCCGACGCCGTCATCGCGGCGAGCACGCGGGCGGCCTCGATCTCCTCGGCCGAGAAGTCGCGCACCTCGGTGTCGGCCAGGTAGAACACCCCCGCCCTGCCCCCCTGCAGTCTGAGCGGCAGAAGGAGACAGCCGTGAAAACCGGCGTCGCCGAGAAAGCTCCGGTCGGGGGTGGGCCTCGACTGCACGTCGCGACAGGCGAGGAACTCCCCCCGCGCATACAGCTCGGCGGTCACTCCCTCCCGGATGCTCACCCGCCGCCAGGCCCCCGCCGCCGGCAGGCCGCGCGCCGCCAGCACCTCCACCTCGCCGGTCGCCACCTCCACCGCCACCGCGGCCGCGCCAACGTCGACGAGCCGGCGCCCGATCTCGCACGCGGCGCCGAGCACGTCGGCGAGGGGGCGCGTGGCCACGAGCTGCCCGGCGGCCCCCGCCAGCTCGGCGAGCCGCGCGATGTGCCTGGTCCGCCGATCGAGCAACCCCTGGTGAACGAGCCCGCCCCCGACGCGATCGGCGATGACGAGGAGGAGCAGGACATCGTTGGCGCTGAACGGCGCGCCCAGGCGCCGCCGCCCGACGTAGAGGACGCCGGCGACGTCCTCCTCGGCACGAACCGGCACGACGATGGCCTCGCCCACGGGGAAGCGCTCGATGAAAGCATCCGAGGGCTCGCCCTCCGCTCCCGCCGTGTAGGCCAGCACCCGCCGCTCCTTGAACACGCGGCCGACGATCCCCTCGCCTGGTCGGATCGAGGTGGACTCCAGATCCTCCCGCCGGAATCCGTGCGCCGAGCGCGGGACGAGCCGGGTCCCCCCCGATTCGGCGACGAACAGCATGGCGCGGTCGGCAGCGAGCAGACGCGAGGCGCGGTCGATGGCCAGCGTGAAGAGCTCGCTCGGAGGGAGACCGGCGGCAGGAACGGACAGGATCTCCTGGACGATGTCGAGCGACTGGGCGTCAGGGTGAGCCGCCGTGTCGCCGAAATCGCCCGCCGGCGGAGCGGGTCGGACCGGGGCGCGCTCCCAGCGGCCCAGGCGCTCGCGGAGCGAGTCGAGGGCCTGGCAGAGCTCGCTCAGACAAGGCCGCAGGGCCAGGGGGTCGACGTCCGACGCGACGGGCTCACCGTCCATGCAGACACCCGGAAGGCGACCCGTGGCTCAGGATGCCGCCGGTCGGCGCGCTACCAGGCTCGCAGGCGCCTACTTCTTCAGCGAACGGATGTACCTGATGACCGCCCAGCGGTCGTTCTCCGGGAGGTGCTTCCACGGCGGCATCGGTCCGCGCCCGTTGGAAATCTTCCAGAACAGCTCGCCGTCCGTTTGGCTCTGCACGTGGTCCGAGGTCCAGTCGGCAGGCTTGGGATTGAGCGCGACAGCGGCGGCGCCGTCCCCTTTCCCCTTCGCCCCGTGGCAGGACGCGCAGTTGATCTTGGCGATCTTCTCGCCCTGCTCGATGACCTTCTTGTCGTTGGGCAGCGGGTTCTTCTTCGCCTTCTCAGATTCGGGGGCGGGCCAATGCTCCTGCGCCAGCACCGCGCCGGCGAATGTGAGTCCTGCCACCAGAGCCAAGACCCAGGCGCGGCAGCCGAGCGATCGAGACATCGGGCTCCTCCTGCGGTGTGGATCACGCATCAGGTGTGACAGCATGCACGACGGGCCAGCGCCATTTAACACCGCGCCCATTCAACGGTCAAGCGGGAAGTCCGCGCTTGTACCGCGGCTTCTTACAGCGTGGGGGCCGCGTCCGCGCCGCCTTCCGCGGGGGGGATCCGGGCGGCGACGAGCAGCAAGAGCGCGGACGCCATCCCGTAGGCTCCCGCGAGCTCGAGTGGCGTCGCGCTGCCGACGGACCAGGGCCAGAACACGGCGCCGCTCG
>WNGB01027833.1_pt1 | contig 12807 bp, 12 predicted proteins | sample 5400681 | NCBI WGS metagenome assembly WNGB01 (sample SAMN13153367, study PRJNA577476) | soil metagenome | isolation source: 115 cm soil or saprolite under grassland replicate 2 | place: USA:California | collected 2016-06-15 | reverse complement strand
CTCCTGCACGAGCAGCGCGTGCAGGAGGGCTGGGCCTGCGCTCGCGGCCGTCTGCTTACCGGCCAGGGCCGCCGCTGGGTCGCCGGGCTCGGCCTGCACCCGGGCGCTCGCGCCTACGCCGACGTCGCGCTCGCGATGATCGCCGCCGCCGAGGCGCAGCTCGAGCCGCTCGAGTCCGACCTGCGCCGCTTCGCCCGCAGCGACCGCCGCTGCCGCACGCTGATGCAGATCTACGGTGTCGGCGAGCTGATCGCCTGCCACCTGCTCGCCGAGATCGGCGAGGCCGTCCGCTTGCGCCGCCCGCGCCAGCTCGTCCGCGCCGCCGGCCTCGACCCGGTCGTCGACGAGTCTGCGGAACGCCGCCGCCGCGGCCGGCTCGCCAAGCAGGGCTCGCCCCGACCTGCGCTGGGCGCTGGTCGAGGCAGCCCAGCACGTCCGCCGCACAACCAGCCCCGAGCGCGCCCGCTACGCGCGCGTCGCCGGCCGACTCGGCCCCGCAAAGCTGACGATCGCGCGGCCGATCGCCAGGCAGGCCTTCCAGCTCCTGCGCACGCTCGAGCTCGCCTGAGCGCGAATGCCCCGCCCGGCCCCCCACGAAGGAGCCAAGCTCGTGGCCAGCTCCCGTCTGACCCGGCGCGGCCCACGCCGCTCCCCCCAGGGAATGAGCCGCCACCGTCCCCATTCATGCTCCTGCGCCGCCACCGCGCGCGCCCACATAGGTACGGGCCAACCACCACCGCCCCCCGACCGATCCGACCACCACCAACCTACGCCGCCGGCCCCCTTCATATAGGTCAGACCCTGGTTCTCGGGGACACCGAGACCGTGGGGGACGGATCGTCACACTCCCGTCACAACGAGGGTCAGAACCTGTTTCTCGGGGACACCGAGACCGTGGGGGACGGATCGTCACACTCCCGTCACAACGAGGGTCAGACCCTGTTTCTCGGGGTCACCGAGACGCCCGCAGGGCCTCCCTTGCGGGCGGACCTCAATCAGGCGCTTGCCTACGGATTCGTCGAGGAATCGAACGTCGACGAGACGCGCGCAAAGGAGCGCGTCGGATCGGCCGCGTCGCGAACGACGACCGTGATCGTCTTCACTTGAAGCCCGCCTGTCGGCGCGTCGTGGTAGAGATACGTGTCGACGCGGTAAGAGCGGCGGTCGGCGCCCGTCGTCGTGTAACTGGGATCGCAGGCGGTGGTCGGGACGCTCGCCGGGCACGTCGTGACGGCCGTGACGAGACCCTTCGGGTAAACAAGAGTGCCCTGCATATGGTCCACGTAGACCGTGTCGGCCCTGTAATGCGAGTCCGCCAGGGCCGCGGTCCACTCCGCCGTGATGAAGACGATGTTGTTGAAGGTCAGCCCGCGGTACACCTCGATCTGCGTGTCCGCGAGAGCGGACGCCGTCGAGATCCGGCTTGCGCGCCCTAGGGCGGTGTTTCCGGACGAGAACGCGGCAATGATCGCCAGGATGCCGATATTCAGCATCACTGTCGCCATCACGAGCTCGAGCAGGCCGAAGCCGCTTTCGTCGCGCGCGCGCGTCTGCATGTAAGAGCTATCGGCATCCCTCTTTAGAGGCTTGATGCCTCTGCCGATAGCTCTGCTGAGGGACTCCTATGGCTGCCTACGCTTATTCCGCTATCAACGTCGAGGGCTTCGAGCTCTCGGGCGAGCTTCACGCTCCCGATCTCTCGGGCGCGCGCGAGCAGCTGCGCGTCCGCGGCCTGATGGCAAGCCGGCTCGAGGAGCTCCCGTCGGCCGGGGAAGAGGGAGCGCGCACCTTCTTCAAGGCGGTCAAACCCAAGACGCTGCAGATCTTCTCGCGCCAGTTCGCGACGATGATCGAGGCGGGACTCAACATTGTCGCCGCGCTAGTCATCCTCGAGGAGCAGACCGACGACCTGTATTTCGCCCAGGTGGTCAAGGAGCTGCGTGCGGACGTCGAGAGCGGCCTTCTGCTCTCGGAGGCGATGAAGCGTCATCCGAAGATTTTCGATCGCCTCTTCGTCTCGATGGTCCAGGCCGGCGAGGCGGCCGGAATCCTGGATGAGGTTCTCGACCGCGTTGCGTTCCAGATCGAGAAGGCGACGCAGATCAAGCGCCGCGTCAAGGGCGCGATGCTCTACCCGACGATGGTCCTGGTCTTTGCGACCCTCGTGCTCGCCGGGCTGCTGATGTTTCTCGTCCCGGTCTTCGTCAAGATCTTCGGCCAGTTGGGTGGCGAGCTCCCGACCCTGACCCAGTACGTCGTCTTCGGGTCGGATCTCCTCCGCCACCACTGGTACATCATCTTCCCGGGCGTCGGCGCCACCATCTTCGGGCTGAAGAAATACAAGAAGACGGAGTCCGGCCGAAAGAAGTGGGACCGGCTGAAGCTCAAGATCCCGATGAAGATCGGCCAGGTCGTCCTCAAGGTGACGATGGCCCGCTTTTCGCGCACCCTCTCGACGCTCGTCGCCGCGGGTGTCGACATCATCCAGGCCCTGGAGATCACGGGCCAGTCGGCCGGCAACTGGGTGATCGAGGAGGCCCTCTCAGACGTGCGCGCGAAGGTCGACGAGGTCGACGCGGCGATCCAGTCGCTGACGTCGATCGTCGAGCCGCTGATGATGATCCTCGTCGGCATGATGGTCGGCGTCATCGTGATCGCGATGTACCTGCCGATGTTCAAGATGCTGAGCCTGGTCAAGTAGCGGCGGCCTGCTGAGGCCGGCAGAAGTCCCGCTAAAATGAGCGCGCTTGGCGGCGTAGCTCAGTTGGTTAGAGCAGCGGAATCATAATCCGCGTGTCGCAGGTTCGAGTCCTGCCGCCGCTACCTAGAGCCGTCCTGGCGCTTCGGCTCTGACCGGTCGGCCGCGTTCTGGGTTAACGGCGCACGGGCAAAGCCCGTGCGCCTCTTACCTAGCAGGGGCTTGGCTAGAGCCGCCTGGATGAACGAGGGAGCCCCTTCCACCAGGGAGGCGCCCCCGTCGCTACACTTCAGACCCGCGCAGGCGAGAGGCTCTTGCCTCGCCCTGCGCTTTCCTCTACCACGAAGCAGAAATGGCCACCGGAGTACGAGACAAAATCACGCTTGCCTGCAACGAGTGCAAGCGGCGCAACTACATGAGCACCAAGTCGAAGCGGAATACGCCCGACCGCCTCGAGGTCCGCAAATACTGCCGCTGGTGCGGTCAGCACACGGCGCACCGGGAGACCCGCTGATGGCGAGGCAAACGCGCGCCCAGCGCCGGGCCCGCCGCGAGCAGCAGGCCGCCTCCGAGCCGCAGGTCGCGCAGCGCAGCCGCGCGCGCCAGATGTCGGTGCGTTCGGCGCCGGCGCCGGTTGCCGCCCAGCCGAGCCGCGGGCGTGAGGGCGGCGGTGCCCTGCGCTTCATCGCGGAGTCCTGGGGCGAGCTGAAGAAGGTCGAGTGGCCGAATCAGAGCCAGCTGATCCAAGGCGTCGCGGTGGTGCTGATCGCGTGCGTCATCGTCGGCGTGTATCTCTGGGGCGCCGACCTCGTCTTCAAGCGTCTCGTTCAGAACGTGTTGCTGAGATAGCCATGTTTCGCTGGTATGTCATCAACACGTACTCCGGGCACGAGAACAAGGTGAAGGCCAATCTCGAGCACCGGATCATGTCCATGAACCAGGCGCCTCGGTTCCGCCGGGTGGTCGTGCCGACCGAGCAGGTAATCGAGACCAAGGAAGGCCAGAAGGTCCAGACCGAGAAGCGCGTCCTCCCTGGCTACGTCCTCGTCAACATGGACATGGACGACGAGGCCTGGACACTCGTCAAGAACACCCCCGGCGTCACCGGCTTCGTCGGCTCCGGCTCCAAGCCCGTGCCCCTTGCCCAGCCAGAGGTGGATCGCATCCTGCACACCGGTCGCGGGGACGGTGAGCGTCCGCGCGCTCAGGTCGAGTTCTCGCTCGGCGAGTCCGTGAAGGTAACCTCAGGCCCGCTCTCCGACTTCGACGGCGAGGTGGTCGACGTGAATGCCGATCAGCAGAAGCTGAAGGTTCTCGTCGACATCTTCGAGCGCCAGGTGCCGGTGGAGCTGACCTTCGACCAGGTGAAGAAGCTCGACTGATGGCCAAGAAGGTGCTCACGCTCATCAAGCTGCAGATCCCGGGTGGCCAGGCCAACCCGGCGCCGCCTGTGGGTCCGGCGCTCGGCCAGCACGGCGTCAACATCATGGAGTTCTGCAAGGCGTTCAACGCGCAGACCGCGCAGGAGAACGGGCGCATCACCCCGGTCGAGATCACGGTCTACGAGGATCGCTCGTTCGACTTCATCACGAAGACGCCGCCTGCTGCAGTCCTGATCAAGGAAGCGCTGCGCATCGAGAAGGGTTCGGGAGAGCCGAACCGCGAGAAGGTCGGCCGCCTCACGCGCGACCAGGTACGCCAGATCGCCGAGGCGAAGATGCCCGACCTCAACGCGCGTGACGTCGAGCAAGCGATGCGCATCATCGCCGGCACGGCTCAGTCGATGGGCGTAGAAACGGATGTGCTGACATGAGCTCGCACGGAAAGCAGTACCGCACCGCGCGCGCGTCATTCGACCGCGAGCACGAGTACTCGCCCATCGAGGCGATTCGTTTGCTGAAGGAGATGCAGACCGCGAAGTTCGACGAGACGGTCGAGGTTCACTTCCGCCTCGGCCTCAACGTCCGTCACGCCGACGAGCAGCTGCGCGGCACGATCATGCTTCCGCACGGCACCGGCAAGGAGGCACGCGTCGCCGTCTTTGCCGAGGGCGAGAAGGCGAAGGAGGCCCAGGAGGCGGGCGCGGACATCATCGGCTCCGCCGATCTCGCCAAGCGCGTGGAAGAAGGGTTCACGGACTTCGACGTCGCCATTGCCACTCCCGACCAGATGGGCAACGTCGGCAAGCTCGGTCGCATCCTCGGCCCGCGCGGTCTGATGCCGAACCCCAAGACGGGCACGGTGACGATGGACGTCGGCAAAGCTGTCCGCGAGGCGAAGGCCGGCAAGCTCGAGTACCGCACCGACCGCGGCGCGTGTGTCCACGTGTCGATCGGCAAGAAGAGCTTCGGCGACCGCGAGCTCCTGGAGAACTACGCGGCGCTCGTGGACGAGATCGTGCGCGCGAAGCCGGCGGCCGCCAAGGGGCGGTACATCCAGCAAATCACGCTCGCAAGTACGATGGGCCCCGGGATCCACTTGGATCCGCAGAAGATTCGAGGCATCGTCGAGGAGTTGGAGGAGTCGCAGCAAGAAGCAGTTCCGGCTTAGTCCCGTCGCCAAAGACCGCTGGCAGCCGCGAGGCAGAAGTCCAGCCGAGGCGGATCGGTGAAGAGGTTCTCACCTCCTTCAGCGAGCCCGCCTGCGTGCGGGCTCGATTCGTCTGAGGAGGTCAATGGATGAAAAAGAGTGACAAGGAACGCGTGGTCAGCGAGCTCGCCGAACGGCTGAAGTCATCGCCGACGCTGATCGTCGCGGACTACCGCGGGCTGACCATGCCGCAGATCGATGCCCTCCGGGGCAAGCTGCTCGAGCACGGCGCACGCTTTGCGATCGTCAAGAACACACTCACGCGGCGTGCCGCGGAGCAGGCCGGCGCCGACGCTTTGCTCGCGCTGCTCGAGGGACCGACGGCGATCGCGTTTCTGGAGTCCGACGGCGACCCGGTCGCAGTCGCTAAGGCGCTCTCGACCGCAGCGCGTGAGACGCAGGTGCTCGTCATCCGTGGCGGGATGATGGAGGGCCACTCGATCTCCGAGGAGGAAATCCAGACCCTCGCGAAGCTTCCGCCGACGGACGTTCTGCGCGCACAGATCGTCGGCGCGATCGCCGCGCCGATGTCGACAGTGGTGGGACTGTTCAACGCCCCACTGCGCGACATTGTGGGCGTCCTGCAGGCACGCATCGAACAGCTGGAGGAGCAGGGAGGGAGCACCGAGCCCGCGGCGTCCGAAGCCTCGAAGAAGGAGGAGAAGGCTAGATGGCAACCGACACGTCGAAGCTCGTCGAGCAGCTTGGCAAGATGACCGTGCTGGAGCTCGTCGAGCTCAAGAACGCGCTGGAGGAGGAGTGGGGGGTCACGGCAGCCGCTCCGATTGCGGTCGCGGCCCCGGCGGCTGGTGACGGCGCGGCGGCGGAGGAGGAGAAGACCTCGTTCGACGTCGTCCTCAACGCCGCGGGCGGTCAGAAGATCCAGGTGATCAAGGTTGTCCGGGCGATCACCGGGCTCGGCCTCAAGGAGGCGAAGGATCTCGTCGACTCGGCCCCGAAGGCCGTCAAGGAGGGCGTCGCCCAGGACGAGGCCGATTCGATCAAGGCCCAGCTCGAGGAAGCCGGAGCTACCGTCGACGTGAAATAGGCTTCGCCGCAACAGGGCGCAGGTGCAAGCCGCCGAAAGGCGGCTTTCACCTTTTTGGGGGGTCTTTTGGGGCAAAGCGCAGGCCGCGGAGTGCCGATGCGTCTTATGGACGACAACGCCGACTCCCCTAGGAGGCACCTCCGAATGAAGCGACTCCCAGTTTTCCTCGCCCTCTTTTGCGCCGGTCTGCTCGCCGCCTCGTTCGCGGCGGCGAAGCCGCCGCCCGGCAAGGGCAAGCCCGAGGGCAAAGGCAAGAAGACCACGACCTCGTCGACCGACCCGGCGACGTGCAAGCCGAAGATCTCCGTGATTCTCAAGGGCAAGTTCGTCTCGGGTGCAGGCACGTCGTTCACGATGGACGTGACGCAAACGAACTTCCACGGTCGCGATCTCGTGGGCGAGCCGCTCACGCTCAACGTGGACGACAAGACGAGGTTCGTCCGCCGAGGGCCCGCGGAGCTCGCGGACTTCGAGGCGGGCGACCGCCTGAATGTCCAGGCCCGCGCCTGCAAGAAGCAAAAGAACGCGGCCGCACCACCGGCAGCACAGCCGGCAGCAATGCTCGCCAAGCGTGTGGTCGGGCGTCCGGCGAATCCGGCCGAGTCCTCAGGCGACTCGACGACGACCACCACCACCCCGTAAAGGGCTTTACCGGTCGAAGTGAGAAGGGGCGCTTCGGCGCCCCTTCTGGCGTTTCGGGGCTTCGTGCGCTACCATCCGCGCGAACGAGCGGCGGTTTCCGCAGGGCCACTCTTGCGCTGAACCGGGGTCATCGGGTACCCTAGCCGGTTGCGCCGCAGTTCCGTCGTCCACGCCTGTCCGCTCGCCGATCCAGTTTTCGCACCACATCTCTAAGGGAGGCTTCACTCTTGACCACCAGGGTCGCTGCGCCTAGCGCGCGCACCAGTTTCTCGCGTCTCAAGCACGTCCTCGACCTTCCCAATCTGATCGACATCCAGAAGGCCTCTTTCCAGTGGTTCCTGGATGAAGGTCTTCGCGAGACAATCGATGACATTTCGCCGATCGAGGACTACACGGGCACGCTCGCCGTCGAGTTCGGGGCTTACAAGTTCGGAGACCCCCAGTTCTCGATCAAGGAGTGCCGCGAAAAAGATCTGACCTACCAGGCTCCGCTCTCGATGACGGTCCGCTTCGTCAACAAGGAGACGGGCGAGATCCGGGAGCAGACGGTCTTCATGGGGGACTTCCCGATGATGACCGAGTGGGGCACCTTCATCATCAACGGCACCGAGCGCGTCATCGTGACGCAGCTCGTCCGCAGTCCGGGCGCCTACCTGATGGAGCCCAAGGACGCGTCCAAGCAGGTCTTCACCGCCAACCTGATGCCCTCTCGCGGCTCGTGGCTCGAGCTGGAGATCGACAAGAAGGGCATCGTCTACGCCCGTATCGACCGGAAGCGCAAGCTTCCGATCACGACGCTGCTCCGCGCCCTGCCGGCGGAGGACCCGTCGACGGGCTTCAAGCTGGACACCTCCGACAACGAGGCGATCCTCAAGCTCTTCGGTAACTCGCTCTACATCGTCAACACGCTCGAGAAAGACCCCTCCACACGCGAGGAGGAGGCGCTGATCGAGGTGTTCAAGAAGCAGCGCCCCGGCGAGCCGCCGACGCTCGACAACGCCCGCAACCTGCTCAAGGCGCTGTTCTTCGACCCCAAGCGCTACGACCTGACGAAGGTCGGCCGCTACAAGCTCAACCAGCGGCTGCAGGTGAATGTGCCCGACGACGTGCGCGTCCTCACGACCGAGGACATCCTTGCGCTCGTCAAGCGGCTCGTGGACTTGCCGGCGCAGCTCGGCGTGCCGGAGGACTCAAAGGACTTTGCAGCCGACGCGATCGTGCTCAGCCGCGATCCGATCCGCAGTGAGCTCGACGAGTACGAGCACTTCGGCAATCGCCGTCTGCGCACGGTTGGGGAGCTGATCCAGGAGGCGTTCCGGGTCGGCCTCTACCGCATGGAGCGCGTCGTTCGCGAGCGGATGACCACCGAAGACGTCGACACGATCACGCCGCAGACGATCATCAACATCCGGCCGGTCGTGGCGGCGCTGAAGGAGTTCTTCGGCTCCTCGCAGCTGTCCCAGTTCATGGACCAGACGAACTCGCTCGCCGGGCTGACGCACCGGCGCCGCCTCTCGGCGCTCGGCGCCGGGGGCCTCACGCGCGAGCGCGCGCCGATCGAAGTGCGCGACGTGCACCCGACGCACTACGGCCGCATGTGCCCGATCGAGACTCCGGAAGGCCCGAACATCGGCCTGATCGGGTCGCTCGCGTCGATGGCGACCGTGTCGGAGTTCGGCTTCATCCAGACCCCGTACCGGAAGGTCGTCGGCGGCAAGGTGACGGACGAGATCATCTACCTCGACGCGGCCGAGGAAGCGCAGTTCACGATCGCGCAGGCAAGTGCCGTAGTGGAAGAGAAGACGGGCCGCTTCCACGACAAGCACGTCCTCTGCCGCTCGAAGGAGGGGGAAGCCGTCACAGCCGAGCCCAAGGACATCCAGTTCATGGACGTCGCGCCCGCCCAGATCGTGTCGGTGGCGACGGCGCTGATCCCGTTTCTCGAGCACAACGACGCGAACCGCGCGCTGATGGGCGCGAACATGCAGCGGCAGGCGGTGCCGCTCATGATCACGCAGGCGCCCATCGTCGGGACTGGGCTCGAGTACCGGGCGGCGATCGACACCGGCGACGTCGTGCTGGCGCACGAGTCCGGCACGGTCGTCGACGTCGACGCGGGGCACATCGTCGTCGAGACGAAGGACGGCAAGAACGACTACCCGCTGACGAAGTTCATGCGCTCGAACCAGGGCACGCTGATCCACCACAAGCCGATCGTGGAGCTCGGCGAGCGCGTCAAGGCCGAGCAGGTGCTGGCCGACGGCAGCTCGACCGATCAGGGCGAGCTCGCGCTCGGGGCGAACCTGCTCGTCGCCTTCATGCCGTTCGAGGGCTACAACTTCGAGGACGCGATCGTGATCTCGGAGCGTCTCGTCAAGGAGGACGTCCTCTCGTCCATCCACATCCACGAGTACGAGATCGACGCGCGCTCGACGAAGCTGGGCGACGAGGAGATCACGCGCGACATCCCCAACCGTTCGGAGGAGTCGCTGAAGGATCTCGACGACCGGGGCGTCGTCCGCATCGGCGCCGAGGTCGGATCCGGCGACCTGCTCGTCGGCAAGGTCACGCCGAAGGGCGAGACGGAGCTGACCGCTGAGGAGAAGCTGATCCGCGCGATCTTCAAGGAGAAGGCGCGCGAGGTCCGTGACACCTCGCTGAAGGTCCCGCACGGCGAGGGCGGCAAGGTCATCGACGTGAAGACGTTCTCGCGCGAGGCAGGGGACGACCTCTCCCCGGGCGTGAACGAGCTAGTGCGCGTCTACGTGGCGAAGAAGCGAAAGATCGCCGAAGGCGACAAGCTCGCCGGCCGCCACGGCAACAAGGGAGTGATCTCGAAAATCGTTCCCGAAGAGGACATGCCGTTCCTCGAGGACGGCCGGCCGGTCGACGTCGTGCTCAACCCGCTCGGGGTCCCGAGCCGGATGAACATCGGCCAGATCCTCGAGACGCACCTCGGCTGGGCCGCGGCGCACGGCGTCTTCGAGAACGGCAACGGCGGTTCGAACGGGCTCGCCGGCAAGCCGATCGCGGCCGACAATCCGCATCCCGTCGCGACGCCGGTCTTCGACGGCGCGAGCGAGGAGGACGTGGACGAGGCACTCGTCAAGTGGGCGAATGACAACCCCGACTCGCCGATCAAGTTCCTCGTCGACCAGAACCGGCCTGTGGGGCGGAAGACCTCGGGCAAGGTGCGCCTTTTCAACGGCAAGAGTGGGGCGCCCTTCGAGCAGAAGGTGACGATCGGCTTCATGTACATCCTGAAGCTGCTCCACCTCGTTGACGACAAGATCCATGCGCGCTCGACGGGGCCGTACTCCCTCGTCACCCAGCAGCCGCTGGGCGGCAAGGCGCAGTTCGGCGGCCAGCGCTTCGGCGAGATGGAGGTGTGGGCGCTCGAGGCCTACGGCGCCGCGTACACCCTGCAGGAGATGCTCACGATCAAGTCCGACGACACGGTCGGGCGCGTGAAGGCGTACGAGGCGATCGTCAAGGGCGAGAACATCGCCGAGCCGTCGATTCCCGAGAGCTTCAAGGTGCTGCTCAAGGAGATGCAGTCGCTCGCGCTCGACGTGAACGTCCTCTCCGACGAGGGCACGACGGTCGAGGTTCGGGAGGAGGACGACGAGCTCCTGCGCGCTGCGGAGGAGCTGGGCATCGATCTCTCACCTGGGTCGCTGCGCGCGGCGGCGCGCCAGCCGACGGCCGAGGAGGCCGAGGAAGGACAGGAGCGCGTCGACCAGGACGGCGAGATGGCGCTCCCCAACGACGAGGCGCTCGGCGACCTGACCGACGTCGAGGTGGTCGAGGAGAGCGAAGAGGAAGAAGCGCCCGCGCTGGCCGAGGGCGAAGTGGAAGTAGAGGAAGGTTAGGCCGCTCCATGGAGCACGCACGAGAAATGTCTAGGGAAGAAGGAGTGACGCGCGCTGATCGACATCAATGATTTCGACGCCATTCGCATCGGGCTTGCGTCCAGCAAGCAGATTCGCGACTGGTCCTCCGGTGAGGTAACCAAGCCGGAGACGATCAACTACCGCACGCTCAAGCCCGAGCGCGACGGTCTCTTCTGCGAGCGCATCTTCGGTCCGACCAAGGACTGGGAGTGCTACTGCGGCAAGTACAAGCGCGTGCGCTACAAGGGCATCATCTGCGAGCGCTGCGGCGTCGAGGTGACCCGGCAGAAGGTGCGGCGCGAACGCATGGGTCACATCGACCTGGCCGCGCCGGTCTCGCACATCTGGTTCTTCAAGGGTGTGCCGAGCCGGATTGGCTACCTGCTCGACATTGCCCCGCGCGAGCTCGAGAAGGTCCTGTACTTCGCAGCCTCGATCGTGACCGCGGTCGACGTCCCGGCGCGGAAGAAGGACCTGAACGACCTCGAGGACAAGGTCAAGGGCGAGGCGGAGCGCATCGAGGTCGATCGCGAGGAGGCGCTTGCCGCCCTCGAGGACCGTCTCAAGCGGCGCCGCGACTACTTCGCGAAGGGGAAGGACAAGGGCTTCGACGAGGACGACGACTTCTGGGCCCGCGGCCTGTCGAACTGGGCCGAGGAGCAGGCGATGCCGACCCTCGAGGAGGCGCGCGGGCTCGCCGGCGGCATGTTCCCGGACCTGGTCTCGCAGATCACGACCGAGGACTCGAAGAAGATCCGCGAGCTCGTCCGCAACGCAGCGATCCGCGACGACCGCAAGCTGACTCCGCGGGAGCTCGAGAACGTCGCCGCCGCGGCGGAACAGATCCTCGCCGGGCTCGAACCCCTCTTCAAGCAGCAGGCGAAAGCAGCCGGCTCCAAGAAGGGCGCGATCTCCAGGCACATCAACCGCATCCTCGACGACCTGCTCGACGGCAACGAGACGCACGAGGAGGACGTGAAGTTCGTCGAGAAGGTCGACATGAAGAACCTCGACCGCGCGCGCGAGCTCGGCAACGGCCTGCTCGCGGACGTCGTCGACACGTGGGACGGCGAGCAGGACATCCGCGAGCTGACCAACGACCTGTGCCTGCGTACGGACGGAAAGATCCAGAAGGAAGACCTCGACGCGATCATCCAGTGGGCGCTGAAGGTCCGCGAGATGTACCTCGACATCGAGTCGCGGCGCGGCGACGCCCGCGATGCGGCGGTCGACTCGGTCAACCGGCTCGAGCAGACCTGGCTCCTGTTCAAGGACCTGGAGCCAAAGCTGATCGTCAACGACGAGCAGCTCTTCCGTGAGCTAAAGGACCGCTTCGGCTCCCCGTACGGGTTCGGCGTCTATTTTCGCGGCGGCATGGGCGCGGAGGCGATCCGCGACCTGCTGAAGGACCTTGACCTCAAGGCGGAGGCGGCGTCGCTGCGCGAGACGATCCGGACGGCGAAGGGCCAGAAGCAGCAGCGGGCGATCAAGCGGCTGAAGGTCGTGAACGCGTTCATCACGTCGGAGAACAAGCCAGAGTGGATGATCCTCGAGGCGATCCCGGTCATCCCGCCGGAGCTCCGGCCGATGGTGCAGCTCGACGGCGGCCGCTTCGCGACGAGCGACCTCAACGACCTGTATAGGCGTGTCATCAATCGGAACAACCGTCTCAAGCGGCTGCTCGACCTCGGCGCGCCCGAGATCATCGTCAACAACGAGAAGCGGATGCTCCAGGAGGCCGTCGACGCGCTGTTTGACAACGGCCGCCGCGGGCGCTCCGTGACGGGCCCCGGCAACCGGCCGCTGAAGTCACTGTCCGACATGCTCAAGGGCAAGCAGGGCCGGTTCCGCCAGAACCTGCTCGGCAAGCGCGTCGACTACTCGGGCCGTTCGGTGATCGTCGCCGGCCCCAGCCTGAAGCTGCACCAGTGCGGGCT
>WNGB01014290.1_pt1 | contig 12807 bp, 8 predicted proteins | sample 5400681 | NCBI WGS metagenome assembly WNGB01 (sample SAMN13153367, study PRJNA577476) | soil metagenome | isolation source: 115 cm soil or saprolite under grassland replicate 2 | place: USA:California | collected 2016-06-15 | reverse complement strand
GCCAGCAGGGAGCGCCTGGCCTGCACCTGCCCCCGCCGGCGCGCCCACCTCACCGCGGACCAGCCGCCAAGCGAAGGCGGCGCTGCCGCTCCAGATCAGGAGGTTGCCGATCTGGCTCAGTAGCACCTGCGAGGAGATGATCTCGGCCAGGACCAGCAGCGTCCCGACCAGGAGGACCACCGCCGGCCAGCGCAGCGGCCCCCCGCCGGCGATCAGGGGCGCGGCCAACACCGCCGCTCCCATGAAGAGGGCCAGCGCCACTGGCAGCATCGGACCGGCGATCGGTCCGGAGAACATCGTCTCCAGGAACTCCTCCGTCGCCGCTGCGCCGAGGGAGCCGAACCGCCCCGCCAGCATCTCGCCGACGAAGATCGCCGAGATTCCGCCGATGCCGATGACGACCAGCACGCGTGCCGCGTAGCCGACCCGCGGCCGTATGGCCGCGGCCAGGTCGGCAAGGGTCAGCAGCCCGGGGACGAACACCACCAGGCCGATGAACAGCAGCAGATGCGCCAGGTACCAGCGCGTCGCCTGCGCTGCCACGATGGCGGCCTGCTGGCCGAGGTCAGAGGTCTCCTTCGGATGCAGCAGGTCGCCCACGGCCATGATCAGCGGCCCGACGGCCAGGCTGACAACCCCCAGGGTCCGGTAACCGCCCCTCTGGGCGATCGCCGTTCCCACCCGCGATGTGGCCATCGCTTGCTCCTCTCGCGCCTCGCACTTCGCGCTGTCGTGCGGCTGCGATGATGCTGATGGACCCGGGCGAGGCCGGCATCGCCCGGAATCACCAACGTCGTGGCCGGTTCCCGTGTGGTCAGTTCTGACCACACCCCCGGTCAGAGCAAGCCGTGCTCGAAGGCGAACGCCGTCGCGGCCGACCGCGACGAGACGTCGAGCTTGGCGAAGATGTTCTGCACGTGGCGGGCGACGGTGTGCTGGCTGATCGCAAGCTCGGCGGCGATCGCCCGGTTGCCCCTGCCGGCGGCGACCAGACGCAGCACCTGCGCCTCACGCGCGGTCAGCCCGCCTGCCGCTCTGGGCGCGGCCATCCGTGACAGCGCCTCCACCCCTGCGACCTCGGGCGCGGCGCCCAACTGCCGGAAGACCCGGCAGGCCGCGTCCAGCTCCAGCTCGGCGGTATCGGTGTCGCCGAGCGCCCGGTGGGCGAGCCCGATGAGCACGCGGGCACGCGCGGTCTCGTAGGGCGCCTGGAGCTCCCGCCAGGCCGTGCACGCCCGGCGCAGCGCGGCCAGGGCGGCGCTGGCATCGCCCTCGGCCAGCAGCACGGCGCCGGTGGCGTGGGCGGCCACGGCATACAGGAACGGCATCCCCAGGTCAGCGGCGATCTGTGACAACGCGTCGGCGGCGGTCCGCGCCGCCGGGACGTCGCCGGCCGCCAGCACGACCTCGACATGAGCGGGCAGCAGCTTGGCCCGTACCAGCCGGTCCTGCGCCTGCTCCAACGCGGTGCGGATCGCTGCCGTGGCCGCATCGACCCGGCCCTGGGCCAGCCGCAGCAGCGCCAGGCCGGGCTGTGGTGGATGACCCCACTGGCTGGCCTCACGGTAGGCCTCCTCGGCCTCGGCGAACTGCCCACCCAGCCGGTGCAGCTCGGCCTGCTGGTAGATCGCCATGCCGAGCGCCGGCTGGCCAGGCGGGGTCGAGAGCCGTTGGCGGGCCCGCCGGACCTCCTGCATCGCCTCCGCCCAGGCGCCGCGAAGCTGCATCACCTGGGACCGATGCACCAGGCACTGCCCGCGGAAGGGCACCAGGTCCGGCTGCGACGCACACCAGTCGCTCAGCGCCGCGGTCCACTCCTGGGCGCGGCGCAGATCGAACAGCTCCTGGCAGGCCTCGATCACGGCGCAGTAGACGCTCCCGGCCATGAGCGGCGACACCTCACCGGCCTCGACGGCGACCATGGCCTCGTCCAGCAACGCCATCCCCTCGACGGTCTCCCCCAACCGCAGCAGCGCCTGGCCCCGGCCAGCCCGGGCGAGTGTGGCCAGGTCCCGGTCGCCGAAGCGGTCGCCGATCTTGGCGGCCTGCCCGAAGGTGGCGTACGCGGCCGCGACGTCGCCCTCGGCAAAGCGCTGCAATGCCAGCGGCAGGAGCAGGTACCCCTGCTCCACGCAGTCGAGCTGGCCGTCGTCCAGCAGCCGCCGGGCCCGGGCCAGCCAGCCGCCACCGCGGGCCAGCTCGCCCCGGTTCAGCAGGCCAAAGGCCAGCCAGAACGCGCACCGGACGGCACGCTCGGCGCCGCCCAGCCGCAACCATGCCTGGTGCGCGCGCGCCAAGACCTCGTCGCAGTCGGCGTCCCTGCCCACCAGGTAGGCGGCGATGGCCAGCCGCTCCAGGTCCTGCGGCGCAAGCGGGGTCTGCCGGTCGGCCGCCGACAGCTTGTCGAAGGCATCCGCCCACGCCCGCCGCTCGAAGGAGGCCCGGCCCCGATCCAGTGTCTCAGCCGTGGTCATGCACGCTCCCGCCCGCTCGCCCGGCGCACCTGGGCACCTTACCGCCTCCCGCTGACCAGCCGGTAGAGGCCGTGCTGGCAGAGCCGAGCTCGTGCCAGTGATGCGCGGAGCCGCAGACGCGGACCCCTCCACAGCGAGCCAGCGGACCAGGTTGAGCAGCCGGGCGCGCGTTTCGACATCGCCGCCGGTGCGCCTGGTCGAGGATCAGCAACCCGGGGCGGGTAGCGTGGCGCCACCCACCCGACGGTTCAGCCGCGCCCACCGCGATAAAGGACCCAGCATCCACAGCAGCACGGCCGGGTCGGCGAGCACGAGATCCCCAGCACGATCAATCCAAGCCCGATCGGCCATACGCCACGCTGGCCTGCTGGGCCGGTCCTATCGAACACCCGGCGACCATGAAGATCACGATCTACGGCTGGAGGGCTAGGTTCGCCCGGGCGCCTGTCATGCCGAGGTGCTGTCGGGCCGGGTGTCGTCGGGCTTGGGCGATTGTCGGCGGCGGTCCTGGTCGAGCCGCTCATCGGCAACCGCGGCGGCCGCTCGCGCGGTGGGTGCGTGGCCGGTGACCGCGGCGAGAAATGCCGCGCGGTCCAGCGCGAACACGGTCGCTGGCGACGTGGCCGTCACAGTCGCCGTGCGCGGGACCCTGTAGAGCAGGGCGATTTCACCAAGCCCGTCGCCGCGGAGCTTGGTGGCGACCGGGGCACCGCCGACCGTGACCTGGAGCCGGCCGTCCGCGACCGCGTAGAAGCGGTCGCCTTGCTCGCCCTCGCGGATGAGCACGTCGCCGGCTGCCAGCCCGACCGGTTCCATGGAGCGCGCCAGGCCCTCCAGCGCCGGGGCGGGGAGGGCGTGGAAGATTCGGAGGGAGCGGAGCAGCGCGATCTCGACGATGGGCACGTGCGCCGCAGCGTCCAGCGCGAACAGCGCTCGACCGCCCACAAGCGCCACCGCAGGAAGGATCGCCGCGGTACCGAGCACGGCGGTGACCGTCCCCCCGACGGCGACCAGCAGCGGCACGACCGCCGACCCGACGGCCAGCCCCGCCATTGCCAAGGCCTCGGCCACGCCGAAGACCCGGCCGACCACCTCGGCCGGGACGGCGCGCTGCAGCAGCGTGCGGGTTGCCAGGTTGAACAGGGCACGGCCGCCGCCGACGACGGCGAGCAGCACCACGGTCGCCGCCGCGGTGGTCGACAGCGAAATCAGCCCAAGCGCGGCGCCAATCAGGACCACACCGGCGAGGATCGGCGTGAGCAGCCGGCGCCGCCCCACCAGCGCCAGCCCGGCCAGGCCGGCCAGGACGCCGCCGACGCCGTAGGCCATGCTCAGATAGCCGACCCAGCCTTGGCCGCGGTCGAGCACGTCCACCGCGAGGACAACGAAGAGGATGTCCAGCGCGCCGATGACCACCCACTGGGCGCCGAGCAGGACGACCAGCAGCCGAGGCGCGGACTGGCGTGCGAGCACGCGGAAGCCCGCCAGGGTCCCGGCCAGACCCGCCGCCTCGTCGACAGCCAGTGCCCCCATCCCACGGACCGTCGCGGCAAGCCCGACTGACACCAAGCCCACGACGCCGGCCACCGCGAACACCAACCCGGGCCCGGCCAACGCCAGCAGCACCCCGGTGGCGGCGCTGGAGGCGACCACGCTGGCGCTCTCAATCCAGCCCGTCAGGGCGTTGGCTGCCGTGAGCTCCTCGGCGTTGCGCACCAACCCGGGGACCAGTGGCGTCTGCGCCGGCCTGGTCGTGGCCACGGCGGCGGAGGCGACCACGGCCCCCGCGTACGCCGCCAGCGGCGCCTCCAGCGCAATCGCCAAGGCAGTCGTGAGCATCCCGGCGACCTGGACCAGGTAGCCGCCGACGAGCACGCCGACGGGTGAGCGCCGGTCGGCAACGGCCGCCGCGACGGGTGCGAGCAGCGCCGCCGGGACCAGTTGCGCGACCGCGACGGCACCCGCGGTCCCCGCTCCGCCGCGGTTGTAGGCGTAGACCAGCATGGCGATCCAGACCGCGTTCTGGGTGGCGGCGAACACCGCGTAGGCCAGCATCACCCCTGCGAGCGCGCGGTTTCGTGCGACCGCTCCCACGACTCGCAACAAGGCCTTCACAAGCGGCACTCCACCGTCAAGCGCGCTCGGCCGGGAGCAGCGCCGGTACTTCGCTACCCCCACTGGGCGCCGCCAGTGGCGAGGTAAACAAGCTCTCACATCCGTCCTGGAGGCACCGGGTAGATCTCGGGCGGACCAGGCCCGCGGCCGCACCGCCCCTGGCAGGGGGGTCCGTAGTGGCGCCGCACTCCGGCTGTTGGAGGCGACAATCCTTCCTGTCCTGCCCGCTCCCTTCGACCCACCCGAATGATGGCATCTGCGGATATCGGCCGCACCGTGAAGCTGACAAAGGGCGACCCGACCCTGCACCACAAGCGGCGGTCGTTCCTCGAAGGTCCAGTCTGTGACGCTGATTTGGACGGTCACGCGTGTTGGCCGGCTCTCGGGAATCCTTTGGTCCGAACGAGCGCGACAGGAGCAGCGATCGGGGCCGGCTACGCAGTGGCGGCGAGTAGCACCTCCGCCTCGCGGAGGTAGGCGCTGGCTCCAACCTCGCGGTAAAAGGCGACCACGCGTTGCAGGTGGGTGTTGCCCTCGGCCCGCCGGCCGGTGGCGAGTAGCTGCTTGGCCGCCTGTAGGCGTGCGAAGACCTCGTCGGGCAGCGAGCCGATCTGGGCGTACAGGTGGGCGGCCCGGTCGAACCGACCGCGGGCGATGGCGAGTGCCGCCTGCAGCCAGGGTGTCGGTGTCGTGAGGCGACCCAGCAGCTCGATGAGCTCTGCTCCTCGACCCGGGGTGTGGAAGACGACGGCAAGCTCCCCAGACCAGTCGGGATTCGACACTAGCGCTCCTCGCTTGACCAGTACAGCCAACAGCTTCTTCCGGGATCCGAACCTCCGTTACATCACCGCCTGAACAGTCCACCTACTTACTTTTGCCTTGGTAACTAGCCACCATGGCGGCAGGGGCGTATAGGCCACCAAGCACATCAGGAGTGCCAGGCCCGAGCTTGTGATCGGTCGCTTGGTTGGTCTGGCCTGTGTCCAGGACTTGTGAGGAGGGTCAGCGGGCGCGTCGACACCGCTCCGAGCGCCACCTACGATGCAGACCATGCCGGTCTGTCAGCACTGTGGTGAAGAGAATCCGGCGCGGGCCAGGTTCTGCCTGGCCTGCGCGGCGCCGCTGGCCGCCCCGCCTGCCCCCAGGCGGGAGGAGCGCAAGGTCGTCAGCGTGCTGTTCTGCGACCTGGTCGGCTTCACCAGCCGCGCCGAGCGGTTGGACATCGAGGACGTCCGGGGAGTGCTCGCCCCCTACTACCAGCGCCTGCGGGGTGAGCTGGAGCGGTTCGGGGGCACGGTGGAGAAGTTCATCGGCGACGCGGTGATGGCGCTGTTTGGCGCCCCGGCCGCCCACGAGGACGACCCGGAGCGGGCGGTGCGGGCGGCCCTGGCCATCCGCGAGGCGATCACCGAGTTCAACGACCAGGACCCTGGTCTGGATCTGCATGTGCGGGTGGGGGTGACCACCGGGGAGGCGCTGGTTGCCTTGGACGCCCGACCGGCCGAGGGGGAGGGGATGGCCTCGGGCGATGTGGTCAACACCGCCGCCCGCCTCCAGGCCGCCGCGCCGGTGGACGGGATCCTGGTCGACGAGGCCACCTGGCGGGCCACCGACCGGCAGATCAGCTACCAGCCGGCGAAGGCGGTGCAGGCCAAAGGCAAGGCCGACCCGGTCGGGGTCTGGCAGGCGCTGGCAGCTCGGTCGAGCCTGGGAGTGGATGTCGCCCAGGAGGGCAGGGCTCCGCTGGTCGGGCGGGAGCGGGAGTTGGACCTGCTCGCCGACACGCTCGCCCGGGCCCGTAGCGAGCAGACCCCCCAGCTGGTCACGTTGGTTGGGGTGCCGGGGATCGGCAAGAGCCGGCTGGTGTTTGAGCTGTTGCAGCTGGTGGAGGCCGAGCCGGAGCTGGTCACCTGGCGGCAGGGCCGCTGCCTGCCCTATGGGGAGGGGGTGGCGCTGTGGGCACTCAGCGAGATCGTGAAGGCCCAGGCCGGCATCCTGGACAGCGACCCGGCCGAAGCCGCCGACGCCAAGCTCACCCAGACCGTGGCCGACCTGATCCACGACGAGCCTGAGGCCGCCTGGGTCACCGGACAGCTGCGGCCGCTGGTCGGCCTGCCCGGCGGCACAGAGATGAGCGGTGACCGGCAGGCCGAGGCGTTCGCGGCCTGGCGGCGGTTTCTGGAGGCGGTGGTCGAGCAGGGCCCGACGGTACTGGTGGTGGAGGACCTGCACTGGGCCGACGAGGTCCTGCTCGACTTCCTCGATCATCTGGTCGACTGGGCCGCCGACGTCCCGCTGCTCCTGGTCGCCACGACCCGGCCGGAGCTGCTCGGGCGCCGGCCCGGCTGGGGCGGCGGCAAGCCCAACTCGGCGATCGTGTCGCTGGCGCCCCTGTCAGAAGCAGACACGGCCCGGTTGGTCGGCGGGCTGATGGGCCAGGCGGTGCTCCCGGCCGACACCCAGGCTGCGCTACTTATGCGCGCCGGCGGCAACCCCTTGTATGCCGAGGAGTACGTGCGGATGCTGGCCGACCGCGGCTTCCTGCGTCGCACGGGTGGCATGTGGCGGCTGGAGGCGACCGACCAGCTGCCGCTGCCCGAGACCGTGCAGGGGATCATCGCCGCCCGCCTCGACACGCTTTCCCCCGAGGAGAAGCGGTTGTTGCAGGACGCGGCCGTGCTCGGCAAGGTCGGCTGGCTGGGGGCGCTGGCCGCCCTCGGTGACCTGCCACGCTGGACGGCAGAGCAGCGCCTGCATGCGCTGGAGCGGCGGGAGCTGCTGCGCCGCGAGCGCCGCTCCCAGGTCGCCGGGGAACGCCAGTACGCGTTTCGGCATGTGCTGGTCAGGGACGTGGCCTACAGCCAGCTGCCCCGCGCGGCTCGGGCCGACAGGCACCGGCGGGCCGCCCAGTGGATCGAAGCCTTGTCGCCGAACCGGGCCGAGGACCGCGCCGAGCTGCTCGCCCACCACTATCACGCGGCGCTGGAGTTCGCGCGAGCCGCCGGCCAGGACACCGCCTTGCTGGCCGAACGGGCCCGGCTGGCGCTGCGGGAGGCCGGCGACCGCGCCCTGGACCTCAACGCGTTCGCGGCCGCCAAGCGCCTCTATGCCGAGTCGGTCACCCTCTGGCCACGCGACTCCGAGCGAGCCCGCCTCCTCTTCCATTACGGGAAGGCTTGGTTCCGCACGGAGGGCGGAGGTGGGGAGACGCTCGAGGAAGCCCTCCACGAACTCCTCATGCAGGGCAACAGCGAATTGGCCGCCGAGGCGGAGGTCATCCTGGGAGAGCTCAGGTTCCGGCAAGGCGATCGCGATGGCGCGTTCACGCGCTTCGAACACGCTCTCGCGCTCCTTGCCGATGCGCCACCCTCGCTCTCCAAAGCCTATGTGCTCAGTACCCTCTCGCGGTTCCATTCGGTCGCGCTCGAAGCCGACACGGCGATCCGGATCGGCAGGCAGGCGCTGAAGATGGCCGAGGATCTCGGTCTCGACGAGGTACGCGCCCACGCGCTCAACAACATCGGCTTCGCCCGCGTCGCACGTGCCGACGCCGGAGGGATCGACGACCTCGAGCGCAGTCTGGCGATTACCCTTGCGCGGAACTCCCCAGAAAGCGTGCGAACCTACCTCAACCTGGGGACGAACCTCGCCGACTTCGGTGATCTCCGACGGACATTCGCCGTGCATGCTGAGGGGCGTCGAGCGGCGGAACGGTTCGGCGACAAGGCGGGCATGCAATGGTTCGCCGCTGAGCGTCTCTGGGAACTCTACTGGCGCGGCGGTTGGGACGAAGCCGTCGCTACGTCGGGCGCGTTACTCGCCGACGCCGAGGCCGGCTCGCCACGCTCGCACTCCGAGCCTGGAGTGCGGCTCGTCCGCGGCTGGATCGCGCTTCCCCGCGGGCAACTCGACGAGGCGCTGGAGGATGCCACCCGGCTCCGCGACTTCGCTCGAGAGGCAAGGGACCTGCAATCGATGTTCCCCGCGCTCGCGTTGCGTGCGCGCATCCTTGCCTCCGCGGGACGGTATGAGCAAGCCCGGGCAGATGCCGCCGAGCTCCTTCGCATCTGGCAGCAGAGTGACGTCAGCATCGGATCCTACTGGACGGCGGACCTTGCCTTCGCCGTCTCGCAGCTCGGGAGGGACGAGGATCTGCTGGCGCCGCTCGCGGCCGCCCCCCCTACGCCCTGGGTGGCAGCGGCACGAGCCGTCGCTACGTGGGAGTTTGAGCAAGCGGCTGCTCTTTACGCGGAGATCGGCAGCCTTCCCGACGAGGCGCTCGCGCGGCTCTGTAACGCCAGGCGGCTTGTGGCCGCCGGCCGGCGCGACAAGGCCAACGCCGAACTCCACCGCGCACTTGTGTTCCATCGACGAGTCAGGGCCGAGCGGTACGTCCAGGAAGGCGAGGCACTGCTGGCTGCCGCGGGCTGACTAGTGCGGGAGTCGACCCCGGATGTCCCGCTCCCGACGGACGGCGTCGTCAGCAGCCTGGTCCACCGTGATGAGCTTCTTGAGATCTACGGCGCCGAGAATACTGCGGACCGCCTTAATGCTTATGAAGTCATCGAGCCCCTCCACAAGGGCATAGGCCACCGGCCTGTCGACGTCGAAGTAGAGGGCCTCGAACCGAGCCCCTGCACCCTCGACGACAGCCCTCACGTACCGCTCAAGGCCCCTCGGGTCGTCACGGTACGGCTCCAGTTCCGGTGGTGTCCCAGTGGATACTGCTAGCCAACCTCTGGGCATGGCTCGCACCTCCAAGCGTTGCCGACGAAAGGCTCCGGGATACTCCCCGACCAGTACGCTCCAGGCAAGTGCGCCGTCGGACTGATGTCCCTGGAGATGACCAGTTACGTGCGGACTCTTGAGCTACTGCTAGAAATGGGCCAATCGGCCATCGCACACGCCATCCATCGCGCACAAGCTGTACCGATCAGCGTCCACAGGCATCCCTTCCACCCCTCGCCGTATACGGATGGCAGCCACTGCACCGCTCTACGCTCGACCCGAAATCATCTGAGGACAGCGGTGCAGCACAGGTGCGCGACCCTGCTATCACCGTGACGAGCGCTGGGCGCAGAGGTCCGCGTGGACGGCGGCTGGACGCTTCACGGCCAAGGCGAGACTGTCCGGAACCGACCATTTCTGCGACAGCCCTCCCTCCCCCTCCGCTGTACCGTGAGAATGCGTCCACAACCCGTGTCCACAATCAACGTCGCACAACCAGCACCGTCACAGGGTTCTGCAACCCTCCGCACATGGGCCACCTCCTCGGCTACGCCCGCGTCTCCACCACCGACCAGCAACCCCACCTCCAGGTCGACACCCTCGAGCGCGCCGGCTGCTACCGGGGCCGGTTCGGCAGCGGCTTCAAACCGCGCCCCCAAAAGCGACGCCGGCTTCCGTGAGGTCCCCCTGGCTCCCCTGGTGGTCGAGGCGATCCGCCGCCAGCTCCCGCCCGGCGCCGACCTCGACGTCCTGGTCTTCACCGGTCCTGGCGGTGGCAACGGCGTGCCCATTGGCTCGCGGACGATCCTGTCCAGGCATGGCTTCCGCCGCCTTTACCAGAGCGCCGTGCGCCGCGCCGGCGCCGACCTCGCACACCTGCAACTCCGCGGACCCCACGATCTACGGCACACCTTCTCGACCTGGTCCACGGGGAATCGCACTGGACAACGGGCCAGCGACACTCAGTCGTTGCCCAGCTCAGAAAGCCGATATGGACCAAGGCCACAGCTGCTGGACCGGCCGTTATCAAACCTGGACGAGGTCGCCACGCGCTGCCAGATTGCTCCGCCGCGTGCCACACTGCAGGCCATAGACTTGGCCGAGCCCCTCTTCTGGCAAGTCTTCTGGCAAGCGCCCTCAGCCGGGGCTGGAGAAGGCTGTTTGTGCTGGTGGGCGTGACAGGTTTCGAACCTGTGGCCTCTGCCGTGTGAAGGCAGCGCTCAGCGCTCTCCCGCTGAGCTACACGCCCGTCGTGGCGGGGAGTGTAACGAGGCCTGTCAGGGTGTGGCAACGGTGCGGACCCGAGGCTGTCGGCCCTTTGGCCCGGCTCGTTGGAGCTGAGCAGTTCTGCGGATGCGAACATGCGCTCGAGTTCCTAGGCTTTCGCGGGCTGCGCGGACAGCTCTGGAGGGGGGCCAAGCTTGCTGCCGCCTGGGCGGTCGCGATTCCACAGGCACGTCGGCCTCCACACTCTCGGTGTGGAGGGGACCCGGAGCCACGGCGGATGGTGGCTGAGCCTGCCGCGGCTCTGGGTGGTCGTGGTCCTGGGCACCATCGGGGTGATGCAGCTTGCGGCGACCCCGAGCGCGATCGACCTGGCGTATCACGTCAAGGCGGGCGAGCTGATGGTCGAGCAGCGCGCCGTCCTCCCTGTCGACGTGCTCGCCTGGCCAACGGCCGGCAGGCCGTGGCTGGATCAGAACTGGGGCGCGCAGGTGCTCCTGTATGCGATCTGGCGGATGGGTGGGTTCCCGTTGGTGGCGGTCTCCAGCGCGCTCTGCACCGTGGCCGCCTGGGGGCTGGTGGCGGCGGCCTGCCGACGGCGGACAGCCAGCCTCCGGCTGATCGCCGGGGCGGTGCTCGCCGGCTACCTGGCGTCGGCGGCGGCCTTCTCGGCCCGGCCGCAGATGTTCTCGGTGCTGCTGTTCGCGGTCGAGCTCCATCTGCTCGAGGTGGCCAGGACACGTCCCCGCATCGCTTTGGTGATTCCGCTCCTCATGCCTCTGTGGGCAAATCTGCATGGCGCCTTCGTTGTCGGACTCGGGCTGGTCGCGATGGAGGCGGCCGCTGCGGCCTGGCGACGGGATCGGCCTGGCGTGCTCCGCTTCCTCGTCGTGGGAGGGCTCAGCGCGATTGGGCTGCTCGCCAATCCGTGGGGAGCCAGGGTGCTCGCCTACGCGGCGCTGTTGCCCGCCAACCGGGTCGTCACCGGGATGGTGACCGAGTGGGCACCCGCAAGCATGCGCGACCCGGCAGGAGCGATGCTGCTGGCCGCGATCGGCGTTCTCGTTCTCGCCCTGGCGCGGTCGCGGGCGCATGCCCGTGTTCCGGAGCAGATCCTTCGAATGGCGCTGCTGGCCGGTCTTGCGCTCTGGGCGGTGCGCGCCAGCGTCTGGTTCGGGCTCGCGCTGCCGGTCGCGATCTGCGCCCTGGCCCGGGAGCGTGCGCCGCGGCCCGCCGATGCCGACCGTGGCGTGCCGCTCGCGAGCGGCCTGGTGCTGGCCGCGCTCGCGGTCGCGCTCGCCGTCGTCCTCCCGCCGGTCAGGCGAGTGATGGTCTCCGATGGTCCGCCGAGGCCGGAGCTGACCGCGGCGCCGGTGGCCGCCGCCGGCTGGCTGGCGGCGAACCCGCAGCCCGGCCGGATGTTCAACCTCCAGTCCTGGGGCTCCTATCTGGAGTTCCGGCTGGGCCCGCAGGTCAAGCCGGCGGTCGACTCCCGCATCGAGCTCCTCCCCGCGGAGCGTTGGCACGACTACCTGGCCATCGCGGCCGGCCGCTGGGACGCGGAGCGGCTACTCGACAGGTGGGGTGTCGACTACGTCGTGACCGGCGAGCGCCGGACACCTTCACTGACCGCGTTCCTGGCCGCCTCCGGGCGCTGGCGGCTCGCGTTCTCCCACGGCGATGAGCGGGTGTACGTACGCGTGGCGCCGCGAACGGCGACTACTCGGCTTCCAGTGCGCTGAGCTGCCCCTTCAGGTGGCGCAGCAGCACAGCGGTGCGCAGCGACGAGGCGACGGCGTCCGCGAAGCCCATCAACGCCTCGACGTCGGTGTCGGTGAACACCTCGGCGGGCGTGCCGGTCCTGCCCCGGTCACGGCCGGCCATCAGCACGCCGAAACCGAGCCGCTCGTGGACCAGCGGGACCATGATCAGGGTCTCGGCCCCGCTTCCCGGGATGCCGGCCAGGGCTCCGCGGACCCGGTCGGTGTCCTCGATGAGCCCCACCCCCGCCCGGAACAGCTCGCGCATGACGTCGCGGCTGTACTCCACGCTCATCTGCCGCTCGGCCGGCGTGAGCCCGACCTCACCCGACACCTCCATGGTGCCCTGGCCGTTGTCGAGCAGGAGCACGATAACGTCGGCTCGCACCCGCTTGGCGATCTCGGACGCCGCGATCTGGGGGAGGTCGCGTTCGTAGAACTCGGGTGATTGGCCGCCGAGGGCCGCGGTCACACTCTCGATCGACTGGGTGAGGCGGTCGAGGCCC
>WNGB01010535.1_pt1 | contig 12808 bp, 13 predicted proteins | sample 5400681 | NCBI WGS metagenome assembly WNGB01 (sample SAMN13153367, study PRJNA577476) | soil metagenome | isolation source: 115 cm soil or saprolite under grassland replicate 2 | place: USA:California | collected 2016-06-15 | reverse complement strand
GCCCCTGGGCCGGGGGGTCTGTGCTGCTGGGCGTGGGCACGGCGATGGTCTACCCGACACTGCTCGCCGCGGTCGGCGACGTGGCCCACCCGTCCTGGCGCGCCTCAGCGGTGGGGGTGTACCGGCTGTGGCGCGACGGCGGCTACGCGCTTGGCGCCATCCTGGCCGGCGTGCTCGCCGACAGGTTCGGCCTCAGCGCCGCCGTCTGGGCCATCGCCGCGCTCACCGCCGCCTCCGGGCTGGTCGTCGCCGTGCGCATGTACGAGACCCACCGCCGCACCCCGGGCCGCTCCGAGCCGCCGACTGGCCACACCGTCACGCCCAGCCGCGCCGCACCCGCCAACGGCCACGTCCCTGCCCACCAGCCCCGAGCGGAGTCCACATCGGACCGACCTGGAGAAGGCGAAGGAGATGGCCTGGCGTAACCCGGACCCGGCGAGCCGCCAGCGGCGGCTGGCCTGGCCCCACGGCGCCTCGGCTGAGGATCCGGCCATGCCGCGACCCAGCCCGAGGGGGCGACCATGACAGTCACCGACGAGTTGCAGGCAAGGGCCCGGTTCGAGCAGCGCTACGGGATCGCCGCCTCGCCGGTCGCGCGCGAGATCGAACGGCGAGTCATCGGTGGTGACTGGGGCGCCAACGGCTACACCACCATCGCGCAGGCCGACCAGCTGGCCGCAGGGCTCCAGTTGTCGGCCGCGGACCGCCTGCTGGACATCGGCACGGGGCGGGGCTGGCCGGGGCTGTACCTGGCCGCCCGCAGCGGCTGCCGGGTGGTCCTGGCCGACCTACCGCTGGAAGGGCTGCGGGTCGCCGCCACCCGCGCCCACGCAGACGGCCTGGCGGCCCGCACCAGCGTGGTCGCCGCCGCCGCCAGCGGGCTGCCGTTCCACGCCGGCAGCTTCGACGCGATCATCCACACCGACGTGCTGTGTTGACTGCGCGCCAAGCTCTCCGTGCTGAGAGCGTGCAGGCGGCTCTTGCGGCCAGGCGGGCGCATGGGCTTCACCACGATCTTCGAGACGCCGGGCCTGTCGCCGGCGGCGCGCCGGCGGGCACGCGCCGCGGGTCCCAGAGCGGTCGCCATGCGCAGCGATCACCGTCGGCTGCTCCGCTCGGCCGGGTTCGGGGACATCATCGAGCTCGACGTGACGGCGGCGTTCCGGGACACTGCTGCCGCCTGGCTGGCCGAGTCGGAGGCCCACGCCGGCGAACTGGCCCGGCTGGAGCCACTCGGCGCCTTCGCCCAGCGGCAGGCCGACCGGCGGGCCCTGCTTGGCGCCATCGACGCCGGGCTGGTGCGCCGTGCACAGCTGTTCGCCCGACGAGGCTGAACGAGGTTCGGGCACCATTGGCCGACGCGGCGGTGACTGGGCGGGACGCCCGCGAGAGGAGGGAGGGCAGATGCAGCAACGACCGTCGCTGTCGCCGGAGACCTTGGCAGCCCAGGCGCTGGGCGAGGTTGACCCGGTGTCGGGCGGGCTGACGCCGGCCATCCACCCGTCGACCAGCTACGAGCAGCAGCCGGACGGCTCCTATCGGCAGGACCGCGTCTACACCCGCGCCGACAACCCCACCTACGAGCACGCCGAGGGCCTGCTGGCCGCGCTGGAGGGGGCCGGCTGTGCCTGCGCGTTGTTTGCCTCCGGGATGGCGGCCGCCACCGCGGTCTTCCAGGCCCTGCTGCCCGGCGATCACATCCTGGTCTCCGGGGTGCTGTATTGGGGGGTGCGCAAGTGGCTGGCCGAGTTCGCGCTCAGCTGGGGGCTGGATGTGGAGTTCGTCGACACCACCGACCTGGACGCCCTGAGGTCGGCCATCCGTCCAGGTCGGACCCGGCTGGTGTGGGTGGAGACGCCGGCAAACCCGATGTGGGAGGTCACCGATCTGGTCGCGGTCTGCGAGCTGGCCCACGCGGCGGGCGTGCGGGTGGCGGTCGACAACACCGTGGCGACCCCGGTGCTCACCAGACCCTTGGAGCTGGGTGCAGACCTGGTGGTCCATTCGGCCACCAAGTACCTCAACGGTCACAGCGACGTGCTGGCCGGTGCGGTGCTGACCGCCCAACGTGATCCGTTCTGGGAGCGGATCCGCTCCTGGCGGCGCAACGCCGGCGCCGTGCTTGGCCCATTTGAGGCGTGGCTGCTGCAGCGTGGCATGCGGACGCTGTTTTTGCGCGTTGGGCGTGCCTCCAGTAGCGCCATGACCGTCGCCGGCCACCTGGAGGGGCACCCGGCGGTGACAGCGGTGCTGTATCCGGGGCTGGCGTCGCATCCTGGCCACCAGATCGCGGTGCGGCAGATGCGCGGTGGGTTCGGGGGGATGCTGTCGATCCGGCTGGCGGGCGGCGCTGAGCAGGCCATGGCGGTCCTGGGCGCGGTGCGGGTGTTCAAGCGGGCCACCTCGCTGGGCGGGGTGGAGAGCCTGATCGAGCACCGCCGCAGCCAGGAGGGCCCCTCCTCGCCGGTGCCCGACGATCTGCTGCGCCTGTCGATCGGCATCGAAGCTCCCGAGGACCTGCTGGCCGATCTGGACGCCGCGCTCGACGCGGCCTATACGAGAACGCCCGCCGCGGCGCCACAGCCACACGCGCTGGATTAGGAGGCCTGCCCCCAAGATGGACCTGGTCGACAGGGTCTCGGCGGTCCTGCAGCGCAGCGTGCTCCCCTCGGTCATCGCTCGGGGAGGGGCCGTGCGGGTGGTGGCTGTCGAGGATGGCGTTGCGACCCTGGAGGTGCGCGGCTCCCCGGGCGCCGTGCTGCCGCTGGCCGGCCGCATCCAGGATCTGCTGGGCGCTGCCGTCCCGGAGATCACCGGCGTACGGATCGTGGGCCCCCACGCCGAACTGCCATCGGGACCCGGCGGCGGGAGTCTCGCCGAGCGGGTCCGCGCCGTCTTGGACGCGGAGATCAACCCGGTGATCGCCGCTCACGGCGGTCGGGTGGTCCTGGTCGAGGCCGACCGGGGCTGGGTCCACGTCCGCATGGAGGGTGGGTGTCAGGGCTGCAGCCTGGCGGAGGTGACCATGCGCCAGGGCATCGAGCCGCTGCTGCGAGCCCGCGTGCCCGAGATGGTCGGCCTGGCAGACGTCACCGATCACGCGGCGGGCACCAAACCGTTCTTCTCCGCCGAGAAACGATGACCGCCGTGACAGCCAGTCTGGGCAGGCCGGCCGGATCCACGGCATGGCGGAGCTGACGATGGCGCGCGTGCTGCTGTTGGTCCCCGCCCGCACCTACCGGGCAAGCGACTTCCTGGTCGGGGCCGGCCGGCTGGGACTGGACCTGGTAGTCGGCAGCGACGGCGCCCTGCCACTCAGCAACCGTCCCATCATCCCGGTGGACCCGGGAGACCTGCAGGCCAGCGTCGACCGGCTCGTGGCCCGCAGCGGACCAGTCGACGCGGTCGTCGCCGTGGACACCTCCATGCTGGTCCTGGCCGCAGCGGTGGCCGCCCGCATGGGCCTCCCGCACAACCCCGTCGACGCGGTGATCGCCGCGACCGACAAGGCCGGCCAGCGCCGCCGCTGGGCGGCCGCCGGCGTGGCCCAGCCGGCGTTTCGGGTCGTGCCCGCCAGCGCCTCGCAGGATGCCCTGCGCGACGCCGCGGCGCATGTGGGATTTCCGTGCGTGGTCAAGGCGGTGTCGCTCAGCGGCAGCCAGGGCGTGCTGCGAGCCGACGACCAAGCGGGCGCGGTCGCCGCGGCCAGGCGGATCCGGCAGATCCTAGATGGCATCGGACCGCCAGCGGAGGAGCCGCTGCTGGTCGAGGCGTACGTGCCGGGATGGGAGCTGAGCATCGACGCGCTGCTGACCGACGGCCACCTGACGGTCACCGCGATCTTCGACAAGCCCGACACCCCCAACGGCCCCACCTTCGAAGAGACCATGCTGGTCACGCCCTCCCGGCTGCCACAACCGCTCCTGTCGGAAACCGTCGGGACTGCCGCGCGCGCCGCCGCCGCGCTCGGACTCCGGTACGGCCCCATCCACGCCGAGCTGCGACTGCACGCTCGCGGCGGCCAGCAGCGGCCGACCATGCTCGAGCTGGCGGCCCGCTCGATCGGCGGGCTGTGCTCGCGCGCACTGCGCTTCCTGGACGGGGTGAGCATGGAGGAGCTGGTGCTCGCCAACGCCCTGGGCCGCCGCCTGACGCCCCCTCGGTTGGTCCGGCCCGCCGGCGTGCTCATGATGCCCGTGGAACGCGCTGGCGTGCTCCAGGCCGTGGACGGCAGGACCCACGCCGCAGCCGTCCCGGGCATCACCGGCCTTTCGATCACCATCCCGGTGGGCCAGAACGTCCGTCCGCTCCCGGAGGGTGACCGCTACCTGGGGTTCCTATTCGCCGAAGCTGCCACCCACCAGGAGGTTGAGGAGGCGCTCCGCGCCGCCCGCCGGCGGCTGCGCGTGATCATCCAGGAGGCGGCTGGGGCGCCCTGATGATGCCGTCCAGAAGCTGGCCGATCCGTTGGGCAGCCTGGTCGCGGTCAGGTTGGCCGGCGTCCAGCCACGCGATGACCGCTTCGACCGCCACCGTGGGGGCCAGGCGTGCGGCCCACGCCGCCCACGAGGGGTTGGGGATCATCGCGGCCAGCTCGCGGCGCGCGACGCTCACCATGGCCTGGTGGAACCGGTCCATCTCACGGCGGAACTCCGGCTCCCGTGCGGCGTGGTGGAACAGCAGCCGGAACCCGTCCGGGTCGGCGGCCGCGGTGCCGACCAGCGCGTCTGGCGGGTCGATCCTGCTCAACTGGTTCCACCCGGCGATCCCGCTGGACCCCCCGCCGGGCTGGCTGGTCTCCCTGGTGTACGGCCTGCCACCGCTGGCGGCGGTGTTCGCCTGGCACCTGTTCTTGCAGCGTCTCGCGCACCGCCGCCAGCGTGAGCCGGTGTCCTACGACAGCGGTCCTGTCCTGCCCGGGCAGGACAGTCTTGAAGACGAGCAGGATAAGCAGGACTCGGCCAGTGCGCATCTGCCGCCAGCGCCGGAACCTGCCGGCGATCCCCGCGGGCTCATTCGTGCGATGCTGGCCACTGAGACACCCGAGGCGCCAGTGGGTTGGCAGCAGGTCCAAGCGCTGACCGGGCTGTCACGCTCGCGCGCCTACGCCCTGCTGCGCCAGGAGCGCGCCGCCCGGGCCGGCGGCAACGGCCAGCAACCATCCGGCCGCGCCAGTGGCGCCAGCGTTCCCGCGCCATCCCGCAGGAGTGACGCGCGGATCGTCACGGCCTCCATGTTGTGCGGGTCGACCAGGCTGGTTGACGTCACACTTGGGCGGTGAAGCTGGGAGTAAATCGTGGGGGCGGCAGGCAGACCAGCAGGAGGGATGGAGTGGCCGTCCAAACGAACTGGCTGGAGCGGTGGTTGGCGCGCTGGGACGCGCGCAACCAGCACGCCCTGGACCGGCAGGCCGTCCAAACGAACTGGCTGGAGCGGTGGTTGGCGCTGGGACGCGCGCAACCAGGACGCCCTGGACCGGCAGGCCGTCGAGGAGAGCCGGCAGGGCGGTCGTGAGGTGATGGCTACAGCGCCGGATGGGACGGTGTACCGGGTGCTGCCGGTTAGGGTGGGATGGCCGTTTCGTGGCCCCCCTGACTTGAATCCTGAGGGCGGAGGAGGGGACGGGTTAGAGCTGGTGGTGCTGGTGCTGATCTTGCTGGTGGTGCTGGTGGTGGCGCTGGTCCGGCTGGTGGAGCGGCTGTTGCCGCGCCGGCCTCGTGGCGGGTGGAAGGTCGGGGTCCTGCGGCCCAGGCGGTGGTGGTGGGCGCAGCTGGTCTACCGTGAACAAGTGGACCTGGGCGGCGACGAGGTGGCCTGGGTCGCTGAGCTCGCACGGCAGATCGAGACTGGGGCGTTCGCGCCCGCTCGGGTGGCGCGTCGTGGGGCCTCGCTGGACTGACACGATCCTCTGGCGGCATCTGCTGGGCGAGGCCGCTCGCATGCGCGGGTGGGCGCGTGGGATGGCGGGCTTCCTAACGGTCAGCAGCAGCGCCTGGCTAGGGATTCCCGCATGAGTGGCTTGTCCGATAGTTGCCATTAGTATGCCAAGGGCCGTAGTGTCGCGGTGCCCCCAGGCCATCGCAGAAGCGGGGTCAACCGCGATGACCGATACGCCGATCGAGCTGCAGATCACCGCCATTACCGTCGACGAATACGCCGACGCGGCCACCGCGGTTGCCCACGCCGTTCGGTTTCCCCACCGTTTACGTCAATCGCTTGCCGGGACATTCGTCGTCTGGACCATGGTGGCCGTGTTCGCCAAGAGCTGGTGGCTTGCCGTCGGGGGTGGATTGTTCGCCGTGTTGGCGATAAACCTCCCGCTATCCCTGTTTGGGGGAGTTAAGCATTTTCGGCAGAACGCCCCGCAGCGGATGCGGGACAATCCCGAGCTGTACGGACCACAGACGCTCACCCTCGCCGAGAACGGCGTGCACACTCGGACCGCGACCACCGAGGCATTGGTCGAATGGTCCACGTACGAGCGCTACGCAGAGACCACGCAGTCCTTTGTCCTGTTCGGCCCCAACCGGCCAGGCGCTGCGCGACAGATCCTGCCCAAGCGGGCGCTTGCCAGCCCGGCCGAGATCGAGCGGCTGCGGGCGCTACTGGACCATCACCTGCAGCGCGTCACACCCTAGTCGATATCCCGGCCACACCTGGACCACTCGGTCACAGCCCACACAACCCATCCCAGGCAAAGCTGATTCTCCCTGGGTTTTGTGGAGGCTCCTGGGGTCTGTCAAGTTCACGGTGTAACTGGTGTGGATGGGGCTACTTTCTGCCGGCGCTGACGCGGCCGTCGAAGGCGATGTCGAAGGCGTTCAGCGCGGCCTTCCAGCGGTTGGTCCAGCGCCGGCGGCCACGGCCGGTGGGATCCAGGCTGACCACGGTCAAATACAGGTGCTTGAGGGCGGCCTGCTCGTTGGGGAAGTGGCCGCGGGCCTTCACCGAGCGGCGGAACCGCGCATTCAGGCTCTCGATGGCGTTGGTAGTCGCGATGACCGTGCGGATCTCGGCGTCGAAGGCAAGGAAGGGGACGAACTCGGCCCAGGCGTGCTCCCACAGCCGGATGATGGCCGGGTAGCGGGCCTCCAGGCCGCGGCGAAGCTGGCCAGCGCCTCCAGCGCGGCGGTCTCGGTCGCTGCGGTGTAGACGGGCTTGAGGTCGGTGGCGATCTGGGCCCAGTCCCGACGGGAGGCGTAGCGGAAGCTGCTTGGGCAGCAGGTGCACCACGCAGCGCGGTGGGTCACCGCGGCCGGCCACACCGCGCTGATGGCGTCGGGGAGCCCCTGCAGGCCGTCGCAGACCACGATGCACACATCGGCCACGCCGCGGTTGTTGATCTCGGTAAGCACGTGCAGCCAGCAGCTTGGCGCCCTCGCCACCGTCGCCGGCCCACAGCCCCAGGATGTCGCGCTCCCCGTCGGCGGTCACCGCCAGCGCGACGTAGATGGGCCGGTTGGCGACCTGCCCGTCGCGGAGCTTGACGTTGATCGCGTCGATGAAGATGACCGGGTAGACCGGGTCCAGGGGGCGGGACTGCCAGGCGCCAAGGCCCTCCAGGACCCGGTCGGTGATCACCGAGATGGTCTGCCGGGAGACCTCGGCGCCGTAGATCTCGGCCAGGTGTGCTTGGACCTCGCCAGTGGTCAGGCCCTTGGCGACCAGCGACACCACCAGGTCCTCCACCCCGCCAAGGCGCCGCTGCCGCTTGCGGACGATCTGTGGCTGGAAGCTGGCGTCCCGGTCGCGTGGCACCTCCAGCTCCACCGGGCCGACCTCGGTCAGCACCGTCTTGGCGCGGGTGCCGTTGCGGGAGTTGCCGCCGTTGCGGCCGACCGGGTCGCCGTGCTGGTAGCCCAGATGGTCGGTGAGCTCACCCTCGAGCGCGCCCTCCACCACCAGCTTCGTCATGCGCTGCAGCAGCCCGTCTGGGCCGACCAGACTGATGCCCTGTGCCCGGGCCTGGGCGACCAGTTGCGCGGCGAGCTGCTCGTCCACGATATCCGTCCCTGCGCCGGTCGAGCCTTGGGCTGCGGGGTCTGGGTCGTCGTCTCCGTCATGTGGTGTCTCCTCCGGTGTGCCATCGGCACACTCTGTCATGGAGTTACACCGTTGTATTTACAGTCCCCCAGGCGGATGCTGCGTCTCGGCGCTGTTACCGGGAAGCGCGAACCTCTCTTTCTTGTCCTACCCAGGGGTCGGCTGGGTGGTGGGCGGCTGGGTGGTGGGCGGCTGGGTGGTGGGTGGCTTAGTGGTGGGTGGCTCGGTGGTGGGTGGCTCGGTGGTGGGTGGCTCGGTGGTGGGTGGCTCGGTGGTCGGCCAGTAACGCTTGTCGGAGGTCGGGTCGGTGGTAGGTGGCTCGGTGGTGGGCCGCTGGGTGGTCGGTGGCTGCGTGGGCGGTGGCTCGGTGGTGGGCGGCTGGGTGGTTGGTGGCTCGGTGGTGCTGGTCGCGGTAACGGTGGTCCCCGGGCTCGTGCCGCTGGTGACGGAACTCACGACAGCGGTGGTCGGCGACGGCTTGCCTGGGAGACTTCGTGCTATCGGGATCATGAGCACAGCAAGGACAAGCCCGATTACGACCGCCGAGGCTATCGCCCGCTTCGAGGGCCGGCGCCGGCCTGACGGGCCAGGCCCAGAAGGGGCGGGGGCGAGCAGCGCAAGATTGGCGCGCGTGACCGCTGCGCCTGCCTGGTCGCCGATCTCCTCACGCGACCCAAGCGCGCGCTGCCAGAGCTCGCGTGCCCGGTCGAGGTGGTCGACCGCGAACTCAAGCGTGCCGAGCTGGTGGGTCAGGTGCGCCTCCGCGGCGACGTCACCGACCGTCTGAGCAGCCTCCACGCCCCGCTCGAGCACCTCCCTCCAGGCCTCCCAGTGCCCGGCCAGGGCCAGCACCGGCTCGACCGCCTCGACCAGGCGGACCACCGCGTGCCACTCACCGCGCTCGGCCGCATAGCCAATGATCCGCAGCGCCGCGCCGGCCGCGGACTGGGCATCCTGGCTGCTCCATGCTTGCCGTTGGACCCACGTGGCCAGCTCGCGGGCAGCCTGTGCCAACCCGAGGTAGCGCAGCAGCAGCGCGCGGTAGTCCTCAGCGTGGCAGATGGGCAGGCCGAACCGGTCGTCTTCCTGCTCGACCAGACCGCGGCGGTCCAGCGAGTCCAGGACTCCCCAGACATTGGCGAGGTCGGTGATGGACCCGACCAGGTCGCTTGGAAGCAGCGCGCCGGCGGCCAGCGCGAGCACCGCCAGAACCCGCCGCTCCTGCTCGGCCAGCGCGTTGACGCTCAGCCGATCCAGAGCGAACACGTCGCCCTCGGCTATCCTGGCGAGGTCGGTGAAGCTCTGGCGCCCCTCGCGGACCAGTGCGGCCGCTTGCCGCAGGTGCAGGGGCTGCCCGTCGACCAGCTCGCACAGCCGCAGGGCGTCGGCGCGCTCTGGGCCGGTGAGATCCCGGCCAAGGTCGCGCCGCAGCACCTCCAGCGCCGCGTGGTTGGGCAACCCCGTCAAGGTGATGGACCTGCCCCGCCGCCCGAGCACCGGCCGGTCCGAGCTAAGCACGACCGTGCACCCTGGCAGAGCGTCCAGCACCTCTCTGAGCTGGGCGGGTCCAAGGGTCACATCGTCAAGCAGCACCAACGCCCGCGCCCGCGCGAGCAACTGGGCGCACCGCTCAGGAGTGGGCTTGAAGGGGGAATTCGCGGTGTAGAGCGCGTCCATGAGGCGCTGGAGGAGATCGTCGCGGCGTTGACTGCCAACGCGTAGATAGACGACGGCAGCCGCTTCCCCGGCCCCTGCCTGCGCGGCCAGGTGCCGCAGTAGGGTCGACTTGCCATAGCCGCAGACGGCATAGAACTCGATCGCTTCGCCGGTGCTGATCGCTTGCGCGGCGGCGACCTCAGCGTCCCTGCCCTGAAGCCGGACAGGTCCGCTGGGGACGAACGAGTGCGGTCGGGCGTCGATCGTAGGTGGTTTGGCCTGGAGTGTGGTGCGCTGGATCTTGCCGCCGTGCTCGGCGAGGATCTCGATGCGCAGGTTGCCGTAGACGATGCGGTCCACGAGCCTGCCCCCAATCTGAACCTATGGGCGAATGCTGGGATCGTCGACTTGATCAGGCTGAAACGGGATAGCAGGTTCTAGTCCCGTTTGGCAGTGTCAGGCGTTACACGTCGGACGTGTTCGGTGTCACACCTGCTGACACCGAAGGTCGCTCGAAGGCACGGCCGAGCAATTGTCACCCGATGTGATGTCACCGGAACGAGCGAACTTCTTTAACCTCCTGCTTGGCGTCACCCTCTTCGGCTCGCTGATCCTGCTGCCGCTCTACTACCAGGCGGTCCGCCGCTCAAGCCCGCTCGCCACCGGGCTCCTGCTGGCCCCCGGGGCGTCGGCGCGGCGATCGCGATGCCGAACGCCGGCCGGCTCACCGGCAAGCTCGGTGCGCTCCGCGGGCGCTCCCTTCGGCAGCGAGGAAGCCTCCAGCGACACATCCACGATCGCGGACTCGGTGACGATGGCCCGGTCGGCGGCGGGGGTGATCAGCATCGAGGCCCCGGCGCGCGCCGACACATGCCCGTACGCGCTGACCAGCCCGTCCGCGGCGATCAGGCCGGCGATACCGCTCCGATCACGATGACATGGACGTCATGCGTCATGGACTGGGATCGTACGCGAGTCCCGCTGGCAAGAGAGTTCGTTTACTGGGTCACAATCGTTCGAGCGAATCGCCACGGGAGTTCCATGGCCATCTTGCGGGTCGCGCTCGTCACGCCGCTGACCGGACCGCTGGCGCGCTTTGGACGCGCTGGCGCGACGGCTCTGGAGGTATGGGCGCGACTAGCGGCACGGCTACCAGCCGGTTGGCAGGGCGTGAAGCTCGAGGCCCACGACGCCCACCCCAACCCGGCCCATGCGATGCGCGCCTCGACGGCATCCGACCCCGACATCGTCTTCGGACCGTACGGCAGCAGCCCGACAGTGGCTGCCGCCGCGGCGACGGACCGGCTGGTGTGGAACCACGGCGGCGCAACCTCCCAGCTCGCCCGCCCACGCTTCCCGCGCGTGGTGAACGTCCCCTCCCCGGCGTCAACCTACTTCCGCGGGTCGTTGCAGGCCGTGCGGGCGGCCGATCCCCACGCGCGCACGGTCGCGCTCCTGCACGGCGAGACCGGGTTCGCCCGCGACGTCGCCAGCGGTGCGCGGGCGGCGGCCACCGCGCTGGCGTTCGAGGTGCGCGCCGTCGGATTCCCGCCCGGACAAGCGACGGACGCGGCGGCCCAGCTGCCAGGCGCGGAGGTCTTGCTGGTTGTGGGGGGCTTCGAGGATGAGATCGCCGCGGCGAGGGTGCTGCTCGGACGCGGTTGGCGGGCGGCGGCGTTCGTGGCCGCGGGGGTAGAAGAGGTGCTTGCCGCGCTGGGAGCCGGACGCGAGGGGCTGCTCGGCCCCGCGCAGTGGGTGGCCGCGACCGCCCCTGAGCCTGATGAGGGCCCCGATGCCGCATGGTTCGTCGACGCATTCCGCCAGGCGGCGGGCGAAGAGCCCGGGTACCCGGCGGTGCAGGCGTTCGCCGCCGGTGTGCTGAGCGCGCGGTGTCTGCGGGACGCGGGGACCACCGACGACGCCGCGCAGCTCGCGGCGGCCGTGGGGCTGTCATGCCGGACGCTGTACGGCGGCTTCCGCCTCGACCCCGTAACCGGCCTGCAGGTCGGCCACCAGGTGCTCACGGTGCAGTGGCAGGGCGGGAGCCGCCGCGTCGTCTGGCCTCCGGAGCTGGCGGAGTCGCCGCTCTCCTACCCGATGTCCAAGCGCACCATCCGATGACACCGCGCCCGTCAGGGATGGGCGTCGACCGTGTGGCGTGGCCGGTACCGTCAGCCCAGCACGCACCGTGGCCGCTCAGTCGATCGATGCGCGGCCCTGCATGAAGACCCCATTGTGGATCAGGAACGAGCGGAGCATGTTGCCGGCCGCGACCGCGGCACGGCCGGTCTCACCCCGTTGCGCGATGAACGACTCGATGGCCTCCTGCATGGCCCGACGGCCCTTGATGCTGATCTTCCTGTCGCCGTCCTTGGTGATGCGGAAGCAGCTCGCCACCAGTTCTTCGGGCGCCTGCCCCGTTTCTTCGCAGAAGCCACCCAGCAGCTCCAGGCAGCGCTGGCGTCCCGCCTCGCTCTCGTACCCGGTATGGGCCAGCCAGCGCTGCACCGCGGCCGAGCGCATCAGCTCGGCGTCAGAGCCGTTGCTCATTCCGGCAGCCCGAACATCCGCGAGAGCATCCGCACCTCCTGCTGGCGCCAGGGCAGGGGTCCAGGCCGCTGGATCATTCCCTCGCGTTTGAGGTACTCGGTCACCTCCGAGTCCTCCTGCCACGGGTTGTCGCAGCTTCCCTCGAAGAAGTGCGCGGACAGGGGCCGGCGGGGCCGCTGGCCGCCCGCCTCGGGATCTTCGGCGGGGTAACCGAGCAGCATCAGCCAGGTCGGCTGCCAGGTATCGGGAACCTTGCAGTAGTCCTTGACGACGTCCGGGGCGGTGAAGGCGTGCAGGGCAACGCCAAGACCCTCGTCCACCGCGGCGTTGAGGGCATTGCACAGCGCGATGCCGGTCTCGATCGCGCCCATCCAGCCTTTCGCGGCATCGTCGGCGAGCAGCGGCTTGAGCACCTGGGTGTAGACGACGTCGTCGACGTAGGCCTCCGACCAGCCGTGGCTCGCCGTCAGCGCACCCTGGCGGACCAGTTCCTTGAGGCTGTCCTGGGCTCGGTCCCCGTAGTTCAGGTCCGTGTACCAGAAGATGTAGGTGGGTGCGA
>WNGB01028045.1_pt1 | contig 12812 bp, 8 predicted proteins | sample 5400681 | NCBI WGS metagenome assembly WNGB01 (sample SAMN13153367, study PRJNA577476) | soil metagenome | isolation source: 115 cm soil or saprolite under grassland replicate 2 | place: USA:California | collected 2016-06-15 | reverse complement strand
CGAGCGCGATGATGCGCTTCGCGCTCAAGGCCGCCCGCGCGAGCCGGCAGCGCGTCCCGGCTTGAGCATCCGGAAATTGCTCGTCGCCAACCGGGGCGAGATCGCGCTCCGGGTCTTCCGCGCCTGCCGCGAGCTCGGGATCGCGACCGTCGCGGTCGCCGCGCCCGACGACCGAGGATCGCTCCATTCCCGCTCGGCGGACGAGACGGTCGAGGTGGAGAGCTACCTCTCCGTCGAGGAGCAGGTCCGCGCGGCCCGGGAGGCCGGTGCCGACGCGATCCATCCCGGCTACGGCTTCCTGGCCGAGAATCCCGACTTCGCGGCCGCCGTGGAGGAGGCCGGGATCGTCTTCGTCGGACCCGGGCCGGAGGCGCTGCGCGCCGGGGGTGACAAGCTGGAATCGAAGCGGATCGCGGCCGAGGCCGGCGTGCCCGTTGTCCCCACCGGCGATCCCGACGAGATCGGCTATCCCTTGATCGTCAAGGCCGCGGTCGGCGGCGGAGGTCGCGGGATGCGCGTCGTCCGCGCCGCGTCCGAGCTGGACGACGCCCTCGCGGCGGCGCGGCGCGAGGCGGAGGCGGCCTTCGGCGACGACCGCGTGTTCTGCGAGCGCTACGTCGAGCGGCCGCGGCACGTCGAGATCCAGCTGCTCGCGGACGCAGCCGGATCGGTCGTGGCGCTCGGCGAGCGGGAATGCTCGGTCCAGCGCCGTCACCAGAAGGTGCTCGAGGAGGCGCCCTCGCCCGCCGTCGGCCCTCGCCTGCGCGAGCGGATGAGCGAGGCGGCGCTCGCGTTCGCCCGCGCGATCGGCTACCGCAGCGCGGGCACGGTCGAATTCATGGTCGACGGGAGCGACTTCTACTTCCTCGAGCTGAACGGCCGTATCCAGGTTGAGCACCCCGTGACCGAGCTCGTGACGGGCGTCGATCTCGTCCAGGAGCAGATCCGCATCGCGCAAGGCGAGCCGCTGCAAGTAACACAGTGTTACTTGGACGGGCACGCGGTGGAGGTACGGCTCTACGCCGAGGATCCCCGCACCTTCCTTCCACAGGCGGGCCGGCTCGAAAGGCTACGGCTACCGGAGACGGTGCGTGTCGACGCCGGGGTCGAGGAAGTCGACGAGGTCGGCATCGCCTACGACCCGATGATCGCGAAGCTGATCGCCCATGGCGCGACCCGCGAGGAGGCGCTCGACCGCCTGCGCTCGGCGCTCGCCGAGACGGAGGTCGAGGGCCTCGTGACCAACCTCCCCTTCCTGCGCTGGCTCGTCGCGCATCCGCTCGTCCGGGCAGGTCACACCACGACGGCGTTCCTGGAGGAGAACCCGCCGCTGTCCCACCCGCCGCAGCGCGCGCCCGACCGGCCCTGGCGAGGAGCGTGGCGTGCGAACCTTCCCTCCCCGGGGCCTCGACCGCCGGCCACGATCGGGGCCTCTGCGCAAGATCACGGCCCGAGCCATGAGCAGAGCGCCGTCACCGCTCCGATGCCGGGCACGGTCCTGCGGCTCCTCGTCGCCGAGGGTGATCCCGTGCAGGCGCGCCAGCCGCTGCTCGTGCTCGAGGCGATGAAGATGGAGACGCCTCTCACTTCACCGTACGACGCGGTGGTGCGCGCCGTCCACGTCGCCGAGGGCGACCGCGTCGGGGGAGGCGCTCTACTGCTCGAGCTGGAGGAGTGACCCGAGCCGCTCGCGGACCCGCTCGGCCATGACGACGATGCCCTTCCGCTCGTAGCGCTCGAGCGCCTGCTCGAACTCAGCGCGCGGATCCTCGCCCGCCAGCTCCAGGACGTCCCCCAGATCGAAGAGCGCATCCGCCTTCTGTTCGAGCATGTCGGTCTTCTCGCCGATCTCGATCGCCTCACGTGCCAGCCGCTGTGCCTCGGCATGCTCTCCGCGTCGGGCCAGCACCTTCGCCCGCACCTGGCGCCAGAGCATCTGCGTAATCGCGTCGTCGCTTGCGCCGAGCTCGGCCGCCCGGTCGGCCCACGCGTCTGCCTTGTCGAGCTCACCGAGCTCGCAAAACGCCTGTGCGAGCAGGCCCGCCGCGGTCGAGTAGAAACCCTGCTCACCCAGCTCCTCGTAGATCCTGCAACCTTCTTCCCCGAACTCGACCGCCCCCGCGGGATTTCCCGCGAGGAGCTCGACGTAGACAGAGTCGTGGCCGAGAGTGTTCGCGACCCGCATCTGCACTCCCTGCTCGGTCAGCTCTGTACGAGCTTGCGCGAGGATCTCTCTCGCCTCCTCGAACCGTCCGAGACCTGCGAGCGCGCGCGCTCGAAAGAGCCCGAGGTCCGAGAAGGCGTGGGTTTCCTGCGCCTCCAACCATTCCAGAAGCTCCAGCAGCGTCGAGGTCCCGTAGAAGAGAAAGCTCGCACGCCACCCGAGAAACCTGTAGGGCAGTCCAGCGCGCTGCGCGTGCGCGGCTGCGCGCTCCACCGCGTTCGCCCCTCGATCCATCTCCGCGTGCATGTTGGCGACCTGGCCGAGCGAGCGATATGCGATGTACAGGGCGAAGTTGTCGTCTGCCGCCTCGAAGACCGGGAGCGCCTGTTCGATCAGCACCTCCAGCTCTTCCGTGGCTCCTTCCGGCTCGAAGAAGGTTCGGTACATCGCCTCTCGGATCCGGCCGCAGAGCTCGGCGACACGGTCTCCTTCCGCGGAGCCGCGCTCGACGAGGGAGCGGACCCGCGCGACCGCCTCATCGCCCCTGCCTGTCCAGAACAACGCCTCGGCCAGTTCGCTCTCCAGCGGAAGGTCGACCTCGTGGGCCCCGAGGAGGGCAGCGCCTCGCTCGAGCAGGTTTGCGGAGGCGCGCTCGTCGCCACGATGTCGCGCTCGATGACCGGCAGCAGCCAGGCGTTTCCGAGCGGTGGCTGCCAGGCGGTCGTCGGGAGGCAACCCGAGCTCGGCGCGGTATCGGCACGCCTGCTCGAGGTGGTAGCCGAGAATCTCGTCCAGCTCGACGAGATCTGCGCCGTGCTCCTCGAGCCAAACGGCGAAGCGTTCGTGCAGCTCGGCGCGCTCTGCCTTCGGCAGGGCGTCGTAGGCGGCGTCGCGGATGAGCAGGTGGCGGAAGCGGAAGGCGTCCTCGCCCGGAAGCTGCGGCTTGTCCGGGCGGACGAGCTCCTTTCGCACGAGGGCGGTCAGCCGCGTCGTCACCTGCTTCTCCTCCGGCGCGAGCGCCTGCACGGCTCCTCGGTGAAAGACACGCCCCTCCACGGCGCCCCGCTCGAGCACGCCACGTTCCGACGCGTCGAGCTGGTCCAGCCTTGCAGCGAGCAGCGCCTGGATTGTCGGGGGCACGGTGACATCGTCCGCGGTGGACTCGCGAGCGAGAGCGACCATCTCCTCGACAAAGAGCGGGTTTCCCTCGGCGGCATTCACGACCCGGCGCTCGACGTCATCCGGGAGCTCGCCGGCAAGAGACTCGATCAGCTCCTCCGTTTCGCCGGGAGAGAGCGGCTCCAAGAGGACATTGGTCGCATTCAGCTTGCCGCCCGCCCATGCGGGCCGCCGGTCGAGCAGATCGGGCCTCGCCATGCAAAGAAGCAAAAGGGGAGCGTCACGAGACAGATCGGAGACGTGCTCGACGAGATCGAGAAACGTCTCCTCGCCCCAGTGCACGTCGTCGAAAACGACGACAAGCGGCCGTGACTCCGCAACCGCTTCCAGCAGCTTCCGGAATGCCCACGCGATCTCGTCCGACGACGTTGCGGCAACCTCTTCCCCGAGCATGCTCGCGAGGGACGTCTTGGCAGCCGGGTCGAGCTCCACGTCGGGGAGCTGCTTGACCACCTCCACCACAGGCCAGTAGGTGATGCCCTCGCCGTACGGAAGGCACCGCCCCCTGACGACGGTCGCGTCCACCCGTTCGAGGAACTCGGCCGCCAGACGGGACTTGCCCACTCCGGCGTTCCCGAGGACCGTGAAGAGCTGGCACGAACCGTCGCGCACGGCCTGGTCGTAGGTGTCTCGTAGGCGACGCAGCTCGGTCTCGCGCCCCACCATGGGCGCCTCGCCTCGGCGCTCTGCCGCCTCGCGGAGGGCGACGAGCCTGAAGGCGGAAATCGGCTCTGACTTGCCCTTCAGATCGAGCGGCTCTGCCGCCTGGACCTCGACCGCGTGCTGCACGAGCTGGAACGTGTTGGCGCCGATCAGGATCTCTTCGGGCTTTGCGGCCTGTTCGAGCCGGGCGGCGACGTTGACGGCGTCGCCGGTGGCGAGCCGCTCCTCGGTTCCCGTGACGACCTCCCCCGTGTTGACGCCGATCCTGGCCTGGACGCCGAGCTCGGGCAGGGCGTCGCGCATCTCGAACGCTGCGCGGACAGCACGTAGAGCGTCGTCCTCGTGCACCTGCGGGACGCCGAACACGGCCATGACCGCATCTCCGATGAACTTCTCCACCGTGCCGCCGTGCGACTCGACGATCCCCTTCATGCGCTCGAAGTAACGCGCGAGGAGGGCTCGGAGCGCTTCCGGGTCGGTCGACTCCCCGAGCTCCGTCGAACCGGTGACGTCGCAGAAGAGGACGGTGACGGTCTTGCGCTGCTCGCGGGCGGTCGGGACGGCCTCCAGCGCAGCCCCGCATGAGTCGCAGAACTTCGCTTCCTCGCGGTTCTCGGCTCCACAGACGGAGCAGACGGTCACGTCGTCAGCCTACGACCCCCGCTCTCCGACCGCAAGCAGAGGGCAGAATCGGCGCGTGAGGCGCGAATCGAGGAAAGCCTTTGCACCGCTCGCCGAGCGCGAGTTCCGCCTGCTCTTCGCCGGGCGCACCATCTCGATCGTCGGCAACTCGTTCGCCTCGGTCGCGCTCGCCTTCGCCGTCCTCGACGTAACGGGATCGAAGGCCGACCTCGGGTACGTGCTCGCCGCCCGCTCGGTCCCCCAGGTTCTCTTCCTGCTCGCCGGGGGCGTCTGGGCCGACCGGCTGCCACGCCACCACGTGATGGTGGCGTCCAACCTCGCGAGCGGGGCAAGCCAGGCCGCGCTCGCCGCGCTGCTGCTCACCGGCAGCGCAGGCATCGGCGAGCTGCTCGCGCTCGCGGCCATCAACGGCACGAGCTCGGCCTTCTTCTTCCCGGCCTCGACAGGGATCATTCCGCAGACGGTTCCAACGCCGATGCTGCAGTCCGCGAATGCGCTGCTCCGCCTCGGCCTGAACGGCAGCTTCATCGGCGGCGCCGCGCTCGGCGGGCTGGTGGTCGCCGCCTCGAGCCCGGGCTGGGCGATCGCAGTGGACGCCGCAACCTTCGTGCTGGCCGCGGTGCTCGTGGGCGCGATGCGGCTCCCCGCCTCTCTCCGCCTGGAAGGGTCGCGGTTCCTGGCCGAGCTGCACGAGGGTTGGCGCGAGTTCCGCTCGAGGACATGGCTCTGGGCGATCGTGCTGCAGTTCTCCGTCGTCAACGCAGCGGTCAGCGGGTCGGTGTACGTCCTCGGGCCCGTGGTAGCCAAGAGCCATCTGGGCGGAGCGGCTCCATGGGGCGGCGTGCTCGCCGCTGAGTCGATCGGCCTCGTCCTCGGCGGGCTCGCGATGTTACGGCTGCGCCCGCGGCGCATGCTGCTCGCCGCAACGTTGGGAATCTTCCTGATGCCGTTGCTGCCGCTCTCGCTCGCATTTCCGCTGCCACTCGCGGCGATCATCGGGTTCGCACTCGTCGGGGGAATGGGGATCGAGACCTTCAGCGTCCTCTGGGACACGACCATCCAGCAGGAGATCCCCGGGGAGAAGCTCTCTCGCGTCTCCTCCTACGACGCGCTCGGCTCCTTCGTGCTGATCCCACTCGGGCTGTCGGCGGCCGGTGCGGTCGCAGCGACGATCGGAACGCGCGCGACCTTCTTTGCCACTGTAGGGATCATCGTCGGCGCCACCGCACTCGTCTTGCTGGTCCGCGATGTGCGCACGCTCGAACGCCGATAAGGGGCTTCCCTCCGACCTCCAACTGTGATAGGTACAAAGGCCAGATGAATTGGCTTCGCGCCCACAAATGGATCCTGGCCGGAGTGCTTAGCGTCTTCGTGCTCGCCCTCGCGGTGATCAGCGCCGGCTACGCCTACGATCGCACCCACAACGACGTCATCGCCAAGGGCGTCCACATCGGCTCGGTCGACGTGGGCGGGCTCGACGCGCAGGCGGCTCGCGCGAAGCTGAAGAAGGCTTTCCGCCCGCTGCGCCGGTCACTCGTCCTTCGTCACGGCGACGGCCGGGTCGTGCTCACGCCGCGGCAGACGAGGGTGTCGGTGAACCTCGACGCCCTCGTCCACCAGGCCCTGTCCAGGAGCCGCCGTGGCTGGTTCATCCCGCGTGCCTGGCGCGAGGTCACCGGCGGCACGGTCAAGGCGAGGCTGACGCCGCGGATCCGGTACTCGTGGTGGACGGTCAGGCACACCGTAAGGCGCCTCCAGGATCGCCTCGACCGTCCCGACAGGAACGCGAAGCTGATCCCGACCTTCGACCGCCTGACCCTCGTCAAGGCCCGCTACGGCCGCGAGGTCGAGAAGCACCGCCTGCACAGCATGATCCGGACGTCGCTCATCTCCAGGCATTCGAGCCGAATCGTCAGCTTCAGCACAAATACCCGTCCTACATCACGATCGACCGCGGCGCCTTCACCCTCCGCGTCTACCACAACCTCGAGCTCGTGAAGAGCTACCCGATCGCCGTCGGCCAGGCCGGTCTCGAGACGCCGGAGGGTATCTACCCCATCCAGGACAAGCAGATCGACCCCTCGTGGCACGTGCCGCTGAGCTCGTGGGCCGGCTCGCTCGCGGGCCAGGTCATTCCACCGGGGCCCTCGGACCCGCTCAAGTCCCGCTGGATGGGCCTGTTCAACGGGGCCGGGATCCACGGAACCGCGGAGACGTGGTCGGTCGGCCATGCCGTCTCGCACGGCTGCGTGCGGATGCTCATTCCCGACGTGATCGACCTGTACGACCGCGTCGAGGTAGGAACGCCGGTCTACATCGGCGACTAGCCCTTCCGCTAGGCGGGCGCCTCTTCGCGCAGAGCCTCGAGCCGCGGGCGCACCTGCGCGACCATCGCCAGGTTCTTCTTGCGCTCATAGCGCTCGAGCGCCTGCTCGAGCGCGGCGGCGGCTTCATCGGTACGACCGGCGGCCTCGAGCACCTCGGCAAGGTCGCAAAGCGCGTCGCCCTGGTAGTTGAGCCCGTCGGTCCGGTCGATCAGCTCCACGGCTTCGTCAACGACTGCCTTCGCCTCGGCGTGTTCGCCGCGGCTCGCGTGAACGAGCGCCTGAACCTGCCGCCAGAGCGCCTGCCCCAACACGTTCCGCCGAACGTCGAGCTCGCGTGCGAGCCGCGCGTACCGCTCGGCCTCGTCATAGCGTCCGAGCGCGCAGAGCTCACGGCCCAGCATCGGTGCCACTGAGGATAGGTACATGCGCTGGTCGTGCTCCTCGAGCAGATCGCACAACCGGCGCACGTGGCCGGCAGCGGCCTCGTGGTCGCCTGCAAAGACCGCGATCTGCGCCGGTATCCACTCGAACCAGTTGGCTCCCATCAGCTCGCGGAGCCGGTCGTTTGCCTCCCGCAAGATCGGCGACGCCTCCTCGAAGCGGCCGAGCATCGCGAGCAGCCAGGCGCGCACCAGCAACGCCCGGGGGCGTGGGTTCTCGGGAAGAAGGGCGTCAAGCATTCGCAGCGCCTCGTCCGCCGGCCTCGAACCGGAGGCGAGTGCTAACTCATGGGCAGCTTGCGGAGCAGAGGGTTGTCCGGCGAGCCGGGCGTGGCGGAGGACCTCTTCTCCCGCCTCCGCCCAGTCGTCCCAACGGCCGCGGAAGTTGGCGACCCCGTACCCGAGCACCGACCAGGCGTGCACGAGGCCGGCGTGGTCCCCGGCCTGCTCGAGAAGCGGTAGCGCCTTGCGTGCAAGCGTCTCTAGCTCGTCGACATCCGGATTGGGCGCAAACCACGAGTGGTGGAACGCCTCCGCAGCACGAGCGAGCGCCTCGCCGGCCTCGTCGCCGGCGACGCGGGCCCGCTCGGCCGCCCCGTCGGCAATTGCCGCGGCCTTCTCAACATCTGGCCAGACCGCTCTCGCGAGGTCGAGCTCGAGCGCGACATCCAGCCGCGAGGGCCGCGTCAGCTCGAGCGCGCGCCCGAACAACGCGGCAGCGGCGGCCTCGTCTCCACGAGAGAGCGCGCGCCGGCCGGCTGCCGCGAGTCGTTCGCCCGCCCGCTCCGCCAACGCGTGGTCCGGCTTGCCGAGCTCGGCTTTGTAGCGAGCGGCCTGCTCGAGGTGGTAGCCGAGGATCTCGTCCAGCTCGACGAGCTCGGCGTGCTCCTCCAGCCAGGCAGCGAAGCGCTCGTGCAGCTCGGCCCGGGTCGCCTTGGGAAGCGCCTCGTAGGCGGCGTCACGGATCAAGAGGTGGCGGAAGCGAAAGCCGTCCTCGCCGGGAAGGAGGGGTTTGTCGGGGCGGATCAACGCCTTGCGGACGAGCGAGGCAAGCCGCGGCGTCACGTCGCCGCCTCCTGAGAGCGCTTGCACCGCCCCGCGGTGGAAGGTCTCGCCTTCGATCGCGCCCCGCTCGAGCACGGATCGCTCTGACGTCTCGAGCTGATCGAGGCGGGCGGCGAGGAGCGCCTTCAGCGACGGCGGAACGGCGACGTCGCCTTCCGACTCGCGCGCCATCGCCACCATCTCGGTGACGAAAAGAGGGTTTCCGCCCGAGGTACGAACGATCCTTTCCCGAAGCTCGTCGCCAATCGTTGCCGGGATCAGCTCGTCGACCTCTTGCTCCGGCAACGGCTCGAGCCGAAGCGCGACCGGCCACTGCGGCCGGCGCTCTGTCAGCTCCGGTCGCGCCAGGCAGAGGAGCAGAATCGGCGTCCCGCTCGAGAGGAGAGCGACGTGCTCGACGAGGTCCAGGAAGGTCTCCTCCGCCCAATGGATGTCGTCGAACAACACTGCGATTGGCGCCTGCTCCTCGAGCAGCTTGCGAAAGGCCCAGGCGATCTCCTCCGCCGAGGTCCCCTCATCGGTCTCGCGAAGGAGCGAGCGGATGGAAGCGGCGGCGGCGGGATCGGTGGGAAGGCCGTCGAGCTGCTTGACCACCTCCACGACCGGCCAATAGGTGATCCCCTCCCCGTACGAAAGGCAGTGGCCGCGCACGACATGCGCGCCGGCGCCCGAGAGGAACTCGGCCGCGAGCCGCGACTTGCCGACTCCTGGGTCACCCGTGATTGTGACGAGCTCGCATTTCTGTTCCTCGAGGGTGCGCCGCCACGCTTCTTGCAGCGTCTCCAGCTCGCGCTCTCTGCCGGCGAACAGCGTTTCGTCGCTTCGCCCGGAGGCCCGCCCCGCGGAGAGCAGGCGGTGGGCGGGCACCGGTTCGGCTTTGCCCTTGAGCTCGAGCGGCTCGATCGGCTCGCCTTCGACCGCGTCGCGGACGAGCGCGAGGGTCGATTCGCCGATCAGAACCTCGCCCGCTTGCGCCGCCTGCTCCAAGCGGGCGGCGACGTTGACGGCGTCCCCGGTCACGAGGCGCTCCTCGGTTCCGGTCACGACCTCTCCGGTATTGACCCCGATCCGAGCCTGGACGCCGAGCTCAGGGAGCGCATCGCGCATCTCGAGCGCTGCACGGCAGGCGCGTAAGGCGTCGTCCTCGTGCAACTGGGGAACGCCGAAAACAGCCATGACCGCATCGCCGATGAACTTCTCCACCGTGCCTCCGTGCGACTCGACGATTCCTTTCATACGCTCGAAGTAACGGGCCAGGAGCGCCCGCAGCGCCTCTGGGTCGGTCGACTCCCCCAGCTCGGTCGAGCCGGTGACGTCGCAGAAGAGGACGGTGACGGTCTTGCGCTGCTCGCGGTGCGGCGCCTCCGCTTCGGCAGTTGCCCCGCACTCGGGGCAGAACTTGAACGGCTCAGGGCTCTCGTGCCCGCAACTCGTGCAGACCGTCACACAACGGAGCCTAGTCCGCGGCGAGCCCGGTGCGCGCGGTGGCAAGGCGCTGCGCGATCACGGCATCCGCCGCTTCCGCGCTCGGGGCATGGCCTGTCACCGCCGCGATGAACTCGTCCCGCTCGAGCGCGTACAGCTCGGTGTCGGTGCGGGCGGCGACCGTGGCTGTCCTGGGAACGTCCCGCAGGAGCGCGATCTCGCCGAAGTGGTCGCCCGGGCCGAGCGTCCGCACCGTGGCCCCGTCCACCGTTACCTCGAGCGAGCCGTCGGCGACGAGGTAGAAGCGGTCGCCGGTCTCTCCCTCGCGCACGATCGTCTCGCCCGACGCGGCGCTCACGGGAATGAGCTCCCGTGCGATCCGCTCCATCTGCGCCTGTGGGAGTGGCGCGAAGATCGAGCTTCCGCGCAAGAGCGCGAGTTCCCGCGTCGGCAGCGCGTAGGCGCGGTCGATCGCGCCCAGCCGGTTCCAGAACAAGATCCCGAGCACCGGCAGGAGCGATCCGGTCGCGATCAGGGCTCCGCGCGTGCCGATCCAGCTCACGAGCGACGGAGCGATGATCGCTCCGATTCCCATCGCCCCGATGATCAGGCTCTCGACGGCGCCGAAGACGCGTCCCAGGACCTCGTCCGGAACGGCGCGCTGGAGCAGCGTGGGCGCGGCGACCTCGACGAGCGTATCGCCGATCCCGATGAACGCGATGAGGACGAGCGCCGCCGCCTTGCTCGGCCAGACGCCGATCAGGATCAGCGGAACGCCCCAGAGCAGCGTCCCGATCGCGAAATCGGAGGCGAGCTTCTGACGCGCGACGAGCGCGACCGTGAGCCCGGCGCCCAGGAGGCCTCCGATCCCGAACGCCGAGTTGAGGTAGCCGACGCCCGAGGTCCCGAGGCCGAGCAGCCGGATCGAGGCGACGACGATCAGGACGCCGAGCGCACCGGCGACAATCGTCTGCGCGCAGTAGAGACCGGTGAGCAGGCGAAGCTTGGGCTCGGCCCCGATCGTGCGGAAGCCCGCAAACGCCTCGCGCAGGATGCGGGCCTCCTCCCCAGGCTCGGGCACGTGACGGGGCGGTGGCTCGGCCCTGATCCGCGCGACGAAGTAAGCGGAGAAGAGGAACGTCCCCGCCGTGATCGCGAAGACAACCTCGACGCTAGTCGCCGCGAGGAAGATTCCGCCGAGCGCCGGCCCGGCAAAGCTCCCGATCGCCGCGATCGTGCTCATGGCGACGTTGGAAGCGGTCAACTCTTCGGGCGTGCGCGACACCGAGGGAAGGAGCGCCGACTGCGCCGGCCGGAACGTCGTCGAAAGGACGGTGACGAGGCCGGCAAGCACGTACACGGCTCCGGCGGGAAGCGAGAAGACGACTGCGAGCGCCGCGCCGGTGAGCGCGACGGCACGCGTCAGGTCCGCGAACAGCATCACGCGCTCGCGGCGGAACCGGTCGGTGAGCACCGCGGCGAAGGGCGCGATCACGGCGGCCGGGATGACGCGGATCAGGGCGACGAGCCCGACCGCTCCGGCTCCGCCGGCGGCGTAGGCGAAGACGGCCACGGCGACGACGTACATCCACTTCCCGGTCTCGGAGGCCGCCCAGGCGAGCTCGATCCGGCGCAGATTGGGGTTGGCGAAAACCGACCGAAAGGCGGTCAGCGACTCGGATAGCTGCTCCCGCACCGACCCTGCCACGGACGGAGAATTGCACTTTTCTTTGAAAGGAGGGAAGATCCAGGTGCGGATCACCGTCTAGTACTCGACTACAGCAAGATCCCACCGAGAAGGAGGAAACATGGAGGACGAAGGCAGAGTCCAGGAAGGCACAGAGCCCGAGACCACCGAGGACGTCGAGGGTCATCGGCTCAAGGACGATCCCGAGCGCCACAAGGATCGCGCACGCGCCCGGAACGCCGATCGGCACAAGGATCGCGCGAAGAGCGACGAGCCGGATGTCGAGGCTCACCGGCAGCAGGCCGGACGCACTTCGGCCGACCGGACTTCGGCCGACAGAACTTCGGCCGATCGCACTTCCCACGATCGCCAGATCGACTGACTCGAGCGAAGAGAATCGTTTGAACGGGGCGGCAGATGCCGCCTCGTTCTATTTCTGCCTGAGAACTTCGTCCAGGGCAGCGAGCAGGCGCAGGCCCGCGTCGCGACGTTCGCCCTCGAGCTCGTCGAGGGCCGAGGCGACGCGGGCGACAAGGCCCAGGTCCTCGCCGCTCTCGGCGAGGACGGCCTGCGCACGGCGCGCGCGCTGCAGCAGGTCGAGCGCGATTGCCGCCTGGTTCCCGAACAACCCCAGGAGCTCCATCTCGTGCAAGGTGAACGGCGCCTTCCGATCGAGCACCTGGAGGACGCCGAGCGCGCGCTCTTCGTACAGAAGCGGAACCGACATCAACCCCTTCGGCACGTAGCCGGTCCCCTCGGCCGCCTCACGCGAGTGCCGAGGGTCCTTGCTCACGTCCTCGATCACGAGCGGCTGCCGGGTCGTGAGCGTCCAGCCGGCGATCCCGGTGCTCGAGGGAATCCGCCGGCCGACGAGAGTGTCGGCCCCCTCTCCGGCGACCGCCTCGAACACGAGCTCGTCAGCTTCCTCGTCCAGCAGCGTGATCGAGGAGGCCCTGGCGGCAAAGATGGCCCGCGCCACCTCGACGATCGACTGCAGAAGCGAGCGGTAGGACTCGTCCGACGAGAGGACTCCGGCCGAAACCGCCGCCCGCAAACGGTCTTCGTTCATGCGTCGCCTCCAACGTTGTTCGCCGTCAGATAGAGGACGCTCTTGAGCTGAAACGGCGTCAGCTCAGGATGCTTGTCGAGAACGAGGGCGCAGATCCCGGTCATGTGCGGCGTCGCGAAGCTGTTCCCGGTCACGCGGATTTCCTCGCCGT
>WNGB01032765.1_pt1 | contig 12813 bp, 13 predicted proteins | sample 5400681 | NCBI WGS metagenome assembly WNGB01 (sample SAMN13153367, study PRJNA577476) | soil metagenome | isolation source: 115 cm soil or saprolite under grassland replicate 2 | place: USA:California | collected 2016-06-15 | reverse complement strand
GCGGGACCGCATCGAGGCGAGGCTCGTGCGCCCCGGCTCGTAGAGCAGGTTTTCCGATGCCTCGATCCGCTGCTTGACCTGGGCGATCTGGTTCTCCAGGTACGCGAGACCGCTGGTGTCGTCGGCCGCTGACTTCTCGCTCAGGTACCCGACGAAGAGCCGCGCGAGCCGGTCGGCGATGGCCCGGGCCCCCTCCGGGCGGGTGTACTCGACCTTGATGTCCACGAGCCGGGTATCGCGCACGGGCTGCACGCTGACGATTTCCTGCAGCCAGTCGATCTCCGTCTCCCGCAGATGGGGATCGCTCGTACCGGAGGCGGCCGCGACGGCCTCCGACGCACCGTACGGCTCCTCGATGGGCAGGCCGGCGCCGCGCAGCTGGGCTGCGAGGCCCCGGAGAGACCCGCCGGCAGCGGCGTGCGCGAGCTCGGGCTCGAAGGGCGTGTGGTCGAGATCGGCGGCGAGCTGCCCGAGAAGCACCCGGCTCGTGATGAGCTCGGCGGCCGTGTACAGGGCCACGTTCTCGGATTGGTAGCTGCCGCTCGGCACCGACTGGCCCGTCCACGGGGAGCGGTCCGCGGGCCTCGGGATCTCGAGGCGGACCGTCGCCCGGTAGACCGGGGGCGTGAAGATGTTGAGGCACGCGGCCAGCGCCACGAAACCTGCGACCGACGCGACGACGATGATTTTCCCTCTCAGATCCACTCGTCCCAGCATGCGCGCACTCATGGCTTCCGGCCTCCGTTCGCTACCTGATATCTGCGTACCCCGACGGCCGCTTAGAAGCGGCGCCGCGGAACGTCGATCCGGTCGCCGCCGAGCAGGGGCAGGTCCTCCGCCTTGCCCTGCTTGACCTTGACCAGATCGACCCCGCCTGCGTTGACGCAGGCGCTCAGGGCCGTGGGTGCCTCCGGCAGGGGATAGACGCCGGGGTGCCTGACTTCCCCGAGGACGTAGACCCTGCCGCCGTACTCCTTCACACTCACGAGCACCTGGGGGCCGATGTAGTAGTCGCGAGCCAGGATCCCCTGGAGCCTCGCGACGATCTCGGAGGTCGGCATGCCTCCGAGACTGAATTCGCCGATCAGCGGGCAGGTGATGGTCCCGTCGGCCGAGACCGTCACGGTGAACGCCTCCTGCTTCTCGCCGCCGGCGTAATACGTGATCTCCAGCACATCGCCCGGGCTCACGACGTAGGACACCGCCTCGGGGTGCAGCGCCGCCGGGGCGGTCATGAGGCCCGCCGCGACGGCCAGTGCGATTGCGATCCGCTGGAACATCTTCGAGCTCCTCGAGCCGGTCGTGCACCCGGTGAAACCGCGTCCCGCGGCGCCTCACCGGCGCTCCGTCAGTCCAAAAGCGCGCTCAGCGCCACGTCGAGCCGAACCCGGCGAAACGCGTGCGCCCCTTCCTCTCCGGTTCCCTTCTGGCCCAGGTACGAGCACCCACCGCGCCCGGTCAGCCACGGCCGCAGGCGCCGAGCCAGCCATCCGGAGGCTCGGACGCTCGAGATCTCGCTCCCCGTGAAATGAAGGGGCGCAGTCCGCGTGCAGCTCGCCTCGCGAGCGACTCGCCTCGGGCCCAGGCGCGGCCGTCCCCTACGCGCCGGTTGATCTCGGCCGACATCGCGGTCGCGAGATCCCGCTCCAGCCGCCATTGCGTCGCCAGCACCGGGTCGCCGGCGGCGGGGCCGTGGAGCCCGACGATCAGCGCCGGACCCTGGTGTCGCACTCCGTCGCGGTACTGCAGGTCGGCGGGCCCGACCTCGAGCTCGCCGGTGAACCGGGGCGACAGGCGCCGGCGGACGCCGACGGACGCCATGCGCGACCGCACCGCCGTCGAGCCGCCGAGTTCGAGCTCGCGCTGATGCCAGCCGACGAACCACGCGTCCTCGCGGTGCTGGACCGGCAGGAACCGCGCGCTCCAGGACGACACCTGCGCGTCCTCGAACCCGCGCGCCGCGTAGGACCACCCCTCGGCGCGGTAGTCCCCTTCCGTGCGCCCCAGGCTCCCCTGGACCGATCCGCTCCATCGCGCGGCGTCACCGTCCACGAACACGGTCCGATCATCGACGTCCAGCAGATCGCGCGATCGCTCGTAGCGGCCTTCCACCATCACCCGCGACAGCTCCGACCACGCGCGTCCGACGTGGAGCGTGGCGAGGTCGGCCGTGGGCGTCCCGGCGTGGGACGGAGGCCGGTAGGTCGAGCCGTAGAATTCGTACCGCCGCCGCGCGAACGCCTGCAGCATCCAGTCACCGGGACCTGCGGTGAAACCGAGCTGTGGCGTGACCGTCCTCGCGACGAACTCCGCCGGCGGCCCGGTCGGAGTGCGGTGGTCGTCGAACCTCGCTCCGAGGGCCAGGCCCGGGGCCCACGTGCCCGCCGCGGCGCCGCTTGCGACCGCGCACAGCCCCGTGATCGCAAGCCCGCATGTCCGCTCGCTGAATCTCCACATGGCGTCTTCCATCCTCGTCGCCGGTCGGGTCAAGCGGGTACGCAGTGGCCGATCAGTTGCTCGCGGCCGATGGGGCCGCCGCTCTGGTCGAAGAACATCAGCCAGATCCACGGATCGCCGGGGAGACCGCCTTCGACGACCCTTTCGGGGAAGAAGAACATCGTCCCGGGGTGAACCAGCGGCACCTCGGCTGCGCCCTCTTCGATCCTTCCCCTTTCTCTAGGAGGGCTGAACCCAAGCCGCACGGTCACACCCCGGGTGTAGACCAGCTTGCCGTTCAGGCGGAGCTGCGGGCCGCCGTGTCCGGACCAACCCTGGGCGGCGAGCCACGCCACCGCGTTGACGTCCGCGACGAAGGAAACGTCCACCTGGCGGCTTCCATCCACGCACTCGCCGATGGATGTTTCCTCGTTGAGCGGGCGCCCCTCGCGGTCGAACAGACGCAGCGTCATCAGGGGACGCCGGGGCGCACCGCGCACTGTCTGCCCCGGTCGGTGCAACCGCTCGCCGGGAAGCACCAGCGGAATCTGCATCGCGACTTCGTGCGCCATCCGCTCGCCGCCCTCCGGCCGGTCGCGGAACGTGATGCGCGCCTGGAGTCCCGGCAGCACGAGGGACGCCTGCATCGAGATGATGGGCCCGAGGATGCTGCCGGACTCCGCCACCTGCAGAGTCGCCTCGAAGCGGGTGGGCAACGCGCACGCCACCGAGACACGCTGCTCCCACGGTGCGGTGGCGGCCGCGCTCGCCCCGGGCGGCACCAGGACTGGATGCCTCCTCGGTGTCTCAGTCATAGAGCATGCCCTCCGCGGATCGCCCCGGTCCTCGCGCCACGTCGACCGGTCCGCTCCCGTGAACAACTGCCCGCCGGACCGCGCGCGGAAGGGACGCGCGCGAATCGACGGAGCCGGGCCCGGCATCGCCCGCCCTTCCCGGGCGCCAAACCCCACTCCTGGTCGCGCGCGTCCGCTCCGCGTCGTCCTGTGATGAATCCCGCCCGCAGGCCCAGGGCGCCACCTGGACCGCGAGGCGCTCGGTTCCTCGATCTGCTCCCTGCATCACGTCTCCTCCACGGCCCGTGGCTCGTCGCTGCGCCCACCCCCGTCCACGAGAAAGGTAGGGCAGCTGCAGGTCGCGCCACTATTGGGAGTAGCGTGGAAAGTGGATTCGGGGAATTCCCCGACCGGAGGGCCGGGAATCGCCGGCGCGCGGGCCGGGGACACCCGGCCCGCGGCGGGTCAGACCTGGATCAGCCGGCTGCGGATGGCGTAGCGCACCAGGCCCGCGGTCTCGTGGATATCGAGCTTGGTCATGATGTGCGCGCGGTGGGTCTCGGCGGTCTTGAAGCTGATGCCGAGCGCGGCGGCGACTTCCTTCGTGGTCTTTCCCTCGGCGACCAGCTGCAGCACCTCGCGCTCGCGCGGCGACAGCGGATTGGCCACCAGCTCCTCGCCGCTCTGGTACGACTCGACCAGACCGCGCCAGAACCCCGGCGCCAGGTAGACCTCCCCGCGCACGACCTCGCGCAGCGCGTGGAGCAGCTCGGCGGTGGGCTGGCTCTTCAACACATACCCGCGCACCCCGGCGCGCAGCGCCTCGACCAGATAGGCATTGTCCTTGTGCATCGTCAGCACCACGACCCGGGAGCCGGGCGAGACGCGCAGCAGCTCGCGCGCCGCGTCCACCCCGTTGAGCCCCGGCATCGTGATGTCCAGCAGGGCGAGTTCGGGCTGCAGGCGCCGGCCCAGGCGGATGGCCTCCTGGCCGTCGGCGGCCTCGCCCACCACCTCGAACTCGGCCGGCGGAAGCAGCGCCTTGAGCCCTTCGCGGAACAGCTGGTGGTCATCGGCGATCAGCAGGCGGGTGGGCATGGGTCACCTCGAGTGGGACGCAGACCACAAGTTCGCAGCGAACCTTCGCTGCCATCCGTGGAGAACCCTAGGCGGAGCGGTCCCCCGCCACCATGGGGAGTAGCGTGGAAAGTGGGCTCGGGGAATTCCCTGACCCGGGGCCGGGAGCCTCCGGCACGCGGGCCTGAGACGCCCGACCCGCGGCGGGTCAGACCTGGATCAGGCGATTGCGGATGGCGTAGCGCACCAGGCCCGCGGTCTCATGGATGTCGAGCTTCGCCATGATGTTCGCGCGGTGGGTCTCGGCGGTCTTGAAGCTGATGCCGAGCGTGCCGGCGATTTCTTTCGTGGTCTTTCCCTCGGCGACGAGCTGCAGCACCTCGCGCTCGCGCGGCGACAGTGGATCCAGGACCATGTCCTCGCCGTTCTGGTACGACTCGACCAGCGTGCGCCAGAACCCCGGCGCCAGGTAGACCTCGCCGCGCGCGACCTCCCGCAGCGCGTGGAGCAGCTCGGCGGTGGGCTGGCTCTTGAGCACGTACGCGCGCACCCCGGCGCGCAGCCCCTCGACCAGATAGGCGTTGTCCTTGTGCATGGTGAGCAGCATGACCCGCGAGCGGGGCGAGACGCGCAGCAGCTCGCGCGTCGCATCCACCCCGTTCAGGCTGGGCATCGAGACGTCGAGCAGCGCGATGTCGGGCTGGAGGCGCCGCGCCAGGCGGATGGTCTCCTGGCCGTCGGCCGACTCCGCCACGACCTCGAACTCGCCCGGCGGAAGCAGGGCCTTGATCCCCTCGCGAAACAGCTGGTGATCGTCAGCGATGAGCAGGCGAGCGGGCATGGGTGACCTCGAGCGGGACGCGGATCAAGAGCTCGGTGCCGCGTCCCGGTTGGGAAGAGACCTCGAGCGCTCCGCCAAACGGCGCGAGGCGCTCGCGAATACCGTCGAGGCCGAAGCCGCCTCCCGCCGCGGCGGTGGGCACGGCGCGCGGATCGAAGCCGCTCCCGTCGTCGCGGACGTGGAAGCCGACGTCGGACTCGCCGCGCTCGACCTCGAGCACGACGTGCGAGGCGCGGGCGTGGCGCGCCACGTTGCTGAGCGCTTCCTGCGCGACGCGGTAGAGCGCCACCTCGATCTTGGGCGGCAGGCGCCCGCCCGTGGATCCCTTCACCGTCACCGCCAGGCCCGAGCGCTTCGCCACGCCCTCGCCCAGGAAGCGCAGCGCCGGCATGAATCCCAGATCGTCGAGGATGCTGGGGCGCAGCTCGTGCGCGATGCCCCGGAGCTGGTCCTCCACCTGGTGGAGCAGTTCCACGGCCCGGCCGAAGTGCTCCTCCCCGGCGCCCGAGACGTGGGGGCGCACCCGCTCGAGCGCGAGGTAGACGGTGACCAGCAGCTGCCCCGCCTGGTCGTGGAGCTCCCGGGCGATCCGGCGCGCCTGCTCCTCGCGCCGCTCGTCGAGCTGACGCAGCGTCTGGTTGGCCTCGCGCGAGCCGCGGTAAGCCATTTCGAACGGCGAGAGGCACTCGAGCAGGAAGTCCTCCACGCGCCGCTCGAGCGCTCCCCTCGGCACGTCGCCGGCGTCCAGAGCCTGGCGCGAAACCCGCCACAACATCACGGCCACGTCCATGACGCCGAGACCCTCGGCCAGCGCCTCGCGTCCGAACTCGTAGGCTTCGCTCAGCGAGAGCTCGTCGCCCGCTTCGAGGTGCCGGCGCAGCCGTCCGAGGCAGCGCTGCTCGAGCTCGTGGGACAGACGGCTCATGCCGATCCTCCGCGGTAACGCGCCACCACCACCAGCGCGTCGTCGGTGCCGCTGCCGTGCTGCGCCAGGATCCGCTGCGCCGCCCGCTCGGGCGCCTCGATGACTCTGAGATCGGAAGCGAAGTCCCCGCGGATGCCGTCGGTCGCGAACACCAGCGTGTCGCCCGGGCTCACCGGCACGATCAAGGCCAGCAGGGTCGGGAGCTGCCGACCCACCACTCCGGCGCGCAGCAGCAGCTGCTCCTGCGCCGGGCTCGCCTCTCGATCCGCCCGCTGCAGCACGCCCTCGACGTTCCCGATGCCGATCCAGGTCATGGCGTCGAGACCGCCGTCGATCCAGGCGAGGCTCAGGGCCACGCCCCGGGTCCCCTCCAGTCCCTCGTGGCAGCGTCGCAGCGATCGCATCGGGTGCTCCCCCACCGACTCCTCCAGCAGCTCGAGCGCCCGCCGGGCCGCCTCGACCGCCTCGGGGCCGTGCCCCACTCCGTCGGCCACCGCGATCAGTGCGCCCTGCCGCAGTGGACGGACCAGGCACATGTCGGCGCACTCCTCGCCGGGGCCGAACGGGCGCGACGCCTGTCCCCACTCCAGCCACTTCTTGACCGTGACCCGTGTGCCTGTGCCTCCGTTGGAGCTGATCTCGAATTCGTCCATCAGTCGCCGCACCCCCGGGAGCCCGAGCCCCAGGCGCCCGGAGGTCGAATAGCCGTCCTGCATCGCCCGCGTCACGTCGGGAATGCCAGGCCCCACGTCGTGGGCCACCACGGACAATCCCCGCCGCTCGCCCCGCTCGATGGGCACGAGGATGATCTCGCCGCGCTTGGCGTAAAGCAAGATGTTGCGCGCCAGCTCCGAGATCGCGGTCGCGACCAGGGTCGCCATGGCGGGCGCGAAGCCGAGCTGCGCCGCCAGGGCGCGCCCGCGCATCCGCGCGGTGACGATGTCGGTGTCCGACTCGACGCTGACGCGCGCCTCCTCCAGGACTTCCACCGGCTTCATCCGCCAGCTCCACGTGGATTCATCGGCTAGGAACAGCCCTTGCGCGACGATTGAGATAGTCAAGGCCTTCCTCCAGGTCGAGCGTCGTCGTGACCCCTTCCAGCGACAGACCCATGTGGACCATCGCGAACGCCACATCCGGCTGGATGCCGACGATCACGGTCTCCGCGCCCCGCAGCCGGATCATGTGCGCGACGTCGCGCAGCGTCCCGGTCGCGAACGAGTCCATGACGTCGAGGGCGGTCACGTCGATGATGACGCCGCGCGACCGGGACTTTCCCACCTGCTCCACCAGCGCGTCGCGCAGCTCGACGATGTCGGCGTCGGTCAGCGCCGACTGGATCGTCGCGATGAGGAAGGGCCCCTGCTTCAGGATCGGGACTTGCATGGGATCGAGCCCCCGGGCGCCACGCCCGCGGCCTCACTCATGGTTGGGCTCCGGCACGGGGACGACCTTGTAACCGAGCACCCGCTCGGCCTCCTCGATGCCGCCCTGCAGATCGCCCACGGTGTTCATCTTGCCGAGATCCACTCCGATATTGACCAGCGTCTGGGCGATCTCGGGGGAGAGTCCGGTGACGATGACGCGGGCGCCGAGCAGGCGGGCCGCCTCGACCGTGAGCACCAGGTGGTTGGCGACGTTGGCGTCCATCGCCGCGACACCCGTGATGTCAATGACCACGACCTTGGCGCGATTGGCGCGGATCCCGCGCAGCAGCTGCTCGGTCAGCTGGCGGGCGCGCTGCGGGTCGATCAGCCCGATCATCGGCAGGATGAGCAGCCGCTCGCGCACCTGGAGCACCGGCGTGGAGAGCTCGCGCAGCGCCTCCTGCTGATCACGGATGACGCGCTCGCGCTCGCGGACGAAGCCCACCGCCACGGTGCTCGCGATCTGGTTCGCCGCCGGCTCGTAGGCGTCGAGCACGCGCGCGAGCAGCGCGGTCTCGGTGTGGTACTTGGCGAACAACGACCGCGCCAGCACGTCGCGCAGCAGCAGCACGATGCCGACCACTTCGTGGGTCTCGACCCCCCGCGGGATGATGCGCTCCGAGAGGTTCTGCGCGTAGGCCTGGAGGGACTCGAGCGTCCGGGTCTCGAGCGCCTCGACGTAGCTGTCGTACACCGAGGTGGCCTCGGCGAAGATCTCGTCCTTGGTCATCGCCGTCAGGAGGCGCGCCTCCGTGATGCGTCGCACCCACTCCTCGCGCAGCGGGGTGCGGTTCTGCGCGAGGTGCGCCACCAGCTCCCGCATCAGCGTGGCCGAGGAATCGGAAGCACGCTTGGTGTCCTTCTGCATTTCGACGATTCCCATGTTCCGTGTCCTCCTGCGAGTCTCGTTGTCGTCACGCTCTTTGGCCGCCATGGGATCGCGCCCTCTTGCTTCGAACCCCGCCTGATACGGGCGCGGCATCCCCTGTTCAGTCTGAGCCATCCACCGAACAGTGTACAAGTCACACTTGAACGGGACTTGAGCCGTGCAGGGTCAGGCCCCGTAAGCAATTGGCGGGGGGCCTCGCGGGGCGCCCGGGCGGTGAGCGGGCTCCGCGCGGCGACCTGGACCGGGCCGACGCGGGGTCCCGGCACGATGGGGATCGCGGGCGCATCCGGCGCCGGAGGGTCCTCGGGCGCGGGCTCTCCGAATCAGGTGTGCGACCCCGGCGGCATTCGCGAATTCGCGGTTGAGGTGCCGCCTCGCAGGGGGTTATGCTGAACGGGCCTTCGAGATTCGGCTCAGGCAGCGCGTGTCCGCGCCCGCCGATCCTCATTTCGGTGCGGGCGAGAGCGTATCGCCGCCACCCCGGCGCGCGCGAGTGTCTCTTCCCCAGGGACGGCGTCGCACAGGGTCCGAGACGATCGGTTCACTTCACCCAGCGCTGCTTTCGCGGCCCAGGAACGGAGCGACTCTCATGCACCCCGCCCAACCCAGACCCGCCCTCGCCCGCATCGCCCTCCGGGTGTCCCTCGCCGTGATGCTTTGCTCGATCGGGCTCGGGCTCACGCACTGCAAGCTCGTCATGGACAATCTAACTGCCCCACGCGTGACCTTCGAGAAGGCCAAGGACTGTCTGAAGGAATGCGAGCGGGCGCACCACGACGCCCTCGAGGCCGAGGAACGGCTTCACCACGAGAACAAGAAAGCCTGCCACAAGGACAAGGACGAGGACAAGGACAAGGACGAGATCAAGGCCTGCCGCGAGCGCGAGCACGACCGTCACGAGGCCGCCAAGAAGGCCATCAAGGAAGAATTAAAGCGGTGTCAGAACGACTGCCATCACCAGGGGGGCGGACACGGCGGGTGATGTGAGTCGGCGAGCCGCCTCGTCAGACTCGACGGGTCTCCCCGACGAGCGCCGGGCGCGACCGGCGTCGGGACGATCCGGAGCAGCTTCCCCGGTTCACGCCGCGTCCACGAACCGGCTCTCCTGCTCGGCGATGTGTCTCGGGATGGGGCGCTTCGCCTCCCGCGCGATGCGGATCTGCGCCTGGGTCGTGAAACCGCCTCGAATGCGACCGTTCATGCGGGACCGCGGGTCCGCCCGAGCGCATCGACCGCGTCCTTGGCGGTCTTGAGATCGACGCGGTGAATCTCGCGATAGAGCTTGATCGCGCCGATCTTCTGGCCCGCGCCCAGCAGCCGTTCGACATCGGCGTCCGTCCCGGCGCCGGGCGGCGGATAGAGCCCGGACTCGCGCGCCCGCTCCGACTGGGCGCGGCTCCAGGCGCCCAGCCCCCAGACGAGCAGGACCAAAACCGCGAGCACGTACCCGACCTTGATCGCCATCTCGTTCATGCGTTCCTCCCGGGCCGGCGTCGCGCGGCCGACCGCGCGCCGCTCACTGCTCGATGACCATCTTGAGGCTCTTCGAGAACCCCTGAGCCTCCATGCGGTAGACGTATACGCCCGGGGGCAGGGCCCGACGGTTGTCGCCGCGGCCGTCCCACGCGACCGAGTAGAGCCCGGGGTCGTGCCAACGGTCGACCAGCGTCGCGACGTGCTGGCCCTGGACGCTGAACAGGCGGATGGTGACGCGCCCTGCGCGAGCGCAGCTGTAGCGGATCGCGGTCCCCGCCACGGCCGGGTTCGGGGCGTTCTGCTCGAGCCAGTTGCGGTAGGCGATCGCGACGCCGGGGGCGACCTGGACGGTGATGATCAAGCCCGTGCCCGAGGCGGGCGTGGGTGCGGCCGCGGGCGCAGGCGGGGACGGCGGACTCCGCCGTACCGGCTCCTTCGCTCGGGCCCGGGAAGGCGCGGGCACGAGGGACGCCGCGTCCGGTCCCGGTGACGGTAACCGGCGTGCCGCCGGTGGTGTTCCCGGCCGCGGGGGCGATGGCGGAGACCGTGGGGGCGCCGCGGGCGCCCGCGGCCGAGAGCGCGAGCAGCACGGCAGCCATGACCGGCGCGGCACCGGCCGAACCCTGGCCGGTCCGGCGCCGGCGCGGTCCGATCCCGGGCGCTCGGGGGCCCGCGGGGGCGCCCCCCGAAGGGACGCCCGCCATGCCTTCTGAACGCATTCCCACCGCCAGTCCCCGGGTCGAGGTCGGTCGCGTCGCGCCGGCGGAGCAGCTCCGGGCCGCGAATCGGTCGGGGCTTTTGCAGGTCGCATGCCGTGACAATCCGGCCCATGGGCCGAGCTGGCCGCGGCCCCACGTTCGAGGTGGATTTACGGGGATTCGCGGCCGATAAAAAAGGTCGTCACCCCCCGCCTCCGGCCCGGCAGGCGCGAAGGAGCGCGATGGACCCGATACGTAACGCCGAACCCCAGCTCCGCGAGCTGGAGCGACGAGGCTACTGGAACTGGGTCGCGACCAGCCTGTTGCTGGGCGGGCTCTGCCTGTGCGTCGTGGTGCTCTTCGTCGCGCAGGAGGCGATGTCTCAACTGCCCGATCCGAGCACGGGAATCATCTTCGTCGTCGGCCTGTGCGGCAGCATCGCGCTCTTCTCGTTCTACGTGCTCCACAAGCAGCGCGCCATCGGGCGGCTGCGCACGCGCCTGTTCGAGGCGCAGATCCACGAAGCCCAGCTCCTGCGGGCGCGCGAGACCGCGATGGAGACCGCGCGTCTCAAGTCCGAGGTCCTCTCGCAGATCAGCCGCGAGATCCGCACCCCGATGACCGGCATCCTGGGTGCGGTCGAGATCCTCCTCGAGGGCGAGCTCACCCCGCGGCAGAGCCAGCTGCTGCGCACATCCAAGGCGTGCGCCGAAGCCCTCACCGGCCTGCTCAACGACATCCTCGATCTGTCGAAGATCGACCCCCAGAAGTTCGAGCTCGAGAAGATCCCGTTCAATCTCCGCGACTGTGTTGCCACCGCGATCCGGCCACTCGCGGCCCGGGCACAGCGGAAGGGGCTCGAGCTCGCCTGTCACGTCGCCGTGGGGGTCCCGGACCAGCTGGCGGGCGACCCGGGGCGCATCCGCCAGCTGATCAACATCCTGGTCGGCAACGCCATCAAGTTCACCCAGCGCGGCGAGGTGGTGGTGCGCATCGAGGCCGAGTCGGAGATGGATCGGAACGTCATCCTGCGGTTCTCGGTCACGGACACCGGCCCCGGCATCCCCACCGAGAGCCAGCAGGCGGTCTTCGGGAACGCCGTGCCGGCGAACGCGAGCACGCTCGGAGGGCACCCTGCGAAGCCGGGTCTGGCGGAGCCCGGCACCACGGGAACCGTGCTCCCGACGCCCGGCGTGCCGACCCCGGCGGACGCTTCCGCGCCGCGGAAGCCCGAGCCCATGGGCATCGGGCTCGCGCTCGCCTCGCAGCTCCTCACGATGATGGGGGGACACATCGGGGTCGAGAGCGAGCTGGGGAAGGGCAGCACGTTCTGGTTCACCGCACGCTTCACGCTCCAGACGCACCCGTCGATGGACCGGGCTCGCCGGCCCTCGGTCGACCTCAAGGGCCGCCGCGTGCTGGTGGTGGACGACAACGCGACCAACCAGTGGATCTTCGTCGAGATGGTGGAGGGCTGGGGCATGCAGACGGTGGCGGTCGCGGGCGCCGAGGCCGCCGTCGAGGTGCTCAAGCAGGCGCGCCTCTCCGGCACGGGCTTCGATCTCGCCCTGCTCGACCTGTCGCTCCCGGGAGCCGAAGGCCTGGCTCCGGCGGCCCGAATCAAGGCGGAACCCGAGCTGGCCGAAGTTCCCCTCATCGTCCTGACCTCGGCCGCCCAGCCGGGAGACGCGCGCCGCTGCCGGGATCTCGGCATCGCGGGCTACCTGCCCAAGCCGGTCATGGGATCCGATCTTCTCGGAGCCATGCGGGCGGTGCTGGGCGGCGGGGCGACGGACGGCGCGCGGCTGCTGGTGACCCGCCACTGGCTGCGGGAGAACCGCAGCCAGCACCGAATCCTGGTGGCGCAGAGCGACCCCGCACTCACCACCGTGCTGGCGCGCGCGCTCAAGCAGCGCGGACACCACGTCGTCACCGTGGGGGATTGCACCGGGGCGCTCGAGGCGGTCACCGCAGAGCCCTTCGACCTCGTGCTGATCGACACCGAGATGCCGGAGGCGGAACGCTTCGACCTCACCGCGGTCATCCGCGCCCGGGAACGCACCACCGGCGGGCCGCTGCCCGTGGTGGCGCTGGCCCCGTCGGACCGGCCGAAGCCGAGCGACCTGTGGGCCGGTCGCGGCATCGAGGCCTGGGTGCGCAAGCCGGTCCAGGTCGAGGAGCTCCTGGACACCATCGACCGCGTTGTTTCGGCGCACGAGTCGCCGGACGCGAACCTCGCCGCCGCGGCCT
>WNGB01037508.1_pt1 | contig 12814 bp, 13 predicted proteins | sample 5400681 | NCBI WGS metagenome assembly WNGB01 (sample SAMN13153367, study PRJNA577476) | soil metagenome | isolation source: 115 cm soil or saprolite under grassland replicate 2 | place: USA:California | collected 2016-06-15 | reverse complement strand
CGGAACGGGCAGGCGAGACGGGCTCCGGGCGCGCTCGACAAGTGACCCAGCGCGGTGTACCGTATGACCCTGCAGGCAGGGCCCGGCCGTACCTGGAAGGCACCGACATCACACGCCGAAGGAGGAGTCGCATGCGCACGTCCGTATTCCAACCCGTGCTGGCCGTTGCGCTCGTGGGGCTTGCGTGTAAAGGCCCCGATGACTTGAGTGCTGGGGCGACGAGCTTCCACGCCACGCTGACCACGGGCGCCGAAGCGACGGTAACGCCACCGATTGCTGACACCATCAGCACCAACGCGGCGGGCACCGCGACATTCACCGTCGCGCCCGGCGACTCCGTCGACTTCACCCTCACCATCAGCCCCGCCTTTCCGGACAGCATCCTCTTCGCACACATCCACCAGGGCGCGGCAGGCGTCGCCGGCTCCGTGCGGCTGAATCTGTGCGGGACGACGGGCCTGCCGCTGTGCCCGGCGCACTCAGGAACGCTGAGCGGCCGGAGGACGGTCGTGGCGGGAGGCATCACGTTCGCCGCGCTGCTCGCGGCGATGCGAAGCTTCGGGGCCTATGCCAACGTGCACGGATCCACCCACGGAGGTGGAGAGATTCGCGGCCAGATCATCCCGGACGCGCCGTGACGGCCAGCCGGTCCCGGACGTGACGAGAGGCCGGGAGCCGTCCCGGCCTCTTCTCGTCACGGGACGGCCTGCTTGACGCGCCCCCCGCGGACGGTTAAAACCCCTCCCCTGCTTACCTGGGATTGCGTTGGTGCCGCGTTTCGTTGTCGTTGTCGGGGAGGTCGCAGCCCTCTGCAGCGTGCTGCCGCGGCTCTCGGTTTCGCAGCAGCGCGACACCAGCACTGCTGAGCCGCGCGACAGCCTCAGGGTCTACACGCTCCCGCCGGCCGTGGTGTCCGTCACGCGCGGCAATCCACCGCTCGGCAAGATTCCGCAGGCGGTCCACCTGGTCGAGCAGCAGCTGATCAACCGGGCGCGGCCTAACTGGGGATTGGACGAGGCGCTCGCCACCGTTCCGGGCGTCTATGCCGCGAACCGCTACAACTTTTCGCTCGACCAGCGGATCTCGATCCGGGGCTTCGGGGCGCGCTCGGCGTTCGCGGTGCGGGGGATCAAGGTGCTGCTCGACGGGATCCCGCAAACGCTGCCGGACGGCCAGGGGCAGCTCACCAACCTGGAGCTTGGCGCCGCCGACCGCATCGAAGTGCTGCGGGGGTCGTCGTCGGCACTGTTCGGTAACGCCGCGGGCGGCGTGATCAGCATCTGGACCGACCCCACACCGCCGCGCCGGTACTCGCAGGAGGTCCGCTTCGCCGGCGGGACGTTCAACCGGCACGACCTGAACGTCTTCGACCCCTACTCGGGGCAGACCTGGTACAAGTGGCAGTCCAGCACGGGCTTCCGGCTGGGGGAAGGCAGCGGGCTCGTGACCGCATCGCAGCTCGCCTTCAACGGGCAGCGCCAGCACAGCCGGGCGGAGCTGCGCAACTTGAACGGGCGCTTCCACACGCCGCTGGCGCCGGGGTGGTCGTTGTCCGTCGTGGCCGAGTACGGTGACGATCCGCGCGCCGACAATCCCGGCGCGCTGACCGCCGCCGAGCTCGCGAGGAACCCGGACTCGGCGGCCGCCATCAACCTCACGAGGCGGGCGGGCAAGGACATCTCGCAGGGCCAGGCCGGCGCGACGGTGCGGCGGCAACTCCCGGGCGGCGGCGAGGCGACCGTCACCCTCTTCGGCCTGACGCGCGACCTCGCGAATCCCACCACGTTCGCCTACATCGACCTCGAGCGCCGCGCCTACGGGGCGCGCGCGCTGGTCACGCGGCCGTTCCCCGTCGCCGGGCTGTCCCAGCGCCTCACGGCGGGGATCGACGTCCAGCGGCAGCGCGACGACCGCAAGAACTTCGGCAACAACGCCGGCCAGCCCGACACCGTGCGGCAGCTCTCCCAGCTGGAGCGCGTCACGGAGGTCGGCCCGTTCGCGCAGAGCGCGCTGGACGTCACCCGGCGGGTGACCCTGACGGCCGGGCTGCGGTACGACTGGGTGAGCTTCCACGTCCAGGACCGGCTCATCGCGCCGCCCGCCAACCCGGACGACTCGGGCCGGCGATTGATGCGGGCGCTGTCCGGCTCGCTCGGGGCCAGCGTCGCGCCGTCCGACGCGGTGACCGTCTACGCCAACGTCGGCACCTCGTTCGAGACGCCGACCACGACCGAGCTCGCGAACCGGCCCGACACGGCCGGTGGATTCAACCCCGCGCTCGAGCCGCAGAAAGCCGCGAACGTCGAAGTGGGAGTGCGCGGCCACTGGCGCGGCCGGGTGAATTATTCGGCGGCCGTCTATCAGGTGAGCGTGCGCGACGAGCTGATCCCGTATCAGATTCCCTCGTCGCCCGGGCGCGTGTTCTTCCGGAACGCGGGGCGCTCGCGCCACCGGGGCGTCGAGCTGGGCGCGACGGCCGAGATCGCTGCCGGCCTCAGCGCGATCGCGAGCTGGACGTACTCCGACTTCGTGTACACGAGCTACGCGACCGGCGGCCACGACCTCGCCGGGCGCGAGCTGCCGGGCATCCCGCAGAGCTGGCTCCACCTCCTGTTGCAGGCACGGCCCGGGTTCGCGCGGGGGGCGTGGGTCGAGCTCGAGGAGACCCAGTCGTCCGGCTACTTCGTGAACGATACCCTGCCCACGCGGACCAGCCCGTGGTGGAGCACGAACCTCCGGGTCGGCTGGGACGGGGTGGTGGGGAGCGTGCGGCTGCGGCCGTTCGTGGGATTCAACAACGTGTTCAACCGGTCGTACGTGGGATCGGTGGTCATCAACGCCTCCGGGGGGCGCTACTACGAGCCGGCTCCCGGCCGCAACGTGTACGTGGGGTTCTCGCTGGGTGCCGGGGAGTAGGCCTCACCCCCTGACCCCCTCTCCACTTCGTGGAGAGGGGGAACGAGACTCACACATCGTTCCCCCTCTCCGCAACGCGGAGAGGGGGTCAGGGGGTGAGGTCACAGGGGGGTCAGGGGGTGAGGTCACAGGGGGTCAGGGGGTGAGGTTTATTGCGGATTAGGGGGGGTCCTACCTAATATTTGCGTGGTTCCGGGCCAGGGGGCGGCAGGGATGTGGATTCGCCCGAGGTGTCGGGATCGGTGCGGACGCCCTTCCTGGCGCTGACCCCGGCTCGGCAGCCGTACCCGCGGCGCGAGAATCGAATCGCACCACCGAGGAGGTGGCTCCCCTTCCCCGTCCATGACGGTCGTTCAAGACGCAAGCGATAGAATCGACCAGGTAAACTCCCAAGGAGGGATTCTCGTATGAAGCGTCTGGCGGTTTTGCTGGTGGCTGTGGCGCTCGCCTGGCCTGCGGCGGCGAGCGCGCAGCTCACGATGCAGATGTCCAACGGGTGGACCTTCTCCTTCGCGGGCAACGTGAACGCCTTCTGGGTGTTCGCCAAGCAGAACAACAGCGGTCCGGCGACTTCGAGCGTGCGCACCGGGCTGCTCCCCGCGTTCGCCACCTTCGAGGCGAAGGGTAAGGAAGCGGGGATGAACCTCGGCGTGCATTTCGGCTTTGCGCCCCAGATCCAGAATCCCGGTAACACTCACGACGCCTTCGGCGCGCAGATCGACATGCGCCAGGTGTATCTGACGGTCGGCGGCAGGTGGGGTCAGATCCTGGCCGGTCGCGAGCTCGCCTTGTTCGGCCGCCAGAACATCGTCAACGACATGACGCTGTTCGGCGTCGGGTCGGTGGGAATCGCCAACAACAAGAGCGGCGGGACGACGCTGGGCCGGATCGGCTACGGGTACCTCTATCCAAACTTCAACGCCCAGGTCAGCTACAGCTCGAAGAGCGGCACGCCGGCGCAGCTCGCCATCGGTGTGTTCCAGCCCAGCATCCTGGTGGGGGATCGGACCGCCACGGGCGCGTGTGCGACGGCTGTCACCTGTGCGTATAACGTCACGAAGATCCCGCGCGTCGAGGCGGAGTTCACCTTCAACCAGAAGTCCGGCAAGAACAAGTATATGTTCTGGGCGGGTGGCCTGTGGCAGAGCACGTCGAACGCAGCCACGGGGGGGAACACCGCCAGCGCGTTCGGCGGCACGGCCGGCGTCAAGGCCGACATCACCAATCTGTCGGTCCTGGTGAGCGGCTACACGGGCAAGGGCCTCGGCACGACTTTGATGTTCTCGGGCCACGAGGTGGCGACGAACGGCACCGACCTCCGCCAGTCCGACGGCGGCTTCGCTCAGATCATGTACACGGTCAACAAGAAGACCGGGCTCGGCGTCAGCTACGGCTTCAGCCGGCTCGTCAACAACGAGACGGGCGACACTAACAAGAACGTGCGGTCGAACCTCTATTCTTACACCGCTGGCATCTACCATCAGTGGACCAAGTCTCTCAAGGTGGTGTTCGAGGGCACGCAGGAAGGCACCACCGGCATCAATCTCGCGCCGGTGACTACCGTCGCGCCGGGAACCAAGCAGATCGACGTGTCGGGTGGGTTCATGCTGTTCTTCTAACGACGTAGACGTCAAGCGAAGGCGTCTCGCAAAGACGTCACGCGAAAGCGTCGAGAGGCCGGGAGCAATCCCGGCCTCTTACGTTCCTGCGTGACGTTCCTGCGTGACGTCTTTGCGTGACGCCTTTTACTTGTACCGGTAGGTGATCCTTCCCCGCGTCAAGTCATAGGGCGAGAGGTCCACCGCGACCCGATCCCCCTGGAGAATCCGGATGTAGTTCTTGCGCATCTTGCCGCTCACGTAGGCCAGCACCTCGTGCCCGTTCTCGAGCTTCACGCGGAAGGTGGTGTTGGGAAGGACCTCCGTGACGGTTCCCATCATCTGAATGGCGTCGCCTGCCACGGACTCGTGCGTCTCCTCTCGGTGCTGCGGGGCGCTCACAGCCGGACGGTGTGCGGGTCCATCGTGTCGTCGCGAGGCGGCTCCGCGCCCCGCTCGATGTAGGACGCGTGCCGGCCGCACGTATGGCACGTCAGCGTCACGCGCTCGGAGCGCGTCGGCGGCGGGACCCGCCCGCCGCGCCGCCGGGGGGAGCGGGCGATGGACCGGGTTCCGCAAGAGGGGCAGACCAAGGGAGTATGGGCCCGGTCGGCCGCGATCAGCGCCAGCGCCTCCGGCGCCCGGTATTCCTTGATTCCGCGTCGCCCCACGGCTGCGTCACACCTCCAACCACGAAATGTAGCCCCCCCTGGAAGTCCTTGACACCCCCTCCGGGAGGCGTATCTCTCACCGCAGCCGGAGGTTGCCATGGACAGCCCCGAGTACCACCGCCTCGCGGAGATCGAGGTGGACGACGTCAGCCCTTCGCACCAAGGCTTCGCGCTCATCTCCCGCCGCGCCCCGAGCGGGCTCACCGCCGCCCTGCGACCGCGCCGGAGCCGTGCTCCGCAGCGCTGAAACCGTGTAAATCCTTGACGGTACAAGAGGTGGGATGTAGCTTGGCGCGACTTTCAGCGTCGGAGCAGCGCGTTCGATGCCAGCCGAGCTCGGCGGGTCGCAGATCTCTTCGCTGCTCGAGGCCCTCCCAGGAATCGCGAGTGTTTTGCGGAGCCCCGTGGCGGACGCGCTGGTGCGCGCGATTCGCGCCGCGGCCGGCCTTGGCGAATTCGCGATCGAGGACGCGGAGGAGCTGGTGCGCTATGCCGTGCGGCGGGGTCTGATCGGCCCCGACGAGGGCGACCGGGTGCTGGCCGACGTGCAGACGGTGCTCAAGTCCCGGCACAAGGCGCCGAAGGACGCGAAGCCGAAGGCGCCCAAAAAGAAGGCGGCGAAGAAGAAGGCCCGACGCTGATGCGGCTCGCGCTTCTGCTCGCGGGCCTGGCTGGGGGCTGCTCCCGCGGCCCCGGACCCGCCGCCGTGACTCCCGCCCAGATTCCCGGGCTGGTCGCACAAGCTCAACAGCATCCCCAAGCCGCCGCCGTTCGCTTCCGGCTCGCCGCCGCGCTTGCCGCGGCCGGGCGCTGCGACACCGCGGTGGTGGTCGCGCAGGCCGCGCAGGTCATCGAGCCGGACAACGTGCTCGGGCCTCTCGTCGCCGGGGCGTGCCAGGAGCAGGCTGGGCGTTACGACCAGGCGATCGCCATCTATACCGAGTTCGCGGGCCGGCACCCCGCTGCCCGCGGAGTCGCCGCGGTGCACGCCCGGGCGCAGCTCGCGCTGCGTGCCCTGGCGGAGCAGACGGCCCGCCAGGCGCTGGCGCGCGAGACGGAGCTTGCCCGGCAGCCGGCCGAGCCGCAGACGCTCGCCGTGCTGCCGCTCGTGGTCGCGGGAGATTCGAGCTACCAGCCGCTGGCCCGCGGCCTCGCCGAGCTGATCACTACCGACCTCGCCTACATCCGGACGTTGCGGCTGCTCGAGCGGCTGCAGATCGGGGTGTTGCTCGACGAGCTCGAGCTGTCGCAGAGCGATCGCGTCGATCCGCAGACCGCCGCCCGGGTGGGCCGGCTGCTGCGCGCCGAACGGATGGTGCAGGGCACGGCGGCGATTCCGCGCGAGGGGCCGATGCAGCTCTCGGCGTCCATCGTGACCGGCGCCGGCGTGGTGCGCCCGGTGGGGCGGGTGACGGGGCCGTTCAAGCAGCTGCTCAGCTTCGAGAAGCGGGTGGTGCTCGATCTCGCGGCGCAACTCGGCATCCGGCTGACCGAAGCCGAGCGACAACAGATCCTGAGACAGGGCCCGCGCAACCTCGCGGCGTTCCTGGCGTACAGCCGGGCGCTCGAGGCGATGGATCGCGGGGCTTACGCCGCGGCGGCGCGGCACTTCCGGGCGGCGGTGCGGGCCGACCCCGGTTTTCGGGCGGCGCGGCAGGGGCAGCAGGCCGCCCAGGCGGCCCCGATCATGCAACAGGCCGGGTCGAATCCGGGCGAATACATCGCGGCGCTGCCGGAAGTCGAGCGCGGCGCGGCGGGGGCCCCCGCCTCCGGCGGGCTGCTCTCCGCCGGAACGCTCGACGTCGTGCCCGCGGCCGGCGACGCCATCTCCCAGGCGGGCGGTGCCGTGTCCGGCAGCGGGACGCTCGACCGCCAGCTCGCACCCGAGACGACCGGCTTCCCGTCGATCATTTCGGTCGTGAACGGCATCACGATCATCTTCAAGCGGCCGTGAGGTGGGTCCTGCTCCTGCTCGTCGCGGCGACGCCGCTCGCGGCGCAGCGCGGCGGGGGTTCGGGAGGGACGGGCGGCGGGGAGGGTGAGGGCTTCGCCACGACGGCGATCGCCGGCGTGGTCGTCGACGGGTACTACTTCGGCTCGGGATTCGCCTTCGACCACGTCGTCGAGTGGACGCTGCCGCTCGCGCTCTCCCAGCGGGTTGGCTCACGCCTGACGGTTGACCTCTCCACGGCATACGCCCGCGCCTCCGGGGCGACGACCAGCGGAACGCTCCAGCTCGACGGCATCACGGACACCGACGTGCGGGCGAGTTGGGCCGCGGTCTCCGGGCACGTCATCGTCTCGCTCGTGGGAACGCTCCCCACTGGCAGGAAGACGGTCTCCGATTCGGCGGTGCCGCTCCTCAGCGCCCTCGCGACCGATCTGCTGGGCTTCACGACCCCGACCTTCGGCTCCGGCGGCGGCGTCACGGGGGGGTTCGTGACGGCGTTCCGGTTGGGCGAGCGCTGGGCGGGAGGCTTGGGGGGCAGCTATCGCTGGCACGCGAGCTACACGCCCGTCACGGGGAGCGGCGAGCTCGAGCCCGGCGGCGAGGGGCGGATGCGGTTGGGAGTCGAGGGACCGGTGGGGGGTCGGGGCTACTTCCGGAGCGCCGCGCTGTACACGGCCAGCGGTGCCGACACGCTGAACGGCGGGTCCCGCAGCATTTCGGGCGACCGGATCCTCCTGTACGCGAGTCTCAGCCTCCCCGCCGGCCCGAGCAGCATCGCCCTCTATGGCTACGAGATGCGCCGCCTGCGCCCGCGGGCGTACAACGCGACCTACCTGAACGCCGTCCAGGTGCCGCGCGGCAACGTGCTCACGCTCGGAATTCGACTCGATCGGCAGCTGTCGCCCGCGCTGAGCCTCGCGCCGAACGCCGAGCTCCGCCACGAGCTCGTGGCGCCGGACACGGGGAGCCTGGAGCTGCTCGGGTGGCTCGTGCGGCCGGGCCTGGAGCTGCGCTGGCGCGCGAGCGGATCGGTGACGCTGGTGCTCCAGGGCCAGGCGGCGTTCGGCCGGCTGGCCGACAACGGCAGCTCCGTGACGCTCGTGGGCCCGCGCGGCGTGGTGCTGCTCCAGTCGAGCCGTTGATGCGCCCGCGAGCGGACGCTCCGGCGGCGTGCCGCCAACGGGGCGTTCGGCGACGTGAACCCCCGGTGGTCGCCGGACCGGCAACGGGTGGCGTACACGTTCCAGTCGCTGGGCGCGCAGCTGTGGGTGTCCCGCTGGGCGGGCGATACGCTGGCGTACGTGACGGGGGACGCTGGCCTAGGCGCCTACCGCCCGCGCTGGAGCCCCAACGGACTCCACCTGGCGTACGAGTGCGGGGACCCGCAGACCACCAGCGCGATTTACACCGCGGGCTTCGACGGCTCGGGGTTGCAACGGCTCACGCCAAATCCGCTCGACGCAGGCCGGGCGCGACGGCGGCCAGCTATCTGAACGACCGGGTGCTCGTGAGTCGGGGCGCGGACCCGGGCGGCTCGGTGAACGACATCCAGCCGAGCTGGCGGCCGTGAGGCCTTAGACCCTCAATAGACCCTCAACCCGCCCACCAGCGCGCGCAGCTTCTCGGCCGCCTGCAGCAGGTGTCCGGCGGCGGCCGCCATCTGTTCGGTCGAGGTGCCCCGCTGCTCGGCTGTCGCGGTCACCTCTGCCGCGCCGGTGGCGTGCCCGACGGCGCGGGCCGCCACCTGCTGGGCCTGCTGCTGCAGCCGCGCGGTCGTTTCCCGGTTCGCCTGTGCCGCCAGCTTCACGCGCTGCGCGGCGCGGGCGACCTGCTCGATCGCCGCGACGATCTCGCTGAACCCCTGCGTCGCGCCCTGCGCCACGGACTCGATCCCCCGCACCTTCGCCTGTCCCGCCGCCATGGTGGCGGTGACTTCCTCCATCTGCTCGCGGATCAGGGCGGTGGTGCGCGCCACTTCTTCCGCGGCGCGCGCCGACTCGTCGGCCAGCTGCCGGACCTCTTCCGCCACGACCGCGAACCCGCGTCCGTGCTCGCCGGCCCGTGCGGCCTCGATGGCGGCGTTGAGCGCGAGCAGGTTCGTCTGCGAGGAGATGCGCTTGATGAGGTCGACGAAGTCGTCGATCGACGCGCTGAGCTTGGCCAGCTCCGCCACCTGCTTCGAGGTGGTCTGGACCACTTCCCGGACGTCGAGCAGCGCGCCGCCGGCAGCCGCGACGTCGCCCCGCTGGCGGTCCGCGACGGACCGGATCTCCTGGCCGAACTCAGCCGTGCTCTCCGCCGCCTCCGCCATCTCGCCCGTCGCGCGCCGCAGCTCCTCGAGGCCCGTCCCCATCGCGGCGAGCTCGCTGCGCTGGTGGTCCGCGCCCCCCGAGATCTCCGTCATCGCCGTGGACACGTGGCCCGAGGCGGCGGCGAGCTGCGCGCTCAAGGTCGAGAGGTCGCCCGCGGAGCCGGCGATGCGATCCGACTCCACGATCACCTCGCCGACGATCCGCCGCAGCCGGTCCCCCATCCGGTGCATCGCCTCCGCGAGCACGCGGAACTCCAGCGGCATCTCGCCGACGGTGACGGGCCGCAGGTCGCCGCTGCCGAACCGCTCGGACGCCGTCACCAGCCGGCCGAGCGGCGCTTGCACGGACTGCAACGTCCAGCGCGCCACCAGGCCCCCGCCCGCGGCCATCACGACGAGGATGAGCCACAGCGTCTGCTCACCGTGCCGCGATGCCGCCGCGAGCCGGTCCGCGGCCCGCGCCGCTTTCGCCGCCTGGCGCACCGCCAGATCGCGCACCAGCCGCGCCAGCTCGGACGCCTGCGGCCGCACGGCGACCGCCTGCGCCAGCGCCTCCCGGTCGCGTCCCAGATCCTTGAGCGCGTGGGCGATGGAGTAAGCGACCTCGATCGAGGCGTGAAGCTGCTCCAGCTGGGTCACCGTGATCCGGTCCTCGGGCGCCAGACCGCCCAGCGCCTCGAGCCGCCGCTCATACCGGAACACCTCTTCCGCGACCGCCTGGAACTGCCGGCGCGCGTCGGCCCCTGGATCGCTCAAGTACCGCTCGGCCGCGCGCATCTCCTCGAACACCGCCGTCACGAGGCCGCCGCCGGCCTCGCCGGACGCGCGCAGCCCCTCCAGCTCGGCGCCGACCGCTTCGCGCATCTGCCGCAGCGTCCCCGCGCCCAGCAGCGCCGCGCCCGCCAGGCCGACCACGAGCGGCACGAGCCCGGCCAGGATGCGGGAGCGGATCGTGTCGAAGACGGGCCGCATCAGCGCTCGGTCTCGGCGATCAGCAGGCCGTCACGGACGACGCCCATCACGACCTCCTTGCCGGGCACGTCTCCGTTCGCGTCGAACGCGACCGTTCCGGTCGCGCCCTCGAACGGCGGCTTCCCACGACCGACCTGCGCCAGGTACTCACGGATGGCGCGCCGCTCCGGCCCCGCCTCCTGGATGGCGCGCGCCAGCAGGAAAACGATGTCGAAGGCCCCGGCCCCGCGATGGTCGGGTCGCTGCCCGTGGTAGGCGCGGGCGTAGTCCGCCACGAACCTCGCGTTGCGCTCGTCTTTCCGGTCGGGCAGGTATGCCGACGACAGGTGGATTCCCTCGGCCGCGGCCCCGTCGGCTTCGATGCCCGTGAGCGCGTCGCCACCGATCACGGGCCAGCGGATCCCGAGCGCCCCCATCTCGCGCAGCACCAGCTCGGCGGCCGCGCGCTCCGTGGCGACCAGCAGCACGTCGATGGCGCCCTCGCCGCGGCGCTGCATCCGCGACAGGTACGGCTCGACGGACGGGGTCGTCGCCACGGTGGGATCGGACTCGACCACCGTGCCGCCCAACCGCGCGAACTCGGCTGCGAAGCTGCCGCGCACGCCGCGACCGTAGGCGTTGTTGCTGTAGATGATCCCGGCCTCCCGTGCCCCCAGCCGCTGCCACGCGAACCGCGCCAGCGCGGGCCCCTGCTGCAAGTCGCTGGGGCACACCCGGAAGAAATACGGGCTGATCCCGGTCAGGTCCGGGCTCGAGGCGGAAGGGGAGACCAGCACGACCGGGTCGGCGCCACCCCCGTAGATCGGCGCCGCGGCGCTCGTCGGAGAGGAGCTCAGGTGCCCGACCACCGCCACCACAGCCAGGTCGGCGTGCAGCTGCTCGGCGACCCGCACGGCCGTTTCCTCCTTCCCCGAGTCGTCGGCAATCCGCAGCTCGAGCGACCGGCCTCGCACGCCCCCCTTGGCGTTGATCTGCGCGACCGCCAGTTGGGCGGCCTGCAGCATGGCCACACCCCGCTGCTCGGAGAAGGGCCCTGCCAGACCGATCACGACGGGACGGCTCGCACGGGAGCACGCCGCCAGCACCAGGGCGCCGCCGACGAGAGCTGACCTTCGCAGAGACCCTCCAAGTGACTTTACCCCCTCTCCGCGTCGCGGAGGGGGGAACGAGGTGGAAGATAGCGCAGCATTGTCCCCATGGTGCCCCACACGTTTTCCACGCGGTTTTCCAGCCGGATGTGGACAACGCCCCCCTCGCCAGCGGCACGCGGACGCGTACTTTCAGAGATGTGGACGCCCTCCGCAGCCTCTGCCGTTTCGCCGACGGGCTCGAGCGGCTCCTCGACGCGGAGGATGCGGCGGCGTGCGAGCGGGCTTGGGAGACGCGCGGGCTCGACCGACTGGCCTGGGAAGCGCTGGCCCTCGCACGCGGGGCGAACACCGCAGGGCTCGAGCGCGAGCTGGCGCGTGTTGACCGGCTGCTGCTCGCGGCGCTCGAGCGCTGCCGCGCCTTCCTCGACCTGCATCTCGCGACCTTCCGCCTGCCGGAGCTGGAGCGGTGGCAGCACGCCGCGGCCGCCGCGCTCGTCGGCGCCCGCTGGGGCGTCGCCGGCCTGCGGACGGTGATCGCGGATACGCGGGCGCCGCTCGGGCGGCGGTACTTCGCGTTCCTCGCGCTCGCCGAGCGCCACCCCGAGGGAGCGTGGCCGGTGTTCGAGCGGTATATCGTCACGCCCGGCGCGCACCACGCGTTCGTGGGCGCTGCCGTAGAGGCGGCGCGGTACTACCCTGGCCACGCCGACGTGCTCGTCGCGCTGTTCGCACGGATCCGGGGGAACGAGATGCTGCGGCAGTTCCTCGGGCCGAAGATCCTCGACTCTCTCGATGTCCTGCGCGACGAGCGGACGCTGCCGCTGTTCGAGGAGCTGCTCGTCAGCGGCCACACCGCCTCTGACGCCGGCCGCTGTGAGGTGACGCGCGCGCTGGTGGCGGTGCGGAAGCTGACCGGTCGCCTCGCGCCGAGCTCGAAGTTCGCCGGCGTCGACGAAGCGACCGTGCAGCGCATCGTCGACGACGCGGAACGGCGGTTTGCCGAGGAGCGAGACCGGATCGCGCCGGTTGTCCTCATCTAAAGGGCGGACAGGCGGACAGGCGGTCGGGCGGACGGAAGCCCCTGACTCTCCGCCAGTCCGCCGGTCCGCCCGTCCGCCTGTCCGCCCTTACATGACCGCCCGACCGCCTGACCGCCTGACCGCCGTCACGAATTCCCACACCTTGTCGCGGTATTCCCTCCCTCCCACGTCATAGGTGTCGTTGTGTCCCGCCCCGTGGATCAGCACGACCTCGACCGGACCGGGCGCGGCCGCCGCGAGCTTCATTCCCATTGCCGTCGGGAC
>WNGB01015581.1_pt1 | contig 12815 bp, 13 predicted proteins | sample 5400681 | NCBI WGS metagenome assembly WNGB01 (sample SAMN13153367, study PRJNA577476) | soil metagenome | isolation source: 115 cm soil or saprolite under grassland replicate 2 | place: USA:California | collected 2016-06-15 | reverse complement strand
CACCTGCAGCTCGTCCGTGACGGCCTTGAAGCTGATGCCCGCCTCTTCGAGCCGGCGGACCGTCTCGAAAGCCCCGTCCACGTCTTTCTCCAGCGTCGGCGCCACAATGCCGTGCTCCCGGAAAGCGTCCAGAGTGCTCTGCGGCATCGTGTTCACGGTATCCGGCCCGATCAGCTCCTCGACGTACATCACGTCGCGGTAGTCCGGGTTCTTCGTGCTCGTGCTCGCCCACAGGCAGCGCTGCACCCGCGCGCCCGCCTCCTCCAGCACCTTCCAGCGCGGGCTGGAGAAGATCTCCCTGTACTTCGCGTAGGCAATCTTCGCGTTGGCGACACCCGCCTTGCCCAGCAGCGACCTCAGCTCCTCGCGCCCTGCGTCGCTACTCCCCGCCTCTATCTTCTCCTGTAGCTTCTCGTCGGTCAGCGTGTCCACGCGGCTGACGAAGAAGCTGGCGACAGAGGCGATGCGATCGATCGGCTTCCCCGCCGCCCAGCGCTTCTCCAGCGCCGAGACGTAGGCCCACGCCACCTGCTCGTAGTTCTCGACGCCGAACAGAAGCGTGATGTTGATGTTCAGCCCGTCGCTCAAGCACTGCTCGACGGCGGGCAGCCCCTCGGGCGTGCCGGGAATCTTGATCATCGCGTTCGGCCGGTCGAGCGCCCGGAACAGCCGCTGCGCCGCCTCTACGCTCGCCTGCGTCGGAAGACGTCGGCCGACTGACAAACGTCCGTCACCGTCAGCTCATCGTAGATCTCCGGCAGCTCCCGGCCCTTGTCCACCAGCCTTCGCAGGTGCTCGTCGTAGGCGGTGCCGGCGATGACCGCCTTCTCGAAGATCGACGGGTTCGACGTGCCGCCCGAAACGCCATCCTCGTCCACCATCCGTTGCAACTCCCCCGAAACAAGCAACTCGCGGTTCAGGTTGTCGTACCACACGCTCTGCCCGAACTTGTTCAGCTCCCGCAGTGGATTCGCCATCTCACTCGCTCCCTTCACTTGCGTTGCCGGCTCACATCATCGCTTCCCGCTCATCCTGAGGTATCGAAGGAATGAGCGGAGTCACGACACTACGCACTCGGTACTACGTCTCCCTTTTCCATCGCCTCCACCTTAGCCAGACGCCGCCGGTACCTCTCCTCGCCGCTGAACCTCGCCGCCACGAACGCCTCGACGATCTCCCGCGCAAGCTCCTCGCCGACCACGCGCGAGCCCAGGCAGAGCACGTTCATATCGTCGTGCTCCACGCCCTGGTGCGCCGAATACGTATCGTGACAGATCCCGGCGCGGATGCCTCCGATCTTGTTCGCCGCGATCGCCGCCCCCACGCCGCTGCCGCAGACGATGATGCCGCGCTCCGCCCGGCCCTCCCGTATCTCGCGCGCAACCAGCACCGCGATATCCGGATAGTCAACCGAGGCCGGCCCGTTCGTGCCGATGTCCGCTACCTCGTGGCCATCTGCGCGCAGTGCCGCGGCCAGCGTGTCCTTAAGCTCATATCCGCGGTGATCGGCGCCCGCAACGATACGCATACAGCCTCTGAGATCTATGCTAGTCGTCCCATCCTAAGGCTGCAACGCAGGTTGGTTTAGAAGGCGTTACAAAGGGCAGGGCAGATCCGTTCGTCCTGAGCTTGACGAAGGATAGACTACCTCAGCGAATCCTGAGCGCAGTCAGCCGCAGCAGGACGGAGCCGAAGGAAGAGCGCGACCCGGCGAGTGAGGCGAAATTTCCGCTGTTCCCCGATGCACAAGTGCCACTTCCGCCTTTGCGATGGCCACACTTTCCAGTAGGCTAAAGGTGCAATGTCGCACCTTAACAGCTCACTAATTACGGCCGTGTGGCTCCTGGCCATAGGTTCGTTGCTCCTTCAGATCGTCCGCTCGATTGTCCGCTCGTCTCAAGGCTTTGAGCGACGCTCAATCAGGACGCTCACACGTGAGCAGGCCACCCGCCAGACAGGCGAGAAAAATTTTCGCAGCCCATCAATCAAAGATCACGCACAAACCGCAACAAACAATCGATTTCCCAATACGAAATGAGGTTGATAGTCCGCGCAATACTCGTGATTGTCCGCTCCCCCTCTCCCGTGCGCGGGAGAGGGGGAGCGGGGGTGAGGGCCACCCGCCTACCTCACCTCCGCCGCCGCGTTGCTGATCACAACGCGCCCCTCCTGCGTCTTCGCCTGGAGGATGACCTTCCCGTCGCCTTCGTCCCACATCTCCGTCACGATGGTGTCGCCCGGATAGACGACGCCGGAGAACCGCACCGACATCCCGGCGAAGCGCGAGACGTCGTTCCCGCAGTACTCGCGCAGCACCGCGCGCCCCACGTGGCCGAACGTGCAGAGGCCGTGCAGGATCGGCCGCTCGTACCCCGCCATCTCGCTCCGGCGCCACGTTGCCCGCCTCCGGCCCGCGCTCCCCGCCGAAACCGCCCGCCCCGCGAACGAAGACGCCGGAGGTGTTCGTGAACACCAGCTCCCCGTTCTCGTCGCGCGTCTCCGTCTCAATGCTTGCCAGCGCGCCTTTCCCCTTGTCGTAGACGCCGGCCACCTTGCCGGTAGTCGTGAGCTTGCCCTTCGTGGGTATCGTCTTATGTATGCGGAACCCCTGCTCGCCGTGAAGCACCATCACGAGGTTGATCTCGACCGCCGCGCTGAGCCCCATCATCGCCGGGAACGCCGGGATCACCGCGAACGTCGGCAGCGCCTTGAGGTTCCGCTCGTAAACGAAGTCCAGCTCCGAGGCGCCGACGCCGAGCGCGTAGAGCATGACATCGCGCTCCGTGTACTCGAACTGAGTGGCGGGAAGCTCGATCCCAACGGCATCCGGGCCGAGGGTCCTGCGTTGCGTCTGGGTCATTGGGCCTCTCCTCTCGCTTATGCCCCTGTCGCCTGCATCAGGCGCTTCTGGACTTCGTCGAAGGCGTTCGTGAACTCCTCGGCGCCACTCATGTCTGTGATTCGGTCGAAGTTGTCGCGTATATCTTCGATCGTGGGATTCGGTAGGATCGCGCCTTTGCCTTCGACGATCGCTGCGCGACCGACGTAACCCCCGCCTGCCGTGAAGATGTTGCCAGAGACCGCACACTCCTCTGAGCATAGATACGCGACGACCGGCGAGACCAACTCGGGCTTCAGTCTTTCGAGCGCCGCGGCCGGCATTACGTCCTCGGTCAGCCGGGATGCGGCCACCGGCGCTATCACGTTGGCCTTGATGTTGTACTTTGCGCCCTCCAGTTCAAGCGTGCTCGCAAAGCCGAGGACTGCGGTCTTGGCCGCCGAGTAGTTCGCCTGACCGAAGTTGCCGTACAGGCCGGCATTTGATGTCGTGACCACGATGCGGCCGTAGCTGTTCTGCCGCATGACGCGAAAGGCTGGCTGGATGACGTTGAAGGAGCCCTTCACGTGGACCGCAAAGATCTTGTCCCAGTCCTCTTCGGTCAGGTTGTGGAAGGCGCGGTCGCGCAGGATGCCGGCATTGGCGATTACGATATCGACCTTGCCGTAGGCGTCCAACGCGGTCTTGACGATCGCTTCGCCGCCCTCAGCCGTATCGACGCCATGGGCATCGGCGACCGATTCGCCCCCTGCGGCCTTGATCTCCGCGACGACCTTGTTAGCCATCTCGCTGCTGGGCGCACCGGTGCCATCGCGCGCGCCGCCGAGGTCGTTTACGACAACCTTCGCGCCACGCGAGGCGAGGAGCAGAGCGTGCGCCCTGCCCAGCCCGCCGCCGGCGCCGGTGACGATGGCGACTCTTCCATCAAATCGGATCTCACTCACTGGGCAACCTCCGTTATTGCTTCGTTCGTGTACCCGCTCAACTTTCCGCCGGCGGGCCGTGGCGGACTATTCATTCCATATTTCGTCCGCAAATGTCAAACGTACTCGGCGGTTGCTAGGTCAATATGCCGGAATCAGAATGTCGTTGACAAAGTGCATCGCGTATCGCTATAAGGAACGTACCACTATTGAAGAGTACCGTTTGCGGAAGGGGTTCGCCCACCCCAGAGCCCTTGGGAGGCCGGCATGGAAGAGTCTAACTACTGGACGCGCTTGAATCGTCGGCGCATCAGCCGCAGAGCGCTCCTTGGCGCCGGGGCAACGACTGCGCTGGGCGCGGCCGCGGCAGCCGTGGTAGGCTGCGGCGGAGGCGGGAACGGCAACGGCAACGGTAGCCCAAACGGTTCCGCGGCCGCTTGCCCCGAACAGGTCTATGGTCCGCCGGTTTCGGGCGGAACCGTAATTCAGGGCCGCCTGCTCAACGTCCTCGGCATCGATCCTCACATCGACCTGACCGGGCTCGACATAGATATGCGGCTCTACAGCTACCTGTACAGCTGGAAGCCGTTTGAGGAGACGGCGATCTTCAATAATTTCGCACTGGGTGTAGAGATGCCGGCCCCGGACCAGACTGAGTTCATATTCAGTTTGCGCCACGGCGTCAAGATTCAACCCCAGGACGACAATCCGGCGGCGGGAGAGGAGTTGACCTCCACGGACGTCAAGGAGAGCTGGGTGCGGCGAGGCACAGCGCTCACGGCGCCCGACAAGCGCTTCCCGCTCAGGATTTCGGGCGCCAATGGCATTGGCGCGGAGCACGAGGCCGGTCTTCGGGCGGCGCTTCAAACCCCTGATCCTTACACCTTCTCGTTCAAGATGCACAGCCCGTTTATCCCGGCGTTTCGCGAGATGTCCAACCCCACGTGGGCGATCGTGCCTGCCAAGGTCATCGAGAAGTACGGAAGCTCTTTCACGTTCGGCGGACTCGGCCAAAAGGCCTGGGGAAGCGGTCCCATGATGCTCACCGAGTTCCGCGGCACTGAGCGCATCATCCTCAAGCGACACCCCGAATACTTCCTGTCGCCGCGGCCGTGGCTGGATGAAATCCGATACATCATCATCACCGAGCCACAGTCGCTGCTCGCCGCCTTCGACTCCGGTCAGCATGACATAAACGGCGCTCTGATGAACAGGGCGCAAGCCGAAGAGCGAATGAAGAACTGCGATCTGATCGTGAAGAAAGCCCCTACGCGCTTCTACCCGGTTATCCACTTCAAGATCCGCCCGCCGTTTGACGATATCCGTGTGCGAGAAGCGCTTGACCTGAGCATAGACCGCGACGAGATCATTGACCTGATCTGGGACGGAGAAGGCAACTACAACGGCCCCGTCCAGTGGCTGATGGCGCGGTTCGCGCTCCCACAGGATGAGTTGCGCGCGGCGATGCCCTACGATCCTGAGAAGGCCAAGCAGCTCTTGAGCGCGGCCGGCTACGAAAACGGCGTCGAGGCGAAGATGAAGATCCCGCGGGTGCCGGGTGCTCCGTTCATCGCCGACCTCTCGTCCCTTCTGAAGGACCAGCTGAGCAAGGTCGGCATCAACCTCCTCCTTGATGAGGTGGAGTTGGGCACGTTCATCGCCAACGTCATACTTCCGGGGAACTTCGATCTCGCGTTCTTCCCCAACCTGCCGTATGACGAACCCGACCGCCCGCTGAGCTTCTATCACACCCGCGGCGTAACCGGCGTCGGCAACTGGAACAACTACACCAACCCCGATCTCGACAAGCTGATCGACGCGCAGTCCGTGGACTTCAACGAGGACACGCGCATCAAGACCATACTCGAAGCACAGCGGATTATGCTGAAGGAGCACGGACCGCAGATCACGATGCCCAGCGGCAACTTCTATGCCGCGCGCTGGAATTACGTGTACTTCCCGTTCGAGTTCGGTGAAGACCCCGGCGAGGGCCAGCTCAAGGATGAAGACATTGGTCCGGACCCCGCTGACATCTATACCACCGAGGAGGCCTAGCAGCCGTCACTTTCTAACTGAGAACAGCGATCGTCTGAACTATGAGAGACTACATCATCCGCCGCCTGCTCATACTGATTCCGGTCATGATCGGGGTCAGTCTCTTGACCTTCGCGCTGTTCAACATCATCCCGGGTGACGCCTGTGTCCTGAGGCTTGGCTTCGGATCGACCCCTGAGACGCTCAAGGCTTGCCGGGAGGCGCATGGGCTCAACCGCCAACTCTTCCCAGTCAAGCTTGACTCTGACCTTCCGTTCATCAACGCGCAGGCGGTTGTTCACCCTCAGGAGAGTCAATACGGGGGCTGGTTGTGGGACATCGTCGTCAGCCAGGACCTCGGCCAATCATTAGCCGAGGGTAGCGCAAAGGTTTCGACCGAACTCGAGCGCAGGCTCCCGATCACCGCCGAGCTCATGATCATGACGATAATATTCGCCCTTGTGCTTGGTATTCTTCCTGGTATGTTGTCGGCCATGCGGCCGAACACGCCCATCGACTGGCTTGCCCGAGTGCTAAGCGTGCTCTGGCTTTCGATTCCGTCGTTCTACTTGGCGATACTGTTGATAACGTTCGGCCTCCTGTGGCTCGGCTGGACACCGCCGCAGTTCGGCCGTGGCTACGTGCCGTTCATGGACGATCCATGGGTTAACCTCGAGGAGTTCTTCTTCCCCTCCCTTGTACTGTCCGTCGGAATAGCGGCGGTGATCATGCGGTTGACGCGCTCCGCTATGCTGGAGGTCCTCAGGAACGACTACATTCGCACCGCCTGGTCCAAGGGCCTGCGCGAACGCACCGTTGTCTGGCGACACGCTCTTAAGAACGCGTTGATTCCAGTCGTGACCCTCGTGGGTCTTCAGATCGGAGCTCTCATCGGCGGAGCCGTGATCATCGAGTCGGTGTACAACCTCAACGGCGTCGGCAAGTACACGCTGGAGGCGATCATTCGGAGAGACCTCTTTGTGGTGCAGAGTCTCACACTCATGTTCGCGTTGGTTTACGTGCTTTCCAACCTGATGGTTGACGTCGCCTACGGGTGGCTCGATCCGCGCATTCACTACACCTAAGGAGAGCTATGGCGCGCGAAGTCGCATTACCCCTGGAACGTGAAGAAGAACTGCCGCAACCGCCCCGGCGCCCGCGGCGCCTGCTGGAAGCCGCCCGCCGGCACCCGCTGGGGGTGTTCGGCCTCGTATGCGTTGGCCTGCTCTTCTTCTGTGGCATCTTCGCCGACCTCATCGTTCCGTACGACCCGATCGCCACGATTCGGGAGGTACGGACGTTCGGAACGCTGGCGGAACCGATTGACGCAAAGGACGATAGGATCAAAGTCACCGATGGACAGCTCGAGGCCGGCGCTAACTTCAACATAGACCAGGAGCGCATAAACGTCGTGGCCGTGCTCAACACGACTTCTGAGGGGACGACCATTTTGGTCCAGCGAGGTTCTTCAGCGGCGCCTCACGCACAGGGCACCGTACTTCAACTCGACACCGCGATACCCAATCAGGCGCCGTCCCGGAGCCATCCATTTGGTACCGACCATAATGCAAAGGATGTCCTCAGCCGCGTGATCTTTGGAGCTCGCATATCACTGCTGATAGGACTGACAGCGATCATCACCGGCGTGACGTCCGGCGCATTCTTCGGGGTGGTCTCCGGCTACTTCGGAAAGATCGTCGATACCATAATCCAGCGCTGTGTGGACATCCTGCTCGCCTTTCCCGCCGTTGTCCTGCTTCTCGCCATTATCACGGTGGTCGGAGACGAGGACTCGGCAGTGCGCAGGTTCCTGGCCAACAATACGCCTCTACCAGAACGTGAATTCATCGGTATACCGAACTTCCTCGACGTATTTATCGTCGCTCTCGCCATCGGCCTCGCCGTCGCCGTTTTCACGACGAGGGTTGTTCGCGGCGCGGTGCTATCGATCAAGGAAAACGTCTACGTAGACGCGGCTCGCTCCATGGGTGCCAGCGATGCTCGCATCATGTGGAGGCACATCTTCCCGAACGTCATCGCGCTTGTGGTCATTCTCGGCAGCGTGTTGCTTCCAGTGGCCATACTGGCGGAGGCCACCATAAGTTTCCTTGGCATCGGCGTTCCAATTCCAACGCCTTCGTGGGGCGCGGACCTGAGCGATGAAAAGAGCCGCAGTCTTATGCTGGAGGGCTACTGGTGGCCGGTCTTCTTCCCCGGCTTGGCCCTCAGCCTCGTCGTCCTCGGCTTCAACATGGTGGGAGATGCCTTCCGTGACCTATCTGACCCGCGTCTTCGCGGCAGTGGTCTCGGTGGTGGTGGCGGTGGTGGTGGGGGCGGCGGCGGGCCTGTATAAGGGCACCGTGGTGTTAGGCGGCGAAAAGGCCGTCGTAGGGTAGATATCTGGGCGCGCGACGATGCGTGACTATATTCTGAGACGCCTTCTTCTTCTCATCCCGATTATGTTCGGCGTCACATTCCTCACTTTTCTTGCTTATCGGATTATTCCCGGCGATGCGGCTCACATTACGTGCGGCATCGAGTGCACTCCCGAAACACTCGATGCACTGCGTGAGCAGTACGGGCTCAACAGACCGTGGTATGAGCAGTACTTTGGCTGGGTGTGGGATGTCGCCCAGTTTGATCTGGGTAGCTCCTTTCTTTACAAGACCCCCGTGACGACAGAGTTAGGCCGGCGGTTGCCGATTACCGCAGAGCTCCTAGCCATGACCGTCACATTTGCCCTGGCGATTGGTATACCTGTGGGTATGCTATCCGCCATCCGGCCCGCAACCCCCCTGGATTGGCTCTCCCGCCTCATCAGTGTTCTGTTTCTATCAATCCCGAATTTCTATCTGGGAATCCTGCTGATCACCTTCGGCCTGCTGTGGTTCGGATGGTCGCCTCCGCAATTCGGCAAGGGTTACGTGCCGATCTACGACGATCCGTGGACCAATCTTCAGGAGTTCTTCTTCCCCGCTCTGGTGCTGGCGCTGGCTGAGTCAGCCGTGTTGATGCGGCTCGTAAGGTCCTCCATGCTCGAGGTGTTGCGGAACGACTATATCCGCACCGCTTGGTCCAAAGGGTTGCGCGAGCGCGCCGTAGTTTGGCGACACGCGCTCAAGAACGCGATCATCCCCATCGTTACGGTGATCGGCTTGCAGATCGGCGGCCTGCTGGGCGGCGCGGTCATAGTCGAGTCGCTTTATAACCTCAACGGTATGGGGAAATACATCCTGGAGGCGATCATTCGTCGAGATATCTTCGTCGTGCAGAGCGTGACGCTCCTCTTCGCGATCAGTTACGTTATGGCGAATTTGCTCGTCGATCTCACCTATGCCTGGCTCGACCCGCGCATCCGCTACGCCTAATGCTCGTGGGCGAAAGACTCGATCCGTTGTCGCAGCTCCTCACGCGCCTCTCGGAACGCGTGCATAAGGGGCACGCCTCGCGCCTCCGCATCGGACGGGTCCTCGATGCTCCAGTGCAACTGCTTCCCGCCTGGGAACACGGGGCACGCCTCGCGTGCTGAATCACAAACTGTAATCACGTAGTCGAAGCTCTGGCCTGCGAATTCGTCCACCGACTTCGATCGCTGGCCGGTAATATCGACACCGATTTCTCGCATCACCTCGATCGTCAGTTCGGACATACCGCTGGGTGCCGTGCCGGCGCTGTGCACCTCGAACTGTCCGCCTCCGATGTGGCGCAGAAGTCCCTCCGCCATCTGGCTGCGGGCGCGGTTGCCGGTGCAGACGAAGAGGACGCGCTGCTTCACACTCACTATATTAGCGGTCGCTAGCCCGATGCCCTATAGTGTGGCCGATGAGGGGAATAGCGGATGCAGATTGCCTTTCGACTAGCCTACAGTCTCGTGGTCGTGATTCTGATGGTGCTGTTCGTAATCTTCGGCACGCGTACCTTCTATGACGAGCCGGAGCAGCCGGAGTATCCCATGCCGACAAGTTTGCTGTCCGGGGAGCCGCCCGTCTACTGCGACTTCGATGCTCAGACCTGCAATCGAAGTAAGGCCACAGGCCCGAGCGACTTTTATCTAACGTTAGAGGAGGCGCGACGGCAATACCCGGAGGCAGTGGAGGCGCTCGAAGAGCAAGACCGGGTACAGCGCGAGTATCAGCGACTGTACGACCAGTACCGAGACGACCTGGTGGACTACCGTCGCAACGTGTTCGTCATCGCCAGCGTCCTCGGCGTGGCAGCGGTAGCCGCAGGGCTTTATCTTTACCGGAAGGTCGAGGCGATGCCGCTGGGACTTCTTCTAGGGGGGATCGGGGTTGTGATCTACGGCTGGGTACAGGTGGCGGACGAGTTCGACGAAATTGGGGAGGCTCCCCTGTTTGCGGCTGTGGGCTTAGGGCTAGCGATCGTGTTGGCGGCGGGTTATTGGTTCCTGGGCGGACGCCGGACACCGGGCGCCGAAGGGCGTTAGGGGGACTTCTCATGGACACGGCGTTCAAGGTGGCCTACAGCCTCGTGGTGGCGATCCTGTTAGTGCTGGTCGTTATTCTCGGAACTCGCACGTTCTATGATGAACCTAAGGCGGAGTACTTCAACCCAGCGACCGCGCAGACATCCCAAGAAGAGAGAAACGACTATCACCGTAACGTGTTCATCCTGGCTAACGTGATAGGGGTGGCGGCGGTGGCGGCGGGCCTTATCTTGTACCGGCGGGTGGAGGCGATGCCGCTGGGGCTGCTGCTGGGCGGCATCGGAGTGGTGATCTTCGGCTGGGTGCAGTCTGCGGAGGCGGATGGCGGTGAGGTCGGAGAGGCACCGCTCTTCGTTGCAGTTGCCGTCGGCCTGGCGATTGTGCTGGCCGCGGGGTATTGGTTCCTACGAGAGCGCGGCGGGCTGGGCGGTGGGTCAGGAGACTAATCGGCACCCAACGCCTGCGCCACAATGTCCATGTCTTTGTCTCCTCGCCCCGATAGGCAAATGACCACGATCTGCCCGTGGGACAACGTCTTCGCTAGCTCCGCTGCGTAGTAGATGGCGTGCGCGGGCTCCAGCGCTGGGATAATGCCTTCCGTTTCGCACAGGAGCGTCAGGCCTTCCAGCGCTTGGCGGTCTGTTACGCTGAAGTACTGCGCCCGCCCCGAGTCCTTGTAAAACGAATGCTCCGGGCCAACGCCGGGGTAGTCCAGGCCCGCCGATATCGAATGCGCCTCCTGCACCTGCCCGGCGCCGTCCTGCAGCAAGTACGACATTGAGCCGTGCAGCACTCCCGGGCGTCCCGCGCTAAGCGTCGCCGCGTGTTTACCTGTCGCGACGCCTTCACCTGCCGCCTCGATTCCTATCAGACGTACTGATTCGTCGGAATAGAACGGGTGGAACAGCCCCATGGCGTTGGAGCCGCCGCCCACGCAGGCCACGGCGTAGTCGGGAAGCCGCCCCTCTGCTTCCAGCATTTGCGCGCGCGCCTCGATACCGATTACCGACTGGAAATCGCGGACCATAGTGGGATAAGGGTGCGGACCGACGACCGAGCCCAGCAGATAATGCGTCGTATCGACGTTGGTGACCCAGTCGCGGATCGCCTCGTTAATGGCATCCTTCAGCGTGCGCGAACCGGAAGCCACCGGCCGTACTTCCGCGCCGAGCAGTTTCATCCGAAAGACGTTGAGCGCCTGACGCCGGACATCCTCCTCGCCCATATACACGACGCATTCGAGTCCCAGCATTGCACAGACGGTGGCCGCGGCGACGCCGTGCTGGCCGGCGCCCGTCTCGGCCACTACCCGTGGCTTGCCCATTCGTTTCACGAGCAGCCCCTGACCGAGGGCGTTGTTGATCTTGTGCGCGCCCGTATGAGCCAGGTCTTCTCGCTTGAGGTAGATCTTCGACCCATCGAGGCGGTGCGTGAGCCGCTTGGCGAAGTACAGAGGCGTTGGCCGGCCAACGTAGTCCCGCAAAAGCGATTCCAGCTCCTGCCGGAACGCCGCTTCCGCCCGCGCCTCCCGATAGGCACTTTCGAGTTCACCGAGGGCCGCCATCAGCGTCTCGGGCACGTACTGTCCTCCGTAAGGCCCGAAGCGCCCTCGCTCGTCCGGTAAGGCGGCAGTATCGGCGCGTGTCATTGATCCACCTCCTTCGCCGCGGCGATGAACGCGCGAATCTTATCAATGTCTTTCGCGCCCTCTGTCTCCACGCCGGACGACACATCCACTGCCCATGGCCGCACAACCCGCACGGCGTCGCCCACGTTCTTGGGCGTCAGTCCGCCCGCAAGCACCGTCGGCGTTTGCTTCGCCACTCGCGACGCGACATGCCAGTCCAGCGTCTTGCCGGTGCCGCCGTACGTGCCCTCCACGTAGGGGTCGAGAAGGACGATAGCGCCCGTCATCGCAGATCGCGTTGACAGTGTCGGCGTCCTGATCCGCGAACACCCCGACGAGCAGCGGCCGCCTGTGGCTTAGCGATTCCTCGACTCCGCGCACATCCCCCACCTTCGCGGCCGGCTCCCCGTTCTTCCGGAGAGCGCCTGCGATCCGCTTAGCCTGCCCCAGCGTCACTTGACGCCGTGATGGCGCGAACACCATCCCGACGAAGTCCGCACCGAGTGCCGCCGCGGCCCGCGCGTGGGCCACTTCGGAGACGCCGCAGATCTTGACCAGCGTCACTCCAACAACTCCTGTATCTTTTCTCCGGGGTCCTCCGCCGTAACCAGTGCTTCGCCGATTAGCACCGCATGTACCCCACATTTCTCCAATCGCACCACGTCTTCCCGGGTAAAGACGCCGCTTTCAGAGACGATCGTCGCCCCGGTGGGCGCCAGAGGCGCGAGCCGCTCCGTCGTTGCCGTGTCCACCTCGAACGTCCGCAGGTTCCGGTTGTTGATACCGACGACTTGCGCTGCCGCGGTAGCGGCGCGCTCCATCTCCGGTTCGTCGTGCACCTCCACCAGGGCATCCATGCCCAGGGATTTCGCGAGCTCCCTCAGATGGCCGAGAAGCGAGTCTTCGAGTATCGTCGTGATTAACAGCACTGCGTCGGCGCCGGCG
>WNGB01016858.1_pt1 | contig 12817 bp, 13 predicted proteins | sample 5400681 | NCBI WGS metagenome assembly WNGB01 (sample SAMN13153367, study PRJNA577476) | soil metagenome | isolation source: 115 cm soil or saprolite under grassland replicate 2 | place: USA:California | collected 2016-06-15 | reverse complement strand
TCGGCCTCCACCCGGTTGCAGCCAAACTCCGCGGTCAGCGTCCGGGTGAGCAGCCCGCGCAGGCTCTTGGCCGCCACCGACCCCAGCTCGAACCGCACCCGCTGCCGCTGCCGCTTGGACCGGCCCATCCACCGCCTCCCTGCCATCCCGCCCGAGATCCAGTACCGCTGTTCTATCAGATCACCGGTATCCCGGGTTCCGCAGCTGCTGGGCGCGCTAGTCCCTGAATTTGGGGGTTGACGTGCGAAACGCGTGATCGGCCAGGTGCACGGCGTGTATCTAGCCATATTGGCGTGCGGGGTCGCGGTTGAAGGCTGCGCGCGCCCACAGGTAACTGGCCAGGGTGATGGCGGCGCACCAGACGGCGGCGATGATGGCGCTGTTGCCGATCGGGGTTCCCAGCAGCAGTCCCCGCAGGCTTTCGATGACGGGTGTGAAGGGTTGGTAGTCGGCGAACCAGCGTAGTCCGACCGGCATCGAGTCGGTGGGGACGAACCCGCTGCCGAGGAAGGGCAGGAGCACCAGGAACATGGGGAGGTTGCTGGCCGTCTCGACGCTCTTGCTCACCAGGCCGAGAGCGACCGACAGCCAGATGAGGGCAAAAGTGATCATCGCGAGGACACCGATCGCCGCGATCCACTCGACGGGACCGGCGGTGGGTCGGAATCCGATGAGTAGGGCGACACCGATGACGACGGCCAGGCTGAGCGCGGTCTGGACCATGCTGCCGAGAACGTGTCCGGTCAGTATGGAGGGACGGAAGATCGCCATGGTGCGGAACCGGGCGATGATGCCTTCGGTCATGTCCATGGCGACCGAGATCGCCGTTCCCTGGGCTGCGCCGGCCACGGCCATGAGGATGATCCCGGGAGTGACGTAGTTGACGTATTCGGCGCGGCCCCCTGCCGGGCCGCCGAGCCCGGCGCCCAGCGTGCCGCCGAAGACGTAGACGAACAGCAGCAGGAAGATGACCGGTATGCCGACGAGCATCAATGTCATGGACGGATACCGCCGCATGCGCCGGAGGTTGCGCCGCAGCATCGTCGTCGAATCGCTCACGGCATAGGCGAGGGTGCTCATCGCACGGTTCCCCTTTCCTTGTCGGGTTGGCCGGTGAGGGCGAGGAAGACGTCATCGAGATCGGGCGTGTGGACCGAGAGGCTGTCGACCTCGATCGACGCACCGTCGAGCTGATCCAGTAGGGCGCGCAGCGACCGGACGCCTCCGTCGCTTGGGACCTGCAGGGCGAGCGCGTCGTCGTCGCGGGTGGACTCACCGAGGGCGCGGGCTGCCGATTCGAGTCCTTGCAGGTCGGCGAACTGCACGCGGAGATGGCCGCCGGGGATGAGGCGTTTGAGCTCATCGGGGGTGCCCTCGGCGATCAGCCTCCCGTGGTCGAGGACCGCGACCTGGTCGGCGAGTTGATCCGCCTCCTCCAGGTATTGGGTCGTGAGGAAGATCGTGACCCCACCGGCCACGAGATCGCGGATGATCTGCCACATGGTGCGGCGGCTGCGTGGGTCCAGGCCGGCGGTCGGCTCGTCGAGGAAGATGATGCGCGGGTCGCCGACCAGGGTCATCGCGAGGTCGAGCCGGCGACGCATGCCGCCGGAGTAGGTGGCAGCTGGTTTCTCACCGGCCTCGGCCAGGTCGAACTGGTCGAGCAGTTCGGCCGTCCGCCGTCTGCCTTCTGCTCTTTCCAGATGGCGCAGGTCCGCCATGAGGTGCAGGTTCTCCTCGCCGGTGAGGAGGTTGTCCACTGCCGAGAACTGGCCGGTGACACCGATCACGTCGCGCACCGCGTCGGGATCCTGTGCCAGGTCGTGCCCGGCGACGCGCACATCGCCACCGTCGGCGCCGATCAAGCTGGACAGAATCTGCACCATGGTGGTCTTGCCGGCGCCGTTGGGGCCGAGCAGCGCAAAGACCGTTCCTTCGGCAACATGCAGGTCGATGCCGTCGAGCACGACCTTGTCGCCGAACGACTTGCGCAGTCCGGTGGCCTTCAGCGCCGACCGGAAGGTGGTGGTGGTCATGGCTCGTCCTTTCCGGTGTCGTTCGCGAAGGAGCGGTGGATGGTGATGTCCCCGAAGGAGGTGCGGGCGCGTACCTCAACCGCGTCCTCGCCAGGTTCAGGACGCTCGGCAGCGTCCAGGTCGTTCTGCACGTTGCCGAACCGCGTGTTGAGATCCAGCCAGGCGGCGACACCGTCGAGGATTCCGATCTCGACCTTGCCCATGCCGGTCTGGGCGAGGACAGCGCCATGCGCGACCTCGCCGAGGCGGACGTCGCCGTTGGCGGTCTTCGCGGCAACCGTTGCGTGCGCCTGGTCGACCGAGATCTTGCCGTTGGCCGCGTTCACCGCCAGGTCTCCGGTGACCTCGCCAATCCAGGTGTCGCCGTTGGAGTTCTTGACCACCGCCGTGCCGTCGATGCTGTCGATCTGCACGGCGCCGGAACCCGTGGTGAGCTCGGCATCGCCGACGGCTTGATCCACGGTGATGTCACCGCCACCGGTCTTGAGCTGCACCGGGCCCACTTGGTCGAGTTGGATATCGCCGAGGCCGGTCTTATAGCGGCATTCGCCGAGGCGGCCTCTGCAGCGCAATGCCGCTACCGCTGCCTCACCTCGCACGTGCGAACCCGCCGGCAGGTCGACCTGCACATCGATCGACTCGCCGCCCCCGCGGAAGGTGTACTGCCTCCACCCCTTTGGTGCCTTGATCAGCAGCCTGCCGCCGGCGTACTCGACGCGAGTCTGCTCGGCGGCGGTCACGTCGGACTTCTTGGCGCCGTCGCTCGGGCGCACCTCGACCATGGTGTCGGTGCGGTCGCTTGCCACGATCCGGATGTCACCGACGCCGAGCTCCACGGTGACGGAGATGGGTTCGGGAGTCTCGAAAGTAGGCATTGCAGTCCCTCTGGTGGGTTGGCGGGTGCTCCCGCTGTTGAGCGTCGTGGTGGGAGGCATCTCCCGGGCTCCCCTCGGCTAGCGCGCCCAGCCCGTGTAGCGCTGAGCGCCCTGCGAGGCGCGTCGTTCGCGTCGACGGGCCGGGCCGGTTCGTTCCAGTGCGGCGGCGGCTGCTCGCACGAGCCAGGCGTTGACCGACAGCCCTTCGCTTCCGGCTGCGCGTTCGATCCGCGCCTTGAGGTGATCAGGCATGCGAAGGTTGATCCGCGACATCGTGCCCTCGTCGTCCTCGGGGGAAGCGGGCGGCGCGACGCCCGTCGCCGACCAGCCGTTCGGCGTCCTGTCGTCGGCGCCCTCGGCCAGGTCGTCGACGGACGGATCGACCGGCGGTGGTGCCACCACGAACTCGGGGTCACGTCCGCGCAGGCGCAGCTCGACTGAGCCCGGCGCGAGCTCGCAAGTGATCTCCTCTGCTGCCGCTGCCAGCACGTCCTGCAAGGTGAGCCGGATCGCTGCGTCCAGGGGGGCGACAAGGCGCTCAGCAAGCGCTCGAGCGTCTTCACCGCCGGCCTCGGCGGCGATCGCCAGGTGGCGGTGGATGTTCTCAACGTACTGTCCCAGGTCCATGGCGCCACTATGGCATCACGAATGGTGCCATGTCAAGCATCCATGTGCCACAGTGACGCCACGAGACGCTACTCGCGTAGTTGACCTGGGGCGCTGAGGCGGGCAAGCCGACCGCAGCGTGCCGAGTCGACCGCACGAGGATCGCCTTACGGCCGTCCGGACGACCGCCCGAAGCTGGCTACGCTCGTCGAGTACGGCGTCAGCCAGGGCAGCCGGCTTGCCGTCGGCGTCCACGAGGAGCTGTCGGGTCTCATCGAAGGTGACCAGCAACCCATGCTGCGACCAGGGGATTCGCCAGGTTCGTTGAGACATAGGCCGTGGGCTCGTCTCAATCATCCTGACCATTTCCGTGGTTGGGATCCCGAAGCGCCCGCCGAGCCCAGCGGGCAAGGGGGTCGCCGAAGCTCGTGCGCGGATAGGCGATCCCGAGGCGTCGACCGGCCTCCTGGTAGAAGCCAGCGACGTTCCCGCGCCAGCCTGGCGAGGCGAGCAGGCCGGTGAGGGCGACGGCCTCAGGATAGAAGGCAGCGTCGAGGTAGTCCGCCCAGGGCAGCAAGGTCGGGCTCCACGGGTCGACGCCGAGGGCGTGCAGCCGACCCTCCCAGCGGTCCATGAGGTCCCGGTGCCAGCGCCCGGCATGCCAGTCCAGCACGATCATGTGGGCGGCGGCGTGCGCTGCGGCGACCTGGTCGGGGTCGCCACGGTGGGCAAGCCGAGCGTGCCGCCGCTGGGCACGGACGACCTCAGGCGCCTGTGTAATCTCGAGTTGTGTGGTCGCGCGAAGCCAGAGGCCATGCCGGCCGCAAAGATGGCGGTGGGCATGGTCGCGGACCACCACCAGGCCGGTGATGCCTTGGCTGGCCATGCAGCGCCGGCAGGCAGCCAGCCGGTGGTGTGGCCGTGGCGGCAGGGCCGGTGGCGCGAGCGCGGGCAGCGCCCGGGTGAGGCTGCGCAGCGGCTGGGCGCTGATGACCGCCAGGCGCGACGGCGTGGTGGGCGCCCACGCGCTGGTGTCGTCGTCGATGGCGCTCGGCGCCCGGCGGTAGGGCGCAAGGTAGCGGGCGAGCACCACCACGCGCAGGCGGTTGGCGAGCGCCAGCCGGTTCAGGTAGGAGCCGACGGTCTCGCCGCCCACGGGCGGGAGCGTGACCGGCAACTGGCGGGCAGGTTCCTCCCAGGGCTGCATGTAGCTCAGCCAGCCCGTCGACGGCGTTGGGCCCGGGTGCCGGCCGCCCAGGTGGCGGTCTGGGTCTGGGCGGCGTGGTCGATCGTGATCCGCTCCAGGGTGGCCTTGGTGACCTTCTCGGTGCCGTCTTGGATCGCATCGATTGCGGCGCCGCGGAGCAGGTGCGACAGGCTGCCGATCATGCCGCCGGTGCGCTCCTGGAGGTAGCGGTCGAGCCGGAGCAGGCTGCCAGGCTTGTGGTCGTGCAGCCGCAGAGCCTCCTCGAGGGTAGCGACAAGGGCGCGCCACTGCTGGCGTTGGGGTTTGGTGCCGTAGGCGAACGGGCTGGCCGGGACGGTGGTGAAGCGGCTGGCGATCTGGCGGCCGCGGGTGCCGCTGAACAGCCCAACGTGCTCCAGGTCGATCCCGGCCAGCACGAACGTCGCTGGGATCCGCTCCGACAGGTATTTGAGCTGGTCGGAGGCCTCAGCCCCGGCGCGGGTCGCGAGCGAGATGTTATGGAGCTCGTCCACCAGGACCAAGTCGACGTGGAGCTGGCAGAGCAGGTCGCAGACCTGGTTGGTGATCTCGGCCTGGTTCTGCCGCCTGCTGGTCGGCAGGCCAAGAAAGCGAGCGAACTCCGCGGCCAGCATCCGCGGGGTCGCTGCGGGCGGGACGGTCACGTAGACGACCGGGAGGCGGGCGTGGGCGGTCGGGTCGCGGCGGCGCACGGCGAGCTCGTGGTGCTTGCCAAGCTGGCTGATGGCGGTGGTCTTGCCGGTGGCGGCCGGGCCGGTGACGATCAGGCCGCGGCGGGCGCTGAGCTGGTGGCGGTTGAGCAGGACCAGCCGCCGGCCGGCGGCCACGACCTGCCGGATCATCGGCGTGGCGACGATGATCAGCCGCGCGTGGTAGCTCAAGCGGCGCTCGTGGTAGCCGGCACGCTCGACCGGGCCGAGCCGCTCGCGCTGGGCCGCAGTGAGCAGCGCTGGTGGGGCTGGGACGTCGTCGACGAAGTGGCGCCAGCCCTCCTTGGTGGTCAGCGATGCGTGGAGCGCCGCATCGGCGGATTGCTGGGCTGGGTGCATGGCAGGCCACCGGGTCAGTAGTCGGCCAGCGGGTCGAAGGCTCCGAACGGCACCACCTGGCCGAGGGCCTCCTGGCCCTGGTCCTGGTCGTCGGCGCCGCCCTCCTCAGCCTCGTCCTTCGGCGGGGGGAGTGGTCGAAGGGGCAGCGCGGCGGCGGTGCGGGTGCGGCTGGCGATGCGCCGGTCGGCCGGCGGCCCAGCAGCAGCGCGGCGCAGCAGGTGGCCACCGTGGTCTCGTCCTGGTCGTCGAGGCCGCTGGCGGCGGCGAGGCGCCGGGCATGCCGCCAGGTGAAGTCCGCAAACGGCTGGCGGACCATGGGCAGGTGCGTCCAGGGCGCGGTGATCCAGCCGCCGTCGGGGCCGTGGTGGTTGCGGACCCAGACGTGGGAGAGGTCGTAGGGGTCGTAGTGGACCTCCCACAGGCCCCGCTTGGCGTCCAGGCCGGAGTGCTGGCGCCGGTAGGGGTCGAGGTCGGGGCAGTCGTAGGTGCGGTAGTCGATTTGGACGCCGTAGTCGTTGATCTGCCGCCACTCGACCGGCAGCAGTTCCAGGTAGTCGTCGCCGGTAAGGCTGACCGGCAGGTAGCCGGCGCGGGCGACCAGCACCGCGTAGGCCTCGTTGGGCGACAGGACCCGGCCGGGCAGGTCGGGGTTGCGCAGCCCCTCGTGCGGGCGGGGTTGCCAGCCGGCCACGAGCCATTCGTCCAGCAGGTCCTGCAGCTCGGCGACGGTCCAGGCCGCCTGGACGTCGGCGCCACGGCGGGTGACGTCCCCGCCGACGTAGCCGCAAAGGTGCTGGCAGAACAGCGTGTTGACGCTTTCGAAGGTGCGTTCCACCACGCTCTTGTCGGTGGGGGTCCGGGGCCGGGCGGGCTGCACCGAGATGCCCAGTGTCTGGCAGGCCCGCAGGAACACCTCCGAGAGGAAGACGCGGCTGCGGTCGACGGTGATCGTCTCGGGCACGATCACCGGCTTGGCCGCAGCCTGCTGCAGGCGGGTGTCGAGGCTGAGCAGCCGCTGGTGGGGCAGGCGGGAGTGCGCCATCGCCAGCGCCTCGGCCCAGCCGGGCCGCATCGGTTCGGGCACCAGGATGCGGGCCAGCAGCAGCGCGGCGTCCACCGCCTTGGTGGCCACCGGGCGCAGCAGCGCCGCGCAGATCGTTCGCGTGGCCACGTCCACCGCGATCGTCAGCTCCACCCGGCCGGTCATCCCGTCGTCGTAGACGGCCAGGACGTCCAGCGGGCTGGAGTCGATCTGGACCTGCTCACCCGGGCGGGTGGCGACGGTCGGGCTGAACGGCGCGGCAGGCCGGTTCGCCATCGAGCGGCGGGTGGTGGCCTGCCCGAAGGTGTGCCGCCCCGCCGACAGCGCCGCCACCAGGCGGTAGAACGTCGCCCGGGACGGCATCGGCACCGCGCCTGGCCCGTACCCGGCGGCCAACGCCTCCTGGATCCGATGGTGCAGCCGGGTCCTGGTCCCAGTCGACTGGTCGGTCTCGGCCTCAAGGTGCGTGGCGAGAACCGCGACCAGCCGCGGGTCGGCGCGGCCGTAGGGCTTCGGCTGCCGGATGGCGCGCTGGTCGACCAGCCCCCACAGGCCCTGCTCCCGGTAGCGCCGCCGCAGCCGGCTGATCGTCTTGACGCTGGTCGGGTCCCCGGCCGCGGTCAGTTCGGCCGCCTTGGCGGCCTCCCGCTCGGCGAGGCTGCGCCAGCGCGGGTCGTAGTCCGGCCGTGGCGGCGTCTCCGGCATCGCTCCGGGTGGCTGGCCGGTCTCGACCTCCAAGACGTGCTGCTCCAGCAGCCGCGCACGCTCCAGGACTGGCCCGGGCACGGCGTCCAGCAGCCCAAACGGCGGCACCCGTGGCGCCGGGGGTGCCTCCAGCAGCTCGGTCCCTGGGGTGGCCAGCAGGTGGGCGAGCAGCACGACAGCCGCCTCGCCGGCCTGGCTGACCAGCCGGATCGCCGTGCCCGACAGGCCAGCCACGGTGTGGACCGCGCCGTCGAACCGCACCCGGTCGCCAACGTGCAGCGCCCGGCCCTGCGGCTGGGCGTGAAGCTGCGGCGGCGGCAGCTCCATCATCCCCATCATCGCCTCCTGCCTGGCTGGATCAGCGACCGGTCGCCGAGCAGGACGGTCAGCTCGGTGTGCAGATGGTCATGCCACAGCAGGTGGAACAGCACCGGCAGGATCCCGATCGGGTCGCCGACCTGACGGACGCCGGCCTGCAGCGGGCGCGGCTGGGCAAACGCCGCCAGCAGCGCCCCGGCGGCGGGCTGCAAGTGGTAGCGGGGATGGCGGTAGCCCGATAGCCAGCGCGCGTTGGCCAGCAGCACCGGGTCGTGGCCACAGACCAGCTCGTACCGCCAGCCGGCCTGGGCGCAGGCCCGCGCGGTCGCCTCGAACGCGGCTGCATCCTTGGGCCGGACCTTCTCGGCGGGGCGGCAGTCGAGCACCACCCCGGTGCCGTCGGCCAGGCGCGCGAACCAGTCGGGGGCGTGCGACCGCAGCCGACCCTGGCCGTCCCAGCGCAGCCAGAACGGCTGCGACGCGAACGCGACCACCAGCGGGTCCAGGTCCAGCATGAGGGCGGTGTCGCGCTCAAGCCAGGATTCGAAGCCGACGTGGCGGCCCATCGTGGCCGCCCACCACAGCCCCGGATAGTTCCGCTGGCCGCGGTAGGAGGGAAAGGATCGCACCGGTGGGGCGTCCTCGAACGCCAGGGCAGCAGCAGCGACGGGGTCGGCTTGGCGCTCAGTGCCCTCTGGGCCCAGGTAGGTCAGCATGAAGCTGCTCATCGCCCCCCCAGCCCAACCAGCGATCTCACCCAGCCGGTGACCAGGAATTGGTCAGGTTGGTTGAGACACCGACCACCGTTGCGCTGCACGCACAGTATCTCCGATCTCCGCGAACCAAGCAATCGGTCAGATAGGAGGTATGGGTGCCGTTGTCGTTAATCGGTTGTCGGCCGCCATGCGCATCGCCGATGATTGCGGCCATGGCCACCACCCGACGAGCCGACATGTTCACCGCGGACGGCAAGCCGTCGGACGACGACCCGCGTGAGCACGGACCGACGTTGGGCGACGAGCGCACCACGCTGGTCGAAGCCCTGCGCTGTGTACGCCTCACATTGGAGATGAAATGCTCAGGTCTTGATGCGGAGGCGATGGCGCGGCGTTCCGTCGAGCCGTCGACGATGTCGCTGCTGGGGCTGGTGCGACACCTGGCCGAGATAGAGCGTAGGACGTTCCGGGTCATGATGGCGGGACAGGACGTGCCCCGGCTGTTCTGCTCCGACACCGACCGTGACGGTGATTTCGATGGTGCTGTTCCCGACCCCCAAGTGGTTGCGGAGGCGTGGGAGGCATGGCGGGCGGAGGTGGACTTCGCGACGCGGTTCGTGGCCGAGGCGCCCAGTCTCGACATCACCGGCAACGATCCCTTGAATCAGCATGGCAGCGGTGGAGGGCCGATGTCGCTGCGCGAGGTGCTGGTCGGAATGATCGAGGAGTACGCCCGCCACATGGGTCACGGCCGGCAACCGCACCGGCCACCAACAAGCCCAGCAGGGTGGGGCCAATCTCACCCGTAGGTGGGCCAGAACTTACCCGTGGAGCCACTGCAAGGCCGGGCCTTGCTGGCTGAGCTGCGCCAAGAGCTGGGCGGCGCCTATGAGGTCTGGTAGTTCAACGAGTCCACCCGCCGGCTCGAACAGTGGCTTGCCTTGCTGGTCAGGATCGTTGAGACACGCCCAGCTCCCCAGACAGGTGCGTTGAGAATCCGCCACCTTCGCTGAGATCCGACACGAGCCATCTGTTTCGACTCGTCCTACTTAATCCCCCATAAGATCCGTTATGTAAACTAGATGCCTGTCGGAGGCCGGGTGGGTGAGGCCGATTGTCCCGGCTCAGCGAAGCTGCCACTGCTCAGCGAAGCTGCCAACCGATCTGCCATTACTCAACGGAGCTGCCACCTCGTGTGCTTCGGTAGGCGGCTGGAAGCTGAAGGTGGACGAGTACCGCGACGACACCGAGGCCGTGCTCGGGCGCTGAGCCTCCTGAGCCTCCAAGGTGCTCAGAGTCGCTCGGCGCCGAGGACGTCGGCGGGAGCTGCGCCGCCAGACCCCTGCTGTAGCCCAGTTCGGCCACCCGTACGTCATCTCCATCCTGGGATCACGACCCGGACTTCGGCTAGCCGGGCGATGCGCTGCCACCGCTACTGCTCAGATGCACTCCCGGTCCCGGGCTTGGCCCCGTCCGCCTAGCGCTTCTTTGAAGGTTCTGAGCTCTCCCCCATCTTGCTCATATAGCGCATAATAGACATTATGCGCGAGAGAGAAAGCCGACGAGGAGGCCGCGGTGGACGATGCCATTGATGATCGCCTGGTTCTGCCGACGGGCACGGGCACCGGTGGACAGGCCTAGTCGCAGGGCGGCGAGCCGGCGATCCTCCCAGCCAGCGCGCTGGTCGAGTGCTTGATCGCTAGGTTCCTGCTCGGCCACCGGGGCCACACCCGCGCTGCCTACTTGGCCGACTTGCGCGATTTTGCTGGGTGGTGCGCGGCCGGCGGTGTGGAGCTGCTGGCCGTGGACCGGGCACACGTCGAGGCCTACGCCCATGACCTCGAACTGGCCGGCCGGGCGCGCTCGACCGTGGCTCGCCGTCTGGCGACCCTGGCCGGGTTCTACCGCTACGCCGTGGAGGAAGCGGCACTCCCCCGCTCCCCCGTCGCCCAGGTGCGACGACCGGCAGTGGCCCGCGACTCGCAGAGGCTCGGACTGGACCGGGACGAGGCAGCCCGGTTCCTGGCCGCCGCCGAAAGGCAGCCTCGACGCGCGACCATGCCCTCGCCTGCCTGCTCATGTTGAACGGGCTGCGGGTCTCTGAGGCGTGCGCTGCCGACGTAGCCGACCTCGAGATCGAGCGCGCCCATCGAGTACTTGCGGTGGTCGGCAAGGGTGGCGCTCGGGTGATCGTGCCCTGGCTCCTAGAACCGTCCGCGCGATCGATGCGGCGCTGGGCGGGCGCATCGACGGGCCGCTCCTGCTGTCCCTGGCCGGTGGCCGGCTGGATCGCCATGACGCGGCCCGGATCGTGCGCCGGCTCGCCCGCCGGGCCGGCCTGGTGAAGCGCGTCGGCCCGCACAGCCTGGGCCACGCGATGGTGACGCTGGCCCTGGATGCCGGCGTGCCGCTGCGCGACGTCCAAGACGCGGCCCGGCACGCCGACCCGCGTACCACCCGCCGCTACGACCGGGGCCGGCATTCGCTGGACCGCCACGCCACCTACCGGCTGGCGGCCTTCCTTGCCGAGGCTGCACCACCCACTCCACGCGACCACCTATCATGAGCGGCCACCTGGGATGAGCCGGCTTGAGCGTCATGACGCCCAGCGTGCCGCAGCGTGGCCGGTCGCCACCTGCACGTCGCTCCGCTCAGCTTGAGTCAGCGCCAAGGCGGCATGCGCGGCCGGGTTCACCAGCGGCGAGGGAGGCAGCGCGGTGGAGGTGCTGTTCGTGGACGAGACCTACGAGGTCGGTCGGCGAGCTGGCATGGGCAGGCTCCTCGCGCTTGGTGGCGTGCTGCTGGGCGAGGAGGCGCTGTGGGGGCTGGCGTACCGGATCGATGTGATCTGCCGCCGATTCGGGATCCCAGACGGGTGTCAGCTGAAATGGTCCCCGCCACCCGACAACTGGATTCACCACAACCTGACCGGTCAGCGCCGAACCGACTGCTACGGCCAGGTCCTCGAGGCGGTCAGCCAGTCCGGCGGCCGGGCTATCGTCGTGGCGATCGACACCGGCCGCACCGCGCCGTCCCTTCAGGGAGGCCATGCGCTGCTGCGGGCCTTTCAGTGGGTGTACGAGCGGATGGTCATGGAACTTGAGCAGGAAGGCCATCGTGGGCTGATCATCGCCGACCGCCCGGGGGGGCGATCGACGACAGGAAGCCGAGCTACTCGGTGAGGTGCTCGAGACGATCGAGGAGGGCACCGCCTACGTCCTTCCCAACGCCATCCCGATCAACGTGCTCACCACTCCGGCTCGTCTCGTCCGGCACCTGCAGGTCGCCGACCTTGTCGTCGGCGTGACCACAGCCATGCTGACTGGCGCCGGCCGCTACGCCGAGCCGCTGTTCGGGGCGGTCCAGGCGATGCTCGTCCGCAACGCTGACGGCTTGGCCGGTGGTGCCGGGCTCAAGCTCTTCCCGGCGAGTCTCACCAACCTCTACCACTGGGTCCTGGACGAACCGCGGTATGTGCGGCGCCGACAGGACCGGGAGTGGCGGCTGCCGTCACCAGAATTCGCCTACTACCTCGACGATGGCCGGACGCCCGCCGCCTGAGCGCACCACGACCGAACGAGCAGGCCACGCCCGAGGTGGCTGAGGTTGCCCCGGTTTCCGGATGGTAGGCTACCTGGTGAAGTTGGCCCAGACATGCGTTGTCTCATCCGGTCTGGTCCGCTCCCCCGCTTCTCTTCAGTGATTCTGATCTGGAGTGCAGCGCTTCAGCATGGGATAGAAGCCGGGCTGTATCGGACATATGACGCGCAGCGGTCACAGCCGACTCTCGTGGCGGCGGACACTGCTGGCATGGACAGCAGCGTAATCGTCTGGCATACCGCCACCGCCCGGCTGCTACTCCCATCTGGCGAACCCAGCGATCGGTTCATCACGGCGGCGTGGGAGTGCATGCGGGAAGCCCAAGTCCGCTGCGGAACACACTCGTGCCCGAGGTGGAGCTGTGGCGGTTCCAGGGCGTGGTGGACCAGGCGGTGTCGGGCGGGCTCGACGCCATCTGGTGCGCGGTCACCGCCGGAGTCCGCCGGCTGTTCCCGGACGTCCACGGCCCGGAACGGCTGGCCGGGCTGGAACGCCTGGCCGCCGTGGCTGGCTGGTGGTGGCCGTTCGAGGGGGCGGTAGTCATCTGCGAGCGACCGGTCGGCGTGCACTGTGACGATGCCGGCCGGTTCCACAGGGCCGATGGGCCGGCGCTGGTCTGGCCGGACGGGTTCGTCATCCACGCCT
>WNGB01010525.1_pt1 | contig 12817 bp, 20 predicted proteins | sample 5400681 | NCBI WGS metagenome assembly WNGB01 (sample SAMN13153367, study PRJNA577476) | soil metagenome | isolation source: 115 cm soil or saprolite under grassland replicate 2 | place: USA:California | collected 2016-06-15 | reverse complement strand
AAAACCATTCGGGGATGCCTGACCGCTGTTTTGCCTCTTCTCGAGGCGGCCGGGCGAGAACCAAGAAGAGGCTGAGCATGGAGTAGCCTCTCCCGTGACGCTTCCGGACGCGGGTTCAACTCCCGCCGCCTCCACCATTTCTGTCTCTTCCTTGCCGTCATCCCTTCAGTCGCCCACGAGATTCGCGAATTCGCGTGGAGTGAGGACCTTGACGCTCTTGCCTGACTGATTGATCAGTCTCAAATCGCCGGTCACCAGAAGAGTGGACGGTTCGGCCGAGAGCATCCGCTTGAGGTGATCATCTCCCTTCCTCCCGCTTCTGCCTGCCGGCGACTCCATATCGAGCGCGACCCCGTTGGCAGCGATCTCCGCTAGGAGAACGTCCACCTCCTCTTGTGCGAGCCGATGGCGGCGCTGGATCTTCGGGCGCAGCAGGACGTCCCGATATTCGGCCAGCAGTTCGACCGAAAGCAGGAAGCGGAACCTGCCTGCAAGCATGCCGTCGAGGATCCTGGCCGTGGGAGACCTCCGTCAGGAGGCCGGCCACGACCACATTCGTGTCGATGACAGCCGGAGCCGCCGTCATCTTCTGCGTCGATGAGCTCTCGTCTCCAATCACCTTGATGGGATTTTGCAAACCATCATCAGGTCATCGTGGCCGTCCGGTCCGGCTCCGTCACCGAGAGGGGGTCTTGGACTCCGCGGCATCCGGAGCCCGTTTCTCGCTTTCCGCCAGGAGCTTGGCGAGGACTTCGTCGTAGTACGGCTTCTCGCGGAGGCCCGTGTACTTGCCCGGGAAGTACGCCAGCGTGATGTCCGCCTTGTCATTGGCGGCGTCGAAGTTGTTCAACACCACGGTGAAGCGCTGGTCGTGCGGCAACCGCGTGTTGTCGATCATCGGAAAGTCGAAGTAGTCGAGCCAGAATTCCGTCGAGGTTGTCTCGGCCCGATTTCCCTGGCCGGTGCGGACGGTCACGCGGAGTTGCAGCCCCTCGTTCTTTCGATCCGCCTCCAGGACGTCCAGCTTGAAGTTGCGCCGGATGCCGTCGAGCGTGAGATCCCTGGCCAGCGACGGCAGATCCCCTCCGGGCCCGCGAAAAGAGAGCGTCTTCAGATTCGCCGTCGCGTCGAAGCTTGGCCCGCCCTCCTCGATGATGAGCATCTGCTTCTTCGTCACTTCCTCGGCGACGCGGTTTAGCCTCCCCAGGTAATCGGACCGCTGCGGGCTGTTTTCGACCTGTCGCTGGATGTGCCGGAAGAGAGGCTTGAGGTTGAGCGACTCGTGGAAGTTGTACACGAGGAGCTCGAGGTTCAAGACCTCCTGCTCGGGGGTCGCCTTCTGCCCGGAGCGCAGGAACGACTCGATGATGGACTTGAACATGTCCTTGCGCAGCGCGCTCTCGGATTCCTCGCGACGGCTCGTCAGCTCGGAGTAGAGTCGCGCGTTGGTCTCCTGCGTCTGGAGCCGTTCGCGCAGCGTCGCCTCGCGCCCTTCGCGGTCGCGCAGATAGGCCGACGTCCAGAACCCGAGGACGGCCACCGCGAGCGCCGTCAACAGCCCGCCCACGGGCTTCAGAATGATCTCGGCCTTGTCCCAGCCGTCGCGCCGGGCCGAGTCTTCGGCCATCACTTCCTCGTCAGGACGAGCTTCCCGGCCTCTTCCTTGACCACGAGGTCATACCGGCTCGGCTTCTCGTAAACCGTGACCTTGACCGACGCGCTCGCCTTCTTGTAATCGATCGAGAGCACGCACTCCCCGGTCGCCCCGACCTTCAAGCTGTAGGACCCGAACTGGTCCGTCTGCGCCGTCGCCGACGTCCCTCCGCAATCGAGTTTCAGGCCGACTCCCTCCGGCAGCGTTTTTCCACCTTCGCTCACCGTTCCATGGATCTCCGCCGCCCCGACACCCAACGCCACACCCAGCCAGCAGACGCCAATCAGAAATGTCTTCCTCATCCTGGACCTCCAAGCACAATGGTACGCCAGGCCCGTCCTCTTCCCCAGCGCCTCCGCGGGCTAAGATGAGTCGGTTACATGGAGGGGACCATGAACATTCTCCCGAATCTTTCGAAGTGGTCGGTATCGCTCGTGGTTTTCTGCATCCTCGCCGTGGCGCTCACCGCGACGCGCCCGACACAGGCCCAGGATGCGACCCTGCCGCGCCTTCGCCCCGCCCTCGGGCTGGCGCGCGCGCTGGTCGTTGACGTTCGCGACCCCGAGACCGCCGGCCGGATCAAGGTCAAGTTCCCGTGGCTTCCCCGTGAAGTCGAGACATGGGCTCACGTCTCGCTCCCGCTCGGCGGCAACCGAACCGGGCTTTGGGCACTTCCCGGAATCGGCGACGAAGTCGTCGTCGGATTCGAGCGCGGCGATGTGCGCAGCCCGATCATCATCGGTTCACTCTGGGACGGCAAGCCGCCGCCGAGCTCGGGCCGTTGACATTCCTGCCCTCCACCGGTCTCGCCAGGTGGACGGCGATGCTTCGCTCAATCGGTTTCTCAGCTTGGGCCTTCTCCCGGAGGTGCCCTCTCGGATTTCGGCTGCCAGGCCACGCCGTCACCCTTCCGGATTCAGCACGCGGAGTTTCTCGGCCTCTGCCGCATCGAGAAGGCGAGCGTCAGCGGCTATGAACGTCATCGGCTCGCCGAGCTCGCGGCCAAGAGTCAGTGCGGACGCAAGGTGGATGGCGTCGAACCCGCGCAGCGGCCGTCGCTTGATCAGGTCGCGCGCCAGGAGAAGAACTTCGTCCTGAAGGTCCACCTTGACGTAGGTCTGCCAGTTTGCCTCAAAGTTCCTGCAAGCAGTCGTGTATTGCCTTGTCGAAAGACCGCCTTCTCGCCTTCGCCTCGCAAGCGCGGCATGAACCTCCGCGTACCCGATCTTCGATGTCGCCGCCGGCTCGCCGGCACTCACGATCTCTCGAACTCGGTCCGAACCCTTCTCTGCCACGAAGTGCTTCACCAGAGCACTCGTGTCCAGGTAGGTCACCGACGATCTTCCAGAACCGTACGCGAAAGCGGCGTTCCTTTCACCGTGATGAGCCGGCCTCCCTTGCGAGGTTTGCGGCTGGGCAAGGTGACCACACCGCGGGCCGCGAGACCCGCGAGCCGGGCCTCTAGACTCGAGGCGCGCCTGCCCTGGCCGATCGGCTGGATGACGGCGATGGGGTTCCCCCGCTCCGTAACCACGATCTCGCCGCCCTTCTTCGTTTCCCGAAGATATCGAGTCAATCGATTTTTCAGTTCACGAACCCCCACAGTGCTCATGGCCTACCTCACGTAGCTATTGTAGCCACAATGAATCTCTCGCGCGAACTAATCCGGAGATGATAGCCTCGACGCAAGAATACTAATAATGAAGGAGGGTTCGATGAGGGCAAGAAACATCCTGGCGTTTGCGGTGTCATTCGGATTGGCGACGGCGGTTCTGGCGCAGGGATCCGGGGAGGCGAAGGCGAAAAGCGCTTCGAAGGAGGGGGCAAGCGGACCCGTCGTCATGCCGGCCGGCGACGTGAAGTGGACCGACCTCGACCCCACCGGTGCTCCCGGAGTCAAGATCGCGGATCTGTGGGGTGATCATGCGAAGGGCGCCTTCGGCGCGTTCATCAAGTTGCCGGCGGGATTCGAAGCTCCCCTCCATACGCACACCAACGCCATGAAGCTCGCGATCGTGTCGGGCACATACATTCAGATGCCGGAAGGCAAGCCCGAATTCCGGTTGGGGCCCGGTTCTTACCTGATGCAGCCCGGCCGAAACTACCGACACACGACGAGCTGCGACAAGGCCTCGGATTGTGTGTTCTTTGTCGAAAGCAAAGGAAAGTTCGACCTCAAGCCAGTGAAGGCGGGGAAGGAGCCCGCAAAGAAGTAGGAAGGTCGGGATTCCCTTATCCGCTGATCCACTGATCTGACTTCGGGTCCCAGAAGGGGCCGGTGAGGCCGATCGAAGCGAAGAGGGAGACCATCTCGTCGGGCGCGGGGCGGCGGGATTCGATAGTCAATCGGTTGGCGTACCACGCAACCGCGAGCCTCCAGAGCTGATCCAGATCGACGAGAGGCCGGCGGGGCGTCTGGCGGGACTTGCACCAGCGGTCGACCGTTTCTTCCGACCGGAAGAGCAGCATGGTCGCTCAGGTGTAGATGATGTCTTCCCACCAGCGGGCGGCGGGAACGGCGAAATGGGCGACATACGGCTGCGCGATCGGCAGGCCGTCCCGGACCTCGAGTGTCAGCGGCTCTCCGGAGAATCCGTCGGAGGCTGGGATGACGGCGTCCGCATGGAGGGCGGCCGGGATGCCGTACGCGTCCCAGACGCAGTTGGCGTAGTAGCGCTTCCCCTGAGCGTCCACGGGGAACGGCGTCGGGACGCCGGAAAAGGGCGGCGCCATCCGAATACGCGACGCGTCGCCGGGCTCCGGAACGAGAAGCCTCCTGGCGTGGAGCCGCGCGAAGGACCTCAGCACATTGCTCTCGGGAAACCCCGTTGCGACCGCCACCTGCCCGGCCGTTGGCGCGTTGGCCGTCTCCGCGATCGCGCGATAGATTGCGAGCTTGACGATGGTGTCGAGGTCCATGGTCATGGTTGCGCGTGGAGTGTTGACCGGACCCAGTGGGCGACTTCTTCCGGCATTGTGTCTCTGTTGGCCCGGCTGACCTGCCAGATTAACAGGTCGGGACGTTGCTTGATCGCTTCGATGAAGCCTCCTCCGCGCGACGCGACGGTCGCGACGAAGACTCCGGCCGAGTCCACGAGCGACTCCACCGTCTCGACGAAGCGCCTGGAAAGGCATTCCATCTTTCCGATCTCGTCGATGAAAACGAGACCCGCGCGTCTGCGCGACAACTGCTCCGACACGATGCGGTCCAGAGCGGCGAGATCCACGCCGTACTTGCTGATCTTGTGAGGAGACCGGATCTTGACGTGAGCCAGGACATCCGACCGGCCGTCGAAGGTCTCGATCCGAAATCCCACGCGCCGGCCCGCTTCCCGGATCTCTTCCGTCACGAAGCCACGGATCTCCAGATCCGAAAGCTCGCCGGCCGCGCGGCGAAGAACTGTCGTCTTCCCGACTTCCGGTGGCCCCGTCAGGAGGAGAGCACGAGGTTGTCTCTTCGCCATGCTCGGTAGACTCTAAGTCGGAAGCCTTGAGGGGCTCGGTCGCTGGAGAGTCCATGCCGAAGCGGAAGCCTGATAAACAGCGGGTGCGCGAGCGGATCTGGTCGCGGCTCGAGAAATCGGGCGAGGCTCTTTTTCCAGGGGCCCGAGGCCGCATCCCGAACTTCCGGGGAGCCGCGAGAGCGACCGAAAGGCTCGCGGCGACTCCCGAGTGGTGCCGCGCGAGAGTCGTCAAGTGCAATCCCGATTCGCCTCAGAGGCCTGTTCGCTTCCGAGCGCTCGCCGAGGGCAAGGTCGTCTATATGGCGGTGCCCCGGCTGGCGGTGAGGAAGTGCTTCTGGAAACTCGATCCCGCGCGGCTCGAGCGAAGCGATCTGGCGGCCGCCGCGACGATCAAGGGCGCCTCGCGTCTGGCAAAGCCCGTCGGCGCGCGCGAGCTGCCTCACGTAGACCTGATCGTGGCGGGCTCCGTTGCCGTCAACCGAAAAGGCGCCCGGGTCGGAAAGGGAGGCGGCTACTCCGACCTCGAATACGCGATCGGACGCGAGGTGGGAGCCATCGACGAGAAGACCGCGACGGCGACGACCATCCATCCACTCCAGTTGGTGGATGAGGACCTGCCGGTTACGCCGCACGATTTCTTTCTCGACTTGATCGCCACGCCGGAAGAGATCATCCGCCCGGCCCGCCGGCGGCAGCCGAAGGGAGTCCTGCCGGATCACCTTTCCGATGAGCAGCGGAAGGGGATCCCGGCTCTTGAAGAGTTGGGCTTTTCGAGCGTGCGTTCCTGACTCAAGGGCAACTTCCCTTGAGGTGACAAATGTCACCCGCCAAGGTACCATGATGGCCATGAAGACGCTCACGATCCGAGACTTTCGCACGCGGCCGAGGCAGGCGCAGAAGGCACTCGCCGATGAGGGTGAGGCGCTCCTGACATCGAACGGCCGGCCTGTGGCCCTCATGCTGCGAGTCGACAGCGACTCGCTCGAACAGACGATGGAGACCGTCCGGCGGGCGCGGGCTCTTCAGGCGGTGAGGAAGATGCGGGCCGACGCCAAGGCCCGCGGCCTCGACAGGTTGGGCTTCAAGCAGATCGACGCGATCATCGCGAGGAGCCGAAAGGCGCGACGCCGCCGGGCCTGATGCGGCTCGTCGTAGATACAAACGTCCTTGTGGCGGGCATCCTTTCGGCATCCGGTCCGCCGGGGTGGATCGTCGAGGCTCTCTTGTCCGGAGAGATTGAGCCGGCCCTGGATGCGGGGATCCGCGCCGAGTACGAGGAGGTTCTCAGGAGGCCGGAGCTCTCGTTGGAGCCGGAGCGCGTCGCCGCGGTGCTCGATGTGATCGACGCCTTCGGTCTGGAGGCCGTGGTGCCGCCCTGGCCGGAAGCGCTTCGCGATCCGGATGACGCACCGTTCCTGGCGGTGGCCGCATGGGTTGGCTGTCCTCTCGTCACCGGCAATATGCGGCACTTCCCGGCGAAGGCTCGAGGGGGGGTTGTCGTTTTGACGCCCCGCCAGCTCGTCGACCACTTCGCGCGACGTCCCTGATGCCGGGAATTATCAGCGTCAGCGTAAGGGGAGGAGTCCCCGTGTCCACGAAGATCACTTCTTCCCGTACAGGTACTTATCGTGCTTTGCGGAGAGGTCTCGAGCCAGAGGGCGAGACCCTACGAGGTTCCGATGAGGACGAGGTTTCCTTCGCTGTCCCGGAAGATCGCGTGCTCGCCCCAGGACTCCTTCTTGGGGGGCTGCGTGAACTCGACGCCTCCGGCCTTGAGCTCCTCGTAGGTTGATTTCACGTTGTCGGCAACGAAGACGACGGCCGGTATCGGCCCGGGCTGCAAGTCCGCCTGCTTGAACAGGACGAGAAGCGTCTCGGCGCCCGGCACCTGTAGCTCGATCCAGCGCGAGTCTCCCATCGACTGGTCGGTGAAGATCTTCAACCCGAGTTTCTTCGTGTAGAAGTCGAGGGCGCGCTCCTGGTCCTCGACGGGCACCGAGGCAAACTTGATGCGCTTCAACATTGAGCGTTCTCCTTTCGGTCGGAGCTTTTGCCACAGCCGCGTCGAGTCTGTAAAGGCGCTTTGTTTTTACTATAGTGTTTAAAGGTATAGCGCCCATGGCGACGTTTCGCCTCGACGATTATGTGGTCGACGTGCTTCTGCGGGACCTCGTCGGTCACGACCACAGCGCCGCCGCCTTTGTGGTCTACCTCTTCCTCTGGCGGCGTACGGTGGGCCGGCGCGTGAAGTGGGAACGGATGAGCCACCGCGAGATCGCCCTGGAGACCGGCCTGTCGAAGAGTGCCGTGCAGCGGGCGCTGCGGATCCTGCACCGCCGAGGCCTCGTGCGATCCCGGCGTCATCACGAGACGGACACGCCGGAGCACTCGGTCCAGCGGCCCTGGGCGGCGGGCTCCGGAAAGTGACCCGATTCTTGGATCAGAGCAGGTGGACGGGATCGCGTGACGTCGCGACCGGTCAAGCGCTGGTTGGGGGCTCGGCGCGGAACCGGATCGCCGCGAGCAAGGCGAGGAACCCGAAGAGCGCCAGGACGGCGAGCTGCGCGATCACGAACGGCGCCTCCTTTTGCGTCGGGGCGATCGCCTTGAGGGCCGGCACCTTGAGGAAGAGCTGCACGACCAGGACGAAGAGATTGAGGTAAAGGGCAACCGCGGCACTGATCACGAAGATCCGGCGCCACACCCCGGCGAGGTGAAACGCGTAGCGAGCCGCGATCGCGACCGGGAGCACCAGCAACGAGACGATGCCGACCTTGTGGGACGGCAGGAGATGGTCGAATGGGAAGGCGAACCCGGTCACGCTCGTGGCTGCTGTCGTCGCCAGGAAGACGACGGTCCAGCCGTCGAGCCGTTTCCCGGCGACGAGCCCGAACATCGCGACGAGGCCGGCAAAGATTCCCACCAGGCTCAACACGACATGGACGAGGGTGAATGTCGATGTCGATAGGCCCCAGATCATTTCTTCAGCAACGTAGAATATCCCGCCTCAGTACACCGCCCGTTTCTGGACCTTCTCCTTGGTGGCCAGGCTGAAGCGGGTCTCCATCTTCCCGCCCTCCACGATGCGCGCGGCCACGTACTCGCCCACCGCCGGACCGTGCTTGAAACCGTGGCCCGAGCCACCGCCCACCAGCCACACGTTGTCACGCTCGGGATGGCGGTCGATCAGGAAATCGCCGTTGGACGTGTTCTCGTACTGGCACACCTCGCTCGACACCAGCGGCGCGTCCTTCAGGCCCGGGAAGCGCCGTGCGACGAACTTCCGGACGGTGGCCAGGGTCTCGGGCGTGATGACGCGCGTTCCTGTGTCCGGGTCGAAGGCGGGGCCGTGACGATCGGGCGCGACCTTGAAACCGCGTCCCTTGAAGTCCGGCAGGCCGTAGATTTCCTCGGCGAAGTCCACCCACACGGGCATCGCTTCCGAGCGGAAACGCGCGTCGCCCGGAGGGGGACCGAAGTAGAAGACCTCCTGACGCGTTGGGAAGATGCGCTCGCCCAGCAGATCCGGGAAGAGCTTCGGCAGCCAGGGACCGCAGGCGAAGACGAAGGTGCCCGCGCGGATGGTCTTACCGGACCGCGTCGCGACCGAGTCCAGCCGCCCCTTGCCTGCGGGTGGGACGACGGCTTCCTGGAGGTACTCGACTCCCCTGGTCATCGCGTTCTGGACCACCGTCTGGACCACATGGAAGCCCATCAGGAACCCGCTCTGGGGCTCGTAGATGGCCCAGTTGTTCGGGCCGAAGTCAATCTGAGGCCAGCGGTGCTCGAGCTCCGGGCGGCCGAGCCGCTCGTGGCGTACGCCGAGCCGCCGCAACGTCGCCAGTGTCTTCGTCGTCAGCGGGTCCTCGCCGCGGGCCATCCAGAGCACGCCGGCCGGCTGGAACATCGACGGCCGGCTTGCCTGGGCCAGGAGCGACTTCCAGAGGTCCAGGGAATGCATCGACCAGCGCGTGTAGATCTCCTGGTCGCCATACCCCATGCGGATGACGCGTGTCTGGCCGCCGGAGCTCGCGCGGGCATTGCCGACGCCGTAGGCGTCGAGAAGCGCGACGCGACGCCCCGCTTGTCCGAGACGCAGGGCGACCCACGCCCCGAACACCCCGGCGCCGACGACCGCTACGTCGTACGACTTGCCGCTCGATACGCCGGGCGCTTGGGACCCCACGAGGGCCGGGACCAGGGTGGCGCCGAGCGCCCCCGCCCCTGTGGTTCTTATGAAGTCGCGGCGCGTCGTCTTCATCGCTCTGCCTCCTCCTCGATGAACCGGGTCACGTGGCGCGCGAGAAAGGGTCGGCTCGCTCGCGCCGACCGCTGGAATGACGGAGTGGCCTCCCGTCCTCGTGATCTTAACTCCCCGACCGGGATCGCCTCTCACCTCGGGAAGAAGAGGAGGAGGGTCAGAACCGTACCGATTCCGAGGGAGACCCATGCGTTGGAGACGAAATAGCCGTAGGCCATGAGCGCGATGCCGAGGAAGAGCTGCCTCGGCTCGGCGTTCTTCCTGCCGTAGCGGAACGCGGCGAACCCGATCAGGCCGAAAAAGACGGCGAGGATGATCGTAGCGAAAGAGAAACTTCCAAGCTCTATGCCGCCCACGGGCCTTCTCCGACACGGGTGTCGAGCTGCTCCAGGACCTCGATCGAAACAGGACGCTTGACAGGCGCGAGGTTCATTCGGGAGAGGGGGTGAGGCTCAGCATGCGCTTGACGTCGTCGGACTGGTGACCGGCCAGCTCCCAGCGGATGAGGGAGGCTGGGATGAGGCCGGCGGCGTTGAAGTCTTCCATGAAGCGCTTCATCCGGAAGCTCTCGCCCTGCTCTTGCTTTCGCTCGGACAAGAGCTTCTCGATCTCGATCTTGCCGATGAGGTAGCTCGTCCCATACGCGGGCTGCTGGAGATAGAGATGCTGCTCGTCCCGGACGAGCTCGCCGTCCATCCTGAGCCAGCCCCGTGGCGTATTGGCGCAGGCGAAAGCCGAAGCCTGCTCGAGGGTCGCCTCGTTGGCGTGCATCTTGAGCTCCCCCAGAGCCCGGGCGGCGCGCTGGGCGACCAGGATGTACACGAGCTCCCGGGCGCGCGGCCGCGCGCCGAACATGCCGGCCTGCATCATCAACTCCTCCCAGCCGGTCGCGTGCCCCTCGGTGCGCGTGTTGAAGATGTTGTAGAGGAGCGGTCCCTGGCGGATGGGGCTCGGGTGGGGCAAGCGCGCCATCCAGGCTTTGTCGAACCAGTGATAGTCGTGGGTGCGCAACACCTCGGGATCCCGGTAGTCCACCTCGCCGAAGAATTCGCGGGGACCCGGGCTGAAGCTGCCGACCCGCGCGCGCAGCGCGGGCTCCATGAAGTCCCGCACCTCGAGGATCTCGTGGTCCCGCAGATATGCCATGTACTCCGTGATCGCGGCGTCGAACCGGCGCGAATACTCCTCGGCGTTCGAGATCGACGCGAGCTGGGGCAGCTTCGCGTTGCGCTGCTCCTCCATCGCGAGGAGAGAGTGGGCGCGCGCGAGCTCGCGCTCCATGAGCGCGACCTCCTCCCGCCAGGTGTACGGGACGAGCTGGACGTTCTTCAGATACCAGTTGTAGTTCTCGACGCCCACGCCCGACGACCCCGTCTTCGACGCCGCCTGCGAGTCGAGCCATGCGACCAGATCGTCCGTCGCCTGCCTCGCCCGTTCGACGTCGGCCCTGAGATTGCCGGGGGTCCCGGCTAGGCGCGACGCGAGCCGTGCCAGATCGGCGCTCTGCCGCCGGAGGCTCTTCGCGCCGAAGATCCAGAGGTCCCTGCCGTTGCCGATCAGGTTGGTCTTCGCCTGCGCGAGCAGCCCCGGGATCGGGCGGATTTCCGAGTCCAGCTGCGCGGCGCGCTCCGCGGAAAGAGGGAACTGATAGGTCCAGATCTCCACGGCGCCGTAAGCGAACGGGCCCTCGCGGGCGGGCTGATCGCTTTCCTCCGTGAAGACCGTGACGTAGAAGGCCGGGTTGTTGGCCCAGGGCTTCAAGACCCGGTGATCGAAGTCGAGGCCGGAGAGCTCCGCGCGGACGACGGAGTAATCAACCTGCTGAGCGACGGACCAGCCGCCCGGGTCTATCGCGGCCAGGCGTTGACGCCAGGAGGAAAGCTCCCGCTGTTGTGCGGCCATCGCGCCGCCGCTGTAGTCCGGCAGGCCGTCAACGAGCCTGGGTTTCTGGAACGATCGCCATTCTCGAAAGAAGGAGAGCAGGTCCTCGTAGCGGGTGCTCCGGGGAGGACCCGGGGCCGCAGGGCCGGCGGTGCCGGCGACGAGAGCCGCGGCGGCAAGCAGGCACGCGGCCGCCACGAAGAACGACGGCTCGCGCGAGATCACCGCCCCCATGGTCTCCTACGGGAGCTTCACGTTTGCGAGGGTGAAGGGGACTTCTCCGAAGGAGCGGGGGGTCTTCAAGCGGACCTGGAGGGAGGCTCCCTCGGGGATCGGCTCGAGCATTCTGACGATCCGATAGTTGTCGAGGTCCGTGGTGCCGTAGGAGCGGATCGGCGTACCGTCCGAGGCGGCGAGATCGAAGGAAAAGATCTTCTTTCCAGGGTCGTCGACTTTCACGATGAGATCGTTCTCGCCCGCGCTCAGGAACAGCCTCTCGATCATGCTTCCGAACGCGTCGGCTATCGCGCCGGCCATTGCTTCGAGCCCTTCCGTCTCTCCCTTCGTCCCCCTTTTCTTCGCGGCCTGCGCCTTCTTCTTCTCTTCCGCCTGTTTCTTTTCTTTTTCGAGGCCCGCCTTCGAGAGGACCAGGATTTTGACGCCCTGCCCGGCGAGCGCCGGCACCGTGAGGGGCTTGTCTTTCTTCGTCAGGACCCGCTCGACCTTCACCGTCGCGGCGGGATCCCGCGAAGGCAGATACGTCTCGAGGACGCCCTCGAGAGAGGTCAGGGCCTTCGCCTTGCGCGAGGGGCTTGCGAGCTCGAGCCTCACTGTGGGAGGCGCCTCCTCGTGCGCCGGCTGCCAGCCGTCCGAGCCCTGCTGGGACGTGTCCGGGGCGAGGCTCTTGCCCGTGTCGTCCAATGCGCGCGTGACGCGGGGCCGGGCGGACATGACGGCGCGCGCGTCTTCGCCCTCGAGCGTGAGGTTGACCGTGAGCGCGGGGCGCGGGAAATCACCGGTGGTCCGGCGGTCCATGAGGGACTCCACTGCGACCTGGACTTTCGGAGGCGCCGCCGACGCGGCCGGCTTCTCCTTCTTCGCGGGCTTCTTCGATTGGGCGAAGGCGGGAGTCGCGGCCGCGAGAGCACACGCGAGGAGGACACGGGTTCGCAGAAGTTTCTTGCTCATGGCAGCGCGACCCCTTTCAGATTCAGCGGGACGGTCACGACGGACCTGGATGTGCGCAACGTCACGACAAGCGCGGCGTCCGGCGGAGGCTTCGCCGACAGGTCGATCTTCACGAGCTTGCTTTCGCGACCTCCCTGGCTGCCCCGGCTCCCCGAATGGAGATCGCTGCCATCGGCCCCCGCGACGTCGATGGAAATGATCCTGCCATCGGGATCTTTCGTCTCCAGCAGCACGCTCGTTTCGGAAGGCTCTTCTCCTCCCAGGGCCGAGAGGGCGTCCATCAGGCCGATCGCCTGCTTTATCTCGGCCTCCGTCGCTCCATGTTTCCTGCCTTCCTCCATGATCTGCTCTTTCGTGGGTTTGTTCTGT
>WNGB01024746.1_pt1 | contig 12818 bp, 12 predicted proteins | sample 5400681 | NCBI WGS metagenome assembly WNGB01 (sample SAMN13153367, study PRJNA577476) | soil metagenome | isolation source: 115 cm soil or saprolite under grassland replicate 2 | place: USA:California | collected 2016-06-15 | reverse complement strand
TTTCTGGCGTCGGGTCATGGCAGAACTCCCGCACAACAGCACAAGCGGTTCGGTGCCCACCAGTATACCCGATCAAGCGCAAAATGGCGGTAGCCATAACAAGTGACCCACTAGTACAGCCTTCCGGAAATACGTAGTCGAGCAACCCTACCTGCCGGCCGACGGACTCGCGCCGCTGTTCCCGCACATCTACGGGCCGATCGACCGCGCGGCGGTGGTCGAGGTGCGGCCGGTGCGCCGGTCGGCGGACGGGGAGTTTCTCGAGTGGTAGCTCAGAGGCCAGTTTTTGTGGCGAGATCGCGCTTCAAACCGGCGAAAGCGGCTTCTTCCAGATCAATGCGCTCCTGAATGATCCGCCGCAGCCAATCGTCCAGGCTCGCTTCTCGATGAAGTCGGGCCAGGAATGCTGCGCGCGCGGCTAGCTCCGAAGGTAATGTCACCGAGGCTGTCTTTGACCGGCGTACCTGAATGGGTTGCTCCCACGCTGATTCATCATCCGCCTGCGCCACGACGAGCTCGTCGATCTCTTCCTCAGACAGCTTTCGCGCTTTTCTCTTTGTACTCATACTGGCCATCCTGTAATAATACGGACGACATCGCCCGGCTTGAGTTGAAAGATGATCTTAAGCTGGCGGCCTCCGACGGTTCTCCCAATGAGCTGATAGCGATCTTTGTAGGATTTATTGCGCCGCACTTCGAAATCTGAAAAGAAACACTCGACAGCTTCCTCAAAGGAGACGCGGTGAACCGCGAGCTTATCGCTCTCGAAGTCGTACTCGAAGTCGGTAGGCGTGAATCGACTCCAGTTTACCATAGATCGCTGCTCTTCGGCTAGCGTACTCGTGCCCCTGGTCCCACAAGATTCCCAATTGTAAATTGCACCCCCGGCAGCTCCGCGAGCCGCCGCGCGACCTCGGCGCGGTCGGGCGCGGCGCAGATCACGTGCACGTTCGATCCGGCGTCGATCGTGAAGTACGACTGCAGCCCCTCGGCGCGCCAGGCCCGCACCGCGTGGATGATCTCCAGTGTGCCGCCGCTCCAGTAGAACGACGGCGGGCGCGAGGTCATGCAGACCACGTGCATCGAGACGGCGTCGGCCTCGATCGCCTCGCCGAGCAGCTCCAGGTCGCGCGCCGCGATCGCCGCGCGCGTTGCCGCCAGGCGCGCCGGCAGCTCGGCCAAGCGGGTGGCGAAGTAGGGGCTGCTGGCGGCCAGCCGGTGGTTCTCGGCGCTGCCGATCTTCTTCGCGCCCGCGTCCACCACCGCCACGACGTCGGCCAGCGCCCAGTGCTCCGGCGGCGCCAGGCTGACGGCGTCGGACTGCTCGTCCCACACCGCCGGGTCGAACGGGCAATCGGGCACGCGCCACTCGACGTAGCCGGCCGGGATGGAGCGGCAGGCCGAGCCGGAGCCGCTGCGCCGCGTCAGCAGCGTGAGCCGGCGCTCGTCGAGGTCGAGCCCCAGCGCCGCTGCGCCGGCCAGTGTCAGCGCGGCGAAGGCGGCGGCCGACGAGGCGATCCCGGCGTCGGCGGGGAAGTTGTTGCTCGACTCGACGCGCGCGCGCCAGGCAACGCCGGCAAGCGCGCGCAGCCGGTCGAGCTGCGCCACCACGCGGCCGAGCGGCCGGCCGGCTGCGGGCTCCGGCACCCTACCGTACAGCGCCAGCGTCACCTCGTCGGCTGAGAGCGCCGGGTCGAAGGCGACGGTGGTGGTCGTCAGGCAGGTGTCGAGGTCCATCGAGATCGAGCCGTTGTACGGCAGGGTGCGCGCGGCATCCTGGACGCCCCAGTACTTCACGAAGGCGATGTTCGCCGGCGCGATGGCGGTGGCCTGGCGGGTCTCAGTCATTGGTCGGCGATCCTCTTGCTTGGTCTCTGCAGATAGCGTAGCACACGATAGGATACCACACTCTAAGACATGGTTTCAGAAAGACGGCCCTGGACTTACAGTCGGGTGGTTGGGGTGGGGGTTGCTGCGCCCCGCCCCAAACCCCCACCCCAACCACCTGTCAAGTTGCCAAGAACCTTGTCTAAGCGCATAAAAAGACGGGACATTTTAGCACGTTAACTTGAGAAATCGACACTCGTTCGCTGGATACTACAAACTGCGTATGGCATCGGCGCCTTGGATAGTGCCAGCGCGCGGAGGTGTGAGCACAACGTGAGCCTCAGCCGGTAGACCAGCGGGCCGTCAGCATGGTAAAAGAATGGTTAAAGAAACGTCAATAATCGTCGGCCAGGCTGGCTGGCCCACGGCTGAAAGGAGCACCTTTGTGAAGCGCCTCGTCTCCCTGCTCACCCTGATCTGCCTGCTGATCGTCGTCGTGCCGCAGATCACCTCGGCGGCCAGCTACACGACCAGCGCCAGCGCCACGCCGTCGACTGCGGCGCGCGGCACCACCGTGAACATCGACGTCGGGGTGACGAGCGCCGCCGCCGCGAACCTGCTGGTCGATCTGGAGGTGTACCGCCCGGATGGGCAGAAGGCATTTCAACAGTATTGGGACAATCAGTCCTTCTCGGCAGGACAACAGCGGTCGTTCCGCGGCTCCTGGGCGGTGCCCGCGGATGCCGTGCTGGGGACCTACGCCGTCAAGATCGGCCTCTTCTCGCCCGGCTGGGGAACGCTGTATCAGTGGAACGACACAGCCGGCCAGCTGGGCGTGTCGAGCGCTGGGACCAGCGGTGGGACGGGCGCCGGAACGGGTACGGGCCTGACTGGCCAGTACTACGACAACGCCGACTTCACCAGCCTGAAGCTGACGCGCACCGACGCGACGGTCAACTTCAACTGGGGCGCTGGCGCGCCGAGCAGCGCCATAGGTGCGGATACCTTCTCGGTGCGCTGGCAGGGGCAGGTGCAGCCACGCTTCTCGGAGACCTATACTTTCTACAGCACCTCGGACGACGGAGTGCGGCTGTGGATCAACGGCCAGCAGATCGTCAATAACTGGACCAACCACGGGTCAACCGAGAACAGCGGCACGATCGCCCTGACCGCCGGGCAGAAGTACGATCTCAAGCTGGAGTACTACGAGAACACTGGTGGGGCGGTGATCACGCTGTCCTGGTCGAGCTCCAGCCAGCCCAAGCAGATCATCCCGCAGGGCCAGCTCTACCCGTCCGCACAGACCGGCCCGACCGCCACACCGGCGCCGACCGCCACACCGGCGCCGACCGCCACGCCAGCGCCGGGGACCGGCCAGTACTTTCGCACGCTCCCGCCCGGCGCGGCGCTGCCCAGCGATGCCGCCTGCGCCGCGGCGGTCACGCGCCGCCCCGAGAACAAGCGTGTGAACGCCACCTACGACGCGACCCGCGGCAACCAGGGGCTGGGGAGCAGCTTCTTCAACGGCGACGACCCGCGCGCCAATTCCCAGATCGCGCCGCGCGTGAGCGGTGACTTCAGCGGCACCACCGACGAGATCTTGCAGTGGACCGCCTGCAAGTGGGGCATCGACGAGGACACCGTGCGCGCCCAGGCCGCGGTCGAGTCCTGGTGGCGCCAGACGACCACGGGCGACTGGACCAGCGACGCCAGCCGCTGCGCGCCGGGGCATGGCCTGGGCACCGACGGCCAGGCCGGCCAGTGCCCCGAGAGCTGGGGCATCCTGCAGAACCGCTATCCATACGAGCAGTCGGCCTGGCCAGGGATCCAGAGCTCGACGGCATTCAACGCCGACACGGCCTACGCGATCTGGCGGACCTGCTACGAAGGGTATGAAGGCTGGCTCAATACTGTGGATCGCGGCCAGACCTACGCGGCTGGCGACCAGTGGGGCTGCATCGGGCGCTGGTTCGCCGGGCGCTGGCACACCCAGCCGGCCGAGGACTACATCACCAAGGTCAAGGGGTACCTGAACGATCGGATCTGGGAGCAGCCGAACTTCCAGGAGCCGTAGCATCCGCCGGCGGGAGCTTGGCTCGATATATGAGGCAGGACGAACGACCCAGGAATGGTCGTTCGTCCTGCGTTTTGCTGCATCCATTGGATGCGTAGCTCGATCTGCTTGCGAGAAGTTGAGTATGGAAGGACGACGGCAATTCTTGAAGAACGAGGCTGGAATAGCATACCTCGTATATTCAAAAAAGCCCCGTACTCTATCAGCCAGACTGGAAGATTGAAAACAAACAGACTACCGCCAACCAATCCCATCGCCGCGCTCACGCTGGCGCGCTACCCCTGGCGGGGTGCCTACGGCGCGCTGCTGCGCATGGGGCTCACCCGGGTGCTCTTGCCGCGGACTCCGGGGCTGCGCTTCTGGCAGCTGCTCGGCAGCGCGCGCGGGCTGGCGTTCGGCCCGTGGGAGCCGCGCCGCTACGGGCTGTTCACAGTCTGGGAGTCGTCGGCGGCGCTCGACGCGTTCGAGCGTGATTCGCCGGTGATGGCCGCCTACCGTCGCGCCGAAGAGCTGTGGACGGTGCGGCTCGCGCCGCTGGGCTGGCACGGCGCCTGGGGCGGGGCCGACCCGTTCGCGGGCGCGCGGCCGGCCGCGCCAATCGCACCCGACTTCGGCCCGCTGGCGATCCTGACCCGCGCGACGATCCGGCCGGCTCGCCTGCGCGCCTTTCGCGCGGCCGCCGCTGTCGTGGACCGCGATCTCGTGGGACGCCCCGGCCTGCTCGCCGCGATCGGGCTGGGCGAGGCGCCGCTGCTGAGCCAGGCGACGTTCAGCCTCTGGTCGAGCCTGCGCGCCACGCGTGGGTTCGCCTACGACGGGGCCGCGCACGTCGACGCCATCCGGCGGACGCGCACGGAGGGCTGGTACAGCGAAGAGCTATTCGCGCGCTTCCAGCCGATCGCCTCGTATGGAGCGTGGGATGGCGTAGACCCCCTGCTGAGTTTTAAGTTATGAGTTTTGAGTTTTGAGTTACAGGGACGATCAACTCATAACTCAAACTCATAACTCACGAAAAGGTGCGGCCCTTCCACGTGACGCCGCGGCCGCTGCGCAGGCGCAGCAGCGCCCGCGCGGCCAGCCCGAAGTAGATCACCATGCCGATCGGGAGCAGCGCGCCCCACCACGGGCCGATGCGGTAGCGCCGGCGCGCGAGCCAGCCCCAGCAGAGGATCGCCAGGGCCGCCAGCAGCGCGCCGTGCAACATCAGAACGGCGCCGATCGGCGCGCCTGGCCGGCCGAGCGCCAGCAGCGCGCCGATCACGAGCAGGGCGCCGGGCAGGAAGACCGCCAGCGCCTGGCGCATCGACACCCAGGACGAGCGGGCGCCGCCGCTCTGGTAGCCGGCGACGGCGTTCTTGCCCAGGCCCTCGGACAGACTGGACCAGCCGTCGTACATGCGCGCCGCGATCAGGTCCGGCGCGGCGGCGGCCTCCAGCCGGTAGCCGGCCGCCTTGAGCCGCTGCCCGAGCTCGGTGTCCTCCAGGATGCTCGCGCGCACCGCGCGATGCCCGTCGACCGCCGCGTAGACCTGGCGACTGATCAGCAGGCACGGCCCGTTCGCGAACGCGATCGGCGAGCGTGGGTCGCTCACCTCGGCGAGCGGGTAGAGATCGTAGAGCAGCGCGAAAAACGCCGGCATCACCAGCAGCTCGGCGGCCGACCCGAGGCGCAGCAGCGGCATGAGCGTCAGCAGGTCGAGCCGGCGGCCCACAGCGCGGGCGATCAGCGCGGCCAGCAGGTCCGGCGCGGGCAAAACGTCGGCGTCGAGGAACAGCAGCCACTCGCCGCGCGCCCGGCCGGCCGCCTGCCAGCAAGCCCAGCACTTGCCGGCCCAGCCCGCGGGCAGCGCCGCCCCCGGCACGATCTCCAGCGCCGGCAGGCCGGCGGCGTAGCTCCGCACGACGTCGGCGGTGCCGTCGGAGGAGTGATCGTCGACGACGATCACCTCGAAGCCGCGATACGTCTGACGCGCCAGCCCATCCATACAGGCGCGGATGCGGGCCGCCTCGTTGCGGGCGGGGATGAGCACCGAGACCAGCGGCCCCACGCGCGGCAGGTCCGGGTCCGGCGCGAGCGTCGGCGCCAGCAGCTCGCGCAGCGCGTCCTGCGCGTAGAACGCCGCGGCGAGCAGGCACAGCATGGTAAGGGGTAGATAGAGCAGGAGCATAGCCTTAGACGAGGTTTCGCTTGGCGGCAATCAGCTTTACAGTTTGTCGCAGGTCGCAGGTCGCAAGATGAAGACATATGCGGCCTGCGACCTGCGACCTGTGACGCACATTGTAACGCGCGCAAGAACCTTGTCTTACGTTTCAAATGGTCCTTGTTGTATAATAACCGATCATGTGACCTATCGAAAAGCCGACGCCTATGCGCCTGTTCCGTCGTAGTCTGGACCTCGCCCTCGCCGCCCCGCGCGCGGCCTCGCCGGATGACCTGAACGCCGTCTCGCGGCTGCTCAGCCACAGCGCCCACCGATTCACCGGCTTTCCGGGAGTCGATCTGCCCGCGCTGCTGGCCGCCGCCCCGGCGATGCTGCTGGTGGCGGGCGGCGAGGTCTGGGCGGCGGCGATCGCCGGCTGGCGCTCCGACGCGACAACCTGGATCCGCGCCCTGGCGCTGGCCGACGGCCTGCTGGTCGGCCCGGCGATGGACGCGTTGCTGCCGCCGTTCCACGAGCTGCTGCGCACGCAAGGGCTGCGCCAGGTCTTCTACGCCGGCGACGAGGCGGCCGACATCTGGATCCAGCCGGCGCTCTCGACGCGCGGCTACACGCGCGAGACCGACGTGGTGGTCTACGAGAAGAAGCAGCTGGACGTGCCCGCGCGCGGCAACCGGACGGTGCGCGTCCGCCGGGCGCAGCCGGTCGACCTGCCGGCCATTTTGCGGGTCGACCAGGACTGTTTCGCTCCCCAATGGAACAAAGACGAGGACATCCTCGGCACGTCGATCTTCGAAGTGCCCTACTTCGTCGTGGCCGAGCAGGACGACACGATCGTCGGCTACGCCTTCGCGACGGCGCACTACGACGGCCAGCTGATCCACCTGGTGCGCATCGCCGTGCTGGCGGCCTACCAGGGCCAGGCGATTGGTGTCCGGCTGCTGGCCGACCTGGTCGAGTGGGCACGCGCGCACGGCGCCGACGTGCTGACGCTGAACACACAGGCGCATAACTCCGCCGCGCAGCGCCTGTATGAGTGGTTCGGATTCGAGCGCACCGGCGAGCGCCAGACCGTGCTGCGCTTCGACCTGGGACAAAGAAGATTCGACTGATCATGAAAACGATCTATCTCACCCCAGCGCTGCTCGCGCTCGCGCTGCTCGCCGCGGTGCTGGCTGGCGGCTCGATCTACGCGCGGTGGATCGAGAATCGCTACGTCCACATCCTCGCGCCCGAAGAGTTCGACCAGAAGTTCCTCGGCAGCGCCCTGCAGCGCGCGGCGTTTCGCCAGCCCAATCTCCTGCCGGTGTACGGCAGCTCGGAGCTGACCATCCAAAAGCCGTATCAGCAGCCGTACCGCGCCATCACCGTGTTTCGCGGCGAGCCGACCGGCTTCACAGTCTTCCCGGTCGGCCAGGGCGATACGACCGATCTGCTCATGCTGCAGCGTCTGGCCGCGGCTGGGGCCGATCTGCGCGGGAAAAAAGTCGCCATCTCGCTGACGCCGACCTGGTTCTACGAGCGGCGGAGCGAGCCGCGCAGCGCCTACGCCGGCAACTTCTCGCGCCTGCACGCCGGCGAGCTGGCGTTCAGCACCCGCCTGAGCTTTGAGCTCAAGCATGACGTCGCGCGGCGGATGCTGCACTATTCGAATACGCTCGAACACGATCCGCTGCTCCGGTTCGCTGTCGAGAACCTCGCCGACGGATCGCCGGCCAGCCGGGTGCGCTACTACCTGGCCCTGCCGCTGGGCATGCTGCAAAACCTGGTGCTGCGCCTGCAGGATCACTGGGAGATCCTGAACTACATCTGGTCGCGCCCGGACATTAAGCCCGACCAGCCGCCGCCCGCCGCGCCGCCCGACTGGCCTACAATGCTGGCGGTGGCGGAGCGCACGACCCGGCAGGTTACCGACACGAACCCGTTCGGCTTCGACAACGGCGACTGGCACGATCGCCTTGCGCATCGGGTTGCCGCGAAGCACCACACGCTCTCCGACAAGGCCTTCCGCAGCCACATGCGCCAGTCGATCGAGTGGACCGATCTGGTGCTGCTGCTGCGAACGCTGCGGGAGCTGGGCGCCCGGCCGCTGCTGCTGAGCATGCCTATGAACGGGCCGTACTACGACTACGTCGGCGTCTCTGCCCTGGCGCGTGCCGACTACTACGCCCGGATCCGTGCGCTGGCGGGCCGCTATGGCGCCGCGGTGCGCGACTTCGCCGACCACGACGGCGATCCGCTGTTTGTGCTCAACGCGCGCGGTCACCTCATGCCCAAGGGCTGGGTCTACTACGACCTGGCGCTGGATCAGTTCTTCCACGATCAGCCACTGCGGTAGCGCCGCTGATTCCTTTCGTGATATTCTTTACATATTCCTCACCGCGCCCTCATCTGGATTTCAGCTTGATCCGGCAAGATCGGCGTGAAGGTCTTTTGGGGGCGGGGCCGCGCCGTGCCCCCACCCCCACCCCCAAACGACTGACTGTAAAGTCAAGGAAGAATGGGTGCGCGCGTATGTCGACCGCTGACCAGGTTCTCACGATTCTCGAAGACGTCATCGATGACGCGGACATTCGCCAGAATCTCGACGTCCGGCTGTACGACAGCCACATCCTCGACTCGCTCAAGACCGTCGAGCTGATCCTGGCCTTCGACGATGCATTTGGCATCGAGATCGCCCCGACCGCCTTCGAGCCCGAGCAGTGGGCGACGCCGCGGCGGATCGTCGACTACGTCGAGCGCGCGCTGCAAGGACAGGTTGTGCGGTCATGAGCGCGGCGGCCGACACTCCGCCCCGTCCCGCGGCCCCGCGGCGCTGGTCGCTGTCGCTCGGCGGAATTCTGACGAAGGGAAGGGCGCTCTGCGCGCGGCCGGGCGTGCGCCTTTGCGCGCGGACGATCTATTACCTGGCGATCCTGGTCGGGCTGCTGCTGATCTACGGCCGCGGCGACTTCTCGACGCCGCCCTTTATCTACCAGGGGTTCTGATGGATCTCTTCGCACAGATCGACCGCTGGGCTCGGCGCGCCCCCGAGCGGCCGGCCCATATCAGCGGCGCGCGCGCGCTGACCTACGGCGAGCTGATCCGACGCTCGGACGCGCTGGCAGCCTACCTGGCGCACGCGCTGCCCGACGACGGCGCGCCGATCGCCGTGGTCGGCAACAAAGAGCCGGAGATGCTGATCGCGTTTCTGGGCGCGGTCAAGTCGGGGCGCCCCTACGTTCCGCTGGATACCTCCCTGCCGGCCCAGCGGATCGAGCGGATCGTCGCCAGCTGCAGACCCGGCCCCGCCGCGCGGGCACGACCCAGCCGAGCCGTACTACATTATGTTTACTTCGGGAAGCACCGGCGATCCGAAGGGCGTGGTGATCACACTGGGCTGCGTGACCAACTTCCTGGGCTGGATGCTGGCCGAGCAGGAGCTGGGCGCGCCGGGCGAGGTCTTTCTGAACCAGGTGCCGTTCTCGTTCGACGTGTCGGTGATGGACCTATACTTCAGCATGGTCACCGGCGGGACGATGTTCAGCATCACGAAGGACGACGTTGCCAAACCCAGGCAGCTCTACCAGGCGCTGGCCGCGTCGGGCGTGACGATCTGGGTCTCGACGCCGTCGTTCGTGCGGCTGTGTCTGGCCGACCGGGGCTTCGACCAGGCGATGCTGCCGCGCGTGCGCCGGTTCATCTTCTGCGGCGAGACGCTCGCGCCGGAGGTCGCCGCGCAGCTGCTCGACCGCTTCCCCGAGGCGGCCGTCTGGAATACCTACGGCCCGACCGAGGCGACGGTCGCGACCACGTCGGTGCGGATCGACCACGACATGCTGGCGCGCTACCCCGCGCTGCCGATCGGCCGCCCGATGCCCGGCACGCATATGCCGCTGCTCAACGCCGAGGGACGGCCCGTCGCGCCCGGCGAGCGCGGCGAGCTGATTATCTCCGGCCCGAACGTCAGCCCCGGCTACCTCGGCCGGCCCGACCTGACCGAGCGAGCCTTCTTTCTGCTCGACGGGGTCTGGTCCTACCGCACCGGCGACATCGGCCACGAGCAGGATGGGCTGCTGTTCTTCGACGGGCGGCGCGACAGCCAGATCAAGCTGCACGGCTACCGGATCGAGCTCGGCGACGTCGAGGCCCATCTGCAGGCCCTGCCGGAGGTGTGCGACGCGGTGGTCGTCGTGAAGCTGAAAAACGACCAGCCCGACTCGCTCGCGGCGTTCGTCATCTTGAACGAGCGCCCGCCGGGCGGCGATCGCCAGGTCGCGCAGGCCCTCGGCGATCGGCTGGCCGAGCGGCTGCCGCGCTACATGGTCCCGCGGATCTTTCGCTTCCTGGATGCGTTCCCAATGACGACCAACGGAAAGGCCGACCGGCGCAAGCTCGCGGAGCTGCTCGTGTGACACCCTACGCCAACTTTCTCTACTTCGGCATGCTGCTCTACCCGGTGATCCCGACGGTCATCCTGGGGCTGCTCGGCCGGATCTCCTGGCGCTGGATCCTGCTGGTGACGCTGGCGGTGCTGTTCGTGCAGTACAGCGGCACGCTGCGGATCGCGCGGTCGGTCGCCATCCGCGAGATCTGGGTCGTCGTCGCCTACACGCTGGTCGAGTGGCTGGTCGCGCGCGGGTTCCTATGGGCCCGCGGACGGACCAGGCGGCGCTGGCCGTACTACGTCGCCCTGGGGCTCGGCCTGCTGCCGCTGCTGCTCGCCAAATTCCTGCCGCTGCTCGCGCCGGGAGCGCTGTTCGGGTTCCTCGGCATCTCGTACATCACCTTTCGTACCCTCGACGTGATCTTCGGCGTTCAGGATCGGCTGATCGCCGAGCTGCCGCTCGGCCAGTACTGCGCCTACCTGCTGTTCTTCCCGGCGATCTCCGCGGGTCCGATCGACCGCTACCGGCGCTTCGCGGCGGATTGGAAGCGCCAGCGCAGCCGCGCCGAGTTTTTGCAGGACCTGGACGGCTGCGCCCAGCGCTTCTTCACGGGGCTGCTCTACAAGTTCATCCTGGCCTATCTGATCAGCACATACTGGATGGACCCGGCGGCGCGCAGGCATGGGCTGCCAAGCGCGATCTCGTATATGTACGCCTACAGCTTGTACCTGTTCTTCGACTTCGCCGGATACAGCGCCTTCGCGATCGGGCTGAGCTACCTGTTCGGCGTCCACACGCCGGAAAACTTCAACCGGCCGTTCCTCGCGCGCGACATCCGCGATTTCTGGAATCGCTGGCACATCAGCCTGTCGACCTGGCTGCGCGACCATGTCTACATGCGCTTCGTGCTGGCGGCGACGAAGAAGCGCTGGTTCGGCAACAAGCACATCACGTCGTACCTGGGCTTTCTCCTGTCGATGGGGCTGATGGGCCTGTGGCACGGCGCCGAGGCGCACTACCTGCTCTACGGCCTGTACCACGGCACGCTGATGATCGGCCACGACATCTTCAGCCGCTGGAACAAGCGGCACCGGCTCTGGGGTGAGGGGCCGCTCTGGCGAGCGGCCGGGGTGGCGATCACGTTTCAGCTCGTCTGCTTCGGCTTCCTGCTGTTCTCGGGCCACCTCGGCGCTACACCCGCTCGGGCGGCGCTACGCTGAGGTTCTCGGCCGACACGGGCCGGCGGCGCCGCCCATTCCCCCGCCGCGCGCGGAACAGCACCGCCAGGTAGAGCGCGAGGCCGAAGTAGAACGAGTTGAGCGCCCGCACGTCGAGGAAGCTCAGCCCACCGCCTGCGCTCTGCCGAACCCGGTCCAGCCAGGCGCCGATCAGCGGGAGCCCCAGCTGATCGAAGCCGGCGATCGCCAGCGCGCCGAGGATCGCGCCGGGCACGCTGCCCGCCCCGCCGATCACCACCATCGCCAGCACCATCGCCGAGACTCGAAAGTCGAACTGCTCGGGGTCCACATAGCTGAAGATGCTGGCGAACAGCGCACCCGCGACGCCGGCGATCACCGAGCCGATGATGAAGGCCTGGTGCTTGGCACCCGTCGGGTTGACGCCGCTGCTCGCCGCCGCGATCTCGTCCTCGCCGATCGCAGCCCACGCCCGGCCGATCCGCGAGCGCGCCAGCCGGTGGCTCGCGCCTGCCACCAGCGCCACCACCGCGCAGACCAGGTAGTACGAACCGACCGGGCTCGACAGGGCGTAGCCGAGCAGCCGCGGCGGCGGGAGCGCCGAGATACCCTGCGCGCCGCCGGTCCAATCGTCGAGGTTCACGAAGACCTGCGGGATGATCAGCCCGAACGCCACCGTGACGATCGCCAGGTAGTCGCCGCGGAGCCGCGTCGCCAGCGCGCCGTTCAGCGCGCCGAAGATCGCGGCGACCAGCGTGGCAATCGCCAGCACGATCGTGTAGTCCAGCCGGGTCGGGATGAAGGCGGCCAGCCGCCCGCCGGTCAACATCGCGACGGTGTAGCCGCCCAGCGCGAAGCAGGCCGCGTAGCCCAGGTCGAGCATGCCGGCGTAGCCGAGCACAATGTTCAGCCCCAGCGCCAGCAGCACGAACAGCAGCACGCTGATCGCCACGAGCTGCAGGTGCAGGCCGAGCCCCAGGTCGAGCGCCGGGTAGATCAGCGCCAGCCCGAGCAGCCCGGCGGTCAGCCAGCGCCGGCGATCGTCGCCGAGGCGCCGCTCGCCCGTTCCGGCGTCGGTCGCCGCGGATCGGTCGTCCTGCTCGTCGCTCGCCAGGCCGGTCGGCCGGATCGTCAGCAGCCCGATCAAGATGAGCATCACGATCACCGGCGTCCACTGGGAGGACAGAAAGTAGTCG
>WNGB01010523.1_pt1 | contig 12819 bp, 9 predicted proteins | sample 5400681 | NCBI WGS metagenome assembly WNGB01 (sample SAMN13153367, study PRJNA577476) | soil metagenome | isolation source: 115 cm soil or saprolite under grassland replicate 2 | place: USA:California | collected 2016-06-15 | reverse complement strand
CGGTGAGCGCCTCGCGGCGCGTGGGCAGGTGCCCCGTCTGAATGACAAAACCCTTCACGACTCGATGCCAGCTGGTGCCGTCGTACACGCCGGCCGACGCGAGCCGCAGGAAATTGCGCACGTGCTCGGGCGCCTTCTCCGGAGTGAACTCGATGGTGATGTCTCCCATCGAGGTTTCCAGCACCGCGCGATATCGCGCCAGGTCTGCAACGGTTTCCGTTGAGAACGGCTCCGCGGTCGGCGCAGGTTTGTCCCGAATGGTCACGCGTTTCATTTCGAACCGCGCGAGCGGCGCGCCCTTTTCGTCCGCCGGCGCTTCCGAGATCTTCTGCGCGACGAGCATGCCTTCAGCAACGCGGGCGAACACGGTGTACTGCCCGTCGAGCGACGGCTGGTCGATGATGCAGATGAAAAACTGTGTTCCCGCGCTGTCCGGTCGATTCGACGCGAGTACGGCGGAGACCGCGCCGCGTGTGTGCTTCTCGGGATTCGGTTCCGCCTTCAGCAGATTGAGACCACCCGTGCCGTATCGGTCCTTTGCAGCCGGATCCTTCGAGAGCGGGTCGCCGCCCTGAATGATGCCTTGCCGTACGACGCGATGAAAGATTGTGCCGTCGTAGCCGCCCTCTCGCGCCGTTTTGACGAAGAGGCCGACGTGATTGGGCGCCCGGTCGGGCAGCAGGTCGATCACAATCGTTCCGGCACTCGTCTCAATCACTGCCTGTTTGTTTCGCAACTCCTCAATCGCATACGGGTTCTCGAACAACACCGGGAGAGCGGCCGGCGCCGCGCGCGGCGCGGGCTTCTGTGCAGGACCCTGCGCGAGCCATGTTGAGAAGAGCGCAGTGGTCATCACCAGAACCTTCGCAATCATTGGCCGATTGTAACGCGCGCGTTGGTCCCACCACTCGCGTCTGCAATCTCGCGCGCGACGCGAACCGTTGGTTCGCTCGGGCCGTCTACTGCACCCGAGGGTGAGGAACTTGTGTTGAACGGCCGTCAAAGGTCCGAGCGACCGAAAACGATGGTGGTGCGGCTGCAGGCAGGAGACCACGATGAAACTGACAATCCTGCTCACCCTGTTTGTGCTTGGCTCCCCTTCATGGCAGTTGGAGGCCGCCGAACGCCGCCCCGCAGCATCGCCGCCTTCGGCGGCTCCAGACGCTTCCCCGCCGTCCACGTCTTTCGTCGTCGATCGAACCGGCCCGCGCGTCCGCACCGCTGATACGCGCGTCGCACGCGTGCTCGCATCCGGAATCGCAAGGTCCGCCACGTTTCGCGACGTTCTGAGCCGCGTCGAGAAACTCGACGTCATCGCCTATGTGGAACTGGATCCTGGCATTCGCGACCGGCTGTCGGGCGCGGTGCGTTGGGTGGCTGCGACCAGCACGTTCCGCTACGTCCGCATCGTCTTGAACCCTTCGCTTCCGCACGCACAGCTCGTGGCGACGCTGGCGCACGAACTGCAACATGTCAGTGAGATCGGCAATGAACCATCCGTGGTCGACCCGCGGTCCCTCTCGAGCTTCTACGGTCGTGTAGGCACTGAGCACGGATTTCACTCGGAAGAGTGGGAGACGAAGCTCGCGCAGGATACCGGATACATCGTCATTCGCGAGCTCGCCAGCAATCGGGCTGACGCGCGCGGTTTCTGAAAGAGATTCGCGGTTCGACGTTCGAACCTCCAGGTTCGAGGGGCGAGGGTCTGCCAGCTTCGAGGTTCCGGAGTAGGCAGGCGAGGTTCCTGCTATGCTGGCGATGGGATTACACGGACCTTTTCATCTGTGTGATCCACTTGCCAGCGAATGTACGAGGAGTACTACGGCTTCACACACACGCCCTTCAGCCTCACACCCGATCCTCGGTTTCTCTATCGGAGCGAGTCGCACGACGTTGCGCTGCGGCAGGTCATGCAGGCGATTCGCCGCAAAGAAGGCTTCATTGTTCTGACCGGGGACATTGGCACCGGCAAGACGACGCTGTGCCGGACACTTCTCGAGCAGTTCGATTCGACGACGTTCGCTGCGCTGATTCTGAATCCATTTGTCACGGTAGAGGAGCTGATTCGAGAACTACTCGTGAGCTTCGGTGTCGCCTCCAAGGAGGCGCTCCGCACCGGCGGGCTTGCAACCGCCAGCAAGCACGTCCTCGTCCGCACGCTGCACGATTTCCTCCTTTCACTTGCTCCGCTTCGGGCGAGCGCCGTCGTCATCGTCGACGAGGCACAGCATCTGTCCACCGACGTCCTTGAAGAGATCCGCATTCTGTCGAATCTCGAAACGAACGAACAAAAGCTGCTGCAGATTGTTCTCGTCGGACAGTTGAATCTCCTCGATGTGCTGCATGACGCGAAGCTGCGGCAGCTCGATCAGCGCATTACACTTCGTTCCTCCCTCCGGGCCCTGACGCGCGCAGAAGTCGAAGCGTACATCTCGCATCGATTGTCGGTGGCTCGCGGTTCACAAACGGTGAGATTCACTTCGAGAGCGGTGGACCGCGTGCATGCCGTCTCGAGTGGAATTCCCCGCGTCATCAACCTGACCTGCGATCGCGCGCTGATGGCGGCGGCCGAGGCAAACACGAGCGATATCGGCGAGACGCTGGTGATGGACGCGGTGAAAACCCTAGGGCTTGCGCCGCCACCAGATCCCGAGAAGCCGCGGCGTGGCACCTGGCAGTCGCTTCTTCACGCGCGGCATTCCGCACTCGCCACTCGGCCCTTTTCCATGAATCTCGTGTGGCTTGCTGCGGTGCTGGTGGGGCTTCTGGTCATCGCCGCGCTCGTTTATGGTTTCGTCGTCCGATCGAGTGGAAATGAGCGGGATCAGGGCTCAATTGTTCCCCCGGCGGGGCAGGCTCCGTCGCTCCGCACTCCGGCACCCGCGGTAGCGCCCGAGCCACCAGCCGCAGGAGCATTGACATCGGAGCCCCGAGGCAGCGGCCGTTTCACCGTGTTCATCGCTGCGTTTGATGCTCCACGAGACGCCGCGCGCGCCGAGGCCACGCTGCGCGCTCGAGCTCTCCCTGTGTACGCTGTCGACCTGCGCGCAGCCGACGGCAACGTGAGTCGCCGCCTGTTCGTCGGCCGGTTTGCATCTGGCGCAGAAGCAGTTGCCGCTCAACAAAAGGTGGCAGCGCTCTTTCCAACCGCGCGTGTCGTCACGATGTGGCAAGAGAGAGAACAGTGACCGCCCCGAATAGGTTACGTTTGAGTAAAGAGGTTTTATGAAGACAGTCCGCGTTCTCCTCGCCAGTTCAATGTGCGTCGTTCTATGGACGATGGTGCACGCAGCGGCTGGCCGATCGATGACCATCGGTGATCTCATTACCGCCGTGCGCGTCAGCGAGCCGCAGCTCTCGCCCGATGGACGCGTCGTCGCGTACGTTCGCACGGTGACGAACGCCGACACCGGCAAGCGCAACGCCGATATCTGGGTCGTTCCTTCCGACGGGTCGGCGGCGCCCAAGTTGCTCATCGGCGGCGAGTCGTCGGAGCTGACGCCAACGCACGCGCCGGATGGAAAGCGGCTGGCCTTCATCTCCACTCGCAATGGCACTCCGCAGGTGTTCATCGCGTCGGCCGGTGGCACCGATGTGAAGCAGCTCACCAAGCTCGCAATGGGTGCACAGACACCGATGGTGCTCTCGCCAGACGGAACGCGCGTCGCATTTGTTTCAGATGTCTATCCAGAGTGCACGGACGAGGCCTGCAACGCACGCAGAGCAGAAGAGGCGGAAAAGAACCCGGTGAAGGCGCATCACATCAAGCGGCTCCTTTTCCGTCATTGGACCGATTGGCGCGAGGAGCTGCGGCATCATGTGTTCCTCACTGAAATCGAGAGCGGCCGAACCGTTGACATCACGCCCGGCGATTACGACTCTCCGCCGTTTTTCAACGAAGACAACGGCGTCTCATTCTCGCCTGACGGCAAGCAGATCGCGTTTGTGTCGAACCGCGAAGGCGGGGATGCCGAGTCGTGGACCACGAACCATGACGTGTGGGTCGTGCCGGTGACAGGCGGTGCGGCCAGGCGCGTCACCACAGTCAACAAGGCAGCCGACATGCAGCCCGTCTGGTCGCCTGATGGTCAGAAGATTGTGATGCGCAGCCAGCGCCGTGCAGGGTTCGAATCGGATCGCTGGTATCTCGACGTCGTGGACGTAGCAAGTGGTCAGAGACAGACGGTATTCGACTCACCCGATCTCTCGGTGGAGAGCTTCAAGTTCGCCCCGGACGGACGCGCCATTCTTTTCACGGCACAGGATCACGGTGTAGTCAACATCTATGCGGTCGCGTATCCGTCGGGCACTCCGCGTCTCGTGACGAAGGGCGGCGCCATCGCGGCCGTGGAAGTCGGACGCGATTTCGCGGTGATCGCGAAGAACACGCTGACCGCACCGACGGACTTGTTCCGGGTTGCACTCACTGGAGGCGACATCAAGCAGCTTACGCGCGAGAACGACAGTTGGCTGAAGGATGTGTCCTTCTCACCGACGGAGAGTCTCACCGTTCAAGGCGCGGCCGGCGCTCAGGTGCAGTACTGGCTGATCAAACCGCCGAACTTCGACGCGACGCGGAAATATCCCGTCGTCTTTCTCATTCATGGCGGCCCGCAGGGCGCATGGGAAGACGCGTGGTCGTTTCGCTGGAATCCAGAGCTGTGGGCTGCGCAAGGCTGGGTGGTTGCCGCGCCAAATCCACGCGGGTCGACCGGATTCGGACAGAAGTTCGTCGACGAGATCTCGCAGGACTGGGGCGGCAAGGTCATGGTCGACATCAACGCGACGGTGGATGCGATCGCGAAGCTGCCATACGTCGACACGCAACGGATGGGGATTGCCGGCGCCAGTTACGGCGGATATGCGGTGAACTGGATCATCGGCCACACCAATCGCTTCAAAGCGGCGGTCAGTCACGACGGCGTTTACAACATCGAATCGATGATGGGCGCCACGGAAGAATTGTGGTTTCCAGAATGGGAGATGGGCGGAACGACCTGGTCAGCCGCGGCGCGCGAGAACATCGCGAAATGGTCGCCGCATCGTTTTGCACCGCAGATGAAGACGCCAACGCTCGTAATCACGAACGAGCTCGATTACCGCGTGCCGGTCGATCAGGGTATCCAGCTGTTCACGGCACTCCGCCGGCAGAACGTGCCGAGCGAGATGCTCATTTTTCCGGACGAAGGCCATTGGGTCCTGAAAGCCCTCAACAGCAAGTACTGGCACGAACAGGTGTTTGGCTGGATGAAGCGCTGGCTGGAAGCGACGCCGGCGACGACCAGGAACAACGAAGTAAGCCGCAACAGCGCAACGTACCCCCCACCGAGACTCCGAGACGCAGAGAGAATCTTGTACGACATCTCTGAAAAGGCAATTCTCTGAGACTCTGGGCCTCTGTGGCCCGTACGTGGACGCGTGAGTGGATAAGGCGAACAACTACGAAGGCGAGACGACGCGGTTTAGTCGCGGCCGCGATCTTTGTAAAGCTGCTTCATCGCTTTCTGAGTTGTCTTGCCCCGCCGCTTCTCGTCGATCTGCGCGCGGACGTCCTTTCGCGCCTCGAGCGCACGCACCTCGTCCTGCAATTTGTGGAAGCTGGCGAGCCGGTCTGCGGGGAGCCGACCCTCCTCCACCGCGCTCTTGACGGCACAGCGCGGCTCCTCGCGATGCTGGCAATCGGTAAAGTGACAGCCGGCCGCCAGCTCGCTGATATCTTCGAAGCTTTCGCTGGCCGTTTCGGCCACCCACAATTGCAACTCGCGCATGCCCGGCGTATCGATGAGGAGACCTCTGCCGGGGAGGACGATCAATTGCCGGTGGCGCGTCGTGTGCCGGCCGCGCGAGTCGCTCTCGCGAACCTCGTTCGTCTCGAGCAGCTCCGATCCCACGAGCGCGTTGATCAACGTGGACTTGCCTACGCCCGACGATCCCAGGAGCGCACCGGTCCGTCCCGGTCCAAGATAGTGCTCGACGATGTCAACGCCGGCCGGCATCCCGACGGTGCGTTTCGGCTTTGCGCTGATGGCATGCACGGGAGCGCCCTGCGCAACGGCTGATATCTCCGCGATCCTCGAAACCAGATCGTCTGCCAGGTCCGCCTTGTTGAGGAGAACGACGGGCGTTGCGCCGCTCTCGTACGACATCAGGAGATACCGTTCGAGTCGACGCGGGTTGTAGTCGTAATCGAGGCCCATCACCAGGAACACCGTATCGATGTTCGCCGCAACCACCTGCTCTTCGGTGAGCTCGCCGGCAACTTTCCGCGAAAACTTGCTGCGCCGGGGAAGGATGGCTTCGATCGTGCCGCTCGCATCGCCCGGCCGCTTTCGCAGCGCGACCCAATCACCCACCGCTGCAAGCTGGTGGCGACCGACGGCGCGATGCAGCATTCGGCCGGTCTGCTGCGCGTTGATGTCGCCGTCTGCCGTGAAGAGCCGGTAGATGTGATTGAACTCGATGGCGACGCGGGCCGGCGCCAATCCCTCCGCCGCGTACGGCGTAAACGTCTCAGCCCATCGTTCGTCCCATCCCCACTCGGTGAGATCGTGTGCCACTTCAGCAGAGGATACCGAACTTGGAGCCCCGATCCCGCTTAGGGATCGCGCAGCTTGCCGCGGGCGGCGGCGAGCGTCGCCGACCTGCCTCGGCCAAGGCTTCGCCTTTCGACATGCTCAGGGCGCCCCGCGCCGTGCATCGGTCTCGAGCGACCGCAAAAAGTCCCGGGCTGCGATCACGAACGAGGCGCCCCACGCGTGACCGCCTTCGAAGACGTGCTCGACAACGCGCACGTCCGCGTCCGCGAGCGTTCTGAGATCGGCCGCAGCTTTTTCCTCTGTGTACCACCGATCCGAGTTGCCTCGACCGATGAGGATCGGCGGCAGTGTCCGGGCGCGCGAGACCACATCGGGCGGCACGTCGCCGGCAAGCGCGATAACGCCCTGGCACTCGACGTTGACCGCGGCGCGATAGGCCATCGCGACCCCCTGCGAGAATCCGACGAACACGATCGGACGATCGGTGGAATAGTCGCGCTGAACGTTGCGAATGACTGACGTGACGTACTCGACGTTTGCAGCAATCTCGAGATCCCGATCCTGACGTGTCATCCAGTTCGCGACAACATCCTGCGATCTGTTGTAAAACCGGTGCAGCGCCTGGATGCTCACACGCGACCATCCATCTCCGAAGGCTGTCAACTGCGTCAGCATGGGCTCCGCGGTTTCAGCGTATCCGTGAAAACCGACCAGCAGCGGGGCCGGTTGATCCATCGCGGGCTCGATCAGGTAGCGGCCATGGATGCGCGTTTCAATCGTGTGGACGATCACGGCCGACCATTATGAACCCGACCCCGTTTCGCCTGTCCGACGATCCCGATGGTCAAGAATCGGCGCGGCTCTACGCCGGAGACGCGACCTCAGGGCTCGACGCGGTCCTGGTTCTCGCCCACGGCGCGGGCGCCGGGCAGACGCATCCCTTCATGGTGCGCTTCGCGCGCGGACTTGCTGCACGCGGCGTGTCGGTAATTACGTTCGATTTTCCTTACATGCGTACGGGACGCCGTACGCCGGATCGCGCGCCCGTGCTGGAAGAGGCGTTCCGCCGGGTCGTCGAGAACATTGCGACCGACCACGAGCTCGGTCGCAAGCGGCTGATGATTGGCGGCAAATCGATGGGCGGGCGAATGGCTACGCACCTGGCGGCAACTCCGGACGCGTGGCCCGCCGGAGCGTCGCCGCTCGGTGGCGCGATCGTTCTCGGCTATCCACTCAACCCGCCCGGAGGCGCGCGCCGGCAGGATCGCGTGTCGCACCTCTTCAAGATCAACGTGCCCACACTGATTGTTCAAGGCACGCGCGATTCATTTGGCGGCCCGGCAGATCTAAAGGACGCGCTCGCCGGCCGGCAGCCGATGATCACCATTCACGCGGTCGACGGCGGCGATCACTCATTTGCGGTGCCGAAGACGAAGACCCGGACGCAGGCGCAGGTCGATGAAGGAATCTGCGACGCGATTGTGGAGTGGATCCGTCAAGGCGCGTGATGGTTTGACGATGAAGGTGGTCGATTACGACGGCGTCGCATCAACATACGACCGGCGTTACGTTCGCAACCGCTACGACGGCATTCTGGCCTGTCTGCACACCTTTATTCACGCTGAATCCGGCACAGCGGTCGCCGAGGTTGGCTGTGGAACCGGTCACTGGCTTGCCGATCTTTCCCAGGACTGGCTCCGTAAGGTGGCCGGCCTTGACCTGTCAGCGGGGATGCTCGAGCAAGCACGCGCGGCGGCTCCGACAGCGTTGCTGGTGCGAGGCTCTGCCGAGCGATTGCCTTGGCGTGACGCCTGTTTTGATCGCATCTTCTGCGTCAACGCGCTCCACCATTTCAAAGATCCGGAGTCGTTCATTTTCGAGTGCCGCCGCGTCCTCCGACCCGGTGGCGGTCTGCTGACGATCGGTTTGGATCCGCACACGGGCAGGGATCGGTGGTGGGTGTACGACTTCTTTCCAGCAGCCCTGCTCGCGGATCGCCAGCGGTACCCCTCGACCTCGAAAATTCGCGAGTGGCTCGCAGCCGCAGGCTTTCGACAGCCTGCCACACAGGTGGCACAGCACATCCTCGCGGAGAAACCGTTCGAGGCGGCATTGAACGACGGATTGGTCGATCGTCGCGCGACGTCGCAACTGCTGGTGATCAGCGATGCCGATTATGAATCGGGGATCAGGCGATTGGCCGCCGAGCGGCCGGTCCTGCGCAGCGACGTTTTACTCTATGCGACCACGGCGTGGACGTAAGGCGCGCTACGTCTGAGTAGGCGGCGAGGTGCGCGGGCGCGGCTTGTGCGGACATGTCGCCGTGTTGATGCATTCATCGGGAAGGCGCAGGCGCTCGACCGGCTCGCCGCCAATGATGTGCCGATCGAGGATTTCGTCGACATCCTCCAGCGTCACACGGCCGTACCAAATCGTATCGGGATACACCACCACCGTCGGGCCGTGCTCGCATTGATCCAGACAGCCTGATTTGTTGGCGCGAACGCGTCGGGTCAGGCCCCGTTCGGCGAGCGCCTTCTTGAAGGCTTTTTGCAGCCAGTCGTCCGCGTGGGGATTGCAGCAGCCTCGCGGATGGTCAGGCTCTCGCGTGTTGCAGCAGATGAAGATATGGCGTTCGAACGGGGCCATCAGAGATGTTGCGATCTGTCGACATCGCTACATGTCATGTTTCGAGCTCCGCCCTTCCTTCGAGCCCACCCCACGTTTCAGGGTCTTGCCAGAGCAGCGTCCAGAAATACCGCGCCACGTCGGCTTTCGGATAGGCGGCGGCGAGCGATCGCACCGCTTCGTCCAGCTTCTCGGGCGCTGGCGCGGCCGGCGATTCCTCGGTAATCAGGCCATTCTCGTGCTTGATGCCGAGCGCGTCGAGGAAGGCGCCCATCATCTCCCGCTGTTGATCGAGATGATAGGCAATCAGGAGGCGTGCGGCCAGGAGATCGGAAATCTGCGGCATGCCGGCCAGATGGCGCGCGCGCTTCTCGTCGGCCATCGAGATGACGCTCTTGGGACGAAACTTGATTTGCCGTGAGATGAGATTGATCGCTTCCGCCTGTTCGAGCGCCGCCTGCTCGTCATGCCAGAACGCCGTCGCGGCTGCGACGCGGGCCTCGAGTGGCAGGCCGCGCCAGAGTTGCACGGGACGCACGGCCGCTTTCACGTTGTCCAATGCCATAGCCGCTGAGTGTACCAAACAATCTCCGCGCGCATTCCATGCGCCGTACGCATGGCTCACGAGAATTGGCCGAAATCCGCGGTCCATGCGCGGAACGAATGACCTGAATTCAAACGTTCTATTTTGGTTCTCGATCGGGATCGCCGATAAAGCTCCATGGCACCAGCGGTCAGACGAGACGGCGGAGCTCTCGACGAGGCGAACGCCGCGCTGCCGACCATCGACAACGGCATCGGCGATCGCGATGCGTGCGGCGTCGGCTTTGTCGCCGATCGCTCCCGGCGCGCCTCGCGCGACTGTCTCGATCGCGCCCTCGAAGCGCTGTCGCGACTCGCCCATCGAGGGGCCACAGGAGACGGCGTCGGTTCCGCTGACGGCGCCGGCGTTCTCACCGCCATTCCCTGGAGTCTGTTTCAATACAAGGTTCCCCCGGCGTTTCTGCTTCCGGAAAACGGACGCGCGGTGGGCATGTGTTTCCTTCCTCCCGGGCCCGCGGAGGATCGCGCCCGGATGCTCATCGCCGATGCGCTCGCCGCCGAGGGTTGGTCCACGCTTTACTGGCGCGACGTGCCGATCGACACCACGTGTCTGGGCACCGCCGAGCGCGACAGCTGTCCTTCCATTTGCCAGGTCTTCGCCACCCGCGACGTCTGTCGCTCTCGAGAACCGGGTGTTCTCCGGCAGTCGCTCCACCGGGCACGGCGGCGGGCCGAAGCGGCGCTCGGCCGCGAGCAGTTGACCGATGCCGCCATCGTCTCGCTGTCGTCCGACACGATTGTCTACAAGGCGCTTGTCGCGCCGGCGGACCTGTGCTGGTTCTACGCCGACCTCGCGGATTCGCGTTACAAAACGCCCTTTGCCATCTTTCACCAGCGGTTCAGCACCAACACGCTGCCCGCGTGGGCGATGGCGCAGCCGTTTCACACGCTCGCCCACAACGGCGAGATCAACACCGTGCTCGGGAACCGGGTGCGCGCGCTCGGCCGTCATCGCGACCCGGCGAGCCTGCCGGCAGTCGAGCAGTCGTTGGCGCCTGCCGTGCCGCTGACCGGCAGCGATTCTCGAAGCCTCGACGGCGCGATCGAACAGTTGCGGCAGGCCGGCTTCAGCCTGCCGCACGCGTTTGCGCGTCTCTTGCCGCGTGCGTGGGAGAACGATCAGCGGCTCTCCGGACGAGAGCGCGCGTTCGAGCAGTATCAGGCTGCGCTTGCGGATCCATGGGAAGGGCCGGCGGCCATTGCATTTTCCGACGGCCGGCTTGTCGGCATGACGCTCGATCGCAACGGCTTCAGGCCGGCGCGCATCATCACCTCGCGCGGCGGACTCGTGTGCGCGGGCTCGGAAATCGGGATCTTCGACATACCGGACGCGGAGATCGAGCGGGTTACGCGCCTCGGTCCTGGCGAGATGCTCGTCGTGGATCTCGAGCGCGGCGAGCTCATCGAGGACCACGAGCTACGAGGCGCGCTTGCGGCGTCACATCCGTATGAACAGTGGGCTTCGCGCGTCATCGGGACGTTGCCCACAACATCCTCACATCCCGACATCGCCACATCGTCTCTCTCGCTGCGCCAACTGCAGCGCCTCTTCGGCTATACACGCGAAGAGCTCGAAGTGATCCTCAAGCCCATGGCCGAAGAGGGACGCGAAGCCATCGGATCGATGGGCGACGATACGCCGCTTGCGGCGTTCAGCACGCGCCGGCGGCTGCTTTCCGACTATTTCCGGCAGCGATTCGCGCAAGTCACCAACCCGCCGATCGATCCGCTGCGTGAGCGCCGCGTGCTCTCGCTGCGCACAACAGTCGGGCAACGAGGCACGTATCTCGCGGAAGATGCGGTCGATGCCAGAGTAGTGGCGCTCGATTCGCCGATTCTCTCAACCGAGCAACTGCACGCGTTGCAGGCAATGACCGGCCGCCCCGTGGCAACGCTGCATATGACGTTCGACTCAGCGCAGGGTCCGGCCGGAGTTCGCCAGGCGCTGGCAAGCCTGATTGGCACCGCGTGCGACGCGGTTCGCGGCGGCGCGGCCGTTCTCGTCCTGACCGACCGCGGCTGCAGTCGCGATCGCGCTCAGCTCCCCTCGCTGCTCGCCACTGCCGCCGTATACAGCGCGCTCGGGCGCGCGGGACTCGGCACGCGTGCGGGTGTCGTGGTCGACACCGGAGAGGCACGCGACGCGCATCAGGTCGCGGCGCTGCTGGCATTTGGCGCCGGAGCCGTATGTCCATGGCTGGCGTTCGAGACGGCCGCAACCATGACGCGCGCGGAGGCGGAAGTCCCACCCTCCACGCACAAGTATCGCGAAGCGCTCGAGCACGGGTTGCTGAAGATTTTTTCGAAGATGGGCGTGTGCACGGCGTCTGCCTACACTGGCAGCCAATTGTTCGAGATCATCGGGCTCGATCGCGCGTTCGTGAACGAGCACTTTCCTCATACGCCCTGCGTCCCAGGCGTGGTGACACTGGAGTCGGTGGCGGAGGACGTTTGCGCGTGGCATGCGCACGCGCTGAGCGCAGCAACGGACCTGCTCGGTCATCCGGGGTTCCACGGATTCCGCCGAGATGGCGATCACCACATCTTCAATCCGGCAATGGTCCGTGCGTTTCATCGCGTTGCGGGCACCGACGCGCCGGAGGCGTATCGCACCTTCAGCGACCTGGTGCAGTCACGGCCGACAACGGCTATACGTGACCTCCTGGAGTTCCGGCTTCAAATTCCGATTCCCATCGACGAAGTCGAGCCAATCGAGACCATCTGCCGGCGGTTTTTCGCATCGGCGATGTCGGTCGGTGCACTCGGCCCCGAAGCGCACCGCACACTTGCCGTCGCGCTCAACCGGCTCGGCGGACGCAGCAACAGCGGCGAAGGAGGTGAGGAGTCTGAGCGATTTCGGCGTGAGGGCGCCGATTGGGCCAACAGCACGACGAAACAGGTCGCCTCAGCGCGCTTCGGTGTCACACCTGCCTATCTCGCGTCTGCCCACGAACTGCAAATCAAGATGGCGCAGGGCTCGAAGCCGGGAGAAGGCGGTCAGCTGCCAGCGGAAAAAGTTGTCGGTCACATCGCTCGCCTTCGCTACGCGCAG
>WNGB01010522.1_pt1 | contig 12819 bp, 15 predicted proteins | sample 5400681 | NCBI WGS metagenome assembly WNGB01 (sample SAMN13153367, study PRJNA577476) | soil metagenome | isolation source: 115 cm soil or saprolite under grassland replicate 2 | place: USA:California | collected 2016-06-15 | reverse complement strand
CACCGAGTACGACGTGGTCGACGTGGCGTCCGTGGCCTTCGCCGACCGGTTCGGCTGCTGGGGCTTCCTCGACCTCTGGCGCACCGGGCATGAGTTCACCGACGCCGAGCTCGATCTGCTGACCCGGGCGGCGGCGCTGGTCACTCCCGCGCTGCGGGCCTGCCAGGCGACCGCCTTCGAGCGGCCCTCCGAGCGCCCCGCCGAGCGGCCCTCCGAGAGGCCGACCGAGCGGCCCCCCGAGCGCCCCGCCGAGCGGCCGGAAGTTGCCGGCGCCGTGGTCCCGGCGGTGCTGCTGCTGTCGGCGGAGCTGGAGGTACGCCGCCAAACCGCCGAGGCGGACGGTTACCTGCGGGCGCTGCTGCCGACCGAGGAGGATCGCCGGCCGGTGCCCGCGGCGGCGTACAACGTGGGTGCGCAGCTGCTCGCGCGCGAGGCAGGTGTGGACGACCACCCGGCGACCGCCCGGGTAGCTATGCCGGGTGGGCGGTGGCTGACCTTCCGCGCGGCCCGGCTCGGCGACCCGGAGGACCGGACGTCGGACCTCGCGGTCACGATCGCCCCGGTCACCCCCGGCGAGCGGCTGGACCTCTTCGCGCGAGCGCACGGGCTCACCGGGCGGGAGACCGAGCTGCTGCGCTGCCTCGCGGACGGCGACTCGACCCGGGAGGTGGCCGGGCGGCTGCACCTGTCGGAGTTCACCGTCCAGGACCACCTCAAGTCGGTCTTCGACAAGACGTCGGTCCGCAGCCGGAGCGCGCTGCTGGCGCGAGCGCTGGGCAGCTGACTAGGCACCTGACCGGGCACCCGATCACGGGTTGGTCAGGATCTCCGCACCGTCGGCGGTGACCAGGAGCGTGTGCTCGAACTGAGCGCTGCGCCGCCGGTCGCGGGTGACGACGGTCCAGTCGTCGTCCCACATCTCCCACTCGTGGGTGCCGAGGTTGAGCATCGGCTCGATGGTGAAGGTCATGCCGACCTCGATCAGGTCGTCGTACTCGTCGGTGTCGTAGTGGGGGACGACCAGGCCGCTGTGGAAGTGGGTGCCGATGCCGTGCCCGGTGAACTCGCGTACGACGCCGTACCCGAAGCGGCGCGCGTACGACTCGATGACCCGGCCGATGACGTTGATCCGGCGACCCGGGCGGACCGCCTTGATGCCTCGCGCCAGCGCCTCGCGGGTGTGGTCGACCAGCGTCCGTGTCTGCTCGTCGACGTCGCCGGCGAGGAAGGTCGCGTTGGTGTCCCCGTGTACGCCGTCGAGATAGGCGGTGATGTCGATGTTGACGATGTCGCCGTCCTCGACCGCCCGGCTGTCTGGGATGCCGTGGCAGACCACCTCGTTGACGCTCGAGCACAGGCTCTTCGGGAAGCCGCGGTAGCCGAGCGTCGACGGGTAGGCGCCGTGGTCGCACAGGAACTCGTGGCCGATCCGGTCCAGCTCGTCGGTGGTGACGCCCGGACGCACGGCCGCGCCGACCAGCTCGCGCGCCTGGGCGGCCAGCCGGCCGGCGCTCCGCATCCGCTCGATGGTGTCGGCGTCCTTGATCTCCGAGCCGGTGAACCTCGCCGGCGCCGGCCGGTCGACGTACTCCGGGCGAGCGATATGCGGAGGAACTGGACGGCGGGGAGAAATCACTCCGGGAGCCACGGAACCGAACTGAAGAGCCTTCGACGAGGACATGACGGCGAGTGTAGTTTCGGCTGCATGAGTGACACTCAGACGGAGTACTGGTTCTGTCTTACGCACCACCGCGTCGAGGGTGAGGAGGGCTGCCGCAACCAGGACCGGCTCGGTCCGTATGCCTCCGAGGCCGATGCCGCCCGCGCACTCGATAGGGTCGAGGAGCGTAACGAGGAGTGGGACACCGACCCGGCCTGGAACGACGACGCCGACAGCTGAGCCTTGACCGACTCCTCCTCGGGCTCCGGTCCCGCCTCCGGGCCGCGGCCGGGCATCCGCCCGCGCATCCGCCCACGACAGGCCAAGGTGTCGCCGTGGCCGTTCGTCGGCATGGCCGGCATGGCCTGCGCCTTCTTCCTGTACGCCGCCTCCGGGCTGGTCGCGCCCTGGTGGGGCGTCGCCGGCCTGATGCTGGTCTGGCTGGCCCTCTTCGTGCTCGCCTGTCGCTGGTGGACACCCCACCCCAAGCGGCTGCCGTGGCTCTCGGTGCTCGCGATCATCGCCTGGTTCCTCCTCGTCACCGCGGGCGGAGCCTGGCTCGGCTGGAGCGCCTGACCGATGAGTTGAGCCGGGTCCGCCACTAGTGCTTGAAGTCGATCACGATCCGCTGCGGGTCGTGCAGGAAGAACACCCGGTACGGCGCGTGGTAGGACAGCCCGAACGCGAACGACACAGTGCCCTCGAAGTCGCCCGTGAACGCGATCGCCTTGAGCGTCGGGAAGCCCGGCCGGGCCAGCCGCGGGCCGGCGTACAGGTTGGCGCCGGAGAGCGTGTGCGCCCGCGCCGGCATGAGTACGACGCCGAGCCCGCCGCGGATCGGCACCGGGCTACCCGAGGCGTCGTAGAAGAACCGCTTTGCGTAGCGAGCGTGCCCTCCGGGGATCCGGCCGCGGATGTCGATGACGACCCGGTCGAAGCGCGGGTGCTGGGCGTAGCGCAGGTCGACCACCCGCGGGTCCTTGGCAGCCGGGTTGGTCCAGCTGCTCGCGGTGTCGGTCCAGGCAGGCAGCGCGGTGGCCGGCGGAGCGGTGAGCGTGACCGCCGCGAACAGGGCCGCGACGAGTGCGATGAGCTTCTTCATGAGGTTCCCTCCAGATCGGACACTGGTATCACGCCGGAGGGGGCGGTTCGGTTGTCCCTGCCTGGGGTGGCCCTGCACGTGGGGGTGGAGCACATCGGCCCGGGCCGCCGAGGACCAGAGTCCCCGCCTGGATCTTGCCGAGCGCGCCTACAGCGCGATGGGCGGATCCAGGTCTCGTCCGGGGGCATCACCCTGTTGCTCAAGGATGCCCGCAACCTCAGCCACGAGCTGGCACAGACTCAACGATGTCCGTCATCTGAGGGGCTGAGAATGGCTGGCCGGTCGCTCACGATGTCGGTCATGTTGTCGACGGCCGACTGCGGTAGGCAGGGTCATTTCCTTTGATCATTCGTTCGATCAAATCGGTTTGATCGAACGAATGATCAAGGCGAAGAACGCCCTCGGCGACTGGTAGGCGCCTCCCGAGAGCACGGCATGCCCTGCTCTCGGGAGCAGTTGCGCGGCACCCTCCGACCCCCGCTGCCGCCTGCCCACTGACCGCCCATCTTCGGACTAGAAGGTGTGCTCGGCGGTGGGGAAGCCGCCCGTCCTGACGTCGTCGGCGTACGCCTTGGCCGCCTCGAGGAGCACGCCGTGTACGTCGGCGTACTGCTTCACGAACCTGGCCATCCGGCCGGTCCGGAGCCCGAAGGCGTCCTGCCAGACGAGTACCTGGCCGTCGCAGTCGGGCCCGGCGCCGATGCCGATGGTCGGGATGGTGAGGTCCTTGGTGATCTGCGCGGCGACGTCGGCCGGCACCATCTCCATCACGACCGCGAACGCACCCGCCTCCTCGACCGCGTGAGCGTCGTCGATGATCCGCTGGGCGGTGTCGCCGCGGCCCTGGACCCGGTAGCCGCCGAGCAGGTGCTCGCTCTGCGGGGTGAAGCCGATGTGCGCCATGACCGGGATGCCGCCCTGGGTGAGCTTGGCGATCTGGGGTGCCATCTCCGCGCCGCCCTCGAGCTTCACACAGTGAGCGCCCGCCTCCTTCATGAACCGCACCGACGTGAGGTATGCCTGCTCGGGGGACGCCTGGTAGGAGCCGAACGGCAGGTCGCCGACCACGAGGGCGCGGTGCACGCTCCGGGTCACGGCCCGGGTCAGCGGGAGCAGCTCGTCGACGGTGACCGGCAGCGAGGTCTCGTTGCCGAAGACGTTGTTGGAGGCGCTGTCGCCGACCAGCAGGACGTCGATCCCGGCTTCGTCGAAGGTGGCCGCGGTGTACATGTCGTACGCCGTCAGCATCGTGAACTTCTCGCCGCGCTCCTTCAGGTCGCGCAGGTGGTGGGTGCGGACCCGCTTGATCGCGGGCGGATCGGCCTTCGGGCTGCCACCGCCGTACGGCGCGGTCTCTTCAGCGCTCTTGTCTGGGCTCATCGTCGAGCTCCTTGCGTGTCATCTCGAGGCTCCCTGGTGGAGTCCCCTGAATCACCATTCAGGCTAGTCCCGGACGGGCCGGTCGGCGCTGTGGCGACGATCACGCAGGGACGCGCCAGTCGGGTCGTTGCAGCTCGCCGACCAGCCCCTCGATCGCCACCCGGTCGCTCTCGGTGCCGGTGTGCGGCGCGCGGAACCACTCGGCGTACTGCTTGATCTCGTCGAGCCGCCACTCCAGGTCGAACAGCTCGGCCATCTCCCACGACGGCGCGTCGATCCCGTAGTCGGGCAGCCAGCCCAGGCCGGTGTCGAGCAGGGCTGCGAAGTCGCGCTCGCGGGGTGCGAGCCTGAGCGACTCCCAGTCGACGAGGTAGGTGGCCGTCGCGGTGCGGAGCTGGTTGCGGGTGTGCGGTTCGCCGTGGGTGGCCACCCACGGGCGGCGCGTCGCGAGCTCCGCCAACCGGTGGTACGACGCGGTCCACCGGCCGATCTCGTCGGGGGTCGTCAGCGGGCCGTCACCGGTGGTGCCGTCGTACCAGGGAGCGGCGCTGAGCGCGCCGCCGGCGACCGGTGCGGTCAGCCGGCCCTCGCTCGTCGGCACCGAGGCGAGCACGAACTCGAGACCCTGGCCGGCGAGCGCCACCGCGCCGGCGTACGCACGCTCGAGGGTGTCGTGGGTGTGCCGCGAGCCGAGAGCGTCGAGTGTCGCGAACAGGATCGGCCGGCCGCCGGCCTCCACCCGCCAGTGGTGGGCGCCGAACCCCACGGGGAGGTGTTCGGCGTGGTCGGCGTCGGGTGCCCAGAGCCGGCGTGCCAGCCCCAGGAGCTCCGCGTCGCTGACGTGGGTGGGTGGTTCGCGCATTCAGTCCCTCTTGTAGACGCCCTCGGCGAAGCTGGCCACCTCGTCGGGGCTGAGCGCGGCCACCAGGTCGGACTCGCTGATCATCCCGACCAGGGTGCCGTCGGACAGCACCGGGAGCCGCTTGACCTGGTGGTGCCGCATCACGCTGAGTACGTCGCCGATCTCGGTGGCGGCTTCCACGGTCTGGACCTCTCCGGTGGCCAGCGTGCCGGCCGCCGTACCCGCCGGGTCGGCACCCTCGGCCACGCACTTGATGACGATGTCGCGGTCGGTCACCATCCCGACCAGCGAACCGTCGGAGCTCTGGATCGGCAGGCAGCCGATGCCGAGGTTCTTCATGTACGACGCGGCGTCGAACAGCGTCTGGTACTCCGCGATGCACTGGACGCCGCGGTTCATCACGTCCCTAGCGGTCGTCATGCCAACTCCTTCGTCGCGGGGTGGATGCCTACCAACCTGCCGCCTCCAGCCGGCGATTTCCAGTGCCTGGATCGGGGGTCTAGCTGTGGGAACGGCCCGCCCTGGCCACCCCGCACAACCCGAATCCCTAGACTCGCACCGTGGACTTCTACTCCGCCTACGCCCAGGGGTTCGCCCGGGTGGCCGCGTGCACGATCCCGATGGCCGTCGCCGACCCGCGGGCCAACGTCGAGGCGGTGCTCGCGGAGGTGCGGGGCTGCCACGACGACGGCGTCGCGGTCGCGGTGTTCCCGGAGCTGGCGCTGAGCGGCTACGCCATCGACGACCTGTTCCTCCAGGACACCCTGCTGCGCGAGGTCGAGGAGGCCGTGGCCACGCTCGCCGAGGCCTCGACCGACCTCAGACCGGTGATCGTCGTCGGCGCCCCGCTCGTGCACGGCACCCGGGTGCTCAACTGCGCGGTCGTCATCCAGGGCGGCCGGGTGCTAGGGGTGGCTCCGAAGTCCTACCTCCCCACCTATCGCGAGTTCTACGAGCGCCGGCACTTCGCCCCGGGCGACGACCGGCGCGGCGCCACGATCCTGCTGAACGGCTCGCGGGTGCCGTTCGGCCCCGACCTGCTCTTCGCCGCGACCGACGTACCCGGGCTGGTCCTGCACGTCGAGGTCTGCGAGGACATGTGGGTGCCGATCCCGCCCAGCTCCGAGGCCGCGCTGGCGGGCGCCACGGTGCTCGCCAACCTGTCCGGCAGCCCGATCACGGTCGCCCGGGCCGAGGACCGCCGACTGATGGTCCGCAGCGCGAGCTCCCGCTGCCTGGCGGCCTACCTGTACGCCGCTGCGGGGCAGGGCGAGTCGACCACCGACCTGTCGTGGGACGGCCAGACCCTGGTCTACGAGAACGGCGACCTGCTCGGCGAGTCCGAGCGGTTCCCCGACGGCCCGAGGCGTACGACGGTCGACGTCGATCTGCAGCGGCTGCGCCAGGAGCGGCTCCGCCAGGGCACCTTCGACGACAACCGGCGTACACACGACGCCCGCGTCGGCGGCTTCCGCACCCTGGAGTTCGAGGTCCGCCCGCCGGAGGGCGACATCGGGCTGCTGCGCAAGGTCGACCGGTTCCCGTTCGTCCCGGACGACCCGGAGCGGCTCGCGCTCGACTGCTACGAGGCCTACAACATCCAGGTCTCCGGCCTCGAGCAGCGGCTCCACGCGCTGCGTTCGATTGCTGGGGCGCACCCCAAGGTCATCATCGGCGTCAGCGGCGGCCTCGACTCGACCCACGCGCTGATCGTGGCGGCCAAGGCGATGGACCGGCTCGGCCGGCCGCGCAGCGACATCCACGCGTTCACGATGCCGGGCTTCGCGACCGGCGAGACCACGAAGTCCCACGCCACCCGGCTGTCGAAGGCGCTCGGTGTCACCTTCGCCGAGCTCGACATCCGGCCGGCCGCCGAGCAGCTGCTGCGCGACCTCGACCACCCGTTCAGCGACGGCGAGCCCGTCTACGACGTCACCTTCGAGAACGTCCAGGCCGGCCTGCGCACCGACTACCTGTTCCGGCTGGCCAACCACCGCGGCGGCATCGTGCTCGGCACCGGCGACCTCTCCGAGCTGGCGCTCGGCTGGTGCACGTACGGCGTGGGCGACCAGATGTCGCACTACGCGGTCAACACCGGTGTCCCCAAGACGCTGATCCAGCACCTCATCCGGTGGGTGATCGACAGCGGCCAGTTCACCGACGCCGACGGGCACAGCGGTACCAACGACGTACTCAAGGAGATCCTCGAGCAGGAGATCACCCCCGAGCTGATCCCGACCGAGGAGGGCAAGAAGCCACAGGCGACCGAGGACACCGTCGGTCCCTACGTGCTGCAGGACTTCACGCTCTACCACGTGATCCGGCGCGGGACCGGGCCGGCGCGGATCGCCTTCCTGGCCTGGCACGCGTGGCGCGACGCGAAGGCGGGGGAGTGGCCGCCGGGCTACCCCGAGGAGGGCCGGCCGTCGTACGACCTGGCGACCGTGCGGAAGTGGCTCGAGGTCTTCGTCCGCCGGTTCTTCGCCAGTCAGTTCAAGCGCTCGGCGCTGCCGAACGGACCCAAGGTGAGTGCGGGCGGCACCATGTCGCCGCGCGGCGACTGGCGGATGCCCAGCGACGCGAGCGCCCGCGCCTGGCTCGACGAGCTGGAGCGGGTGCCGGCCGAGTGACCTGTCGAGTGACCGGACAAGCGATCGCCGGTCGGCTGACCGGACCGGTCCCGTCTCGGTAACCCGACCCGGGGATCCCTCGTTGTCCCTGCGTGCGCAACCCCTTGTCACGGGAGCAGCTGCTGGAATGGACGGTCCTCAGGGCCGTCCTGCTGCTGGCGGCCGCCGCACTGTGGCTGGGGCTCTCGCAGCTCGGCTCGGGCCTGCCCGGGCTGCCCACGGGTGCCAGGACCGAACCGTCCCGTCCGGCGGCGCCCGGCAGTCCGCGTGCGCTGATCGAGGAGCACGGCTGCTGGACCAGCGTGGCCCCTCCCGACATGGTCGGGAAGATCCCGGGCCATGCCGTGGTGACGATCGGTGCCGCGCCGCCGGCGTACGTCGGCGCCAACGGGGTCGGACCCGCGCTGGAGCACGTCTTCGAGCGCAAGCACCCCGAAATCACGGTGCACGCGTTCTGCCGCTGAACCGCGGTGCGGAACTGAAGACCGGCCCGGCGACGGAGTGCCGGGCCGGCGCTGGTTCAGCCTTCCTTGTGGTGGTAGTACGTCGACATCCGGGCCATCGCCAGGCAGCAGATCGCCAGTGCGACGGTGCCGGTGGCGGCCCATCCGTAGTCACCGATGCTGTACAAGTCGGCGGCCATTAGCAGCAGCCAGAGGGCGAGCAGGTCGCCGCCGATCCGAGGCATCACCGCGACCGCCGCGGCGAGGACGAGTTCGACGACCCCGAACACGGCCACGGCGTTACCGGCATTGCCGGGCAGGATGTCGTTCACCCAGTTGGCGACGTACGGATCCCAGTTGGGGTTCATGTACGTGGCGAACCGGTCGATCCCGAACAGCAGCGGGACGGCGATGAACGTGGCCCACAGGGCTAGGTAGGCCTGTCGGGCCGCGTCCAGCTTGTTGATGGTCGCGAGATCGCGCATCTCGTCCTGAAGGTCGTGGACGATGTCGTGCCATGCGTGTGTCATGGCCATGGCGGTGTCTTCCTTTCCGGGAGCTCCCTTTCTAAGAGAGGTTGATTTCGACGTTAGACCTGTGATTGGCTTTCGGCAATAGCCCGTTTCATGAGAAGGAGCCCATGTCGGAGGAGGCCTTCGGCCGACGCGTCACCAGGCTCGGGGCTCTTGCCGACCCCGTACGCCGCGCGCTGTACCGGTTCGTGGTCGCCCAGCCGGGCGCGGTGAGCCGCGACCAGGCCGCCGGCGGGGTCGACGTACCCCTGCACACGGCGAAGCACCACCTCGACCGGCTGGTCGACGAGGGGCTGCTGGTCACCGAGTTCCGCCGGCTGACCGGCCGGAGCGGCCCCGGCGCGGGGCGGACCGCGAAGCTCTACCGGCGGTCCCGCCGCGAGGTCGCCGTCAGCCTGCCGAGCCGGCGCTACGACCTGGCCGGGCAGGTCCTCGCCGACGCGGTCGAGCGGGCTCTGGACGGCCGGCCGATGCTCGATGCGGTGGCCGAGGCAGCCGAGAACGCCGCGCGAGTCGCGGTCGACGCGGCGACCGTCGCGGCACCCGAGGATGCGAAGAAGGCGGCCCCGGCGACCGACCTCGACCGGCTCGCCGGTGTGCTCGAGCCGTTCGGCTACGAACCCCGGGTCGACGACGGACTGAGGCTGACCAACTGCCCCTTCGGCCGGCTCGCTACCGACCACGAGGACCTGGTCTGCGGCATGAACAGGTCCTTCGTCGACGGCGTACTGGCCACGCTCGGGTGCACCGGTCTGCGAACCGCCTCGGGGGTCCCCGGTGAGGGCTGCTGCGTGCGCGTCGTCGACGCCGCTGTCGACGCCGCGGTGGACGCCGCGGTGGACGCCGCTGTCGACGCCGGTGTGGACGCCGGTCCCGACGGCGCTGCCGACGCCTGAAATAGGCGCCGCAAGACGACCGGATCGTTCCGCTGACGGACCGGATCGAGCCTGGTGGCGGCCCCCGGACGCTGCCAGGCTCGATCCATGTCCGAGAACACCGAGAACACCGAGAACCCCACCCGCGCCCTGGTCGTGATCGACGTCCAGGAGTCGTTCCGCAATCGGCCCACCTGGGCCGAGGTCTCCACCCCCGACATCGCCGACCGGGTCGCCCGCCTGGTCGAGGCCGCGCGCAACCGCGGCGACGCGGTCTTATGGGTCCTGCACAGCGAGCCCGGGAGTCGGGGCGTCTTCGACCCGGAGACCGGCTACGTCCGGCTGCAGGAGCCGCTGGCCATGCGCGCGGGGGAGCCGGTCTTCTACAAGACGTCGGTCAACGCGTTCACCACCACCAACCTGGCCCAGCAGCTCACCGAGCGCGGCATCCGGCACCTCACCATCTGCGGCATCCAGACCGAGCGCTGCTGCGAGACCACGACCCGGGTGGCCTCCGACCTGGGCTACCAGGTCGACTTCGTCACCGAGGCCACGGCCACCTTCCCGATCACCCACCCGGACACCGGGCGGGTGCTGCCGGTCGACCAGGTCGTCGAGCGCACGGAGTTCGCGCTGCACGGCCGGTTCGCCACGGTGCGCACGCTGGAGGACGCGCTGGCGGACTAGGGGAGAATGACCACATGGTGACCCGTGTCGTCTTCGTGCTCGCCCCGGGCGTCCACCTGCTCGACGTCGCCGGCCCCGCGCAGGCGCTGTCGATGGTGGCCGACCGGGGCGGGCCGGCGTACGAGTCGATCTACGTCGCCGACTCGCCCACGGTGCTCAGCCACCAGGGACTGCCGCTGGTGACCCGCACCGACTGGCCGGAGCTCGACCCGGCCGACCTGGTCGTCGTACCCGGGTGGCGGGTGTGTGCGCCCGGACCTCGGCTGCCGATCGGCGACCCCCTGCTGGAGCTGGTCGCCGCGCATCACCAGCAGGGCGGTGAGGTGATGTCGGTGTGCTCGGGCGCGTTCGCGCTGGGCCGGGCCGGCCTCCTCGACGGCCGCCGCTGCACCACCCACCACGACCTCCAGGACGAGCTGGCCCGGCGGTACCCGCGCGCCCACGTACGCCGCGACCTGCTGTTCACCAGCGACTCCGGTCTGCACACGTCGGCCGGCATCGCCAGCGGCATCGACCTCGCGCTGCATCTCATCGTCGAGCGGCACGGCGCCGCGATGGCGGCCCAGGTCGCCCGCGAGATGGTCGTCTACACGCGCCGCAACGGCGACCAGCCGCAGGCCAGCGTGATGCTGCGCCACCGCGACCACCTCGACGACGTCGTCCACCGCGCCCAGGACCTCATCGACGAGAAGTACGCCGAGCCGCTGCCCCTGCCCGATCTCGCCGGCACCGTAGGCGTCAGCGAGCGCACGCTCACCCGGGCCTTCACCCGGACCCTCGGCATCACCCCGCTGCGCTACCAGCAGCAGCTCCGCGTCGAACGGGCCGAGCTGCTCATCGGCTCGGGCAGCGCGGTCGAGTCCGCGGCGCGCAGCGTCGGTTTCGAGGACGCGCGGATGCTGCGCCGGCTGCGGTCCCGCTGACGGTCGGTGACCGGTCGAGCCGCCACGCAACCGATGACGGTGCCCAGGCGTGTGAGAACCGGGCGTCCCGACGGGGGGCAGCCACACCGAGGAGAGGGACAAGACGATGACCAACGTCGTACGACGACTGCTCGCGCTGATCGCGGCCGTAGCGCTCGGGGCCTCATTGGGCACCAACACCGCGACCGCTCGGCCCACCGCCGCTCGGGCCACCACTACGACCGTCACCTTCGAAGTGGCGACCTGCGAAGGGTGCCGGATCCAGCTGTTCCACGCCGTCCGCGGCTCGTCCACGGTGTGGCAGTCGCGGGTGAAGGTGGTGCGCGACGGCATGGTGCGGTTCACGATCGCCAAGCGCAACACCCACGGCATGTCGATGAGCGTGCGCGCGCCGTGGGAGGGCGACACCGGCTACGTCACGATCGCGGCGTTCCGCTACAACGGCCAGGCCGTCGGCAGCTGGGTCAGCTTCACGCTGGCCCGCACCAAGACCTCGGCCGCCGGCTGCTGGGCCGGTACGGCGCGGGACGCGGTGACCCTGCGCCTCGGCGTACGCAAGGTGACCGTGCCCGGCAACACCGGCCCGACCGCCGGCACGATCGCGTGGTTCCCGCGGACCCGGCCGTGGTGGCCGCCGATGCAGGACGCTCGCAAGGGCGTGCTGGGCGCCCAGGACGTGTTCTTCTGCCGGCGTCCCTGACGGCTGTGCCGACGCACCGGGGACCGGCCCGGGATAACCCGCCCAGCGTTGGGTCGTTGGGCGGGTTGTGTCCCGTACCGACATCGCCCAGGGCATCTTGGCCCAGGCGCTCCTTCGGACGGCCGGCGTCATGGCGTTGGTGGTCGCCTGGGCGCTGGTGGCGGGGCTCACCGGTGACGACACCCAGAAGTTCGGCGGCCGCAACGAGCTGGTCCCCGACAGCGTCGCCTCCCTGGTCCGCACCCACGACTGCTGGGCGGCCGGGGACCCGGCCGACCACCGCGACCGCGCCGGACACGTGGTCGTCACCCGCCCCGGCCGCAGCTACGCGGAGTACCTCGGCCCCGACTGGGTGCGCATCTCTCTCGACCACCTGGCCAGGGGTCGGGCTCCGGGCCTGAAGGTGCACGCGTTCTGCCGCTGAGCGGGCCCGGACCGACACCGCCTGGATCACAGGGCGGTCGTTACGCGAACGTCACGAGCCATAGGTCATAGTGGCCCCATGGGCAAGCAGGAAGATTTCGTACTCCGCGCTCTCGAAGAGCGTGACGTCCGTTTCGTGCGGCTGTGGTTCACCGACGTGCTCGGCTTCCTCAAGTCCGTGGCGGTGGCGCCGGCGGAGCTCGAGGGCGCCTTCGACGAGGGTATCGGGTTCGACGGCTCGGCGATCGAGGGCTTCGCCCGGGTCTACGAGGCCGACATGCTGGCCAAGCCCGACCCGGCGACGTTCCAGATCCTGCCGTGGCGGTCCGGCGAGGGACCGAGCACGGCCAGGATGTTCTGCGACATCCAGATGCCCGACGGCAGCCCGTCGTACGCCGACCCGCGGTACGTACTCAAGCGCACCCTCGGCGCGGCCGCCGACAAGGGCTTCACCTTCTACACCCACCCCGAGGTCGAGTTCTACCTCTTCAAGGACGGGCCGACCGTCGGAGGCGAGCCGGTGCCGGTCGACCGCAGCGGCTACTTCGACCACACCGCGCAGAGCATGGGCGCCGACTTCCGGCGCGAGGCGATCACGATG
>WNGB01037074.1_pt1 | contig 12821 bp, 15 predicted proteins | sample 5400681 | NCBI WGS metagenome assembly WNGB01 (sample SAMN13153367, study PRJNA577476) | soil metagenome | isolation source: 115 cm soil or saprolite under grassland replicate 2 | place: USA:California | collected 2016-06-15 | reverse complement strand
CACGTGGTCGTACGGAACAGTCACCTGGGCCGCCGCCGGAGCTGCTGCCGCAAGTAACCCCGCGACGACGAGGGCAATGGATGAAATGCGCATGCGCATCCCCTATTTATTGGCGCCGCCCAAGACAACCTCCGCAGTCTTGTTGCCTTCCCACACCGCGTTCTCCCACTGCTCCTCCACCTTCTGGCGGCGGTAGTCGACGCGCAGCGTCCACGGCCGCGTGTACACATTCGGATCCTCGACCGTCGCGAGGTAGACAATGTGATCCGGCGCGGTCTCGGTCCAGCGTTCTGTCACGTGCATCGCATCGGAATGGAAGTCACCGATGATGGTGAACCAGGTCTGGTCGTTGTTGTTGGCGACGTCGACGACGAGCGTGTTCCCCTCCCAGTGCCCGCGCGAATCGCCCATCCACAGCTTGACGTCCTTGCCGACGTGCGGTCGGCCGTCCAGCGGAATGACGCGATAGCTGTGGTGGTAGTCGTAGGTGACCAGCACCGTGCCGGGGAACTGATGGAGCTGAAAGGCTCCCTGGTAGCTGATCCTCGGCAGCCCCTCCTGAAAGCCACGGCTGACCGGATCGAGGTATTGCGGCTTTGAAGGTTTGTGATGTTCCTGGTCCAGGAACGCTTTGTACTTCGCCGCCCACGGTTGATACGGAATCTTGCCGTCAACGGGGTCGATGATCGGGCGGCCGACCATCGCGCGCTGGCCGCTGATGGCAATGTGCTCGGCGCGATCAGCCTCGGGATCCTCGATGCTGTAGGTAATGATGTCGCTCGCCTGCCCCCACTGCCCCTCGATGTTTGGCTGACCGTCGCTGGTCTTCGGCGGTTGCCAGTTCGGATCCTCCTTCGGCGGGTTCCGGGGATCGATCCAGCCGGGCGGCGGCGGGTTCTTGGGCGGCGGTGGCGGACCCTGCGCGGCGAGGCGCGCGGCGGTCGCTGACATCACTGTCGCGGCGATGACCGATGCCGTCACACGAACGAGGGACCGTCGGCTCATAACTCCTCCTGCGTTATCTCGATGGCGTCGGCGCATGAAATTCGTTGTCGAACGCGAAGCACTCGTATTCCAGCAACTGGAAGTTCGGCTCGCGGTGGCGGTACGCGATCATGCTCATGCGCCACGGGCTGGTAAACACCTTCGGATCTTCGACCGTCACTTCATACGTGATGTGATCGCGATCGACCGGCGTGAAGCGCTCGACCAGATGCAGCTGGTCGCTGTGGAAGTTCCCGGCGCGATCGAACCAGGTGTCCTCGTTGAAGTCGACGTCGTCGACGACCAGCGTGTCGCCTTCCCAGCGGCCGCGTGAGTCGCCCATCCACCAGTCGATGTGCCCTGCCGGATGCGGCGTGCCGTTGGCATAGATGAAGCGCGTCGCATGCACGTACTCGAACAGCATCGTGATGGTGTCCGCTTTCTGAAAGATCTGAAACGGATACGGCATGTACATGATCCGCGGGATGCCGGGCAGATAACACTTCGTCTCCGGATCGGCGGTGGCGCGGTTCTCATAATTCGCGCGCTTCCTGGCCAGCGCGTCGGGCTTGTAGGGAATCTCGCTGCCGATCACCACACCGGCGCCCGCCGGCACACCCTTGCGGGCCGCGTGATCCTGGATGTCCCACGCCGCCGTGTTCATGATCTGCCAGATGCCGCTCAAGTCGGGCCGGCCGTCTGGAGTCCGCGGCACTGCCTGGTTGGTTGGAGTCTGTCCGCCGGCAACGGCGATCCCAGTGGCGAAGAACAGAACGACCAGAATCGCAGTGGCGGGGCGCGGGAGCCGATGTGTCATCGCAGCCGTCTTATACACCCTCTGAGTGCGTGAACGCCATTACTCAACCACGCGTTGATGCTGCTCGCCGAGTCCTTGGACGCCGGCGCGAATCTCGTGGCCCGCGCGTAGGTATATAGGTGGCTTTTGCCCGAGGCCGACTCCCGGAGGCGTTCCCTAGTGTTCGCGCCTCATAGTTCTTCACTTCCGGTTGCGACGGTCCGTTCGACTCGCTTTCCGGCGATCCGCGATCGATGGCCCCCGCTCGAGGTGCTCGGGAGCTGGCGCCGACCACCAGTAGCCGCAGTGCAGACAGCCTAGCAGGATGCGATTGGTCTCTGTGTTGCGCTCGACCAATTGGTAGACGAACAGCCCACCCGTCCGTCACTTACCTCGCGACAACCTCTCAAGAGCGCACCGGAGCATTCACTCCAGTGCACCAATTCGGAGGCGATCGGGGGGCGATTCTGGCGACCTGCTGGTCACTGACGCTTCTCAGGCGGATGCCGTGCGACATTTGCGGGAAATGGCCACGGACGTCGCGTTCATCACGCCGCGTTCCGATGTACTGCGACGGGTGAAGGAGTAAGGCGCTGGCACACGTCCCGTATCATGTAACGAGCTTCGAGGAGCGCTAATGAAACGAGAGACCAAAAGGCACATTGGATCCAGACGACGGGCCGCACGGCGATCGTCCAGACTCCTGACGTGGACTGTGGCGATAGCGGCCGTGGCTCTGCTCGCCTACGGCGTCTCGCAAATGTCGACCATCGCCTACGGAGAGAGACAGCTGACGATGATCGATTTTTCCGATCTCAGCACGGCACAGAAGCAAGCCGCGCTGGAGGAGGCCAACGAGGCGCGCTGCACGTGCGGATGCGGCATGACGCTGGCCCAGTGCGTCGTTACCGACTCCACGTGCCCGATGCGCACCGATCATATCGATCGCATCAGAGGCATGGTCGCCCGGGCGCGCACGTCGTAGAGGAACTCTGTGGGAGGAGCGGAATCGCCCGTTTTAGGCCCGTCTTCCTAATCTCGTCGTCCCTTATAACCGATTAAGGTTAGGGGACTCTTGCCTCGACAACCATCCGGCCATCGCGGTGACACCGAGGGGCTCTGGGAGTGGAATCTGGCATCGGATCGGATTCATTTTTCCCCTCGATGGATCTCGCTTGTCGGCTGCGAAGAGCACGAGGTCGGCAACACGCCGGAGGAGTGGCTTCAGCGGCTCCATCCCGAGGATCGCGACACGGTCCTGCGTGAAATCGAAACCGCTCGGAAGGATGGCGCCAAATTCGATTTCCCTCATCGTCTGCGCCATAAGGACGGCACCTACCGCTGGACGTCGTGCCGTGGTGTCGCGGTCCGCAACAAGCGCGACGCCATCGTCCGTTTGATGGGCTCCCATGCGGACATCACTGCCGACACGGTCACCGACCGGCTCACTGGTCTTCCCAATCGCCTCTTGTTCGTGGATCGGTTATCGCAATCCGTTGAGCGCGCCACCCGATATCAAGGCTTCCACTTTGCCCTGCTGCTGGTCGATCTCGGTCGCACGCCTCGTCACGCCGATTCGTCGGTGGCAGTCGGCGGCGATCCCCTGCTGACCGCGGCAGCGCGACGACTGGAAACGTCGCTGCGGATCGGACATACGACGCCAACCCTGCGACATAACGATCTGGTGGCGCGATTGCAAGGCGACCAGTTTGCCGTACTGCTCGACGGTCTGAAGGACATCAGCCATGCGAAGCTGGTGGCAGACCGGATTCTCGGGGAAATCCTGAAGCCATTCACGGTACGCGGCCGTGAAATCTTCCTGCCGGCAAACATCGGCGTCGCCGTCAGTGCCACCGGATACACGCATGCGGACGAAGTGTTGCGCGACTCGGAAGCCGCGCTGCACCGCGGACGGATGCTCGGCGGATCCTGCTGCGAGATCTTCGATACCGCCATTCTGAAATCGGAGCAGGATGAGCTGCAGCTCGAAGGCGAATTCACCCAGGCGCTCGAGCGCCGCGAGTTTCGGCTCGTCTATCAGCCGATTGTGTCGCTCGGGTCGAATCAGATTGTTGGATTTGAAGCGTTACTGCGATGGGACCACCCCGTCCTCGGCATGATCCCACCGGCGGATTTCATTTGCATTGCCGAGCGGACTGGATTCATCGTGCCGCTCGGGGACTGGGTTCTGCGTGAAGGCTGCAGGCAGACGAAAGCGTGGCAGGACAGTCTGCCACTCGCTGCAGACCTCTGGGTCTCCATCAACCTGTCCGGGGTGCAGCTGAAAGACGCAGCACTCGTTGAAAGGGTCGCTGAAACGTTGCGCCATTCCGGTCTGTCAGCTCGAAGTTTGGTCCTCGAGCTGACCGAAGGGGTGGCGATGGAAAATCCTGCGGGCGTAAAAAGCCTGCTGATGCAGCTCCGCTCGATGGGGATCCGAATCAGCGTCGACGATTTCGGTACCGGATACTCTTCGCTTGCGTATCTGCGACAGTTCCCCGTTGACACGCTCAAGGTGGATCGTTCGTTTGTCCGCGGTATGGAAACCCACAAGGATACCGCCGAGATCGTCGGTTCATTAACGGCACTGGCGCAGCAATTGGGTCTGCATGTGGTTGCAGAAGGTGTGGAGAACGAAGAACAGCTGTCGCTGCTGCGTGCGTTGCAGTGCGATTCGGCTCAGGGCTACCTGTTCGCCAAGCCCCTCGACGTCAACGGGGCGACGGAGGTATTGAGCAACGGCCTCAGGCCGGACAGCGCAGCTGACAACGCGCCGGTGACGCAGCGGGCCGCACGCGGCGCGAGCATCACAGAAAAGCGGGCGTGGCTGTCTCTTCGCCGAAGAGGCCTCCCGATTGCGACAGGAGCAGCCCTTGTGCTCATGACCGCAGCTCTCATCGCGTGGTTCACCGACGGGCTGCGCCCTTACGACCAGTCGTCTTCGGCGCTTACGCGCCAGAATGGCGAACAGCCGCTGAAGGCAACGACAATGACGGTTTCCGAGTCGTTACAGCCCGCGACACCTGTCACACCGCCACCAAAAGTCGCAACATCGATCCAGACGTCCAAGACGACGGCTTTCCCACCAACGGCATCGGTCGCGGCCTTGCAAACTCCGTCATCCGCAACGGTCACGGCAACACCGAAGCCGCCCGCATCGACGATGCCGAGCAAACCAAGTCTGCATGCGAAGGCTGCGATTCAAGAACCGATTCCAGTCCTTGCGAACGCTCCAGCAATTCCGGTCGTCGAACGGCCGACTGCGTTGATTCCGGTCTCCCCTCGATCGGGGGCTCAGGCGGTGAAGACCGTCAGCGTGATGCACCTGCACCGCGTAGGCAGTTGCCAGGGCCATCTGGTCGTCTCTCGAGACGGGATCGCGTTCGTTCCGGATGACAAAGAGAACAAGGACGCGTTCGTCTTCAGGTACGGAGAGTTCCTCCACACATTGTCAGAGGGGCAACTGACGATCAGGTCCGCCGCACGGACCTATCGCTTCAAGGTGGCGGCTGGAGACGGCAACGACGATGGTGAGTCGCAGCTTCGCATGCTGGTAGAAAACTTCCCGCGCATCCGATAGTTCGAGGGCAGACCCAGCGACGTGCGGTTCCGTACCCTCAAGAATCAGTGGACGGATGCAGACGCTGATGTGGACGCGTGTACGTCTTTAATGATCGGCGCGTCGGCCGCTGAGTCATCAACCGCTGTTGTGACGACAGACATCAAATTTGCCGCAGCGGGCGATATGGCAGTGGGCGTTGTATTTGTTCGCGACGACCGCGCCGTCCTGAATCGCTGCGAGCGCAGCATTCGATGCCAGCCAACGTCATGACAAATTACAGCTGTGGCAGGGTACCAGACTAGTGCGACGAGCCCACTGGAGGTCCAAAAGGCTAAGCCGGTGAGGAGCATCAACACATATCCGATCGCCAACACCCCCGCAGATTCCGCTACAGCACCAAATAAACGTCCCTGGAGGCGCGGTGCTTGTGTGCCTTCCGCGAACGTTATTCGGAATTCCGCGCCGGCTGCTGTGGCGAAATTATGTCGTGACACCAGCGCGCCGTGTCGTTCCTCTGGTTCCGGAAACAGTTCGCAAAACTCTTCAAGGACGGCCTCCGTCGGCAGTCCAATCGCTTTGGCGTACTCGCGTACGAGAGCACGACGATAAATGCCCGGTGGCCATCCTGAGAGGTCGTTTCGCTCGAGACCTTCGAGCAACAAGGCCTTGACCTTGATCGATTCTGCTACCGCTCCGAGCGTAATGCGACGCCCTTCGCGATGTGCTCGTAATCTAGGACCGAATCCGGGGCTCGATTTCAACGGCATCCTGTGCACGTCGCGCGATAAGCCAACCTTCGCTGACCTGACCAACATCAACGCGGTGCAGCGTGCGCCTCCGCTCCACGAGTACGAGGAGTGCGGCTGCAACGGTGAGGAGTAGAGCGGCGAGAGCCGTTGACATGGGGGGCTAGAAAAATACTCACCGCGACACATTCTGGCAATGCCCCGAGCCCCCGTGTCCGGAATAGACCTTTAGGAAATGGCGCGCCCGGAAGGACTCGAACCTTCGGCCCCCGTGTGTGAAAGAATCACAGGACATCAGCGATGCCCATCAGGGCCGTCGTTCTCGCCGTTGGGGCACTGCTCGCGTCCCAGTTGCCTTCCACTGTCGCCGCGCAAGGCGCCTCGAGCGGCACACAGCCGCTCGTCGGGACATGGCTGCTGTCCACACTCGAGCGTGCAGCGCCAGGCCAGCCGCTTGCGCGGGTGATGAATCCGGTTGGCATGCTGATTCAGGCGGCGAACGGATACGTTCTTCAAATCGTCTCTCAGTCGGCGCGGCCCGTGACGCTCAACGCCGCGGAGCAGTTCATGACCTACCGCGCATTCTGGGGGACGTTCACCGTCGAGCCGAGCGGCGCAAAGGCGAACTATCACATCGACGGCGATCTCGATCCTGGACGAAAGGATCAGCGCTTCGCCACTTCGTTCGAGCGGAAGGGAACGCAGCTCGTGTTGACCGAGTTATCAGCCGAGGATCAACCGGTTCAGCGGACGACGTGGGAACGTCTGCCCGAGCTCGAAGCCTTGCCGGACTATCTGGAACCCGTCGTCGGAATGTGGCAATGGACCGGCGCTGGTCTCTACAACGCGGCGGGCGAAAACCTGCAGCCGGCGAATCGCGATGCGAGCCTGATCGTCTACACGCCGACAGGGCACATGGCAGTGCTCTATCTGCCGCCGCCCGGACGCAAGCCGTTCGCAGGTCCCACGCCCACCGTCGAAGAGGCGCGCGCCGCCTGGCAGGGCTCGGTGTCGTACTACGGTACCTACATCGTCCAGCCAAAGAGTCGGACGATGTTTCATTACCAGCTTGCCGCCGCGAACCCCACGGCGGTGGGCGGGTGGTTCATGCGCAACTTCGAGGTGAACGGATCGCAGGTGAAGCTGATATTTCCACCAACGACGCTGAACGGGCAGCAGGTGCGGAACACGCTGACGCTGAAGCGGCTGGCGGGTGTGAAGGAGATGTGGCCGGAGTTCCGGCGATGAGTGCGACCGCCTACGCGAATCGCACTTTTTGGAGGGAGTCATGACGCGCAGAACGCTTGGTTCGCTGCTGCTTGTTTCGGCGCTGTCGCTGTGCTCCGGACTGCAGGCGCAATCGACGGAACAGCAGGTCGTTTCCGACGCCGCGGCGGCGCTCGGCGGACGCGACCGCATCCTTGCGGTGAGGACGCTCGTGGTTCAGGGCGGCGGCCACGATCTGAACGTGGGCCAGTCGTTGCGGTACGACGAGTTGGGACTCCAGTCGGACGCCTGGCAGATCCGTGACTACAAACGGATGTACGACCTGGCGAACGGCCGCGGGCGCTTCGAGGCCGTTCGGGCCGCGCAGTATCCGTATTACCAGGGCATCGGTGGCGAACGCATCGTCCAGGGTCTCGACGGCGACATCGGCTTCAACGTCGCGCCGAACGGGAACGCGACGCGCGCGTTCGGGTGTCGAGTATCTGCGCCATCCGCTCACGCTCGTTCGTGCCGCGCTCGCCCCCTCCGCGAAGCTCTCCAACGGCCGCACGCAGGGTGCCGATCGCCTCGTGGACGTGACCGCCAACGGCGTGACATTGACGCTGGCGATCAACAGCGCGACGAAACTTCCCTCGCGCATCATTCAGATGACTGACAGTCCGACGATGGGCGACACGGCCATAGAGACGCAGTTCGGCGAGTATCAGTCATTCAACGGTGTGCAACTTCCCGCGCGCATCATCACCAAGACCGATCGGTGGCTCAGCGCCGACGTGCGTCTTCTCAGTCAGAACATCGACAGTGATGTGGGCAATCTCGCGGCGCCCGCGGGCGTTCGTTCGGCCACTCAGCCCGTCCCACCCGCACCGCCGACGACGACAGCGCGCGAGATTGCGAAGGGACTCTGGTACGTCGAAGGGACGACGCACAAGAGCCTGCTTGCGGAATTTTCAGATCACATGCTGCTGATCGAGGCGCCGAACGACGAACGCGTCCGCGCGGTCCTCGCGAAGGCGAAGGAACTGCGGCCGAACAAGCCGGTCACGCAGCTTCTCGTCACTCATCATCACGCGGATCACACGAGTGGAGTCCGGTTAGCGGTCGCCGAGGCGGGCATCACCGAGATCATCACGCACCGCAGCAACGTCGCCTATCTCAACGATGTACTGACGCGTCCTCACACCATCAATCCCGACGACCTCGCGAAGAAGGGCAACGTGAAGCTGCCGAAGATCACGGCGATCGACGACACGGGCGTCCTTCGCGACGCGATGATGACCATCAACATGTATCACGTGCGCGACAACTCGCACGCGGACTCGATGCTGATGCTCTATTTCCCGAGCGGGAAGATCCTGACGCAGCCCGACATCTACATGCCGAACGACGCGCGGAACGTCATCCCCGGCGAACCGCTCGGCCACGCGCCATGGCTGCAGAACCTGGCGGGCAACATCAACCTGCGGAAGCTGGATGTCGAGTACCACGCGCCGATCCACGGCGATTACGTGACCAACAAGCAGTTCCTCGACTCGCTGATCTTCATGACGCAGTTCGTGCCGGGCACGAAGTCGACCAATTAACGGCCAGCCGCAGCCATCACGGACGATAGAGGGCCAGGAATCATGTGCGCGTCGGTAATGCCGCGCGGCTTGGCGCAGGCGCCGCAGGCCCAAATCTGCCCGCCGTTGGCCACAAAGGAATCCACGATCTCTTTGAGCGGCTGGAAGCCCTCTTTGTGGATTCCCTCGGCATACCCTTTAGTGGCGAGCCAGACGCCTTCAATTGTCAGAAGCACGATGGCCGGCTGATCGGCGCTGGCCGCCACGTTCCCAACAATGAACGGTAGCGTTGCGCGCTCGGGATCCTCTTTACCGCAGGTGCAATTCGTCATGATAGTCGTCGCCACGTCTCTACGCTCCTTTCTCACCTTTCTTCTTCACGTAGTACCGTGCGCGCGGTGGCTCCTCGTCTTCCACCGCAACCAACGCATGGCCCGTCAGCCAGACCCACGACGCAATGCCGTCCCGGGCCTCCGGCATATCTGAACGAATCTCGAGGACGTCCCCCGGCGCCAACGCCCTGAGGCGCTGCGCGATCAACGGCTCGAGGCTGCCACACGTAACACCGTACGCCTCGAGCGTATCGGCCACTTTGTCAGGAGCGGTCATCAGGCCTCCTTGACGGCAAGAAACGACATGCTCTTCACGCCGTACTGCCGGGTCGCGCTCTGAGCCGACTTCGACAGGAAGGCGTACGCCACGTTCTCGCGAGCGCTGACCACTCGGAACCCTGCGGCTTCGATCTGTGCCTGATAGTCATCTCGCTGCACCGCGCCGCCGATGCACGCGGCCCACAGCGTGGTGTTACAGGTCACGTTGGCTGGAAGTTGGAGGTCGGTCACGATGTCGGCGAAGGCGAAGCGACCGCCGGGGCGCAGCACCCGCGCTGCTTCCGCAAAGACCTTTGCCTTGTCCGGCGCCAGGTTGATCACCCCGTTGGAGATCACACAGTCGGCTTCGCCATCTCGAAGGGGAAGCTCCTCGATCAGGCCCTCTCGAAATTCGACCTGCGGGTAGTCGTGCACGCGCGCAAGCGTGCTGGCCTTCTCGAGCTGCGCATCCGTCATATCGATGCCGATCACACGGCCCGATCGCCCGACATGCCGCGCAGCGATGAAGGCGTCGCTGCCAGAACCGCTGCCGAGATCGACGACGGTTTCACCCGCTGCGAGCGCGGCAAGATCGAAAAAGTAACCGACCCCCGCGAATGATTCCAGCGCCGCTGCGGGAACAGCATCGAGATCCGCGTGCGGATACCCGAGCCGCTCCATCAGCCCGCGTCCCATCTCGAAGTGGAAGTGTCCGTCGTGCGGTTGACGGGCGACGGCTTGGTACATGAAGCGTACCTTCCCGCGCAAATCGTCGACATCGAGCTGTGCGACGTTCGTCCCGTTCGTCTCTGTCGCCATGATTCGCTCTCCTTCGGTCGCGGTCCGCCGCGCACCCGTCGGAAAGACGCCTGGGTCCGAAAGAAGTTCCCTGAGCTGCCTGACGTCAGCGCTTGCGCAGGAAGAAGCGCGTGCGGCGGGCGTCTTCCTCGATCGCGGCGACGAGGGTGTGACCGGTGAGACGGCTCCACGCGGGGACGCCAAGCCGCGCGGATGGATCGTCGGCGCGCACCTCGAGAATCTGACCGCTCTCGAGTGCGCGCATGTGCAGCTTCATCTGGGGCTCGAGCGTGCCACACGACTGACCGTAGCCGTCGAGGGTCGCATCGGCGACCGGCGTTGGACCAGGGGCTGTGACCGATGAAGCTGCGTTCTGGCGGTTGAGTGTCGCCTCCGGGGAAGGCCACGGGAGCGCCCGTGGCAATGGCCCGCCTGGGGGTTTGGCGGCACGAATGACGACCGACCGGGCGTGGAACGACTGGGCGATCGATCGGGTGGCGGCGCTGACACTGGCGCAGAAGTAATCGAGGCGTCCAAGTACCTCGATGTGCGTGAATCCGGCCTGCTGCAACATCGTCAGGTACTCGTCCTCGAGCGTGGCTCCGACGATGCACTCGGCCCAGAGTTTCGGGTTGGAGAGACAGTCGCCGGACAGCGGCTGCCCGAGAGCGATATCGCCGATCTGGACGCGCCCGCCTGGTTTCAGCACGCGATGGATCTCGGCAAATGCGGTGCGCTTGTCTGGCACCAGATTGAGCACCCCGTTACTCGTGACCACATCCACTGAGGCATCAGGCAGCGGAATCTTCTCGGCGTTGCCTTCGAGCAGCCGGACATTCGACACGCCCGCGGCGGCAACGCTCCTGGCCACCTTCTCGAGCATGGCCGCCGTCATGTCGAGGCCGATCGCATGCCCCCGGTCACCGACAGTCCTCGCCGCGAGCAGCACATCGGTCCCTGAGCCAGACCCGATGTCCAGGACCGTGTCGCCTTCACCGATCACGTTCGACGCGAACGGATACGCGACGCCCGCAAATGATTCGACCGCGACCGCGGGCAGCTCCGCGAGTCGCGCCGCAGGATAGCCGACGAAAACGCAGGCGGCATGGCCGGTTGGAAAGTGGTATTCGCGCTCGGGGTGGAGCGCCACGTCGGTATACATGGCGCGCACGGCGCTGAAGATGAGGTCCTTATTCAGGGAGGCGACGTAGACCATCGTTCAGCACTTGAAAGAATCGAGTAGCGCGCGAACACGCTCCTCGAGGTCCTCGCTCACCGGTTCGTGTCCGAGATCGGCGGTGTGCGCCTTCAGGCGCTTCTCGAATTCAAGCCGCGAGAAGCAGCTCCGGCAGTGCTCGAGATGGTGCGCCATCTCGTGCTGCGGCTCGCCGGCGAGCTCGGCGTCGAGGTAGTCGAAGAGGCGTCGGAGTGCCTCCTCGCAGTCGATGGTGCGAAGGTCACTCATTGGTCCGCCGTTGCTTTCTGGCTCGTGTGGACGAGGCCGGCATCAGAGGCATGCGTCCACAATGCCTTCTGCAGTTGGGCGCGCGCGCGAGCCAGTCGTGAGCGAACGGTCCCAATCGGGACGTTGAGCATGTCAGCGATCTCCTGATAGGCGTGCCCTTGCATGTCCGCCAGCACCAGCACCACCCGGAATTGTTCCGGCAACCCGTCTACCGCGCGCGCCAGATCTTCGCGCAGCAGCTTGTCGAGAAACTCCTGCTCGGGGTTTCCCCACCAGAGCAGAATCGGAGTATGCAGCTGCTCGAAGAGCGAGAAGTTGTCCTCGGTGGCTGCATCCAGCGATTCGTGCGCTCCTCGGCGGGCCTCCATGCGCCGGCCACTCAGAAACGCGTTCGTTAAAATTCGAAACAGCCACCCTCGCACCTTTTCACGGTCGGTCAGTGTGTCGAGATGCGCCCATCCCTTGGCGACAGCTTCTGCAACGAGATCGTCCGCGTCCGCGCGGTTCCGAGTGAGACGGAGGGCCGCCCCGAACAGTCCCGGCAGCGCATCGGTCACGGCGTGCGCGAACCAGTCGCGATCGGTCTCGGCCCTGATCACACCGACCTCCCGTTGGCCAGCCGGACCGGCGGCCGCTTCGCATCCGTGACGAACGACGCCGGAGTGCGGTGGAAAGTTCCCAGCCCCGAGATCACAATCCCAGCATCCCGGCGAGAAATTCCCGCGTCCCCGGAGGACCGCTAAATTCCAGCCAAATCGCGCCATTGCCAGGCTCGGTTGTGATGCGAAACGTGAGGAACCTGCAGCATTGCCGTTCAGTCTCGATCACGTTCCCGATTCTTGCCAACACACCATCGGCGGGCGCAAAGCGAACGCGGTATCCGTCTGGAATGTCGACTCGCTCGACTGCCTGGCGAACAAGGCCGCCGAGCAAATCCTGCTGGCGGGCCTCCACCGTGGCAGGACCCAACGTGCAGACGATTGGCAGGTCATTCATGTGTCACCTGCGAGCGGCACCGAGGTTGAAAGGAAAGGACGTCGTGGCGTGCTCCGCACCGTGAGTCTGTGACGCCTGGTTACGCTTCGGCGACG
>WNGB01010520.1_pt1 | contig 12821 bp, 14 predicted proteins | sample 5400681 | NCBI WGS metagenome assembly WNGB01 (sample SAMN13153367, study PRJNA577476) | soil metagenome | isolation source: 115 cm soil or saprolite under grassland replicate 2 | place: USA:California | collected 2016-06-15 | reverse complement strand
TCCGCAAGCTTGTCCATGAGGCCGTGCCAGACTTCGGGACTTCCATACATGCAGGCCTTGGTCTTCGCGAACTCGCGCGTCGGCTTCCCCTCGATCAGGTAGCCGGCGACGGTGAAGGGGCCGCCTGCAAACCCGATGAGGGCCTCGTTCGGGCCGAGCTCCTCGCGGACCAGGTGCACTGCCTCGAGGATGAACGGCACCGACTCCTCCGGGTCCGGGACGGTGAGCCGCTCGACGTCCTCGAGAGACTGGATCGGCCGCTCGACCACCGGCCCGACGCTCTCGACGAGCTCGACGTCGATTCCCATGCCGAGGACGGGAAGCATGATGTCGGCGAACATCACCGCGGCATCGACGCCGTGGGCGCGGACGGGCTGGAGGGTCACCTCCGCGCAGAGCTCCGGCTGCCGGCAGACCTCGAAAAGCGAGTGGTGCTTGCGGAGCTCACGGTATTCGGGCAGCGACCGGCCGGCCTGGCGCATGAACCAGACGGGTGTCCGCTCGACCGGCTCTCGCCGGCACGCGCGCGTCAGCAGCGGCTCAGCCACGCCAGAAGCCTAGTCGTCTGAAGGGGGGTCTACCCGCCGATGATGAGCGCGAGGTGCGCGCCCTGGAGGTCTCGGAGCTTGAGGCCGTCAAGCGGCGTGACGCGACGGATGTGGAGGTCGTGCGCCAGGCGGATCGCCTCTCCCTCGTAGCCCTTGCGGTACATGACCAGCGAGCGGCGGAAGTCGGTGCGGGGGGCGTTGCCGGTCGCGGCGATGATGTAGTGGAAGTGCCGCATGCGCTCGGCGCTGACTGCGGCGGCGCCAGGCAGTCCGTTCCCGTTCAGCACGACGATGGAGGTTTTTCTGCGCGGGAGCTCCGCTACGGGGGTCGACTTCGTCGTGCTCGCCTTCTTCGCCTCCGTCTCGGTCACCGGCGGTGCCGTGGTGGCGGTCTTCGCCCCGGTCGCTGTGACGATCGCCTTCTCGGCGTGGTCGGTCAGGAGCTTGGCGCCGAAGACAACGCCGACAAGAACGAGGATAAAGAGCTCGACGGCCGCGACGGCTGCCGCGACGATCGCGGCCGTGCGCCAGGGGGTGTCGATTGTCTGCCGGGGGACGTAGACCTGATCCACGGGGCGGTCTAGTTCGCCCCGTCCGCGCCCTCTCCTTCTGCCTCCCGAACGAATTCCCAGGTCGCCGCGAGCCCGTCCTCGAGCGAGGTCCGGGCTCGAAAGCCAAGCTCCCGTTCTGCGCGGCCGGGATCCAGCACGCTGCGCTGGAGCTCACCCGAGCGGGCGGGTGAGTGCTCGGTCTCGACGGAGACGCCCGCGACGCGCTGGCAGGCCTCCGCGAGGTCGAGGACGGACGTCTCGGTCCCCGTTCCCACGTTGAACACGCCTGCATGACCCGGGGCGGCGAGCGTCGCGGCCACGACGTCCCCGACATAGACGTAGTCGCGGGTCTGGCGGCCGTCTCCGAAGATGCGGAGCGGTTCGCCGCGCGCGAGCCGTCCCAGGAAGATGGCGACGACGCCCGCCTCTCCGTGCGGATCCTGGCGCGGGCCGTAGACGTTGCCGTAGCGGAGCGCCACGTGGCCGGACTCGTAGAGGCGGTTGTACGTGGCCAGGTACTCCTCGGCGCTGAGCTTGGAGGCCCCGTAGGGCGCCAGCGGACGCCGCGGGTAGTCCTCGTCTGCAGGGCCGTCGCACTCGCCGTAGATCGCTCCTCCCGTCGAGGCGAGGACGACCTGCGCGCCGTGGCCGCGGGCGGCCTCGAGCACGTGGATTGTCCCGAGCAGATTGACTTCTGCGTCGAAGTCCGGCCGCTCGACAGAGACGCGTACGTCCGCCTGCGCAGCCAGGTGAAAGCAGATCTCCGGACGCGCGTCGGCGAAGGTTTCCTTCGCAGCGGTGACATCCGCTTCGATCAGCCTCGCGCCCCCGTTGACGTTCTCTCGCCGACCGGTGGAGAGGTTGTCGAGGACGGTGACCTCGTCCCCGCGGGCGACGAGCGCATCTACGACGTGCGAGCCGATGAAGCCCGCTCCGCCTGTCACGATCGCCCGCACGGCGCACTATCCTAGGCAGCCCTCGATGTTCATAACGTTTGAAGGGGTCGACGGATCCGGGAAGTCGACGCAGGCACGTCTCCTCGCCGAGCACCTCAGAGGCGAGGGCAGGAACGTCGTCGCCACGCGTGAGCCGGGCGGAACCAAGCTCGGGGAGCGCGTGCGGGAGATCCTGCTGGGAGGTGAAGCCGTCGCGCCGTGGACTGAGGCCGCGCTCTTCGCGGCGGCCCGCGCGCAGCTCGTCACCGAAGTGATCCGGCCGGCTCTCGACCGCGGCACGGACGTCGTCTGCGACCGCTACCTGGATTCCTCGCTCGCGTACCAGGGACTCGCACGCGGCCTCGGTGTCGAGCGGGTGCTGGAATTGAACCTGCTTGTCATCGGCGGCTTGCTGCCCGACCGCACCTTCCTCCTCCTCGTCCCCCTCGACCAGGCGGCGGTTCGTCGCGGGTCGGATCCCGACCGCATGGAGCGGGAGGGAGACGACTTCGTCGGCCGCGTCGACAGCGCGTACCGCGAGCTGGCGGGTATCTTCGCCCAGCGAATCGTGACGGTGGACGCTACGCAACCGCCGCAGGAAGTCGCCGAGCTCATCCGTGGACACATTCGAGACCTTTCCTGAGCAGGACGAGGCGAAGGCCCTCCTCCGCTCCGCCCTGGCGGAGGGTCCGGCGCACGCCTATCTCTTCCACGGGCCGCGGGGCGTCGGGAAGCGGCGGGCCGCGCTCGCGTTCGCCGGCGAGCTCCTCGGCGATGCGGGCCGCGTAGCGCGTCGCGCACATCCCGACCTCTATCTGCTCGAGCCGCTCGGCGACCAGATCCGGATCGACCCGATCCGCGATCTCCGCCGCGACCTGCACATGCGGCCGTTCGAGGCGGCGCGTCGCGTCTATCTCGTCTTCGGCGCTCATCTCATGAACGAGGACGCCGCCGACGCCCTCCTGAAGGATCTCGAGGAGCCGCCCGACTACGCGGTCGTCGTCCTCGTCGCCGACGATCTGGGACCGCTTCCGCCGACGATTCGGTCGCGCTGCCAGCTCGTCGGCTTTCGTCGGCTTTCCCAGCGGGCCGTGAAGGCCTATCTCTCCTCGCGGGGGCTGGCCGGGGAGCAGCTCGAGGCGCTGGCGCGCGTCGCCGGAGGGCGGCTCGACCGCGCCGACCGGCTTCTCGACGCGGAGGCGGGGAAGCGCCGCTCGGTCCTGATCGAGCTGGCCCGCTCCGTCTATCTCGATGCCCGCTTCGACCCGGGAGCAGCGTCCAGGCGCGTGCACGACCTCGCCCAGCAGCGAGCTGCCGAGGCGAAGGCTCTGGCCGAGGCCGATCCCCCTTCGGACGAGACCACGCGGGAGGCGGAGCAGCGCATCCGTCGTGCCGCGCGTGGGGCCGAGCGCGACGAGGTTCTCGACGCCCTGGACATTCTCACGAGCTGGTACCGGGATCTGGTCGTGATCGCGGCGGGAGCTGAGCCGGCAGTTGTCAACTCCGACCGGCTCGCGGAGCTCTCGGAGGACGGCAGCCCCGACCGCTCGCCGGCGGCTGAGCGGGCGGCGGAGGCCGTGCGCGAGACCTGGCGGTCGTTCGAGTTCCAGGTTCAGCCCGGGCTCGCGCTCGAGGCTCTGTTCGCGCGCCTGCGCCGCGAGCTGGCCGCGCCGGCCCAGGCGACGCGCTAGCGTTTTATGCCCATGGCTATCGCGGTCGGCGTGGTCTTCTCACCTGGCGGAAAGGTCTACTCCTTCGATCCGGGTGGACTCGAGCTCGCCTGGAACACCCGGGTCATCTGCCAGACCTCGCGCGGCCTCGAGCTCGGACGGGTCGTGAAGCCGAACCACGAGCTCGAGTCGGAGCCCTCGCCGTCGCTGAAGAGGGTGCTGCGCCGGGCCACTCCCACGGACGAGGAGACGAACGAGACGAACCGTGTGGAGGCCAAGCGCGCGATGAAGGTCTTTCGCGAGGTGCTTCGCCAGACCGGCCTCGAGGTGAAGCCCGTCTCCGCCGAGCTGGTCTTTGACGGCTCCCGCCTGGTCTTCGCCTACGAGGCCGAAGGCCGGCCGGACCTGACAGTTTTCCGCGACGAGCTCCGCCGCCGCCTGGCACGCCGCATCGAGCTTCGCTCGGTGGGGCCACGCGAGTGCGCGCGCCTTTGCGGCGATCACGGGCTCTGCGGCGGGCAGCACTGCTGTCGCCGTTTCCCTTCGCATGAGCAGCCGATCACGCTGCGGATGGCGAAGGACCAGGACCTTCCGATGAGCTCCGGTCGAATCACCGGCCTCTGCGGGCGCTTGCGCTGCTGCCTCGCGTTCGAGCATCCGACGTACAAGAGCTTCCGCGACCGGGCTCCGAGGGTTGGGCGGCGCGTCGAGACGCCTCGCGGGCCGGGCGTCGTAACCGCCTACCAGGTCGTGGAGGACACCTGCACGGTCGAGTTCGAAGACGCCGAAATGGTCGATCTGGCCATCGACGACTGCCGCGAACTCTCCGAAGAGCACATGTAAGGACTCTGTTAGGCCCTCAAACGGGGGATGATCTCGCAGGCGCTTCCCCTCAGACTCAGTTCATGAGCGCTGCGCCCGACCGCGCGGAGGAGCTCTTCACCGAGCACTCCCGGCGGATCTACGCGTATTGCCTCCGCCAGCTCGGGTCCCGCGAGGAGGCCGAGGACGCCGTCCAGGCCACGTACCTGAACGCCTGCCGCAGCCTCTTGAGCGGCTTCGAGCCTGACGTCGCGCAGGCCTGGCTCTACAAGGTGGCGCAGAACGTCTGTCTGACGAGGCAGCGCTCGAGCTGGCGTCGCCGGCGCGTGGAGCGTCCCGGGAACCTGCAGGAGATCGAAGAGTTCGTCGCCCCTCCGCACGATCCAGGCGACGAGCTGCTCGGTATCGACGACGCCCTGGCGGCCCTTCCCAAGCAGCAGCGCCGCGCGATTCTGCTGCGGGAATGGAAAGGGTTCTCGTACCGCGAGATCGCAGCCGAGATGGAACTTTCGCAGGGAGCTGTCGAGACGCTCATCTTCCGCGCGCGCCGGTCGCTGGCGGCCGCGCTCGACGATCCCAAGACCCCGGCGCGCCGAACCCGCCTGGCGCACGCATTCGACGGCGGGGCGCTCGTCGCTTCGCTCAAGGCTGCTCTCGGTGGGAGCCTCAGCGGGAGCCTCGCCACGGGTCTTGCCGTGGCTGCCTCCGCGACGGCGATAGCGACCGGTCCCGCGGGCCACCTCGATTGGTTGAATCCGCGCGCCGTGGCACCCGCGGCTGAGGCCACCCGCGCACCTGCGCGCCCGATCGACCGTCCCACGCCGGCCGATCGCGACCCCTCTTCCGTGGCCCGCCAGAACGCCCATCACGGGAACTCGAAGGGCGGAAAGGCTCTTGGTCGCGGCCACGAGAAGCCCGCGAAGGCAAACGGCGGTGGCTCGCACGGGGACGGCAAACCCGCGTCCGCCGGCAGCGGCGGGCCTCCTCGGCAGGCGAACGTCGGCGGCAACAGCAACAGCACCGCCGCCCTCAAGGGCCACAGCTAGCCTCCTCCGCGTCGTGTAGGTTGCGCGACCGGTGTCGCTCAACGACTGGCTGCTCTTCCTGCACGTCCTCTCGGCGTTCATCCTCGTGGCCGCCGAAGTGCTCTTCACCTTCCTGATCGCTTGGCTGTGGAAGCGGGATGTCCCGAGCGACATCGCCCGCGTTTCGGGTATCTCTCGCTTCGGCAACGTTCTCGTCGGAGTCGGCGCGATGGGCGTGCTGATCCTTGGCATCGTGCTCGCGTTCGAAGCCGACAGCTATGCGATCTGGGATCCCTGGATCGTGGCGGCCATCGTCCTCTGGCTCGCGTTCGCGGAGCTGGGCCGGCGAACGGGGAAGGCGTACGACGCCGCCGGCGCCCGCGCCCGCACGCTCGTCAACGAGGGCCGCGACGAGCCGAATCCGGAGCTCGGGGCGATGTTCCGCTCGCCGGCAGGTCTCGTGTTCCACCTGGCATCCGTCGCCGTCCTCCTGCTCCTCCTCCTCGACATGATCTTCAAGCCGGGAGCGTGACCGTGCTCGCAGCCATCCGACCGACAGGCTGGGACTTCCCTCTCTTCCTCCATGTCCTCGGGGCGATGATCCTCGTCGGAGGGCTCGTGGTCGCGGTCGCCATGCAGCTCCTCGCCTGGCGACGGCGCGGTCCCGCGGACGTCGTGGCCTTCAGCCGCGGAGCCTTCTGGGCGCTCCTGACCGTGGCGCTGCCCGGCTGGGTTCTGATGCGCGTCGGCGCGGAGTGGATCTACTCCAAGGAGGGGTGGAGTGGGGAGAACGACCCGGACTGGTTCGGGATCGGCTACCTCGCGGCCGACGCCGGCTTCCTCGTGCTTCTCGTCACCGTGCTCCTCGCAGGCCTCGGGGTGCGGCAGGTGAGGCGTTCCGGAGGCGGAGCGAGCATCCTCGCCCGCGTCGCGACTCCGCTCGCCACGATCCTGCTGATCCTGTACCTCGTCGCCGTCTGGGCGATGACCGCGAAGCCCGATTGACCGCGGCTAAACTGGGATGCCCCTGCCGACGTAGCTCAGCTGGTAGAGCACTTCACTCGTAATGAAGGGGTCCCCGGTTCGAGTCCGGGCGTCGGCTTCGCTAGATTTGCGGGGATTTTCCCGCTCGCGCCCCGGCCGGTCGTCGCCCCTCGGTGCCCAATCCGTGCCCAACCGCCTCGAAAGACATCGCTCTTACCGAGCGCAAGAAGACCCCTTCGAACATCGGCCAGCGCGGAGTGCTGCCACCGAGGCCCGCATATGTCGGTTCTGCTAGTTCGAGTACCCGGGCGGCAACCGCGTCGACACTGCCGTAGTGCTCGACGAAGCCCTCAGCAACCTCGTCGCGAAGTGATAGCGAATCCCCGCGACGATGTTGTCAGCGCGTCTCGCTCGCCTTCGTTTTCGTATCCCGAGCGTCGTACGAATCTAGCAAGTTGCGCTCGTAGTCCTCGGCGTCGGGGGCGAGGTGCCCGTACGTCCGGTCGATCATCTCGACGGACGTCCCCATCCGTCGGGCAAGCGAGAAAAGGGAGACGCCCGGGCGAGCGACATGGTCGCGTACGTGTGCCGTAGGTCGTAGATGCGTTTCGTCGCCTTCCCGTCGCCGTTGACGAACCCGGCCGCCTTGACGGCGGGTATCCACTCTCGCACTGCGTCGATCTCGTCCCAGGTGAGGGGCGCCGACACCTGGGCGCCGGGGCGGGCACGCACCGACCAGGCGCCGAAGACGGTCTTGTGAGGCGCGTTCTGGTTGTAGTCGCTACCACCTGGTGGCGCCGGAGAGGCCGCAGTGGCCGTCGACCACGCAGCGACTGGACGTCGCGCCGTGGAGGTTCCGCGCGCAGATGTGGTGGCTCGCCCGCCACCACTTCCACCCGGTAACGCAGGAGCAGGCCTACGACGCGCTCGAGCGGGGGAGGCCCCTGCCCCGGCGGTCGATCCTCATCACCTTCGACGATGGCTACCGAGACGTCCTCAGGCATGCGGCCCCGGTCCTGGCGCGCCTGCACATGACGGCGACCGCGTACGCGATCACCGGACGCGTCTCGGGGCCGGATCCGAGCTTCCTCACCTGGCACGACCTGCGCCTGCTCGAGCAGGACGGCTTCGAGATCGGCTCCCACACGGTCGACCACCGTCCCCTCACGGCGCTTCCGGATGCGACCGTGCGGTGGGAGCTGCGCGCCTCGCGGCGCGCCCTCGAGCGGCGGCTGGGCCATCCGGTCGACTGGCTGGCGTATCCGTTCGGGGCGTTCGACAGCCGCGTGGCGGCCATCGCCAGTCGTGTCGGGTACCGGCTGGCGGCGACGACGATTCCGACCTATTTCCAGGACGGGCGTCACCCGCTCGAGCTCGGTCGGCTCGAGGTCCTCGACACGACCACCCTGCCTCAGTTCGCCGCCCTCCTGACCGGCCGGTGACGTCGTGCACGCCTGGCTGGAGGACGCGGAGTACCAGAACGGCGACTGGCTCACCGGTTGTCGGGGATTCCGGGTCGACTCACCCAGGAGCCGGCTCGGCTACGTCGACGAAATCCATCACGATCCCGAGTCGGGACGGCCCACGGCGCTCGTCGTCGCCGGGGGCCGCTCGCCGGGCGCGAAGTCGTCCCGGTCGATGAGATCGCGGGCGTCATGCCCGGAGAAAGGCTGATCGTGCTCAGAGGGCCGTGGCCGCTCGCGGAGGACGGCGCCCGGTCTGCGTGAGCGACGTGGGGAGGGCTCGGATCGCCGATCGACTCGATGACGCGGATCGCCGGACGGGGGCCTCCTCCCTCCGGCGGCGGCGCGCCCGCGTCCGTCTCAGGTGGCCAACGCTCAGCCTGTTCCTCTTCACGCTCGGAGCCGTCGGGCTCGCGTACCGCGGCTACGTCGAGGCCCAGTGGCGAGCGCTCGTGGTCCTGTCGGTGAGCCTGGAGGCCCCGGTGGCCAAAGACGTCACCGAGCGCCTGACCGACGCGCCGCTCGTCCGGGACAGCGTCGTCGCCGGCGTGCCGACGACGGTCGCCCGGCCGGCGGGCGGTGGGGGGCAGGCGGCGGTCGTATTCGTCAACGGCGCCACACCGGCCGGGCGGCACGAGCCGCACGTCGAGCGTCTCACGCGCGGGCTGGCCCGGACTGGCTTCAGCCTCTTCGTCCCGGACCCGTCCGGCCTCCGCGATGGTGAGATCACGGTCGCCACCCTGCGGTCGACCATGGCGGTCGTCGATGCCGTCGCCCGCCGACCGGACGTCGCAAGGGTGAGCCTCGTCGGCGCCTCCGTGGGGTGCTCGCTCGCGCTCGTCGCCGCCGAGAGCCCCCTGCTCGCCGGGCGCATCTCGGCTGTGGCGGGCCTGGCGCCCTACACCGACCTTCGCGCGGCGATCATGATGGCCCTGACCGACCGCTATCCGACGGCGACGGGACCGTCCGTCCCCTACCGGCCCGATCCGTTCCTTGCTCTCGTGGTGGCCCGCTCCCTGGTGGCGGCGCTTCCCCCCGGCCACGACCGGCGGATCCTGCTCTCACGACTCCAGGCCGTCCCCGACAACGCGCCTGCGCCGCTCGCTGAGCTGGGCCGGCTCCGTGTCGGGCGCTTCGGCCCGCCTGCGCGCGCGGTGCTTCGCTTGCTCGACAACCGCGACCCGGCCCGCTTCGCCGCCATCTACGGGGCCCTGCCCACTGAGGTCCGAGCCGGCGTCGCCCGCCTCTCACCGGTGGCGGGGGCGGCACACCTGCGCGTGCCCGTCCAGCTCGTCTCGGCCCCGCACGACAAGTACTTCCCGCTTGCCCAGTACCCGCCGCTCCTCCGGGCCGCGCCGAGCGTGCATCTGACGGTCACGTCCACGCTCCGGCACGCGATCCCGAACGTCTCGCTTCATGCCCTGACAGGGCTCGCCCGCCTCGACGGCTTCGCGCTTCGCTCGCTCCGCGACTCCGCTTCGCCCGTGCCGATCAACTGGCTCGCCGTTGCGACGGCGCTCGTCGCGCTCGCCCTTGTCGCCGCCGAGGGGTTCGTTCCCCGCCACGGCCTGATCGCTTTCAGGTGCGGTCGCCCTGGCGGCTGCCGTGCCGGCCATGCTCCATCCGATCGGACTCCGGCCACCGCTCGTGATCGCCGTCACCGCCGCGCTGGCAGGAGCTGTGCTCGTCGGCGGCCGGCTCAGGTGAGCGAGGTGGAGCGCCGCGCTTCGCACGACTCGGGCCGCGTGGTATGGAGAAGGACCGACGGGGCACATGAAATGGTGTCCCTCTTGCCGAGGGCCGGCAGGTCGAATCTCGCCAGGCATGCCCTCTGGTTCAGCCTCGTCTCGGGGGCCAGGGGCCGGCCCGGCGCAACTCGCCCGCAAGCCCGAAGGCGACGCCGGCCGCGGGGCCGGAGTTCGTGCGGCAGAGCGACGACACCAGAGATCCGGTGCCGAGGGCCGCCGACCGCGATCGCTCCGTCTTGCCGAAGTCACGGAGTTCGCCTCCCGAAAAGGTCCGGCGGACGTAGAGCCCGAAGCTTGCGACGGCGGCTGGCGTCGACAACTTGCTGGGAGACGCGTAGAGAGCCCGAAGGATCGGGGCTCTCTACGTCAGAGCGGCTGCTCGGCGCAACGGGGCGGCCTGAGCTAGGCGTCGAGATGGCTGAGCGCGGGCCACGCCTGGCGCCACGGCCGTCGGGGACGTTCGCAAACGAAGACCGCGCCACCCTGCTCCTCGTTGTCGAGCTCGACGCCGTTATCGATGGTCGTCGCCGGCCGGCAATCCGTGAACTCGGCCTGGGGATCGTAGACGCCGAGGACGATCACCGGGCCCGCCGAGCCCGGAGGGATGCCGAACCTCGCGTAGGCGTTGTGTCCCGAGAACGCACGCGGGAGCCCGTAGGTGGGGCCGAAGCGGTCGATCGCTCCCGCTTCGCCGTAGTTCCCGGTGAAGATGACGGCGCTCGCCCTCTGTGAGGCGGGGAGTCCCTCGTAGACGCGGGCCACCGAGCGGACGAGCTCCGGCCAGCCAATCGTTTCGATCGCGTCCTCGTTGACATCGGCGATTGGCGTCGAGTGCAAGCTGTTCGCTGGGACGACCGGTAGCGCGAGCGGAACCGCCACGGCGCCGTTGAGCACGAGCGCCGTTCCGAGCAGAACGCGCCGCGCAAGCGAGTGGCGCCAGCGCTCGGCGACGAGGGCTCCTGGAGCGAGCAGGCAGAGAAGCAGCGGGGCCGCGTAGTACGGCTTCGCGCCGAGCACCAGGAGGACGACGAGCAGGCTCGGGTACGCGAGCCCGAGCGCACGCCACGGCCAAAGCGCCGGGTCGCGGAGCAGCGCCCACAGTCCCGCCGCGAGCACGGGTACGAGCGGCGGCCCGATGAGGAGGAGCTGAAGCGGAAGGAGCGTGGCGCGACTCTCTCCGGCCTCGTCCGCGCGGACGTCGGCGGCAAGCTCGAGCTGCGGCCAGCCGTTCGTCGCCTGCCACAGGAGGTTCGGAAGCCAGATCGCCGCGGCCAGCGCCGCACCAACCCACAGCCAGGGCGAACCCAGCACTGCGAACAAGCGACGGTCGAGCGCGAGCCCGAGCAGGAGGGCGAGCACGAGCAGCAACGGCAGCTGCTTGTTCTGCAACGCCACACCCATGACGACGCCGACGGCGAGCCAGAGGCGCTTGTCGCCGCCGGCGAGGATCCGCGCAACGACGAGAACGGTCGCCGTCCATGCGAGGAGATCGAAGGTCGTCGTGCTCAGCAGGTGGCCGACGACGAGCACGAATCCGGATACGGCCGTGCACGCCGCGGCGACGAGCTGACCCTCCGCCCCCGCGCCGAGCTCCCGCGCGAGCAGCGCCACGAGCACGACCACGAGCCCCACCGCCACGGCCGAGACGACGCGCAGTCCTCGGGGCGACTCGCCGAAGATCGTCTCGCTCACCCACCCCAGCAGCGGGGCCAGAGGTGGCTGGTCGTCGTAGCCGAATGCGGGATGTCGCGCGGCGGTGCGGAAGTAGAGCTCGTCCCGGTGGTACCCGTAGCCGTTGGCGAACACGACCTGGAGAAGCAGCTCGGCGGCCGCGACCGGGAGCACGAGCCGCGCGGCGAAAGGCGCGCGAGCTGTCACAGTAATCCCCTCAGGCCGAACTCGGTAAGGAAGCTCGAGTGCAACAACTCCTCGCTTCTCAGGGGCGATGTCGCGCCCCCAGCGAAGCCCCCGGCCGTACGCGGACCATCTACCTCACCCCGTCTCCCTGAGCGGACGCCACCTCGCCGAAGGATGCAAGCACTTACAGTGGCTCAGTGGCGACACCTTGGCGTTCCCTGGCGGTCGTTGCCGGCGTCGGCTTGGCTGCCGCTCTGGCAAAGGAACGAATGCGCCCGTCCGCCTTTCCCGCCGCAGCTCGTGCCCTCTTGCTGCTCCCACGCCCGCTCCTCACCGTCGGCCATCTCCGGTCGATCCTCGACCCTCGAGCCGGCGAACGACTGCTCGACGTCGGCTCCGGAACAGGCCACTACGCGCTCGCGATCGCCGACGCGCTTCAGCCCGGCGGCAGGCTAGACGTATTCGACCTTCAGCAGCGCATGCTCGACGAGCTCATGGAACGCGCGCGCCGCCGCGGGGGCACCAAACTCGCAGCCACCCACGGCGACGCGCGATCGCTGCCACACCCAGACTCCAGCTTCGACGGCGCCTATCTCGTCACCGTGCTCCACGAGATCCCCGACCAGGACACCGCGCTAGGAGTTACGGCGCGTCCTCAAACCTGGCGGCAGGCTCGTGGTCGGCGAGTTCTCACCCCTCATCACACACCGCGCCCTCCGAGCTCGAGCTGAGGCAGCAGGTTTCGCGCACGAGCGGACGGTCGGCCTGCCTGCGCTCGGCTACTTCGCCCAGCTCGCCGCCGAGTAACGCAGCAGGCTGGGGCCTCACGGATCGTCGTGGCCGAGTACTCATCGGCCCGAACTCCTGCTCGTGGTACGGGATGGATGACGCCGACAACTGAGAGGCTGACCGTCGGATAGCCCTGCCCTGCCCGGTCTCAGAGCGTTCGCATCTGAGTGGGAATTGGGTCCTGCTTCCATGAGCCGGGAGAGACGGTCGAGTTCCCTGGGAGGGCGTGGCATACCGGAACTCACCGTTCGCGGATCCGTGCATTTGCACGGCTTCAGCCGCTTCTACGGTGAGCGCTCCAGCAGCTCGGGGTACTTGCCGGCATCGAAGTCCCGGATGAAGTCGGCGAGACCGTGCTCGATCGTAATGCCCTTCCCGTAGGCGCGGTGGTAGTCGACGACGGCGACGCCGAGGTCGGCGAAGGCCCTT
>WNGB01016155.1_pt1 | contig 12822 bp, 12 predicted proteins | sample 5400681 | NCBI WGS metagenome assembly WNGB01 (sample SAMN13153367, study PRJNA577476) | soil metagenome | isolation source: 115 cm soil or saprolite under grassland replicate 2 | place: USA:California | collected 2016-06-15 | reverse complement strand
CGGATGCCGCGATCCGTAAGCAGTTTTTGTTGATAGGGATGACGCGCTAACACGCGCAAGTCCGAGCCAATCAAAGCCAGCGTTTGTGCAATCAACTGTCCAAGCCGGCCCGCGCCGATAAGCAGGACGCGGTCCGTAGGTTGGATATGGACTTGCTCCTGGATCTCGAGCGCGGCCGCCAATGGTTCAGTGAAAACCGCCGCCTGATCCGGGACCGAATCCGGGACGCGGTGCAAATTAGCCATCGGCAGGGATGTATATTCCGCGAACGTCCCATCACGATTGATGATTCCTAGTACGGTACGATTCTCGCAATGAGTTGGGCGTCCATTTAGGCATTGTTCACAGGCTCCACACACCGCGTTGATCTCGCCAACCACGCGTTGACCGATCCACGATCGATCATTTGCCTCCACGACTTCACCAACGAACTCGTGTCCAGGCACGCCTGTGTAAGGATAGTAGCCCTTGAGAAGTTCAAGGTCTGTGCTGCAAATCCCCGCTTGGCGGATGCGAATGAGAGCTTCACCTTTTTTATCCGGTCGCGGCACATCGCGCATGGAAAGCTGGTTGTTTTCGAGCCAAACTGCCTGCATAGTTCCTTGATCTACCACTTCTCCCAATGGACAATTTCGTCAAATCCCCGCCGTCCATTCTTCCTTGGTGGGGCCGTTAATTTTTCTTGCTTGGCAGGATAACCAAACGAGAGGGCGATCCGTAGGTGCCATTCGGGAGGAAAACCTAAAACCTGGCGCGCCCGCTCAAAGTCATAGATAGAAGCGGGACACGAGCCTATTCCGGATTCCCAAGCAACCAGTTGCATGAATGCCGCTGCTTGACCTGCATCAAACATCGTCTGGAACTTCGCATCTGGATCTGGGGTAAGGATTGCAACTCCCAAAGCCGCGCCCGCGAGATGTCCTGCCCAAGTGCCGCACTCGGAAAGAGCTTTGAGAGTGGACTTATTCGTAATTGCGATGAACCGCCACGCTTGTTCATTCTTCGATGATTGTGACCTTCGTCCTGCGTTCAAAATTGCACGAATGTTCTTTTCAGGCAATGGCTTATCCAAAAACTCGCGTACCGCGCGCTTGGTCAAAACGGCGTCAGATACATTCATCATTACTTCCTTGTATTTCTTCCGGTTTTTAATTAATTTGCTACAATTCGAGAGATGGCATACAATTTGGCTCTATATCTTCATCTGATCACCCCGCTGGTTGAGCAGGGTTGGTGTCTTGTACAATAGAGAAAGTATACATGAGTTTTTACGCAGTACCGCAACCATATTAATTTGTAGGGTCACAATCAATTTTATCCCTTGAAGTTTGCAAGATACCCTAATTCTAAGGAAGTTGCGGCACGAGACGAAATATTTTCTTGTTTTGTACCGTCTAAATTTTAATATTTTAGTACTTTTGACCTAATTCAACTTATATTGTTTCATCTCCGTCTAAGATAACATTGCTATAGTGGATTAATCATTGAGGCATAAAGATTTTCAAATATCCGATTATTAATAAGTCAGACAACTTGTACCCTCTTTAATGGTGTCAGGATGAAGGAACAAAGTGATTTAAAGTCTGAAGTCCGAAGTAGTCGTTGGGAAAAAATTCGCGCGCGGGGGAAAGCCAGCTTGCCTTTCTTAACTGGTATTTTTACTGCGTTGGTAATGCTGTTAATCTATAACTTTCTCGTTATCAAGCCAAATCAATTAACCGACAGAGAAATCAACGATGTTGTTGCCCAGGCACTTGCTTCGGCTACTCCTGCCCCCGCATTTTCCGCGCAAGTGTACCAAGTTATACAACCCTCTCTAATCCTCGTCGAGACCCAGAGTTCCAGTGAAGGCGATGTAGGGAATTTTGGTTTGGGGAGCGGAGTAGTGGTAGATAACTTTGGCGATATTCTCACAAGTTTACATGTGGTTAATCATGCGACCAGTATCCATGTCACCTTTGCAGATGGCACACGATCGACCGCGCAGGTCGTTACCACACAACCAGAAAATGATATTGCCGTTCTCCAGGCAGATGACCCGCCATTGTCACTTATACCTGCCGTTCTAGGAAACCCGAATGCCATGCGGGTTGGCGATGAAGCATATGTGGTCGGCAATCCATTTGGCTTGTATAGTTCGATGAGTTCGGGTGTTATTTCGGGTTTCAACCGTACTTTCCGCCCTACCAATCATAGTGCGGAGTTGGAGGGATTAATCCAAATTGATGCTGCTGTTAACCCTGGAAATTCAGGTGGACCGTTGCTTAATCGTGCCGGTCATGTGGTAGGAATAGTCACCGGGATTGTGAATCCTACTGATGAAAGTTTTTTTGTAGGGATAGGTTTTGCCGTGCCAATCAATGTGGCAGTTGGCGGCATGGGTTCACCACCTTATTAAAATTTTTGAGTCAAGTACCGCAACCCCGCCAGATTGCCCCGCCGAAAGCAGGCGGGGTTGCAGGTGGGGCAACCGTATTAAGCAGGATACCTGCATTTTAAGGGAGTTGCGGCACAAGGAGAGAGCATGGAAAAGATCGAGAATCGTAAGCCAATGGAACGTGTACTATATGAGGTGAAAAAGGTTATTGTTGGACAAGATCATTTGTTGGAACGCCTGGTTGTAGCACTTTTGGCACGTGGTCACATTCTCGTTGAAGGTGTGCCTGGCTTGGCCAAGACAATGGCGATCAAGACACTGGCAGAAGCAATCGGAGGCGAATTTAAACGCATCCAGTTCACGCCCGATCTTGTTCCTGCTGATCTAATCGGGACGCGAATCTATAACCAGAAGACGGGCGAGTTTAACACTTCGCTTGGCCCGGTCTTTACCAATCTCCTGCTTGCAGATGAAATCAATCGCGCGCCTGCCAAAGTACAAAGCGCGTTGCTTGAAGTCATGCAGGAACGACAGGTAACAATTGGACGCGAGACATTTAAGGTGCCAAATCCTTTCCTTGTGCTGGCAACACAGAATCCCATAGAAACTGAAGGGACGTACGCTTTGCCCGAAGCGCAAGTGGATCGTTTTATGCTTAAAGTTCTGGTGGGATATCCGAATTCGACAGAGGAGTTTGTTATCGTTGAGCGAATGACCGGGGCTTTAGAAGTTGTTCAAAAAGTGTTGACTACTGATCAATTGGTTAAATTACAAAAAGAAGTGGATAAAGTGTATGTAGATCCGGCATTAATCGAATATGCCGTTCGCATGGTCACTGCCACGCGCAAGCCTGGTGATTATGTCCTGCAGGAATTGGATCGCTATATTATGTTTGGGGCCAGCCCACGCGCTTCCATTAATTTAATCCTTACCGCGAAAGCGCTTGCCTTTGTGCGCGGACGTAACTACGCACTGCCACAAGATGTTTTGGATATGGCTTATGATGTGATGCGCCATCGGATTGTGCTTTCTTATGAAGCACTCTCGGATAATGTCACTGCAGACGACCTGCTGAAAAAGATCCTGGATCGCATCCCGATTCCCGTTGTACCTTTACACGAGCATGCAGACATCCGCAGCAACGCCTGAGCGCATCCTCCAGCGATTGGACTGGCAGGTAATCCGCCGGCTGGATGGACTATTGCAGGGGGACTATCGCAGTCTGTTCTATGGCTATGGTGTGGACTTCGCCGATCTGCGTGAGTATCAACCACAGGATGATATTCGTTATATAGATTGGAACGTCACTGCGCGCATGGATACGCCGTACATCCGACAATATGTTGAAGATCGTGAGATTACGGCATGGTTTCTGCTCGACCTAAGTCCTTCTGTGGATTTTGGAACAGTCCAAACTTTGAAGCGTTCAATACTTATTGATTTTGTTACCACGTTTGCGCGCTTATTAACACGACATGGTAATCGCGTTGGCGCCTTATTTTATGGGAATAAGATCGAAAAGACAATTCCTGCGCGTGGCGGCAGGATGCAGGTTTTGCGTCTTGTCAATGATTTGCTCAAGCAGCCGCATTTAACGCGTGCCCCCGCAACGAATTTGACTCCCTTACTAGAAGGCGGATTAAGTTCAATCAAAAGACGATCTCTTGTGTTCGTCGTATCTGATTTCATCAGCTTGCCAGGATGGGAAAGGCCATTGACTTTCCTCAACCATAAGCATGAAGTCATTGCAATCCATTTATGGGATCCGCGCGAAAAGGAATTGCCGGATGTTGGACCGCTTATCTTTGAGGATTCGGAAACAGGCGAACAATTGTATGTAGATACTCATGATAAAAAGTTCCGTCAGCGTTTCCAAGAAGCAGCCCGCCGGCGCGAAGCCGAAATGAACAATGCATTCAAACACGCTGGAGTGGATGTGCTCTCGCTCTCCACCGAAGATGATCTAGTCCGCGCGATTGTACGTTTCGCGGCGCTGCGTGAACAACACCGCAGGTGAACTAGGAATTGCTTATGTCTTTTTTTTGGCCGTTCATGCTTTATTTCCTGATCTTGATCCCCATACTGGTTGGGATCTACTTCCGCCTGCAACAACGAAGGCGAAAGGCTGTTGAAAAATATGGCAGCCTTGGATTTGTGCAAGAAGGTGGCCATAGACCAGGGATACGCAGACATCTCCCTCCCCTGTTCTTTTTAATCTCACTGACGATTTTGACTCTTGCCCTGGCACGTCCAAAGACGGTGCTTAGTCTGCCGCGCGTGGAAGGAACCGTGATCCTCGTTTTCGATGTTTCTGGCAGCATGGCAGCTGATGATTTAAAGCCCACCCGTATGGAAGCGGCGAAGGCTGCCGCAATTGAGTTCGTTCAGCGCCAACCGGCTAGCATACAGATCGGGGTTGTTGCTTTTAGCGATGGCGGCTTATCCGTTTTGACTCCAACGAATGACCAGGAATCAATACTCGCTTCCATAGAACGTCTCTCTCCTCAACGTGGTACATCACTTGCAAATGGGATCCTTTCTGCGCTTGAAACTATTGAAGGAGGCATCGGGAAATCTTCAGGCACTATTGCGCCTGAGCCCTCGCCAACACCTGTTCCTAAGAGAACATATTCGTCCGCTGTGATTATCCTGCTGACTGATGGTGAGAACAACATGTCTCCAGATCCTTTAGTGGCCGCTCAGGCCGCCGCAGATCGGGGCGTGCGTGTCCATTCAATTGGAATTGGTAGTTCGGCAGGGACAGTCCTGCAGGTCAACGGATTTACAGTATTCACCCAGCTCGACGAACCAATGTTGCAACAAATCTCTCAGATGACCGGTGGTGCTTATTTCAAAGCTGAAAATGAAGAAGAGCTGCAAACAATTTATAAAAATATAGCCCCGCAATTGGTGATCAAACAGGAAGATATGGAAGTGACCTCTATATTTGCGGCGATCGGTATTCTTACCTTGCTGATCGGTGGCGTCTTCTCGCTTCTATGGTTCAGCCGCCTGCCGTAATTTGAAAATGGATTCGCGCTGAGCGGAGTGAGACCCGTGTTTGCCGGGTTGAACGCAGTCGAAGCGCGGGTTATATAAAAGCTTAGAGTTCTTATGAAACCTGTCCTTCGACTGCCACTTCGCTGTCGCTCAGTGTCCGCTCACCTGTGCCTGCGCCCCAGGTGCCCCGTCCCCTGGACTGTCCGGACGACAGTCCAGGACAGGCTGGCCCGGACGGGACAGGGCAGGCAGGACGAACGATTAATTTTAGGAGAAAGCTGATGGAACTCCTTTGGCCCGGCTCTCTTTACCTTCTAGGGTTAATTCCCCTATTAATTATATTCTATATATGGATCCTGCGAAGGCGACGGCGCTATGCAGTTCGTTATTCCAGCTTATCCTTGGTCCGGCAGGCGCTCCCGCAGTCTTCACGCTGGCGCCGACATCTTCCATTTGCTTTGTTCATTCTTGCATTGTCATCACTGATTGTCGCCTTCTCGCGTCCTCAGACTCAAGTCATTGTTCCTTCCCGCCGTGCTACTATCCTTCTTGCAATTGACGTCTCAAGAAGTATGTGCTCGACTGATATCCCGCCAAACCGTCTGGAGGCAGCCAAAGATGCTGCTTTCAAGTTCGTCGAGAATCAAGAGCCAACAACACAGATTGGAATCGTTGCGTTTGCCGGTTTCGCGGAATTGGTCCAGCCGCCCACAAACGAGCAGGAATTATTGCATGATGCCATTGAAAGCCTAGCTCCAGCACGCAGGACAGCGATTGGCAGCGGCATTCTTGAATCGCTCAATGTGATCGCAGAGATAGATCCAAATGTTGCGCCGCTTAATTCGGAAGGCTCTGATGTTACACCACAGCCACTTCAAAGGGGTGAGTATGTACCGGATATTATTGTCCTGCTTACAGATGGGGTGAGCAATTCCGGTCCCCTTCCTTTGGATGCTGCCCAGGAAGCGGTGCTTCGAGGCGTCCGTGTTTACACAATTGGGTTCGGCACCGCCGACCCGGGGTCAATGCGTAATTGTTCACAATTCGGATCTTTTGGTTATAGCGGCGAGCAGTTTTCCCAGCCTAGTAACGCTTTTCGTAGAGGAATCGACGAAACTACACTGATGCAAATTGCAGATATGACCGGCGGGGAATATTATCCTGCGACAACCTCCGGCGAATTGCAGGAAGTCTTTCAGGAACTGCCCACATATTTAATTACTACAAAAGAACTATTGGAGATCAGCGTGATATTCACAGCGGTTGGTGCCTTTTTTGCAGTGATCTCAATTGTGCTCGCGATGATCTGGAATCCGATATCCTGAAAAGCTTAATGCCTGATTTTAACTTTAGGGGATAAAAATTTATCAGCACCCAACGGGATGCGTTGCCATCGATTTTTGTTTTCCTACCTCATGAAGTGCAATCGCGCCAGAACGAAAGGTGACGCGTTTAGCTACCTACTATGTTTTTCGTAGTGTAATCCCCTCTGCGAGTATAATTCACTGTAATGTCCTCACAAACGTCCTTTCGTCCTTATATTTTCTCCGTAATTACTCTGATGCTCCTTGGTTGGGGTGGATTAGCTTTGATGATCTTCGTTATTAAATCGCCGCCATTGGTGTGGGCTCGCTGGGGTTTTTTCGTCCTGTGGGTAATGGCGCTTACAGGCACAGCATTGCCCATCGTCTACTTCTTTAACCGTCGCTTTCCTAGCGACCCTCCCGCCGAGCCCGGTGTCATTGTTCGGCAGGCATTATGGGTAGGTGTGTACGGTGCTACCCTTGCCTGGCTTCAACTTGGCCGTCTCGTCACACTATACGTCATACTTGGTCTCGCAGGTGGATTGATTGCAACTGAGTATTTCATTCGTATCCGCGAAAAAGCACGCTGGCGACCACCCACTCCAGAAACCCATGAGCACACTTCGTAATCTTCCATCTGTTGAACGATTGCTGCAAACTCGGACTGCGGCTGAAATGATCGCCGCGTACGGCAGACCGATGACTCTATCCGGATTGCGTTTCACGCTGGATATCATCCGAGATCGCTTCAAATCCGGACAAGTAACCACTGTGCCCTCTATTGACTTGATTCTTTCCCAGGCGGAGTCCCATCTCACCAAGTGGATAAAACCGACTCTCGTCCCTGTGATCAATGCAACTGGTGTGATTCTTCATACGAATCTAGGTCGTGCCCCTCTCAGTGACGCGACCATCCGTGCTATGGATGCTGTCTCGCGCGGCTATTCGAATTTGGAATATGACCTTGATAAGGGTCAGCGTGGCTCGCGATTGACCCACGCCCAGTCTGTGTTGCAAAAGATAACTGGGGCAGAAGCCGCTCTTGTGGTAAACAATAATGCTTCTGCGGTGATGCTTGTACTGGCAGCACTTGCCAACCGAAAGCGTATTGTTATCTCACGTACCCAACTGGTTGAAATCGGTGGCGGTTTTCGTGTACCAGATGTGATGAAGCAATCGGGTGCGAAACTCAGTGAAGTGGGAGCGACGAACCGGGTTCATTTGGAGGATTATGAAGAGGCCCTCAAGGAACCGGCTGCGCTGGTCCTGCGTGCACACCATTCGAATTTCAAGATCATTGGTTTTACTGAAGAGCCTGATCTAGAAGATGTTGTCAATGTAGCACATATGGCAGGTGTATCTGTCGTGGATGATCTCGGCTCTGGAACGCTGCTTGACACAGAAAAATACGGGCTTGTCCACGAACCTACCGTCCAGGAATCGCTTGAGGCCGGGGTCGATATTGTCTGTTTTTCCGGCGATAAATTGCTGGGTGGCCCACAAGCCGGGATCATTGTTGGTCGCGCCGACTTGATCGCCAAAATCAGAAAACATCCACTAGCGCGTGCGGTCCGTGCGGATAAGACCTGTCTGGCAGGCCTTACAGCTACCTTGTTACATTATCTAAAAGATGAAGCGGACCGTGAAATCCCGATCTGGCGGATGATGTCTTTAACGCCAAAACAGGTAAAGGGGCGGGCGGAGGCATGGAGACTTGAATTAAGGCAGGGACAGGTCGTCGAAGGCGAGTCTACCGTGGGGGGCGGGAGTCTGCCTGGGGAGTCCATGCCCACCTATTTATTATCGCTGACCGTGAAGTCACCAGACAAATTTCTGAAGAAACTGCGCGACCAACATCCGCCGATCATTGCCAGGACAGAAAACGATAGAGTTCTGCTTGACCCGCGCACTGTCTTACCTGAACAGGAAGGCGCATTGTTGGTAGGCGTGAAGAATGCTTTAAGAACTTAAACGCAATGGTGCGAATAGACGAATTCCACGAATAAGATTCGTAGTTTATAGAAAACGAAATTATTGAAAAGGAATTAGCTTACCGAAGAAACAATAAATTTGAGACAATCATCTATTCGTATTAAATATGGAGATTGAATGAAATCAGACCTCGATGCCCTCATGAAAGCCAGAAACCTGGATGCCATTATGATTCTCGGCAATGCCGATCAAAACCCACCGATGTATTACTTTATCGGCGGTGGACATGTACGCAACGCTGTCTTGATTAAGAGGCGGGATCATCCTGCAATATTGTATGTCAATGCAATGGAGCGCGAAGAAGCCCAAAAGAGTGGATTGAAAGTGATTCCAATGCGTGATGGTGCAATGGAGAATCTCTCTAAACGACCAAAAGATTTCTTTACAGAACAGGAATTGACCAATGGTCGTGTAGGCGTGTATGGGCATACAGATGTAGGTATGGCTTTAAATGTTTTAGGCCAGATCGAAAAGGTTTTACCAAAGCTTGAGCTGGTAGGGGAGGATCATGATAATTCGATTTTTATGTATGCCATGGAATCCAAGGATGAATCCGAGGTGGCACGTATCCGCGAAATGGGCAAAGTAACGACGGAAGTCGTCGGTATGCTAGCGGATTATCTAACCTCACGCGATGTCCGCGATGATGAAGTTCTACTGAGAGAAGATGGCTCCCCTTTGACCATCGCTGATGTGAAAAGCAAGATTTCCCTATGGCTTGCCGAACTCGAAGCTGTAGATGTAGAAGGTTGCATTTTCTCTATCGGACGCGATGCGGGCATCCCTCATTCCGTTGGAAATCCTACTGATGTACTGCGCCTAGGTCAGACGATCATCTTCGATATTTTTCCCGCTGAAGCGGGTGGCGGTTACTTCTATGATTTCACCCGCACGTGGAGTCTCGGTTATGCCTCGCCCGAGGCACGGAAACTTTACGATGAAGTCTATGCAATTTACAACAAAGTGATTGAAAACTTGGATATGAATGCCCGCTTCAAGGAATATCAAATCCTAGTCTGCAATGAATTTCACGCGCAGGGGCACAAGACTCCCGTGCATGATGCAGGCGTCTTGACAGATGGATATGTTCACTCGCTGGGGCACGGCTTTGGATTGAACATCCATGAGCGTCCGCAGAGCCGCCATACATTGTCAGACGATAACATTCTCAAGCCGGGCACAATCTTCACGATTGAGCCGGGATTGTATTACCCAGAAAAAGGCATGGGCGTGCGGATTGAAGATTCTTACTGGATGCGATCCGATGGAAGTGTGGAACGCCTCGCTGAATATCCTTATGATTTTGTGTTGCCAATGAAGAAGTGGAAGAAAAAATAGTCCGTTTATGAATAATCTAAAATCCGCTCGTATCCTCGCCATTGAAACGTCCTGCGATGAGACCGCCTGCGCGGTGCTTGAAAATGGCCGGGCGCTGCTTGCCTCTTTCGTTGCTTCGCAGATGGATGTCCATGCGCGTTATGGTGGTGTATTTCCTGAGGTGGCGTCGCGCCAGCATGTGTTGAGCATCACACCGGTCCTTGAACAGACGCTCGCTCAAGCTCATCTCACGCTTCAAGATATTGATGCAATTGCAGTGACACAGGGTCCTGGCCTTGCGGGTTCGCTTGTCGTCGGTTTGAACATGGCAAAAGGTCTTGCACTTGGTAGGGGATTACCACTGGTCGGCGTGAATCATCTCGAAGGCATTGATGGCACTACTCGTCTCTGGTGGACACACCGAACTCAACTTAATGACTGATCACTTGACTTATAAGCATCTTGGTTCTACCCTAGACGATGCGGCTGGTGAGGCCTTCGACAAAGTGGGACGGCTGTTAGGACTCCCGTATCCGGGTGGTCCGTCAGTGCAGAAGGCTGCTGAAGATGGTGATCCCACCCGCTTCAAATTTCCGCGTGCGTGGTTGGAAGGGACAAACAATTTCTCATTTAGTGGTCTGAAGACTGCGGTCCTTTATGAAATTCGTGAATTGGAAAAAAAGGGCCGTTCATTGCCTGTTTTTGATCTGGCTGCCTCATTCCAAGCCGCAGTTGTGGATGTGTTGTACAAGAAGACAATGGAAGCTGCGCGGGAATATAACGCAAAGGAAATTTTGGTGGCAGGTGGTGTCTCGGCCAACCATGCTCTACGAAATGCATTTCAATCGCAGACGGAATTCAAAGTCCATATTCCTCCGCTTGCACTATGTACTGACAATGCCGCGATGATCGCCGCGGCTGGATACTACCGTTTTGCCTTGGGACATATCTCAGGATTAGATATTGATATCCAGCCAACGTGGCCGCTGTCGTGAAATAGTAGATAAGTAAACAAGTAGACAGGTACACAAGTTGAGAGCCTGTGTACCTGTCTACTTACCCATTAAAAACCCAAACCCCGGATGGACGGCCCAGTCCATATCGGGGTTTGAAGAGGAGAATGCAACCTTTATTATAATCACGCACTTAAGAAGAGCCTGAACATTTATTAAGCAGTGGATTAGAGTATTTCACTCCAATTTTCATCCAAGATTTATTTTCGCGCTGCCTGTCCCGTCCCGGACGGGACAGGGCAGGCACAGGTGAGTGGAGGGTCAAATGGAGCGAGCGTTCATCTCCCTCAGATCGTGACCCGCAGTCGAAGTGCGGGTGTCTTGAAAAAATGAAATTTGCATGGGACCTGTCCTTCGACTGCACTCCTCGCTATTGCTCGTCGTTCCGCTCAGGACGAATGTAGGACAGAAAGCAATTCTTCCAAAGATATTGGCCCTTCACGGAGAATTTCTGGCCTATCCCCCGTACACTCCACGAGTGTGGATGGCACGCCTCCTGGCGTCTTACCTCCATCAACAATCATTGCAATCCTTCCACCTAGTTGAGCAAAAACTTCTTCAGCGGTAGACGGACTTGGTTGGCTTGAGATATTGGCCGATGTCACTGCCATCGGGCCGGCTGTGCGGAGTAGTTCCCGAGCGACTGTATGGTTTGGTGCGCGGACGGCGACGGTATCCGTAGAGGAGACTGCCTCGGGTAGATACGCCTTTTTAGAAAGAACAAGAGTCAAAGGTCCGGGCCAGAAGCGGGCCGCGAGTTTACGCGCCATATCTGGAATTCTTGAAGCCACTTTGGGCAGATCGTCAGTATCGCCAATCAAAATCGGAATTGCTTTTTCAACAGGCCGGTCTTTGGCAGTGTATATCGATTCGACGGCCGCACCATCAAATGCAAGCGCGCCAACGCCGTAGACCGTGTCGGTAGGGAAGGCAACAAGTCCACCTGCATGTAAGATTTCAAGTGCGCGCGGGATTTCGCGGGGAGTGATAATTTCCGTTTTCATAGATCATGAATTAGGATCTCAAGCAGTCGATCCCTACCCGTCAAATCCTGGTGTAAATGGATGGTAGATTCTGATAATGAGTTATATGCTAGGGACAATGCCTGATTTCCTAGTGAGTCTTCAATTTCCAGCAATATCATTCCGTTTGGGGCAAGCCATTCAGGAGCAATTTTCAAAAGTCGCCGGATGAGAGAGAATCCATCTTCGCCGCCGTCAAGTGCGATGGTCGGTTCCTTGCCAAAAACGGTTAGCGTTTGTAATGTTTTGGCAGGGATATAAGGCAAGTTCGCACAAATCAAGTCAAAATGCAAATCAGTGGGCAGCGGATCATGATGGGTGGGAAGCAAATCACATTGCACAAAATCAATTCGTCCTGCTACATCGAATTTGATGGCATTTCGTTTTGCGACTTTAAGCGCAGGCAGGGAAATATCGGTGGCTAGAATATAAGTAGCCGGTATATGCATGGCGAGAGTAACTGCAATTGCGCCAGAGCCGGTCCCCACGTCTGCAACCCTGAGCGCAGTCGAAGGGCTACGTTCGTGCGAGGCTTGAAGCCATGCAATGGCTTTTTCCACAAGGGTTTCGGTTTCCGGACGAGGGATCAAGACATCGGGCGTGATTTCAAAATCAAGGCCAAAGAACTCCCAGTGACCGAGAATGTAAGGAAAGGATTCTCCGCGCTCTAGTTGTTCGAGCGCGTCCCTTAGACTCAGCTGTTGTTCGGATTTAAGTGAAGGATTGGGATGCGCTATCACCCATGTTCGCGGCTTGTTGATGATGTGGGCCAGTAAAACGGAGGCATCCAAAGCCGG